>SESA01000347.1_pt1 | contig 31961 bp, 31 predicted proteins | sample 3171451 | NCBI WGS metagenome assembly SESA01 (sample SAMN06051862, study PRJNA518727) | freshwater metagenome | biome: subpolar coniferous forest; feature: holomictic lake; material: water; isolation source: holomictic Lake 227, 8 m depth | place: Canada: near Kenora, Ontario | collected...
TATAAAGAAGTCAAATATTTCACACAAAAGAAACAGTGACGCTTGTTTTGCAAGCGTCACTGTTTCTTTTGTAGTCTTTTAAATTATAGTTATTTCCTTGATTCAACGATAGTTTTTTCAACCTGAGGCGGAACAACATCGTAATGGTCAAATTCCATGGTTGCAGAACCTCGTCCAGCTGTCATAGAACGAAGAGACGTTGTATACCCAAACATTTCAGAAAGTGGAACCATCGCCCGAATAACTTTAAGATTATTTCTATCATCCATTCCGTCAATCTGGGCTCGTTTTGAGTTCAGGTTACCAGTAATGTCTCCCATAAACTGCTCTGGAACAACCACCTCAACTTTCATGATAGGCTCAAGAATAACCGGTCGTGCTCGCTTAGCACCATCTTGAAAGGCCTGAGAAGCAGCGATCTTGTAAGCAATTTCGGATGAGTCAACATCGTGGTATGAACCGAAGGTCAATTCGCAAGAAACGTTTACCATCTTGAAACCAGCGACGATTCCTCGATCAAGGGCTTCTTTTACACCTTTTTCTACTGCAGGGATGAATTCCTGTGGAATAACACCTCCCTTAATAGAATCGATGAATTCAAAGTCCTCATATCGCTTAACGTTCTTAGGAATCTTAGCGCCTTCCTCAAGCTTCTCCATAGGTTTAAGGGTTATCTTAACGTGACCGTACTGACCCTTACCTCCAGATTGCTTGATATATTTGTGTTCAGCCTCGGCTGTACCCATGATAGTTTCTCGATATGCTACCTGGGGCTTACCTACGTTTGCCTCTACAGCAAATTCTCGCTTCATACGATCAATCATGATTTCAAGATGAAGCTCACCCATACCAGAAATAATTGTTTCGCCGGTTTCTGTATTTGATGAAATTCGGAAAGTTGGATCCTCATCACCAAGCTTTTTCAAAGCCATACCCATTTTCTCTTGATCAGCTTTGGTCTTTGGTTCAATTCGAAGAGATACCACAGGCTCAGCAAATTTAATTGGGTCAAGAACAATTGGGCGTGTTTCATCACAAAATGTGTGAGAAGTTTTTGCTTCTTTCAAACCTACAGCCGCAGCAATTTCTCCAGCATAAACTTTCTTCACTTCTTCACGCTTATTAGCCTGCAATCGCACAATACGTCCAAGTCTTTCTTTATTGCCTGTTGTTGAGTTGTATAAATATGTTCCAGCTTCAATTGTCCCAGAATACACACGGAAGAATGTTAGCTGACCTACGAATGGATCGGTCTGAAGTTTGAAAGCAAGAGCAGCAAAAGGCTCGCTGTCTGATGCGTGACGAACAATTTCTTCATTTGTGTTTGGATCAAAGCCAGTTACAGGAGGAATATCAAGGGGAGATGGAAGGTAATCAACTACAGCATCCAAGACAAGCTGAACTCCTTTATTCTTCAAAGCCGAGCCAGTAAATACTGGGAAGATTTTTGAAGCAATTACAGCCTTTCGAAGAGTCTCTTTCAAAACCGGCAAAGAAATCTCTTTACCCTCTAAGTATGCTGTCATAAGAGCATCGTCATTTTCGACAATTCGCTCTACTAATTCTGCACGAAACTTTGTAGCATTTTCTAAATATTCAGCAGGAATTTCTGCCTCACGGACAGTACTACCCATATCTCCCTCAAAGAAGTATGCCTTCATTTTTAGAAGATCAATAACGCCTTCATGTTTTTCCTCCTCGCCGATTGGAATCTGCATTCGAACGGCATTTTTATTCAAACGATCTAGGATTGATTGGTATGATCTTTCAAAACTTCCTCCTGTTCGGTCTAGCTTATTGATGAAACAGATTCGAGGCACATGGTACTTATCAGCCTGGCGCCACACTGTCTCTGATTGAGGTTCTACACCAGCCACGCCGTCGAACACCACAACTCCACCATCAAGCACTTTAAGAGATCGTTCCACCTCCACAGTAAAGTCCACGTGCCCTGGAGTATCAATAATATTGAAACGGTGCATTAAAGACTTGTCTGTACCCATGTATGTAGGGTTCCAGAAACAAGTAATAGCAGCAGCGGTAATTGTAATACCTCGCTCCTTCTCCTGTTCCATCCAGTCAGTAGTTGCTTCTCCCTCGTGCACTTCTCCAATTTTGTGACTCATGCCCGTGTAATACAAAACACGTTCTGAAGTGGTAGTTTTGCCGGCGTCAATGTGAGCAATAATTCCAAAGTTACGTACTCTTTCTAAGGGATAATCTCGATTCATATATATTGATAATACTTATTAATACTAATTAAAAAATTAAACGAAAAAGCACACAATGTCTTGTGCGCTCTCTCTTACCAAGCGAAGTGAGCGAAGGCCTTGTTGGCTTCTGCCATCTTATGAGTATTTTCGCGCTTCTTAACAGCCTCGCCTTCGTTATTTGAAGCGGCAATAATTTCATCAGCAAGCTTAAGAGCCATTGGCTGTCCTTTCTTTGCACGAGCAGCTTCAATAATCCATTTCATAGAAAGATGATTTCGTCGTTCTGGACGAACTTCTCGAGGAACTTGGTAGTTAGCACCTCCAACACGTCGTGATCGAACTTCAAGAGCAGGAGCAGTATTCTTCAAAGCTGTATCGAAAATTTCAATAGGATTTTCTGTTTTAGCCTTTTCTTTTATAGCGTCAAGAGCTCCGTATACTACTCTACGAGCAGTCACTTTTTTTCCTCCTTCCATTAGGTAGTTAACAAACTTAGTGACCTTTTCTGATTGATAGACAAGATCTGGAGTAATTATTCTTTTATTCTTTATTTTTCTTCGCATTATTTAAATATTATTCTGTATATTACTTAGCTTTTGGTCGTTTTGTACCATAATTACTTCTCTCTTTTCGTCTCTTCTCAACACCTTGTGTATCAAGAACGCCTCTAACGATTGTGTATCGGATACCTACGTCTTTTACACGACCACCTCGTAGAAGTACCACTGAGTGTTCCTGTAAATTGTGACCCTCTCCTGGGATGTAGGCCGTAACTTCCATACCGTTGGTCAATCGAACGCGGGCAATCTTTCGAATAGCTGAGTTAGGTTTCTTAGGAGTCTTTGTTCCAACCTTAATACAAACACCTCTCTTGAAAGGGGCATTGTAGTAACTTGGTCGGTTCTTTAAAGCATTAAAACCTCGAGTCAAAGCAATAGCTTTTGGTTTTCGAGCTGTTTTTGAACGATTCTTTTTAATTAGTTGATTTATTGTTGGCATGTAAACTAAAAACGCGACAATTAACGCGTAGCTAGTAATCTACTATAAAGGCTAATGGAATGCAAGAACCCCACACAAAACATTCCTTATTTAGAGACTAAGACTTGGGCAAGCGCCCCAGAGCGGTCTCTAAATAAGGAATGTTTTGTGTGGGGTTCTTGCATTCCCTCATACTTCATACTAGATACTCCATACATATTTAAGCCATTCCCGTAATTAAAGTGAAAAGCCAGTAGACAATTGGCAAAATGAGCTGCCAGAGAAAAAAGATAAAAAATAGAATCACAAGCAAGGAATATCTTTCCATAAAGGCCCTAAAATTGGCTAATCTATTGGGTGCAATAGAAAAAAGAATTTTTGATCCATCAAGAGGTGGAATTGGAACAAGGTTAAAAATAGCCAAAACTAGGTTAATAATGACAATTGTACTAACTATAGCTAGCAATGTTGCCGAAACTGAAGTCCCCGAAAACCTAAGAAATAGACCAAAAATCAGTGCAATACTTATATTTGTAGCCGGCCCAGCCCCAGCCACAATAGCCTCTCCCCACCTCTGATTCTTTAAATTGTATGGGTTGTAAGGAACTGGTTTAGCCCAACCGATAATGAAACCACCAGAAAAATAAGATATAACTGGCAATATTATAGAACCAAACAGATCAATGTGAGCTAAAGGGTTAAGTGTCAAACGACCCTGAAGACGGGCTGTCGGATCCCCAAGCATCTCCGCAGCAAAGCCATGAGCCACCTCGTGGAGTATTACAGAGAAGATTAATACAATAATAGAGAAGATGAAATTGACGTCCATAAGGCCATATGATACCATGATGGCTCATATGGCAAAAGTGTGTCCAATAACAAAAAAGAGTTCCCAGGTACAAGGCGGGTATTCAAACCGAACCCGTGCTACGCAATTTAACCCTACCGGGATGGTTCGAAAATACGCCAACCTTCAAAAGAAGCGTATCTATATTCCTGAACTTAAAAAATACATGGTGCTTACCATTTCAGCACGAGCTATCAAGACTATCAACAAAAATGGCGCTTATGCCACTCTCAAAAAAGCTGGCTTAATATAATCAACAAACCCCTATTTAAGAAAAACGGACTGCCAGAAATGGCCGTCCGTTTTTTCTTCGATCGTACCAAGTTCAAAAGTGATTAATGGTTTCACATTATTTTTTACCAACGTCTCCATCGTCTGTTTGTGAGGAAAGCCATAGTGATTGTTTAGCCCCGCAGAAATAATCGCAATCTCTGGCGAAACAGCTTTGACATACTCCTTAGTCGTTGAAGTCTTCGATCCATGATGACCGAGTTTTAATATTTGCGCTTTCACATCATCGTGCTGAGAAAGTAAATACTTTTCTATTTTAGATGGAGAGTCTCCTTGAAGCATTATAGCGGTATTTTTATAAATCAATTTAGCCACGACAGAGCCATCATTTGTTTTCCAAGAAGAGACATCTCTGTCTGGAAACAAAATATCTATATAAATATTTCTCTTTTGATCAAGTATTATTTTTGTACCTTTGCGAGCAAGCATTTTAGGAATGTGACGTTCATTTACCGTTTGTTCGAATCTTCTATATGTTGCCGATTTAGAAATAGTACCAGGTTCAAGTAACTCGCCGACGGAATAATTACTTTCCAAGAGATCAATAAATCCTGCAAAATGGTCAGCGTCTGGATTTGTAACCATAATCACACCAAAGGAATGCTTATAAAAAGGAACTTCTTTGGATAATTCTCGTAGCAAACTTCTATCTGGGCCACCATCAATAATCACAGTATTACCATTTGGTGCTTCGATAAAAATAGCGTCACCTTGACCAACATTCAAGAAAGCTACTTTCAAAATATCGCCCCGACCTTCGGCAAAGACGACATACCAAACAAAAGTAGTACTAATAAGTACTGCCAACATTGAGACAACCTTTAGTGCTATAATTACATCGTATTTTTTCAATTTATTAGTTTTTAAAATTAAATTTTATGAATCCATACGCAGAACAAACATTTAACATCCCAGAGCTTAAAGGAATTTCTGCTAAAACCACTGAGACACATCTAAAGCTTTATGCTGGATATGTGAAACAGACAAATACTATTCTTGGACAGATTGCGGAGCTATCAAAAGATGCTGAAAAAAATTCACTGATTCTGAGTGAACTGCAACGTCGCTTTGCTTTTGAATTTGATGGGATGCGTAATCATGAATATTTTTTCAAACAATTTGAAAGTGGTGCTTCTGTAATTTCTGAAGGAACTGCTAGTGGCTTGAAATCTGAAATCGCGGCAGAATGGGGAGATTTCGATTTGTGGCTTAATCGTTTTAAAAACATTTCCTTAACCCGTGGTGTAGGGTGGGCAGTTCTGTATTACGATCCAATCACAAAAAGACTCTTAAACACTTGGGTAGATGAACAACACATCGGGCACTTAACCTCACTCAACTTTATTCTTGGTTTAGATGTATGGGAACATGCATTCATCCTTGACTACGCTCCAGCTGATAAGAAGAAGTATGTTGATGCATTTTTTGAAAATCTAAATTGGGCGGTGATCGAGAAGCGTTTCGTCGATGCAACTTCAGCAAAATAACAGCGTAAATAAAATAGACGAGAACAACAATTTTAAAAGAAAATATAGGGATAGAAACAGCGGCGAAACTTCGTTTCGCCGCTGTTGTTACAACAAATAAAATATAACTAAGTAAAAAATTAGACACAAAACCAAGTACTAGAGCTAAGGGTAAATTAATAAAGGACAAAAGCCCAGTCAAGAAACCGATTAACATCGTAAAGGGAACAGGAAACAGAACCAAAAGATTGACGGGTAAAGCAACCATTGAAAAAATACCAGATTGGTACAAAAGAAATGGTAAGAGAAAAATCTGTGTTGCTACTGTAGAAACAATAGTCTCGCGCAATTTAAAAACATCTGAAATATTAATCGCATAAGGAGTAATGACTGGAGAGACCACTAGCAGGCCTAGTGTCGCTCCGAAACTCAACTGAAAAGATGGATCGAAAACTAAGATCAATGGATTCATAAAAACCATTAGTAGAGCTGAAAAAAGTAATGCGCGCATTACGTCATATTTTCTTCTTAATAACTTTCCTAGAATTGCAACAATCGTCATTACGGCCGCACGTACTGAGGCTGAAGAAGCGCCCGTCATTAATACAAACAAAATAACTGATCCTGCACTAAGACTAAAACCCAACAACCTAGGTAAAAAAGAAAACGCCGAAGCAATAGCTTCAGCTACAATGGTAATGTTGTACCCAGAAATCACCACCATATGAATCACGCCAACTTTTTGAAAATTATCTAACAACCCTTTTCCGAGTGATTGTTTTGTGCCAAGAAGCAACCCACCAAGTAAAGATAAATTAGGTTCTGGAATTACTTCCGCCTCATGATTTAAAAAAGAATATTTAATTTTTAATAGGTTACTTTCGAGCCATTCGCCATGATCATGAGAAATATTTTTCACAGTCGGTTTATTTAACTGATATAAGATTCCATCTTTTTCTAAAAAACGAACATAATTAAATTCCCTTCCAGAATCAGTTTTAAAATTTCTCGGCAGTTGAAGTACTCCACTAAAATTAAATTGATCACCGTATTGTATATTTGAATAAGGATCAACAGTAATCAAGACAAGTCCTCGATCAGTGAAAACTTTCTCAGAAAGAGAGTCGATTCGAATTGTAAGACGCAACGAGTTGTCTCGCCTGTCGGGCTCAGCAACCACAGTGGCCGAACCTTCTATCTTCTTCTCTATAAATTTTTGGAGACTATTATGCTCTAGATGCATAGTATAAAAATAAAAACGACCAAAACCAACAAGAAAAGCTGCTGAAAATAAAAGATAAAATTTAATAGTCTTCATTTTGAATAAAATGAAGCGACTAAAACTCCAACCAAAAAACCAAAAAATACAACATAAAATTTCACCGACAAATTAAAACAAAACGGAAGTGAAATAAACTTAAAAAGACAATAAAATAATCATGAATTCAAATCTCAAGGGTTCCTTGCATTATCTTATATAATGTGCTATATTACAGTTTCACACCGAAGATATGGTTGCTACGACAAGGGTGTCATAGCTCTTTGGAAAACCAAAAACAAAACAACAGAAAGGAACGACCATGAAAAAAATCATGACCGCTCTACTCGCATCCGCAGTTATCGGAATGGCCTTTGGCCAGACCGTTCGCGCCGACAGCCAATCGCCGCCCGGAAAAACTCTCCTAGTCGCCACGCCGGCACCTGAGAACTATTCCTTCAGCATCGACGCCTCGGCCTTCGCGCAGCCCGCGCTCGCCTACGTTTTCTACAAATCCGCTTCGCCGCCCGGCCAGATCGGCCAGTCGACGGCGTATTTTTTGAAAATGAGCACGAACGCGATCCCGGCTACGTCAATCGGCTCCATGCCGATCAGCACCGGTCCGCCGCAGAAAGACATCGCCTATTATATTATTACAGCGAGAGCTCAAGCGATGACCTTCACGAGCGGCGACTCCACCGGCGCCTCGACGACCGCAGCGATTAACTTTGGGAGGGGCGGACAGACCGTTGTCCTGACCACTTTTCAAAACAGCAGTCTTCCGTGCTAAATCAGCACCGACGACTGCAGTGACCAAAGTTATTCTGTTAGTTTGTAGTCTTTCGGCCAGTTGCCGTATGAACTAGTACGTCACTCAGCGCTACCTGGACCGACGTCCTAGAACAACGGCGACACTGAAAAGCGCGCACGATGACCACTTCGAGACAGTAAAGCAAAAGGCTTTCACGGAGCCCTATGCTAAGTGATCCTCCTCTGCGCAATGCGCGACCAAATCAGCCAGACGCGCACTGGCAACTTGCGAAGCAACACCCTGCGACATGGAAGAAAGCCCCTAAAAGGCAATGTCGTAGAAGAGCCACCCGCAACGAAGCGAGACAAAGCACTAATGCCAAGTGCCCTCGCAACCCGAGCAGGTTTTCTAACCTTCCTTAAATGGAAATGCTCACCCCTCGGCCACCAGCACCACGTTTTGTGCTGGTGGCCGTTTTTTTTACAAAAAAAATATCAAAAGTTGCAAATATAAATAAACATTCAGTTAGCACCACCTGCACACGAAACACTCACGCAGTAGAGACTAAGACGCAGGGTGTGCTAACGAATAATTATTTATTAGATTCCCAACTTTTGATAATTTCCTTCTCTTCTATTTCACTCAAAGCCTTTTTATATTTTGCACCTGATTGCCCCTTCACTCTCTTTTCACATTCAACCCAAGTCTTGTGAGTTTTAATGACTCCGTCTAACATCGACAAATATGAATAAGCCACTGCCTTTGATCTAGCTTTAGCACTTTTATTTGATGTCTTTTTCTCACCAATCAAATGCCCGGAGAAATTATTCGTATCAACAGAATATTCTGAAAGTGCTCCTTTGTACAAATCTATCGTCACTTCATCAGCAAAAGCTGTAGCAATTTCATCACAACGTTCATTGGCAGGAATACCAGCATGTCCAGCAACATAATTCCAACTTATTTTTTTGCCTGAAGTGACAGACATCAATTCCTTCCACAAATCCTGATTGAGTACTGATTGTTTTGCACCAGTGATCCAATTATTTTTTTGCCAACCATGAACCCACTTAGTAATACCATTTATTAAATAAGACGAGTCCGTATAAACGGAAAAAATTTTATCTTCAAAATTTTTTCCGTGATTATTAAAATTCTTAAAAGCCTCAATCGCTGCCATCAATTCCATTTTATTATTAGTAGTATTTTTGTCTCCTCCGCCAAGCTCCTCAACTTCCATCTTTCCAGAAGCCTCCGGATAAATTAGCACAGCGCCCCAACCACCCGGTCCAGGATTTCCTCTCGATGACCCATCTGTAAATATTTTTATTTTCTCCATGACTATATTATATCAACAACTCTTAAACGAAGCTCGGGGAAGTTTCTAAATACTGATTTCTCTAGATTAGCCAAAAGTGTAATAGTCGAACCCGTCTTAGCTTTCTCTAAGTTTGGAGAATCGTCTGCAAAAAATTTAATCGCTTTAATTTTTTTACCCTGACTGTTCTCAAAAATAAGCTCAAGGTGTCCCCCTTCTTTTCCAAAACGTTTTGCTTCTTTTATATGAGCGTTCCTAAAACTGAACACTGGTTTACGATTCCCTTCACCAAAAGGTGCAAGTTTATTCACTGTTTCATACGTTCGCCAATTAACATCGTCAATTAAAAGCTCCTTATCAATAGACTGCTCTTCAATTTTTTCCGGAATTTCTACTTTTCCATATGCTCTCTCAAGCTCATCTTCTAAGAGATGAATATTCTCGTGAGACACTGAGAAACCACCAGACATACCATGACCACCGAAATCGAGGAATGTGTTTGGTGCTGCTGCCTGCATGATCGAAACAAGATTAACATCTCCAGAACGACATGAACCTTTAATCACCTCCCCACCCTCACGCCCCCACAAAAAAACGGGTTTGCCATGTTCGCGCATTAGAGTATTGGCGGCTAATCCCAAAATGGCTGGTCGCCAGTTTGGATTACCCATTACCAAAACTTTTTTTGTCATCGCCACTTCTCGCCCTTCAATTCTTTTTTTAATTTCCTTTACCATAGACGCCACCAGACCTTTTCGCTCATCATTAATTTTATTCAAATGATCAGCAATAATTCCAGCTTCGACTTCATCTTGTGTCGACAATAATCTAAATGCATCGAAAGGCACCCCCATTCTAGAGGCGGCATTAATACGTGGAGCGACAGTAAACCCAATATCATCTTCCACTAAATTTCGCTGATCTGTTTTTGCTAATCGTAATAATTTTTGAAAACCAGGACGTGGAGATTTTCGTAAAACTTTCAAACCATAAGAAGCAAAAACACGGTTCTCTCCAAGAAGCGGAACCATGTCAGAAAGAGTTGCCATACCCACCATGTCGAGAAGCCATTTCTCCCAACCCTCATTAATACCAAAACGATTTTTCTGTAAAATTCCCTGGACCATTTTATATACCACCCCGGAGCCACAGAGCATTTTTTCTGGATACTCACACCCTTCTTGTTTGGGATCAAGAATTGCAAAAGCCTCCGGTAATTTTTCTCCAGGCAAATGATGATCGGTAATAATTACATCAATACCAAGTCTGTTGGCCAGAGCCACATCCTCCACATCTGTGATACCACAATCTGCAGTGATTAAAAGTTTTGCTCCACCCTTTGCGAATTCCTCAACAGCTTCGAGGTTGAGACCAAAACCTTCATCGTGACGATGAGGAATATAATTTTCAAAATTTGTGTATCCAATCTTTTTAAAAAAATCATGCAAGATTACTCCAGCAGGAATACCATCACAATCATAGTCAGTGAAAAAAATAATCTTTTCTTTATTTTCAATCGCTTGCAAAATTCGATCAACAGCCTTGTCCATATCTTTCATTAGAAATGGATCGTGGACATGATCTTCATAAGAAGGATTCAAAAAATACTCCGCATCTTTTTCCGTCGTAATTCCACGCTTATTTAGGAGCTCTTGAAGTAATTCTTGCATGGGGAGATTCTAGCACATATAATACCGTCATGCCTGAATGCTTATTTTGCAAAATAATAGCCGGAGAAATCCCCTCTTATAAAGTGTATGAGGATGCTGATACTCTAGCTTTTTTAGATATTAATCCCAACAATTACGGACATACTCTTGTCATTCCTAAAGACCATTTCGAAAATATTTATACAACACCAGATGAGACCCTGTGCAAAACAATGATAGTAGTAAGAAAATTATCTACAGCTATCAGAAATGGAATGGAAGCTGACGGGATAAATGTCACTATCAATAATGAACCGGCTGCGGGTCAAGTTGTAGATCATCTTCACATCCACATCATTCCACGTCACGAAGGAGATTGGGAAACAAAATCGCAACATCTTAAATATAAAGATGATCAAGTCATTGAGACTATCGAAAAAATAAAAGCTGCTTTGCAGTAGTTTGTTGGAGACCACTCCGGGGCGTTTGCCCAAGTCTTAGTCTCCCCCAAACTACTGCAAAGCAGCTTTTATTTTTTCAACGCCTCAATACCCGGCAAAGTTTCATCTAACAAAAATTGTAACATTGCACCGCCTCCAGTTGAAATAAATGATATTTTATCTTCTACGCCAGACGAAGAAATTGCGGCTAAAGTGTCTCCTCCTCCAACAATTGTTTTATCTCCAGACTCTGCAAGAATCTTCACTAGATCAATTGTTGGCTGGATAAAACCTTTCTCATAGTTACCAAGTGGACCGTTCCATAAAACGCACTTTGATCCTTTAACGAGGTCGGATAAATTGGCTAATGTCTCTGGGCCAGAATCATAAATTGTTTCAGTTGCTAAAACTTCATTTACCTTTCGAATTATTTTTTCTCCGGATTCTGTCAAAACTTCAACATCCCTCGGGATAATTAATCGTTGATCACCTAACAAATTTTTTATATTGAAATCCCCATCAGAGACAAGAGACTTCCCCACCTCATAACCCATCTCCTTAAAAATATTATTAGAAAGAGCTCCTCCGACAAAGACATGCTCTGCCAAAGAAAGGAATTTCTCTATTAGTGGTAATTTTGTATCAAATTTTGCTCCACCCAAAATAAACAAAAAAGGATGCGGTGGATTAAAAACGCTACTTAGATTTTTAATTTCAGCGTCCATTAAAAGTCCCGCGTATTTAGGTAAAAATTTTGGCACACCGACAATAGAAGCGTGTGCTCGGTGAGAAACAGCAAAGGCATCGTTAATATAAATATCGGCCAGTAAAGCTAGAGCTTTTGAAAAAGCTTCATCGTTGTTCTCTTCACCGGGGTTTTGACGAAGATTTTCAAGAAGAACAATGTCACCATTTTTCATAGAAGTAACAGTCTCGGCCACTACTTCCCCGATCACTTTTCCTATAAACTTTACAGGGAAATGACTCTGTAAATATTCCCCAACTGGAGCCAATGTTATTCCACTTTTTTCATCAAGGTGGCTAGCCAAAATCACTCGAGCACCTTTATCTTTAAGCCAATTAATTGTTGGCAAACTTTTAATGATTCGATAGTCATCAACCACTTTTCCATCTTCAATCGGAACATTAAAATCAACTCTAAGAAAAACTTTTTTACCCAAGACATCACCAATATCTTCTAGATTTTTTATTATCATTTTTTATTTTTCAACAACTTTAACAATTTTTACAAAATTTTCTGGATTAAGACTCTCACGGCCAACTAATAATCCATCTACTTCACCATCAGCAATTAACAACTCAGCATTCTCTTCGTCCACCGATCCACCATAAATAATAGAAATTTCTGAGGCAGCAGCGGTGTTATAAATATCTATTAGATGCTTACGTATGAAAATTGTCATTTGATGAAGATCGTGAGCAGTCACAGCCTCCTTCCCTTTCCCGATAGCCCAAACAGGCTCATAAGCAATAATAATATTGCTTGCAAATTTTCTTGGAACACCCTTGAGTGAACCGACAATTTGTTCTTTTAAAAAACCGAGGTAAGAGCCTCTCTCATCTCTTTCTTTTTCACCAATACAGACAATAGTGGTCAAACCAGCCTTTAATGCCACAGCAACTTTCTTTGCTACATCAGCGTCAGTTTCCCCTTTCGCTCGACGCTCTGAATGTCCAATGATTGTATAAGTTGCCCCAACATTTTTAAGCATTTCCGCACTTATCTCTCCAGTAAAAGCCCCTTTGGACTCAGAAGAAATGTCTTGCGAACCAAGAAATATTTTTTCTTTAGTAGATAAACCTCTTAATTCATTTAGGTATACAAAAGGTGGGCAAATTACAACCTTCACATCAATATCTTTGATGCCGTTCTTAATTCCTGTAAAAATGCTTTCCGCTTCTTTAAGAGTAGGTGGATTTAATTTCCAATTACCAATAACAATCATCCGCTGTTTTTTTGCCATATTTTTTATTATACCATTATTGACTACTCTCAGACCAACTCTGGACATTCCAAGCCCCCGACGGACCATTAGAAAAATTTACATTAGCCAACCCTCCATCATAAGTAACGGTCGTGCCCCCACTAGCCATTATTTTGTATGCTGTTACTTGTTTTACATTGACTGCGCCATTTAAAGACATCACTCCATTCTGAGCAATTAAAATTACTGCCCCAGCTCCCCCATTTATAGACACAGCATTATTGCCACCGCACAGAGGACCTACAGGACAATCGCTGGTAGTTAAAAGAAAAAGAAAGCTTCCAAGCTGCCCAGAACCAGACAGCGACTCACCACCAGAGAGACTAACATACCCATCACTTACCAAGACACCACTTCCATTTCCATAACTAGAAGCTAGTTTAATTTTACCTCCCCCTTCTACAATTATATTTCCTGTAACATAAACTGTACCACTTAAAGTCAGTGTTCCACCATTATTTACGACAAGATTTCCTATAATTTTTGTTGGACCAATGGTGGCTCTCGACGAACCAACAATATAATCATTAGAAATAGTATTACCCAAAGAACCTTGATCTTTTAAAGATTTAACATCGTCATCAGTAAAAGGCATACCGACTATAGGAGCATCACCCTTAGAGATATTGCAAGGCTGATTATTATTAGACCCACTTTGACAATAAAGATTCCCCGCTACAGTTGCACCTTGCACATTATGAGCCCAAGCAATACCAATAGTACTTGTCCCTATCAAGACTCCCCCAGGATTATCATCTCCTCCAATTGAAGATGACGAAGCTGCTATCGCTGACCCAGTAATAATCGCCCCGTTAGTAGCGATGATATTTCCATTGGAATAAACATTTCCTTTTATGACGGAACTTCCGCTCAAAACAAATCCCCCTCCTCCAGCCTGAACTCCATAGTTAAAAGCTGCGCCCACACCCTCCGACACGGTTGTGGTAATTGCTCTGCTTAAAAAAGCAAAATTACCAACTGTATATATTTTCTTTGTATCTAGCGTCGTCAAAATTGTTGCTGTGGCAGAGGCGCCATTCAGCGATAGAGCCCAAATTGGTGGCACATTAAGATTACTGTTAAGACGATAGATAGCGTCTTCATTTAATGATTCGGCAACATAATAACTCTGTCTACTACGAACAAATTCATGAGAAGACTTCAAATGGCGAAGGAGAGGGGTCATAATTCCAACAATCATTATCAAAGAAATAATCATAAAAAAGACGACTGCGGTAATGATCGCCTGCCCCTTGTTATTTTGTTGTATTTGTTTTTCTCTCATACTAAATACTTCATATTTATCAATAGCTTCCCCTCATAACAGCTGTATCATAAAAATTCTTACTCTTAAAAGCACTGCTCGTACCGGACTGCAAGGTCATTTGTATTTTAACTCCACTTGAATTACCTGTACTAATAGGAGAAAAGAGTAAGCTGGAAACAGTCACGTCGGAATCAGACAGTGGCCCACTATAAGAACCATTTTCATCAACCAAAAGAGTTCCCGAACTTACATAAAAACGGACAACCAACGGATTATTATCTGAATCGAAAGTATTCAGTGTAATTGAGTTGGGATTAGTGCTAGTTGAAATAGCTGCTATGTTAGATGAATTCTTAATATCTCTTTCAATTCGGTCTAATCCAAGCATGGCAGAATTTTCAATGTCTCTAGAAGATTTGATCGAGTAATAAGAACTCATAATAGCAACCAAAGAATTAATAACGACAATAAAAATAATAGCCAGGAGGGCAATGTAGACGATCGTTTCTGCTAGTGAAAATCCTTTTTTCATATTAGTTGTTAAAAATATTTGATATGTAGGTCACGATTGTTTTGGTATTCAATGATCCATTATAAGACCATGTGGTAGAAATATTCATCTGTCTTGTCCCAACATCGACGATAGCTCCCGGAGTCGAAGAGCTCACTAGATTAGAATTCGAATCACGATAAGCTGGATATAAAATAATTTTTCGAACAAAACCGTCAGTCGAAGTAGCGGTCGTCGTGGTCTGCCAAATTGATAGACCACTATTCCAAGAAAGATAATAAGTTTCACCAGTAGTAAGTGGGACGATGTTTGCTGTCCAGCCAGCATCCCTAATTGATCTCATCCCCTCTACCCCCTCTTCCAAAATAAAGGCCGATTGTATACTTTCCATATTCGATCCAGAAGCTTGCAGATATAAGACATAGGAAGACAGAATACCAGTTGTAATAAGAAGCATTATCGATGCTCCGATGATTACCTCTAAAATTGTAAAACCTTTAGTAAAATTATTCATTTCTAATTCGACTCAAAAAGTCCTGTGGAATAAATGGTTATGGTCTTCGTGCTCGTACTACCAAGAAGAGAAATAGTTATGGTGCCAGTAGCACTAGGTTTTCCGGCAACCTTAGTAAAGTAAAAATCAGAGGCTCCATCAGAAAGATTTGGAGTTATAACCAAGCGAGAATTAAGAGGATAAAGATCATTTGCAGTATCTGTTGAAGAATATGTCTTACCTTGAAAAAGGGTTATAGAAGTCGGACTAAAATGCAAACCGTACTCAGAAAAATTATTCGATATGACACTCATAGACCTAGCTCTTTCCAAGTAAGAACCAACTTCTGCAGTCTCTTTCGCTAAAAGTTGATTATTATCTAAGTCATAAAAAGCAGAAAAGCTAATCAAGCAAATCAATACACCTATACCAATCACAATCAATGTTTCAAAAAGCGTAAAGCCTTTCATATCTATATATTGTTTAGCACTGAATACGTAGGGGTGATCATCGAAAAGGCAAAAAAACCGACAGCGGCACCAATAAATACCATCAATACGGGCTCAATAACAGTCGACATGTCTTTTGTCTTTTGTTCCACTTCGTCCTCATAAAAAACCGCTACACCCAGAAGCATCTCCGACAATTTTCCAGTCTCCTCTCCAACGCTAATCATTTCTGAAACAAAAGGAGGGTAGAGATCTGAATGAGCGGCGAAAATTGTAGCGATGCTGTCACCTTTTTGGACATATTTTATTACTTCATCTAAGACAGTTTTGTAATAAGAGTTTTGCAAAACCTCTTTGGTGATCTGTGCGGCTAAAACAACATCGACACCAGCAGACAAAAGAGATGACATTGTGCGAGCGGTTCTAGCGGCATTTGTTTCCTGAGTAATTCCAGAAATTATTGGCAAATGAAGAGCTGAGTAATCTAGTATTTTTTTACCAGCCGGTGTCTTGGATCCATAAATAAATCCAAATATAACCGCGAAGATAAGACTGAAAGAGATAAGATAATGATCTCGAAGGAAATCGCTCACAGCGACGATAAACTGCGTACTTGCTGGCAAAGGAGTATTTAATTCTTTAAAGGTGGCGGTTAGACTAGGAACCACGAAGATCATCATCAAAATACCAATTACTATCATAACGCTGAAGATAATCCCAGGGTATATCATCGCTCCTTTTATTTTTCTGGTCAGTTGATAAGTCTTTTCAATTTGCAAAGCAACACCTTTTAGAGAATCAGCCAATCCTCCAGATTCTTCACCAACCTTCACCATAGAGATAAATATATTAGAAAAAATCTTGGGATGTTTTTGCATCGCCTCATGAAAGCTACTACCCTTACTTACTGAATCGTTGAGATCTCTAATAACCTCCCTCATCTTTTTGTTGCGTGTCTGCTTTTGCAGAACAGTCAAAGCACGAGACAACGACAACCCAGCAGAAAGCATTGCTCCTAAATTTCTTGCAAAATTTATTTTTTCAGAAGTCTTCACCTTATTAAAAATACCCCCTCCTAAATTACCCTTCAAAAGAGAAGACCTTATTTCCTCAAAATGAATAATTGTACCTCCATCTTTTTTAATTTGACGAAACAATGCAAACTTGTCGGAAGCTTCCACTTCTTTTTGAACAGACTCCCCATCTGTATTTTTTAAGGTTACTTTGAATTTCATTTTTTATTTTTATTTAACCAATCTACTCCGAAACAACACGTAAAACCTCCTCAATCGTAGTAATACCCTGAACAGCTTTGAACACCCCGTCCTCAATCATCGTTAACATTCCTTCAATTTTAGCCTGCTTTTCGATATCATTTGAAGTCCCTCCTTTAATAATCAAATCTCGAATCGTAGGAGTTACTTTCATGACTTCGTGAATTCCAATACGCCCCTTGTAACCATCCTCTGCTTCCTCTGATTTTCGTGGTTTATAAAAAGGAATATCTTTCCAAGAAGCTTTATCATCAACAATTTTTTCTTTTTTCAAAAAAACAAGAACTCTGTCTAGATCAACTTTTTTATTCAACAAAGCAAATTCCTCCTTACTTAAAAAGTATTTTTCTTTATTGTCAGCTAGTCGTCGGATCAAACGCTGCCCAATAATGACATTAATAGTAGAGACAAGAAGAAATGGTTCGATCTTCATATCAATTAAACGAGGTATAGCACCAGCAGCAGAGTTAGTATGGAGAGTAGAAAGTACCAAGTGACCGGTCAAAGAGGCATTCACAGCCAAAGAAGCAGTCTCGCTGTCTCTAATTTCTCCAACCATGATAATGTCTGGGTCTTGACGAACCAATGATCTAAGACCATTTGCAAATGTAAAACCTATCTCTGATTTTACTTGAGTCTGATTAATGCGCTTCATTTGATACTCAATAGGATCTTCAATGGTGCAAATATTAACATCAGGAGTATTTAAGATATCCAAAATTGTATACAGAGTAGTCGTCTTTCCTGAGCCAGTTGGTCCTGTCGTCAAAATCATACCTGTTGCTAAGCGAGTAGCTTCATGAATCCTTTCTAAAGCCTCACCGTGGAAACCACTGACCTCTAATGTAAAACCAGAATGGTTTTCTTTCAGAAGGCGCATTACAGTTTTTTCACCATAATAAGTAGGCATAACAGAAACACGGAAGGCTACTTTTTCACCATTCATATCAACCTTAAAGCGACCATCTTGTGGAAGACGCTTTTCATCGAGTTTCAAACTAGATAAAACTTTTATACGAGCAGTGATTCCGGACGCAGTATTCTTCGGCAAGACCATGGCATCATGAAGCAACCCGTCAATGCGATAGCGAACTACCACTTCCGCCTCTTGTGGCTCAATGTGAATATCTGAAGCATTTTGAATAATTGCGTGTTTTAACAAAGTATCAACAATTCTGACAACGGGAAGATCCTCCGCCATTTTTTTCAAGTCTGCCTCATTCTGATCGCCCAAAGATTCCGGTTTAGATTCTGATTCGATGGTCGCTGACTCTTTTTTGATGATATCGCCGAAATCAGCACGAAGACTTTTTTGATACTGAAGAAGAACCGCTCTCATAGAGTCTGCGGATGTAAGACGCGGAGCAATTCGAAGACCCACCTTCTTTTTAATAAAATCAATAGCACTCAAATCCTCTGTATCAAGCATGGCTACTTCCAAAGAGTCGTCTGTCTTTTTAAAGGCTACAATATTGTGATTTCTGGCAATTGGCTCAGGAATAAGAGAAAGGACATCAAAGGGAACTTTTTGACTTTTCAAATCAACAAAAGGAATTCCGAGGACATAAGCACGAGTACGACTCATATCATCTTCAGTAATTTTACCTTCACTAACCAAAACATCTTCTAAGCGTTGATTTTTTGTTTCAGCATCATTCTCCGCTTTTTCTAAATCAGTACGAGAAATTAATCCTGAATCTAGAAGAAACTTTTTTAATTGTTCCGGTGCAATTATCATAGTACTTTGTTAAATAAATTATATCACAACCTCCTCACAATATAACTACTATTTTGGAGACCGCTCCGGGGCGCTTGCCCAAGTCTTAGTCTCCAAAATAGTAGTTATATTGTGAGGAGGTTTTTCCATGATTTATTTTCACAACTGCCGACCATCACATGAAACAGAACAACCCGACATCCTTCAAAGAGACTAGGACTTGGGCAAGCGCCCCGGAGCGGTCTCTTTGAAGGATGTCGGGTTGTTCTGTTTCATGTGATGATATGTGGTTGACAAAAGCCCAATTTTGAGTATTATATTGCTATCTGAAGTTCGCCTCCCGGGCGAGCTCATTTTTTTAAAAGTAAGTAAAAATCAATACAAATGATTGACTTAAAAGTGATCCATTCCGTTCTGGGTCAGTTAGAAGAAGAACGAGGCATCCCAAAAGAAAAGATTATAGAAGCTATAGAATTAGCCCTAGCTACAGCCTACAAGAAAGAATACGGCAAACGTGGCCAGGTTATTCGTGCTACTTTTGACTTAAATTCAGGAAAAGCTGACTTTCTACAGGTAAAAAAGGTTGTTGATGAATCAACCGTTATTTTCCGTGATGAAAATGATGAAGAAGAGCCTGCTCCTCGTGAAGAAGGCGACGAAAGAGAGTATTTTGACGAAGAAAAGCACATTTTGATAGCAAATGCTAAGAAAATTAAGCGTGACGCTGTATTAGGAGATGAGCTGATCTTCCCTCTTGAATTAAAGGACGATTTTGGCAGAATTGCCGCTCAAACAGCTAAACAAGTCATTATTCAGAAGATTCGTGAGGCAGAAAAAGTCTCAGTTTTGAAAGAATATGGCCAAAAAGAAGGAACTATCGTATCTGGAACAGTCCAGAGAGTAGAACGCGGTAATATCTTTATGGATATGGGCCGAGCTTCTGGAATTCTACCTTTCGAAGAACAGATTCCTGGAGAGCACTACCGTCAAGGCGAACGTGTTCGAATGTATCTATCTAGAGTAGAGGAAACTCCTCGAGGTATTTTTCTACGACTTTCACGAGCACATCCTCAATTTCTAGCTCAATTATTCCAAGTGGAAGTACCAGAAATTGCTTCTGGATCTGTAGAAATCAAAGCGATCGCCCGCGAAGCTGGCTCTCGTTCAAAAATTGCTGTTGCTTCAACAGACAACCACATTGATCCTGTTGGCTCAATGGTGGGACAACGAGGGGTTCGCGTTTCTACTGTTATGAGCGAATTAGGAGGTGAAAAAATCGATATCATTGAATGGTCACCTGAAACCGAAAAATTTATTGAGGATTCCCTTTCCCCTGCTAAAGTCGTCGGTGTTACTCTAAACAAAGAAGAAATGAAAGCTACTGTAGAAGTCGCTGAAGACCAGCAATCGCTAGCCATCGGTAAAGGTGGTCAAAATGTTCGCCTAGCCGCTAAATTAACTGGCTGGAAGATTGATATACAATCAGTTAAAATTGGTAGCGATAGTGAAATGGATAGAGAAATTGAATAATATTATTTAAAAAGTTAACAATTAATTCGAAGTAATCATGAATTCATACATATTATTTGTCGGAGCTAGTGCGATTATCGCAATTTTGTACGCATTATTCTTAGCACGTCACATTCTTAAGAAGCCAGCCGGTTCAGAAAGAATGCAGGAAATCGCTAGCGCTATTCAAAAAGGCGCAGGCGCATATCTCAACCGACAATACAAAACAATCGCAGTTATTGCTGTTGTTCTTATTATCGCTATTGGTTTTCTTCTAAACTGGATCACTGCTCTTGGATTCTTTATTGGAGCTTTGTTTTCAGCATTAGCTGGATACATTGGTATGAACGTTTCAGTTCGTGCCAACGTTCGAACAGCTGAAGCTGCTAAAAAAGGTATTAAAGAAGCTCTTTCAATCGCTTTTCAGGGAGGATCTGTTACTGGTTTTATGGTGGTAGGCCTTGCCCTATTAGGAGTTACCGGATTTTACTCCGCTACTCATAATGTAGGAGCACTTATTGGTCTCGGATTCGGAGCCAGCTTAATTTCAGTTTTTGCACGAGTAGGTGGTGGTATTTTTACCAAAGCTGCTGATGTAGGAGCTGACCTTGTAGGAAAAGTAGAAGCCGGTATTCCTGAAGATGATCCTCGAAACCCTGCCGTTATCGCTGATAACGTAGGAGATAACGTAGGAGACTGTGCGGGTATGGCAGCTGACCTTTTCGAAACTTATGTTGTTACAGCTATCGCTTCAATCCTTCTTGGAACAATCATCTTCAAGGGCTCAAGTACTGTTATTCTTTACCCTCTTGTTCTAGGAGCTGTTTCTATTTTCTCTTCAATTATCGGTACATGGTTTGTTAGTCTAGGTAAAAGTGGCAATATCATGAACGCCCTTTACAAGGGTTTGGCAGTATCAGGTGTTTTGGCCGCAATTGCCTTTTATCCAGTTACAAAAATGTTAATGTCTGCTAACGGCCTATATTCAACATTTTCTTTGTTCGCTTGTGCTATCATCGGACTTCTACTAACAGCCGCATTGGTTGTTATTACTGAATACTACACATCAACCGAATACGCTCCTGTAAAATCAATTGCCAAAGCTTCAGTATCTGGTCACGGAACAAATGTTATTCAAGGTCTTGCTATCTCAATGAAAGCTACCGGCCTTCCTCTTCTTGCTATTGTTGCTTCTATCCTTGGCGCTTATCATTATGCCGGTCTATACGGTATCGCTATCGCCGCTACAAGTATGCTCTCAATGGCTGGTATTATCGTCGCTATCGACTCATATGGACCTATTACTGACAATGCTGGTGGTATTGCTGAAATGGCCGAACTTCCTAAGGAAGTTAGAGATGTTACTGACCCATTAGATGCTGTTGGAAACACTACAAAGGCTGTGACAAAAGGTTACGCTATCGGTTCTGCTGGACTAGCCGCTCTAGTATTGTTTGCTTCTTACACACAAGAATTTACTAAAGCTGGGCACACATTAGCTTTTGATTTAGGAGATCCTAAGGTTATTGTTGGTCTATTTCTTGGAGGTCTTCTACCTTATTACTTTGCCGCTCTTTGTATGGAAGCTGTGGGTAAGGCTGCTGGAAAAGTTGTTGAAGAAGTTCGACGACAGTTCCGAGAAATCAAAGGTATTATGGAAGGAACTGCAAAGCCTGACTATGCTAAGAGCGTTGATATCGTTACATTGGCAGCTATCAAAGAAATGATCTTGCCCGCACTTATTCCTGTCGCTGCCCCTATACTTGTTGGGTTTATCCTGGGACCAGTTGCTCTTGGAGGTCTGCTTGTAGGATCAATCGTTACTGGATTGTTTGTCGCTATCTCAATGACATCTGGTGGAGGCGCTTGGGATAATGCTAAGAAATTTATTGAACAAGGTGAACACGGTGGCAAAGGTGGAGATGCACACAAAGCTTCTGTTACTGGGGATACTGTTGGTGATCCTTACAAAGATACAGCTGGACCAGCAATCAATCCAATGATTAAAATCTTGAACATTGTTGCTCTACTTATCGTTGCATTCTTGATTAAGTAATCTAAAAATCTGTGAACGAATACAAAATACTAGGTGTTAAAAATCTGCCTCAATCAGAAGTAGAAATTGAAGTGGAAGTTAGTGCTGAATACTTACAATCATTCTGGACAAAGGCTGTCTCACACGTCGGCGAACATATTGAAATTGCGGGGTTTAGAAAAGGACATATCCCAGAAAATGTTCTCGTTGGAAAAGTTGGTGAGATGAGCATTGTTGAAGAGTCTGCTGAAATGGCTCTCGCCGAAGTTTATCCAAAGATTGTTATCGAAAAAAACATCAATGCTATCGGCCGACCGAAGGTCACCATTACCAAAATGGCAAAAGGCAGTCCTCTTAATTTTAAAGCAGTCACAGCAGTTGTGCCTGAAGTAAAATTGCCGGACTACAAGAAAATTGCCAAAGGAGTAATGTCAAAGGAAGAACCAATAGAAATTACAGAGAAAGAAGTTGATGATGTTATCGAAGAAATTCGAAAAAGTCGTGCCCCTCATGAGCACGACGAACAAGGCAATCACCTTCCTCCAAAAGATTCCGACTTACCTGAGTTCAATGACGAATTTGTAAAGAGTCTAGGAGGTGATTTCACTAGCGTAGAAGACTTCAAAACTAAAGCCCGAGAAAGAATTACTGAAGAAAAAAAATACCGCGCTGTTGAGAAAAAGCGAATTGAAATCCTTGAGGCGATTGCTGAAAAAACAAAAACTGAATTGCCTGAATTATTGATCGAGAGTGAGATCGATAAAACTTATTCCCAATTCGCAGAGAATCTCCAGTCAATGGGATTAGAGGTTAATGATTATCTAAAACGAATTGAAAAAACTGAAGAAGATCTCCGAAAAGAATGGCGCCCTGAAGGTGAAAAACGCGCAAAAATTCAATTAGTAATTAATCAGATTGCTCTTGAAGAGAAAATATCTCCTTCAAAAGAAGAAGTTGAAAAAGAATCAAAGCACTTGATCGAACAGTATAAGGATGCTGATCCAAGACGTGTTGAGATATATGTTGAAACCATGTTAGTTAATGAGAAAGTCTTACAACTCTTGGAATCGCAGAAGTAGAAACCTAAACAAAACACTCCCGAAAGAGAGCGCACGTGGCCGCTAGGCCAAGCCTTACTCTCTTTCGGGAGTGTTTTGTTTAGGTTTCCAATTCTACACATCCAACAACTACAAAAATCCTACGACAGCAGTAATAGAGACGTCACAGCAATGGCGGCTGTTTCCGCGCGGAGGATTTGGGAACCTAAATTACAAATGAGGATGTTTTTTGAACGGAACATTTCAAGTTCTTTTTCTGTCCAACCTCCTTCTGGGCCGATCAATATTGCTATATTTTTTGAATCATCCTTATCAGAAATTTTAAATTGTTTTCCAGATGGATCAAAAGCCAAAAAATTCATCTTTTCTTCATCTTGATTTGATAGTCTTTCCAGAACCACATCGAGATACTCGGGCGTGTTCAACGTCGGTAAAGTCACCCTCCCCGACTGCTCGCTCGCCTCAATTAATATTTTTCGAGCCCTCTCCATATTCAAACCTTTCTTTTCACTCCTCTCGCTTATTATTGGTAAAACATGTGAAACCCCTAGCTCAGTAGCCTTTTGAATAACCCATTCGAAGTTATCTTTCTTAATTAATGCGGCCAGTAACCAAACCTCTACTGCCTTTTTATCCCCTCTATTATTAGGTTTCTCACGTTTCTCAATAACGTGTAACACTAGCTCCTTCTTAGTTAATGAAACAATCCCACAAAGAAACTCCCCACCCAAGCCGTTGAAGAGAAGTACCTCCTTACCACTCTCTGAGAGCCTGAATACATCCTTCAGCTGATGAATTAAGCCCTCGTCTGAAATAACAACGTTATTTCCGACAACCAACTCCTTATCAAAATAAAATCTGTGTAACCTCATGGAACTAGTATATCAAGTTTTTTAAAATTTGATTTTTCTCTCTTTTTGCTATACTTTGTCTACTATCTTATTAGTCTAATCCCAAACAATCATGTCAATGCTAATTCCAACAGTTTTAGAGAAATCACAATTTGGTGAAAGAGCCTATGATATTTATTCACGTCTTTTAAAGGAACGTATCATTTTCCTTGCCGGACCGATTGACGACGACGTTGCTAATCTTGTTATCGCCCAACTATTATTCTTACAGTTTGAAGATTCAAAAAAAGATATCTTACTTTACATAAATTCTCCTGGGGGTTCCGTCTCGGCAGGGCTTGCAATCATAGACACTATGATGCATGTGAAACCTGATGTACAAACTGTTTGTGTTGGGATGGCCGCCTCAATGGGAGCTGTTCTTCTTTCTGCTGGGGCCAAAGGAAAACGTTTTGCTCTACCAAACGCCCAAGTTATGATCCACCAACCATCAGGTGGTATGGAAGGACAAGCTAGCGACATCGAAATCACCGCAAAACAAATTCTAAAGCTACGAGAAAATCTGAATAAAATTTTGGCTAAAAATACCGGAAAGGCACTATCTCAAATTGAAAAAGATGTTGATCGAGATTTTTACATGTCAGCCGAAGAAGCTAAAAAGTACGGAATTGTCGACAAGATTTTCTAAAAGTCAAAAATACCAAAAAAAACGAGTGTACTAATTAGAGACTAAGACTCGGGCAAGCGCCCCGGAGCGGTCTCTAATTAGTACACTCGTTTTTTTTGGTATTTTTGACTTTTGGCTAATTAATGGCTATTATGCGAGTATTACACATTTAATTTAGTACTCGTTTTTCTACTACTTATATTTCAAACTTTATGTTTCACCTAACTGAAGAATCTTGAGAAAAAGAAAGGAATAACTAAGACATAGAAGAGGGGTACAGATATATACATGTCATTAAAAATAATCGCTTTGGTAGCAATACTCTTCGGAGTAATCGGCGCCGTTGTAGGATATTTTTTGCGAGTGATCATCGCCCTTGGACGCAAAGGTTCAATGGAGATCGAGATCAAGCAAAGAATGCTGGAAGCTAATGAGCAAGCAAAAAAAATCACCTTGGAAGCTGAAAAGGAGGCTGCCGAGATTCTTCGTGTTACTCGAGAAGAGATGAAAGAGAGAGAAGAAAAACTAAAGAAAACAGAAGATCGATTAATAAACAAAGAAGAATTGCTAGACAAAAGACAAACTGATCTTGAAAAAGAATCTGAAAATCTAAAGAATAAACAAGAAGAAGTAAGAGTTACTAAAGAGAAGTTAGATTTGGTAGAAAACCAGAAAAAAGCAGAATTAGAAAAGCTATCAAACCTTTCTGCAGACGAAGCTAAAAAAGAGCTCATCAATGTTGTAGAAAAACAATCTGAGGAAGATTTAATGATACGAATGCAGAAGCTGGAAAACGGAAATGCCGAGAAATTAGAGCAAAAGGCTAAAGAGATTTTGACAACATCTATTCAACGACTAGCCAGCTCTGTTAGCCAAGATATATTCACCACTAGCGTGGCAATTCCGTCCGACGAAATAAAAGGAAAGATTATCGGAAAGGAAGGAAGAAATATTAAAGCATTTGAGAGAATCACAGGAGTCGAAGTAATTGTCGATGACACCCCAGGAACAATTATAATTTCTTCATTTGACCCAATAAGACGACAGATCGCAAGAGTTGCTTTAGAGGCATTAATATTAGATGGAAGAATTCAACCAGCCAAGATTGAAAAAGAAGTTGAAAAAGCAAAAGGTGATATCAACAAAATAATAAAAGAAAAAGGAGAACAAGCTGTATATGAAACAGGGGTATTTAATCTTGATCCTAGAATTGTTTCCATTCTTGGACGCCTATATTTTAGAACAAGTTATGGACAGAATGTCTTACAACACTCTGTAGAAATGGCCCATATTGCAGGAATGATTGCTGAAGAAATTGGTGCTAATGTTGCTGTAGCTAAGGCAGGAGCATTGCTTCACGATATCGGCAAAGCACTTGATCATGAGGTGGTTGGAACCCACGTTGAAATCGGACGAAGAATTCTACAGAAATTCGGTGCCAGCGAAGAAATCGTGAAAGCCATGCAAGCTCATCACGAGGAATATCCTTACGAGACACTGGAATCAATGATTGTGCAGACAGCTGATGCCATCTCTGGAGGACGCCCTGGCGCCAGAAGAGACAGCGTAGAAAATTATCTAAAACGATTAGGAGACCTAGAAGCTATCTCTAATTCATTTCCAGGAGTTGAGAAGTCATACGCTCTACAAGCTGGACGCGAGGTTAGAGTTTTTGTCTTCCCAGAACAGATTAGCGACCTAGAAGCTCAAAAAATGGCTAGGGATATAGCTGTTAGGATAGAAAACGAACTTAAATACCCTGGAGAAATTAAGATAAGTGTCATCAGAGAATTGAAAGCTATCGAGTTTGCTAGATAAAAAAACGAATATTTCGAGCCTATTGCTTAAAATATGGCTTAATATATAATTACTAGCAAGGTAATTGGGTCGAATTAATATTTTTAAAAAATAAAAAATATGAATAAAGCAGCAATCGTAGACGCCGTTCAGCAAGTTCTCGGAGGAACAAAGGTTCAAGCAGAACAAGCTGTCGACACTGTAGTTGATTCAATTGTTAATTCATTGAAGAAGGGCGAGGAAGTTTCAATCGCTGGATTGGGTATCTTTTCAGCAAAACAGCGCGCAGCAAGAACAGCTCGAAATCCTCGAACTGGTGAAGCTATCAAGGTAGCAGCTATGCGAGTTCCAAAGTTCCGCGCAGCTAAAGCTTTGAAGGAGGCAGTTAAATAATCTCTTTTCTCTAGAGAAAAAACAAAAAATCGCCAGCAATGGCGATTTTTTGTTTGGGTATTTAATTAGATGTGGGAATCGGTCACAAGATAACAAAAAGCTCAACATTTTATTGTTGAGCTTTTTGTTATCTTGTGCGGGATGGGGGAATCGAACTCCCGACCACAGTTTGGAAAACTGTCGTTTTACCACTAAACTAATCCCGCAACGTTCCACACTATACCAAAAGTCATCGTTGCCCGCAATTTTTTATATTTATTGTTATACTTAATCACCTATGATGAATATTCCCCATTCAATAGTAGCAAAAATAGGTACTATTCTTTTTGGCATCTATTCTATGCTTGGTTGGAACATTCACTACCAATCCCCCCTCGGAATACAGGCGCCTCCCACAGAAATTGTTGCCAGTTCAACTCCTCCCACAGTAAAAAAAGAAGATAAACCAACCATAGCTAGAAACACTACCCAGTTACCATATTTAAAAATAATTGCGCCAGAATTTAAGCAGCTACCAGTTAAAGAGATAAAGAATTTAACTACAACACCCACCCCTCAACCAGTAACCACTCCCCCACTCACAACAAACCAAAACAACGACTTCGTTGTAAACATCTTCTGTACAATAAGAAACGACGGCAACACAATAGAATATGTAACTGGTAGTGGCGCCATAATCGATCCCAAAGGGGTAATTATTACCAATTCTCACGTTGCCCAGTATGTTCTACTCGCCGATTATCTGAACGATAGCAATCGTAACTGTGTGGCCAGAACAGGTTCACCAGCAAAAAATACCTACAATATAAAAGTAATGTATATTTCCTCAGCTTGGATTAAAAACAACATTAAAACCATCTCTGAAGCCGCACCGCAAGGTACAGGCCAGTCAGACTATGCTTTCCTATACATAACAGGCTACTCTGACAAGACACAACCATCAAGCTACCCTTATATGAGCATTTCTACTGATAATCTAAACGTTGGCGACCAGCTAAAGGTCTACGGATACCCAGCAGGAGCAGCCAGCGGAAACTACGTCAAAAATAGCCTTAGCAAAGTAACAGATACAACGACCGTAAGTAATATATATGACTTTTCTGGAGATTCAACAACCGATCTTATTATTGCCCACTCAGATACCATAGCTGAAAGAGGCTCCTCAGGTGGCCCTATTATAGAGAATAATTCTATCCAAGGAATTATAACCACTTCCCTTCAGGATGGCAGTGGAGGCAAGAGTTTTAGCGCAATAACAGGAGAATACATAAATAGAGACCTGCAAAATGAAGCTGGGGTTAGTTTAAGCTCTTTGTTAATTGGAGATTTAAACAAAAAAAGCGCTTCTTTTGAAAATTCAACAGGATTTTCACTTGCTAGAGACCTGATTTCGAACAACCCTTAAGACCTCTTCATAATTGTCCTTTAGAGATAGCTTGTTTCTCTTCTTATATAAGCAAACAGTGCATTCGTTTGTAAGTATGGTGTCTTTCCCTTCTTTTTCTATCACTATAGGCCTCATTAGACCCCAACAAGAGGCTTTTCTATCCCCTGGATATATATCAACATGCTTACTCCAAAGACACTGGGGACAGTGGTTTGTGTAACCATCACCAATAACAAACAAACCACATTTTTCACAGGTGAAATCTTCTTTATTTCTTTTGAATTTTTCAGACATAATACCGAAGAGACTAATTCTTGTCGGAGTGCCGGGATTCGAACCCGGAGTCGCCTGTTCCCAAAACAGGAATGTTAGCCGTTACACCACACTCCGCCGATTAAAAATACCTAAAGAGTTTAGCATTAAATAATAAGATCGTCCATAAAATAGAGATCAAACCTGTCACTTCCCTTTTCCAAATATATTGTTATCAAGTCAAACTGCCACTCCGATTCTATGGATAATTTAGATTCTATTAAGTATGACTGCATTGCCCTTTTTAGGCGTCTAACCTTCCAGGGATGAACATTGTCTTCTGGCCTAAAATAGTTACCTGTTTCATGATTAACAAACCTCAATGTTTCACGTGCTACAGTTTTGACCTCCACAAAATGAATAACACCATCTTTTTTTGTGATTATATCTATTTCTCCCCATTTTTTTAAATAGTTACGATCTATCAACTTATGACCCCTATTTAGCAAATAACTTGTAGCAATATCCTCTCCGCGTTTTCCAACATCATTTTGTTTCATGATTAACAAAATTAGACTAATAAAATAAGCCATCTATTGTGTTACACGTGAAACATATTAAAAGACCCTTTAAAAATCAAAGACATGTCCTTTATACACATATCCCCAGAGTTATCCACAGTTGTACCCGTTTTTATGGCTAAGATACGTAAAACAGTCTATCAGACAGAACATGAAGAAAACTTAAAAATGTCCTCAAATACTTATTAGATTTCTACAAAAGATACCTGGAATCAGGTTTTAAAGGGTCTGGTGGGGGGGGTATTTATGTCCTACTGTCTTAAACATACATGGACTACCACATTGGCAAAAAAAGAAAATCTGCCGTCTCGCAGATTCACAGCCAACATTTTAGTCATCTGACCAAAACACTCTAAATAATAGCAAACTTTAAAGTGCGGGTAGGGAGAATCGAACTCCCGTCTCGTCCTTGGCAAGGACGTGTTCTACCACTAAACCATACCCGCAATGTTTAAAAATAATAGCATAATTAAATAAAAAAAGGTATTATTCTTTTGTTGCGCCCGTAGCTCAATGGATAGAGCACTTGTCTTCGGAACAAGGGGTTGTGGGTTCGAGTCCTGCCGGGCGCACCATTTTTAACACTTTTTCGCCTCACAATGGTAAAAAAACTCCAAAATCCTAAGGATTTTGATATTCCAATAGAAGTTTCACGAATAACCGATACCTTAGAAAAGGCCGGTTTTGAAGCATATTTAGTTGGAGGGTGTGTAAGAGATCTTTTATTGGGAGTACCCCCCAAAGACTGGGACGTGACTACAAATGCGACTCCTGAGCAAATAATCTCCTTGTTTCCAAAAACCTTCTACGAGAACACCTTTGGAACAGTTGGGGTCGTAAATGAAGAGAAAGAAACCTCTAAAAACCTAGGAATCATCGAGGTTACGCCGTTTAGACTAGAAACTAGATATTCAGACAACAGACACCCTGATTCTGTAGCTTTCAGTACAAAAATTGAAGATGATTTACTAAGGAGAGACTTCACTATTAACGCCTTAGCCTTTAATGAATCAAAAGGACAATTAGTTGACCTGTATAAAGGACAGGACGACTTAGAGAGGGGAATAATAAGGGCCGTAGGTGACCCCGAGCAAAGATTTAAAGAGGATGCTCTTAGAATACTTCGAGCTGTCAGATTTTCATCTCAATTAGGTTTCATGATTAACAATGAGACAGAAAAATCCCTGTTGTTGCACGTGAAACTTCTAAAAAACATCTCAAAAGAACGAATAAGAGATGAATTTATCAAGATTTTGGAGTCAAAAAGCCCAATGATTGGCCTTAGTTTAGCTCAAAGACTAGGAATGCTGGAATTTATATGCCCAGATCTAGAAAAGGGAATTGGGGTTAAACAAAATCAAGCTCACGCTTTTGAAGTTTGGGAACACCTATTAAGGACAGTCCAGTGTGCGGCGGACAAGAATTTTTCGCTAGAAATTCGCACAGCGGCGTTATTCCACGATATCGCAAAACCCCACACCAAACGTTATGACAATCAAAAGAAACTAATAACATTTTATGGTCATGACGTTATTGGTTCAAAAATTGCAAAAAAAACTTTAGAGGATCTAAAGTTCCCCAAGAAATTTATTGAGAAAGTAGAAAAGTTAGTACGTTGGCACATGTTTTTTTCCGACACAGAACAAATTACTTTATCAGCTGTTCGTAGATTAATCGTAAACGTTGGAAAAGAAAACATCTGGGATTTAATGGATCTAAGGCTGTGCGACAGAGTGGGGACCGGCAGGCCAAAAGAGAGTCCTTATAGACTAAGAAAATATCACGCGATGATTGAAGAAGCTACCAGAGACCCTCTAACAGTTGGAATGTTAAAAATAGATGGAAGAGGAGTATCAAAAGCTGCTAATATCAATCCTGGGCCTAAAATAGGCCATATTTTACACGCTTTATTAGAAGAGGTGTTGGAAAATCCTTCTTTAAACAACGAAGCTTATCTAGAAAAAAGAGCTGATGAACTTGCCAAATTAGATGAAGAAGAACTAGAAAATCTTGGTAAAAAAGGTAAAGAAGCCAAAGAAAAAACTGAAGAAAAAAACATAGAAGACCTTAGAAAGAAATACTGGGTAAAATAAAAAAGATAAAAAAAGAGCCGCAACCTTGCAGCTTATTTAAAGCAAAGTGAGCGGCTCTTCGAAACGAAGGTTAGGAGATGGTGAGATAAAAGCGATATAAGCTGTTTTGTAAAAATGTGGTCTCTTGAAAAGAGCCTTAAAAAAATTGAAAACAAAACTTATTTTTTTATCAAACTATTCCTTTCCCTAGAAAGAACTTCTGCCGGCTTAACATTAGTGAATGCCGCGCTCGTCTGATATACATTGTATTCTTTATAAAAGACATGTAAAGGACATACGCAGTCCTTCTGTGGATAACTATGTCCTTTATAAAGGACATAGTTAATTTACAAACTAATCTCCAAGGAAATAGGGCAGTGGTCAGAACCCAAAACATCCTTTAAAATCTCAGCTTTTTTAACACTTTTAAC
>SESA01000348.1_pt1 | contig 31898 bp, 28 predicted proteins | sample 3171451 | NCBI WGS metagenome assembly SESA01 (sample SAMN06051862, study PRJNA518727) | freshwater metagenome | biome: subpolar coniferous forest; feature: holomictic lake; material: water; isolation source: holomictic Lake 227, 8 m depth | place: Canada: near Kenora, Ontario | collected...
TGCCATTATGGGTTCTGAAGAAAACGAGGGAATCATCATCCCTCCGAAAAACGAAAGCGGAAGTTATGCACTCCTGTTTGATCCGCTTGATGGCTCATCGAACATCGATGTCAACGTCAGCGTCGGAACCATCTTCTCCATCTACAAGCTTAAGGGAAGTGACCCCGGCAAAGCAAGTATCAGCGACTGCCTGCAACACGGGTATGAGCAGGTAGCAGCCGGTTATGTCATCTACGGTTCATCGGTCGTCATGGTCTACACCACCGGCCACGGAGTTCATGGCTTTACCTACGACCCTACCATCGGAGAGTTCCTGCTTTCACACGAAAACATCATCACCCCGAAAAGCGGCAAGTACTACTCGATCAACGAGGGTTCTTATGCGCAGTTCAATGAAGGGACAAAAAAATATCTCGACTACATCAAGGAAGAAGACCCTGAAACAGGTCGCCCTTACAGCACCCGTTACATCGGCTCGCTGGTGGCTGACTTCCACCGCAACCTTCTGACCGGCGGTGTCTTTGTTTATCCTCCAACCACCAAACATGCCAACGGAAAACTCCGTCTCATGTACGAAGCCAACCCGCTTGCCTTTATCTGCGAACAGGCTGGTGGACGGGCAACAAACGGTAAAGACCGCATTCTCGATATCCAGCCTCTCGAACTGCATCAGCGCACACCGCTCTATATCGGCAGCGAAGAGGATGTTATCGTTGCGGAAGAGTTCGAGCAGGGATTGAGGTAAGAGTAGTTTTTGTGGTACCCTGTAGGGGCTTGCCACGGCAAGCCCTTACGAAGGTTAGGGCATTAATGATTATCTGTTATTTCGATCATCCTTTATCACTTCACCTCTCCACGATCAAACTGCGGGTAGAAAATCCTCTCGATTCCAACGGTTTTGCCGCTTGCAACGTCGAGAGAGAGAAGCACTCCTGAAAAATGCACATCATCCTCGGCACACTCATACTTGTGGGGTGTCTGGTAGAGCATCCGGTCGGTTGCTGACTTGATCTGCATACCAATGACTGAGTTGTGCGGGCCGGTCATCCCCGCGTCGGTGCAGTAGCCGGTCCCTTTGGGCAGAATACGCTCATCAGCAGTCGGCACATGGGTGTGGGTGCCAATCACGGCGGAGACCTTTCCGTCAAGGTACCAGCCAAGCGCTATCTTTTCGGCAGTCGCCTCTGCATGGATATCGACAAAAATAAAGCGGACAGGCTCCTTGACCTGCTCCTTGATCTGCTTGATGACCCAGTCAGCGGTTCTGAAGGGGCAGTCGATGGAGTACATGAAGGTTCTGCCCTGGAGGTTGACCACAGCTATATCGCCAAGTCCACCCGGCAGCTTGTAGATTCCGTACCCTTTGCCGTAGGTACCCTTGGGATAGTTGAGAGGGCGCAACACCTGGGGATGCGTTTTCAGTGTATCGAAAAAGTTGAAGTTGCTCCAGGTATGGTTGCCCCCGGTTACCACATTGACGCCAGCCCCAATAAGCTGGTTGAGCGCTTCAAGGCTCATCCCCTTGCCGTGATGGGCATTCTCGCCGTTACATATCACAAAATCTACACGGTACTTGCTGATAAAACTTTTCAGCATCCGATCCACCATCTGCAGACCGGGAGTTCCGACAACATCACCGATGAACATGACGTTCAGGGTTTTTTGAGCCATACCTTTTCCTTGACGTATTCTTGTTACTTGAAAATTGAGTGTCGTGAATTTACTCATTAGCTTGCACAATGAACAATCTTATTTGCGCAAGGCTACCTCTCCTGAAAAATGAACTTGTAGAGAGCTGCGAAACGTTTATAGAATAACAGATCGGTAAACCATTCAGATGTTTTGGCCATGAGCAGTACGAGAAAAATTAAAAAGGTTTTCAAAAGCAAACCGGTGAGAGAGGGTGCCGGGGTAAAGCTCAAACGTGCTTTCGGATTCAACGAGCTTCCGCTTTTTGACCCATTTCTGCTTCTCGACGATTTCCGCTCAAACAACACGGCGGACTACCTCAAAGGGTTTCCGTGGCACCCGCATCGGGGTATCGAAACCATCACCTACGTGCTGCAGGGCAATGTCGAGCATGGTGACAGCCTGGGCAACCGTGGAGTCATCAGCGCCGGATCGGTTCAATGGATGACTGCTGGCAGCGGAATCATCCATCAGGAGATGCCCTTTGGTGATAAAGACGGGGTCATGGGAGGGTTCCAGCTCTGGGCCAACCTGCCCGCATCAGAGAAGATGAGTGCGCCGCGCTATCGCGACATCACTGCCGCCGAGATCCCTGTAATCCTGCTTGAAAATGGTGTTGAAATCCATATCATCTGCGGCCATGTCGGAGAGACAGCAGGCCCAGTCAATGACATTGCCATCGATCCTGACTATCTCGACATTACGGTACCAGCAGGTGTCTCCTTTACGCATCCCGTCCGCAAAGGGTACACTGCCCTGGCTTACATCATTGGAGGCCAAGGAATCTTCTCCGAAGAGAAAAACGAACTGCTTGGCAATGAAACGCTCATCCTGTTTCAGGACGGCGACACCATAACCGTCAGCACCAAAGAAGAAGCACTACGATTTCTGCTCATCTCCGGTAAACCACTCAATGAGCCTGTCGCATGGCAGGGCCCCATTGTCATGAACACCGAGGCCGAACTGCAAACGGCTTTTGATGAGTACCATAACGGCAGCTTTATCAAACGGAAGTAAAAGCTCTCTTGCGGTAGAGTATAGTTTTCAAATAATCCTCTGTTGCCTCAAATACCGGTTCTGCCTGATTGAACTTCCGCATCAGAGGAATAACCTTGGTTCGCACTCCCATTCCTCTCGCATCGACATACCCATAGTCACGCAGGATTTCCATGATCAGGGTATTTCGTGGAGAACGTTGTCCGGCAACCATTTTGCTGACAGTCATGGCATTCTGGAGTTTCCCCGGGCTGATAACTTCCAGACGATCGGAGTAATTTGTCACCTCAATATCGACCGACCTTGTCCAGTCACGATGAGCAAGGGCATTGATGACGGTTTCGCGGATGGCTTCCCAAGGATAATACCAGCTTTTTTCTCTTCGCATATTTTCATCAATCCCGGATGCTTCCTGAGTAACAAAGGGTTCAATCATGGATGAAAATTTTTCAATCAGACCTTCATCAACCAACTCTTTTTGCCCTGATGCTGAGAGTTGCCATCGCCCGACCAACGGGCCGTCCAGTACAACATCAAGCTGTGCCTGATACGCTTTATCATCCCCCTGAAAAGCCATCACCCGCAATCCGGCCTGACGGAGAAAACGCCGGGGCTTTATGCCAAAGCAGATCAATCCTGCTATCGAGCATACCCTGTTACCCATACCATCATCGGCCATCAAGCCAAGGCCCAAAAGGCGCTCAACCCATTCACCATCAGTTTGTGGAATCTCAGGATCCTTGATAATGTCTTGCAGATAATAAGAAAGCCTGCTTTTGTCAAGAGTGGACAATGACGTTCCCGCAACCGGCAGCACCTCAACATGAAGCAAGCCACCACTTTCAAACAGGCGAAGCTGCTGTTCCCTTGATGCCAGTTCAGATCGGTCACCCATCCGGATGAAAACTTCTTCCCGGTTGTTATGTCGCATCACGTAGGGTTTTGATATTCCTGCAGCAATCGTTATGACACCGATTCTCAAACCCTTTTCAAGCTCTATCTCCTCGTAGAATGGAATGATTTGAGGGTGTACCTTGTCTCTGAACGCATTCAGAACCCATTCCTGGGCATGGGCTCTCTGAAGGCCGGTAAACTCACCATTATCCTCAACGCCAAGGAAAATCCGCCCCCCCTGAACATTTGCAAAGGCAACAATCTCTTTGGCCAACTGCTCAGAGCGGATATCATCCCGTTTAAATTCAACACCGGAATTCTCGCCATTGGCGACAATTTCAAATAATTCAGCTTTCAGCATAAGTCACCTCAAAATCCATACTTTATTTTCTGTTGGTCACACCTGTTCTCCCATGCCATGCTTTTTGCTCCAAAAGCTTGTGTTGATCAAGAAGTAACCCCATTTTTTCGGTTAGGGAACGAGCTGCACACGTTCTTATTCCGTTTAATCAGACGAAAAGAGAATGAAACTCTGTGGTAAATATCAATATTTCAAAGCGAACCCAGCAATATTTTCACCATTAATTGAAAAGTATTTTTTCTAAGGTATTGCTTATGCCTTAAAAAAGAGCTGATTTAATCTTAAAAAAACGGTAAAAACAACAATAAACACAATAAATGACTTGATTTTTTTCGAAAGCAGGTAACGCAAAAGCCCGGAGGAGATCCGGGCTTTTGCTGTTTAACTTTACCACCTGACCGCTCAGAGTGCGTCGATGATGGCGTTGAATGTTGAGCTTGGGCGCATGGCTTTTGTGGTCAGCTCTTCATCGGGATTGTAGTACCCTCCCATGTCAACCGGTTTTCCCTGGGCGGCAATCAGTTCTTCATTGATTGTAGCTTCGCTCTCAAGAAGCTGCTGGGCAACTTTGGAAAAACGTGCCTGAAGTTCCTGCTCTTCTGTCTGCTGGGAGAGCGCTTCTGCCCAGTAGAGGGCAAGATAGAAGTGACTGCCACGGTTATCAATCTGGCCAACCTTGCGGGCTGGGGACTTGTCGTTATCGAGGAATTTGCCGATAGCCTGGTCGAGCGTCACAGCAAGAACACGGGCCTTGTCGTTGCCAAAGGTCTGGGCAAGGTGCTCGAATGATGCTGCCAGCGCGGAGAATTCACCAAGGGAGTCCCATCTCAGGTAGCCCTCTTTCTGGAACTGCTGTACATGTTTTGGAGCTGATCCGCCAGCACCTGTTTCAAACAAACCACCACCGTTCATGAGAGGCACGACCGAGAGCATCTTTGCGCTGGTGCCAAGTTCTATGATCGGAAAAAGGTCGGTGAGGTAGTCACGAAGCACGTTTCCGGTAACTGAAATGGTATCCTGACCAGCCCTGAACCTTGTGAGCGAGAAGCGCATTGCTTCGACTGGAGTCAGTATCTGGAGATCGAGACCGGTTGTGTCGTGATCCTGAAGATAGGTTATGACTTTATTAATGATCTGTGAGTCATGAGCCCTGTTCTTGTCAAGCCAGAAAACTGCAGGTGCGCCGGTGATTCTTGAACGGTTGACGGCAAGTTTAACCCAATCCTTGATGGGTGCATCCTTGACCTGGCACATTCTGAATATATCGCCCTCTTCGACTTTCTGCTCAAGCAGCGTCGCACCGGAGGGATCAACAACACGGATTGTTCCGGTTCCTGGTGCGGTGAATGTCTTGTTGTGTGAACCGTACTCTTCAGCCTGCTGGGCCATAAGACCTACGTTCGGAACGCTTCCAATGGTTGACGGGTTGAAAGCACCATTCTGTTTGCAATCCTCGATGATTGCCTGGTACATGGTCGCATAGCAGCGGTCGGGAATCATTGCTTTGGTATCGTGCAGCTTTCCGTCCGGCCCCCACATTTTGCCGGAATCGCGAACGACAACAGGCATGGATGCATCGACAATGATGTCATTGGGCACATGAAGGTTGGTGATACCCTTGTCTGAATCAACCATCGCCAGCGCGGGACGGTTTGCATAGACCGCCTGAATATCGGCTTCTATTTCTGCACGTTTCTCTTCGGGCAGTTTCTGGATTTTTGCATAGAGGTCACCAAGACCGTTGTTGACATTGACACCAAGCTCTTTAATGAGCGCAGCATGTTTTTCAAAGACATCCTTATAGAAAACAGTGACGGCATGACCGAACATGATCGGGTCAGAAACCTTCATCATGGTTGCTTTCAGATGAAGCGAGAGAAGAACGCCACTTTGTTTGGCATCGTCAATCTGGTCTGCATAGAACTTGCGGAGAGAACGAACATTCATTACTGAAGCATCGATAATCTCGCCAGCAAGTAATGGAGTCTTGTCTTTAAGAACGGTAACGACACCTGCAGCATCAACATATTCGATTCTTGCCGTTGTAGGCTCTTTAACCGTAAGAGATTTTTCACTGCCATAGAAATCACCGCCACTCATAAAGGCAACATGTGACTTTGAGTCGCTGCTCCATGCACCCATTTTGTGCGGGTTCTTCTGGGCAAACCTTTTTACCGACAGTGGAGCCCTGCGATCTGAATTTCCTTCGCGAAGCACAGGGTTGACAGCACTGCCAAGAACCTTTGCAAATCTTGTCTGAAGCTCTTTTTCTGCATCATTGGCAGGAGACTCAGGATAATCAGGAATATTGTAACCATGATCCTGCAACTCTTTTATTGCAGCTTTAAGCTGTGGAATCGAAGCACTGATATTTGGCAGCTTGATGATATTGGCTTCCGGGGTAAGTGCCAAAGCACCTAATTCAGCAAGATAATCGGGTATTCTCTGTGCAGGAGTGAGGTTTTCCGGAAAGTTTGCAATAATTCTTCCGGCAAGAGAGATGTCTCTGGATTCAATGTCAACGCCGGTACCCCTGGCATACGCCTTGAGAATGGGAAGAAGGGAGTAGGTCGCCAGTGCCGGGGCCTCATCAATTTTGGTATAAATGATTGTTGCTGCTTTTGCCATCATCAATTGTCGTTTTAAGTATTTGTAAAATAATTTAAAAAAGATACTCCAGAAAAGAAGCTCCCATGCAATCGCTCACGACTGGGGCTCTCCCGGCCAGAACGAAAACAACTATAGTGTAATGATAAGATACAGTGAAACAGCAAGCATAACACAAACAGGCTTTGCCGTTAGATGTGCCTGGCTGACGACTATGCAAAAAAGAGTCCCGACTCTTGACCCCAACAGCTCGCCTATTGCAAGGCGTTCTCTGCTACTGCCGGAATATCAAGCATGGAATATAGCGATTACCTTCACCATAACAACAATAATGTTGCCAAGGGAAGAGTGTGATGATCGAGCCAGATAAAAAAAATTCAATTACTGATCACCATCTCCAGCCCTTTACAGAAAGCGCCATAAGTCAACGTGCGCTCTTTTTCTGTAGCGGACTGGATATTATTTTTCAGTTAAAAACAAGAGAAGCTGTTGCAAATTCGTTCTATGGGCACTTCCTCGAAGGAGCAAATTCATCGAGACCTACCCGTTCTGCAAGCTCCTTGTCGTTAAGAACCTCATGGGCGAGCTTGATCATGGGAATGGTAGCTCCCATAGAGCTGTAACCGCCATCATGGAAGAGGTTCTGCATGGTTACCTTCCGGGAAAGATCGCTGAGGATGGTCATGGAATATTCAGCACACTCCTCTGCAGAGGCATTACCCAATGGAGACATGAGATCGCTGTATTCGTACATTTTCTCAAACCCGGGGATGCCGCTTCCGGCCTTCGTATAGGTTGGACTTTGTGATATGGTGTTGATACGAATACCGTGCCTTGCAAGCCTTGGCCCGTAACTGCGGACAATGGATTCAAGAAGGGACTTCGCGTCTCCCATATCAGAATAGGTCCAGTAATTTCTCTGTGATGCAATATAGGAAAGAGCCAGAATGCTGCCTCCATCATTGAGAGCTTCATTCTTCAGGGCATAAGAGACAAGACGATGCAGTGACAATCCCGAAACATCGAGGGTTTTCATAAACCACTCGTAATTAAGCTCTTCATAAGGCAACTGCTTGCGGATGTTCTGTGACATTCCGATAGAGTGAACAATAAAATCGACAGGGCCGAGTTTTTCTTTCAACTCCTTGAAACAATTGTCGACATCTTCGTTTTTGGATGCGTCACAGACAATCATCGGTGCGTTGCCACATGAGGCCGAAAGTTCTTCGATATTACCGAAGCGCAAAGCGGCTGCAACATTTGAAATAGCGATTTCTGCACCTTCCCTGTGGGCATGAAGCGCTATCTGCCAGCCGATACTGCTTTCATCAAGCGGGCCGAAAACAATTCCCTTCTTCCCTTTCAACAAACCATAATGCGCTTTCTCGGACATGATACAAGCTGATTCTTTAACAAAGATTGGGATAAATTCCCTTTAACTCAACATTTTAAACCTTGAAGATACAAGAATCCGTTGAAAACTTAAACTCTTTCACCGGAATTTTCGCACACTGCAGTTTCACCGCAGTGTTAACTGCTTCTGCTATATCTTCAATCGCCTCATCGAACGGAGCTTGTCGAGCATATTTTTGTTCACGCTCAGCTCCGCATCTTCCTTTTCAACAGGGATTTCCCTGAATACTACCCGCAAAAGATTATCCTCCCTGATATACTTTTCCATTTCAAGGCTGTAGAGTGCTCTCGGCAAGGTAATGATCCTCTGGGCCCTGTCCACGGTAACGACAATATCGGTGCCCATCCTGTCAACAACAACCTCTTCAGCATCCTTGAGAAAAGGTATTTTGATACAGAGAATTTCCCGATGGTCTTCAGTTGCAGCATTAACCTTGCTTTCAATCCAGAAATTCTTTCCGGAATAAAAAGTCTTGTCAGGCTTCTGCTCACCAAAAACCAGTTTGCTGATTTCGTAGAGTGCATCCGTCCCTATCGGCTCGGTTCTCTGCAGATGACAGCGGAAAACAGGAGTGGGATAGAAAGAGTTGTCGATCTCCATCAGATATTTGCTGTGCAGATCTGCCCAGAATTCAAAATACTCACCAACCGTTTTTGAAGTGGGCAGAATCTTGTTGATGACAATACCGTCAACATTGATTCCGTAGAGATGCACAAAGGTGTATGCTCGTTTTGTCTCAAGTATTGAGAGCTTTTCAGGGTTCAATACCAGGCGGAAGGTAACTTCGGGACTGAGAATGAACTTGTTGATATCCTCCATCTGCTTGAGCAGTACATTGACCTCGTTAAAAAAGTCATCGTCGGGAATGGAGTTGCCACTGAGCGGACGAGCCAGCGATGACATGCTTTTATAGAGCTTGAAAAACTGCTTGCCCATATTGCCACCGATAATGATCTCCGGATAGGCAAGGAGACGAAGAGTATTGCCGGTCGGAGAGGTATCGAGCACAACGACATCCCATTTTCCTGACTGCGCCTCATCAAGCAGGCGACTCAGGGCAAAAATTTCATCAAGGCCGGGCTGGGTGGTCAGCTCTGTTGCCATACCACTGTCAATCCCCTTGTTTTTATAGGAAGAAGAGACAAACTTCTGAAACCCGGACATGTTCTTTTTAAGCTCGTAAATCGTATCGACTTCGAGCCCGTAGAGATTGTGTTCGATCTTCTGGGGATCGTTGCGGCTTATGCGGGTATTGAACACATCCGAAAGCGAATGGGCCGGATCGGATGACATGATGAGCACCTTCTTGTTCTGCCGTGCCAAGGCCACGGCGGTCGATGATGAAATGGTGGTTTTCCCCGTGCCCCCTTTTCCTGAATAAATGATAACCCTGGTCTCTGACTGGTTTTCCGTTAAGTCCCTCGACAACATAAACACTCCCCCGGTTAAAGGTCAATAATCACAAAAGGTCTTCCCTCGAAGGGAGGGAAAAACCATCGACAAATAAGGTACCATTTTTTCCCCTGCTTAGAGAAAAATAATCTTTTTCTTCAACGCATTGCCAAGAAGCTCCATATACTCCGCATGAGTGATTTCAACCGCACCAAGTTTTGTAAGATGGGGATTGATGATCTGGGCATCGAGCAGAAGATAGCCTTTCATTTTCAGATGGAACACCAGACGGTCAAAAGCTATTTGGGATGCATAAGAACGCTTCGAAAACATTGACTCTCCAAAAAAAGCACCTCCCATTGCGATACCATACAACCCTCCGGCAAGTTCACCCTGATACCAGCATTCAAAGCTGTGAGCCAGTCCAAGATGGTGAAGCTTGAGGTAAGCTTCGATAATCTCCCCGGAAATCCAGGTTTCATTATCATTTTTTCGAGGAGCCGCACAGCCGCGAATCACCCCCTCAAAATCCTTGTCAATTGTCACTCTGAACTCTTTTTTTCTCTGCAGACGCAAAACATCCCGCGAAGGCCGGTAGGATTCGAGAAAAAAAACCGCCCTGTTGTATGGCTGACACCAGTAGACTTTGCGATCTGAGGGGTCAGACATTGGAAAAAATCCCTGATGATAGGCCCTGAGCAGTTCATCGATACGAATCATCTCTCTTCACAAAAAATGCAGATTAATGAAACTTCACAAGAAGCTCTTCAAGCACCCTTTTTGGAACATGGTGAATACCGTGAGCATCCCGGAAGTAGCGAACTGAAGCATCAGCCTCCATCTGGTCAATGACAATAGTCTCAGCAGGCTTTCCGAGTGCAATGACCATGAGAATTGAAAAACTCTCCGGAATATTGAACAACTCCCTTATTTTTGCACGATCAAGAGAGGCAACAATACACCCTCCAAGACCTGAAGCTGTCGCTCCAAGAAGAATGGTCTGGGCAGCGATTCCACTGTCACAGGCAAAGTCCTGGCTTATCCGCTGGTCGCCAAGCATGATGATAAAGGCCCTTGGACGTTCATCTTCCTCTGGACCAGACCAGTCTGAAAGATATCCTGCCCATGAAAGAAGAGGAAAAAGAGCCGACACTGCAGGTGGATCACAAACCAAAATAAATTTCAGCGGCTGAAGGTTTTTTGCGGACGGCACATAACAGGCAAGCTCAACAAGGTTACGCACCTCATCTTCGGTAACCGGAAAAGTTGCATCAAATCTCCGACAACTCCTGCTTTGCGTTACAAGCTCCCTGAACAGCATAATGAACGGTGTCAAGACTTTTCCAGCCAGGCAGCTTCGGTATATTTAGCCAACTCTCCCCAGTGACCACTGCCTATCCACTCGGCAATATAATCCACCGTTCTTGCATAGTGCAACGGCTCCCTGCAGGGATGTTGCAGCCACTCGGCAAGAACCGGGCTTTGCAGGGAGTGCATCACCATGCCATATCCAAGCTGATCCATGGCCAGGGCATTGGATTCCTGCTCGATCTGACCATCAAGAGGCCTGAGCAGCAGCTTTTTGCCAAGATGAAGCGCCTCGCCTGGAAGCTCGAAGCCCGCATTACAGACAACTCCGCTGCACTCCATGAGGTCGCAGAGAAAACCTTCACGGGAGTACCCCCTGAAATGCAGATGTCCCTCATCGCTGTCCTCAGTCACCTTACCGTAAATAAAAAACTCGTATCCATCAAAAGGAGTAACAAAGGCCGAAACATCTTCCACCTCCTCAAAAGGCAGGTAGACAAGAATCTTCTCCTTGATAACAGGCCTGAGAGCCTCGGTATAGAGCGTCGAGGGAATGACAGGGGGAAAAATCGGCTGATTGAAATGGTTCCAGTGAAGCCCGGCATTGTAGCGGGCAGGAGCAAAATTCAGCAGGGTATATTTTTCAAAAATATTTCCTTTGGCAAAGGGAATGTTATAACGAAAAGCATATTGATGACCGAAACCCATGCAGGGAATATTTCTTAACCTTGCCGCCATTGAGGTAATCGGATCAAAATCGGTAATGATGAGATCTGTTCCTTTGGTTTCGAGCATCATAATATCAGAGACCAGACTGCTAAGGTCAAGCTGAAACATGGTGTCGATATAGTTGAGCTTTCCCTTGAAGGTGACAAGCGTCATGCCCTTCATCACCCGGTAAGGTTCAAATATCTCTATTTCCTTCAACTCCTCAGCTTTTCTTCCGCTGACAATAACATCAACATCATGGCCGTCAGCCTTGAGCTTGCGAACAAGCTCCCGGCTGCGGCTTATATGGCCATTTCCCGTCCCCTGAACACCGAAAAGAATCTTCATACTGCTGCACATTTTTGCTTGAAGCGCACTGGGTTTATCATCGCCTTACTGCTGAATTTTGAGATTGGCATACTGCACCATCAGCGTCTTCTCCCCTGCACTGCGAAAACTTATCCTGACTTTCTGCTTTGCCCCGCTTCCCTGGACATCAAGGACGGTTCCGGGACCAAACAAGGCATGATGCACCATTGTCCCCTGACGAAGTCCTGAACGTGCAGGCTTTGGCTGACCTCCGGAAGTTGCCGCAGCAGGAGATGGCGTGGCCATTTTCGATTGATATCGTCCAGACTGGGAAGAAAACCCTGATTCAGATTTTTCTTTCACAAGACGATCTGAAAGAAGCGTACCACTCTCGGTCTGAACTATCGTAGAGTCGATTTCACTGATAAAAACCGATTTAATGCAATAATGCTGCTGACCATACTGGTAACGACTCTGCGCCCATGAAAGAAATATCTTTTCCTGCGCCCTTGTAACCGCAACATAAAAAAGTCTGCGCTCCTCCTCAAGCTCTTCAGGCTCATAACAGTTGAGGGGAAAGAGCCTCTCTTCAAGGCCGGTGACAAATACCACCGGATACTCAAGACCTTTGGCTGCATGAACCGTCATGAGAGAAACAAAATTATCGGAATCCTGCGTCTCTTCATAATCTGATGCAAGAGAGATATTCTCCAGAAAATCAGAAAGCGAACCTGTATCGGGATTATGGTCAGAAAAATCCCTTGCCATGGAGAGCAGTTCCTGAAGGTTTTCGTGACGCGCCAGTGATTCAGGAGTATTTTCTGCCTGCAGCAGCAATGGAATGGAGGTAAGGCTGAAAAGCTCCGTCAAAACGTCGAAGACAGTTCCACTCTCTCTGAGCACCTTAAGCGCCTCGATGACACTGCTGAAAGAGTTGAGGGCATTGAGCAACCGAGCAGGAAATCCTCCCTCTGCAGCTCCCCGAATGGCTTCATAAAGAGTTATATCCTCTTTTTCAGCAAACTCCTTAAGCTTGTTGATACTGACTTCGCCGATTTTTCGGGGAGGGAAATTGATAATTCTCAAGAGTGATTCACTGTCACGCTCATTAAGAATAAAACGAAGATAGGCAACAGCATCCTTGATCTCCTTGCGCTTGTAGAATGAAACGCTTCCAAAAATGCGATAGGGAATTTTCTGCTGGCGCATGAGATCCTCAAGCACCCGCGACTGGGCGTTGGTGCGGTAAAAAACAGCGAAACTTCGGTACTCATAGCCTTGTTTCGAACGGAGCGAATGGATGTAGTTGCCTATTTTTTCCGCCTCGTTCCGCTCATTGAATGCCTCGATAAGCGTCAGTGGCTCCCCTTCGTCCCGGTGGGAAATCAACTCTTTCTTGATCTGTCGCTGATTGCGGCTGATGACGCTGTTGGCCGCCTTGAGGATATTTCCGGTACTGCGATAATTTTCTACAAGCTTGAAGGTGAGAGCATCGTTATAATCATCCTGAAAGTTCAGGATATTGGATATATCGGCACCTCGCCAGGAATAGATTGACTGGGCATCATCACCCACAACAAAAATATTGCGGTGACGGGCTCCGAGCATTTTTGCCACAAGGTATTGCGCCCGGTTGGTATCCTGGTACTCGTCAATCATGATATAGCGAAACATCTCCTGCAACTCCGAAAGTACCTCTGGTCGGGCATTGAAGAGTTCAATCGGCTTGATAAGCAGGTCATCAAAATCAAGGGCGTTGTTCTCCCTGAGTTTTCGGGTGTAGAGTTCGTAGACCTGTGAAGCTTTCTGCTGGTTATAGTCAGAGGCTTTCGAGTGAAACTCGGCAGGCAGAATAAAGCTGTTTTTTGCCCTGCTGATCATCCCCTGAATCGTATTGACCGGCACCGATTCCTGGGAGATGTCCAGTTCACTCATTGACTGCCGCATAAGGCTTTTACTGTCCTCTGAATCGAAAATCGAAAAGTTCCGGTCGTAGCCTATCAGGTGAATGTATTCACGCAGAAGACGGGCAAACACCGAGTGAAAGGTTCCAATCCACAAACCGCTTGAACTGCCTCTATGCAACAGGGTGTCAACACGGTGACGCATCTCACCTGCAGCCTTGTTGGTAAAGGTCAATGCGAGAATATTCCGGGGAGCCACCCCCTCATTTCTGATAAGATATGCAATACGGTATGTAATAACCCTGGTCTTGCCGGATCCGGCACCCGCCAGCACCATGACAGGCCCGAGTGTAGCGCTTACGGCACTGCGCTGTACTTCATTGAGATCATTTAAAAAATCCGTCAAAACTTCTGAACACCTGTTAACAGTTATAGCACTCCCTGCCCTCTCATGGCCCGGACAGCGCCAGAATCTTCAGTTGAATTTCGTATAACTTTACCCTTTTTACAAATCCTTTCCCCGAGGCACGGAGAGACCGAAGCCCTGCGCCACGATTCAATCCATAACCTGTCAACCATTTTCCAGTAAAAAGCTCATTCAGGCACCCTTTCAGACAACCTTTCCGGTATATTTGTTTTTTTAACGCCTGATCGCTCACTTTTGCTCGAAGAGTTGCTATATTTACGGCAAAAAAATTGCATACACCCTAACAATTCGATCAATGTTTCCTCTCGTTTACGAAATCAATACCAGGATATGGCTGCTGAAACTGAGCAGAAAGTATAACCGTACCATAACGCTTGGTAACATTCCCGAAGAGGAGTTCACCTTTTTTTCAAGCTGCTGCTTTGACCTCGTATGGCTGATGGGTGTATGGCAACCCAGCCAGTACAGCAAGGCAATTGCAACTGCGCACCAGGGCCTCAGAAGCTCATTCCTCGAACACACTGCCCTGGTTCAGCCCGCCGATATAGCCGCGTCGCCCTATTCCATTCCCTCATATACCGTCAACGAAGCACTTGGCGGAGAACAGGAACTCATTCTGTTCCGCCAGAAACTCAACGCATGCGGCATAAAACTGATGCTTGACTTTGTACCAAACCACCTTGCGCTTGACAACGAATGGCTGCCGGAACACCCGGAGTTTTTCATTCCTGTTTCAAGTGAGGAACAGAGCCAGGATCCCGAATCCGGCTTTGAATACACCCGGGGAAAATACCTTGCTTATGGCAAAGACCCTTACTTTGCCCCATGGACAGACACGCTACAGCTCAACTACGCTGAAAAGGGCACGCACAAAATGATGACAGAGAACCTTTTCAGGATAAGTGCACTCTGTGATGCCGTCAGATGCGACGTCGCCATGCTGATTCTCAAAAGCGTTTTCAATACTACCTGGAGCAACCTGGGAGGCCCCATGCAGGAAGAGTTCTGGCCAAGGGCAATCGCATCCGTTAAGCATCGTCACCCCGGCTTTCTCTTTTTGGCGGAATCATACTGGAACAAGGAGTGGGAACTCCAGCAGCAGGGATTTGACTTTACCTACGACAAACCCTTTTACGACTATCTCAGCAGTGCCCCCGTCAATGTTGAAAAACTGACAGGCCACATGATGGCCCAGTGGGAGTACCAGAAACATCTCTGCCGGTTTATTGAAAACCACGACGAGCCGAGGGCTGCCGAAAATATCGGTTTGAACAACAAAGCTGCCGCTCTTGTACTTCTTACAGCTCCAGGCATGCATCTTGTCCATCAGGATCAGATGGAAGGATACCGGCTGAAAATTCCTGTACAACTGCTCAAACAGGCTCCAGAACCTGAAGATGGAGAACTGGAAAAGCTTTACAAAACACTCTTCCGGTTGCAGAAAAGCCAGCTCTTTCAGAACGGCCAAATCGAAAAGCTGGATCTGAACGGAGTGAGCAACTCGCACTGTTTCGGATTCCACCGCTTTACCGAAGATGAACACGCCTATGTACTTGCCAACTTCAACGCAACAGGCATTGCCATAGAGTTTTACCACCCTTCGCTTGATCTCGTCGCAGTCGATACGCTGGAGCTGCTCACAACTGCATCCGACAACAAGAACGACGATATTGAGTTTACGGAGAACGCAATCCAGGTAAGTCTCGCTCCTCATGAAGGCATAGTCATAACCTTCAGAAAGAGAGCCGTCAAGTAATGACTCAAGGGCCAGAAAAAAGTATTCCTATTCACTCTGGGGTTTTAACCCTGGTGAAAACAACCTTTGACAGCTTCATGCCATGAAATGCATTACAAAAACCATTACGCTTTGCACCACAAAGCCCGTTGAAATAATCGATATAACAGCCGAAGTTGTAACAGCACTATCCAATTCCGGGCTCGACTGCGGTACCGTGACCGTCATAAGCCAGCACACAACCGCCTTTGTCAATATCAATGAAAAAGAGGAACGGTTGCTTGAGGATATGGAAACCTGGCTGAAACGCCTTGTCCCGAAAGATGGCAACTACCTGCACAATCTCGATCCGCTCGATGGCCGTCACAACGCCCACTCCCATCTTCTCGGGCTCTTCATGAACAGTTCCGAAACAATTCCCTTCAGTGGAGGAAAACTCCTGCTTGGAACGTGGCAGTCACTCTTTTTTGTGGAACTTGACGGAGCCCGCGAAAAGCGAAGCGTCCTTCTCCAGATAAGCGGCATTTAAAAGCCAGCAAAGGTGTATCGGATGACCAGAGGAACTGCAAAGCCTTCTGCATGGTTGTCACTTGTTAAAGGATTATGATAATAACATGAAGCCCTGAAACAGATGCCCGATTCCATACCGGTTCACCACACAAAACATATAACCACCCTCTCTGAAATCCGTTCACCTGAAGACCTGAAAAACCTCACTATCCCTGAACTTCAGACAGTTGCGGATGAGTGCCGAAAAGAGGTAATAAAACTGGTATCGGAAAATGGCGGCCATTTTGCATCAACCCTCGGGGTTGTAGAACTGACTGTTGCGCTGCATCATGTTTACAGCACTCCGCGTGACAAAATCATCTGGGATGTCGGCCACCAGGCTTATGTCCATAAAATCCTGACTGGCAGAAAAGAACGGATGCAGACCAACCGCCAGTACGGTGGACTTGCCGGGTTTCCAAGAATATCGGAAAGTCCGCATGACGCATTCGGAACCGGGCACGCTTCAACCTCTATTTCCGCTGCGGCAGGCATGGCAGCAGCAAGAGACCTGGCAGGCACCAATGAAAAGGTCATCGCCGTCATTGGTGATGGCAGCATGACCGGAGGTATGGCCTTCGAGGCAATGAACCACCTTGGAGACCTGAAAAGCGATGTGCTCGTCATCCTCAACGACAACCAGATGGCTATTTCACCCAGCACAGGGGGGCTGAAAACCCATCTTGTCAACATAACCCTCAACAAGACCTACAACAAGGCACGAAAATTTATCTGGCAATCGATCTCGCTCTTCAACAATGACCTGGGCAAGACCGCCAAAACTGCTGTCCGAAAAATCGAGGAGGGATTCAAGGCCGCTCTCACCCCCGGCGCATTTTTCGAGGCGCTCGGCCTGAGATATTTCGGACCGATCGATGGACACAACATGGAACAGCTTGTCAAGGCGCTCAAGGAGATGCAGTCACTTCCCCACCCCAAGCTGCTCCATATCATCACCACAAAAGGAAAAGGGTTCAAACCGGCAGAAGAGAACCAGAGCAAGTGGCACGCACACAGCGGCGGCTTTGATACCGTCACCGGAAAGTCGCTGAAAGCAGCCGACACCTCGCTCCCGCCCAAGTACCAGGAGGTTTTTGGTGAAGCGCTGGTGGAGCTTGCCCTGAAAGACAGCAAAATCACAGCCATTACTGCGGCCATGCCAAGCGGCACATCACTTGACCTCTTCCAGAACGCTTTGCCGAACCGTTTCTATGATGTCGGCATAGCAGAACCACATGCCGTAACCTTTGCCGCCGGACAGGCCGCACAGGGCTACAAACCGGTCTGCGCCATCTACTCCACCTTCCTGCAACGCGCCTTTGACCAGTTGATGCACGATGTCGCACAGCAAAAGCTGCACGTTGTCTTTGCCATTGACCGAGCCGGTCTGGTCGGAGAGGACGGCCCTACCCATCACGGCGCATTCGATCTCTCCTGGCTGCATGCCGTACCTGGCCTTGTCATCATGGCCCCTGCCAACGAGCAGGAATTGCGCGATATGCTCTACACCGCCCTCAACGACATCAACGGCCCGGTTGCCATAAGATATCCAAGAGGCAACGGCACAGGCATCACCCTGCGCAAAAACTTCAGTTCAATTCCCATTGGAAAAGGTGAGATCGTGAGAAGTGGCAACGGTCTGGCGCTTCTCGCCATGGGCCCTCTCGTCGGAAAAGCCCTCGAGGTTGCCGCTGTGCTGCAAGAAGAGGGAATCGACACTACTGTTGTCAACATGCGTTTTCTCAAACCACTCGACACAGGTCTGATTGATGAGCTTGCATCAAACACCACCCATTTTGCCGTCATTGAGGAGAACAGTCTGATCGGCGGACTCGGCAGCGCCGTAATCGACCACCTCAACAGCGCCGGACTTAACCGTCCCGTGCTGAAAATCGCCCTGCCCGATGCTTTTGTAACGCATGGACATATCGACGACCTTTATCGTGAAATAGGTTTCGATACCCCTGCCATGACAGAAAAGATCAAGCGGTTTTACAGGGAGACTGAGAGGTGAAAGAAGGAAAGCAGGGCAAGCAGAGCGTGCACAGAAAGATTTGCAAATAAACCTGCAAGCAGGTCATCAGTCATGATCCCCCATCCACCCGGAAGTCGCTGCGCGGCATCGACCGGGCCGGGCTTTGCAATATCGAAATAACGGAAAAAGAGAAGAGAGAGCAGCGCCGGAAAAAGTCCTCCGGGCAGAGCCACCAGCGCCAGCCACTGACCTGAAAGCTCGTCAATCGTCACGATTGACGGGTCATCGCCATGCTCCTTCTCCATCAGTGTACCAGACCATACACCGGCAACTGCTGTCAGAAAGACAAGAGAGAGCAGCACAGTCATGTCGTGAAGCGCCGGAAAAAAGAGATAGAGCAGAACCGCCGCAACACTTGTAACCGTACCGGGAGCTACAGGAAAAAATCCCAGCCCCAAACAGGTCGAAAGGATTCTGGCTGCGAGTAGCTTCATCTCAGGGGCGGCTCTGAAGATAGATCCGCCAGTTGCTCACCAGATAGGATATGCCGGTATAGACCGTAAAAACCGTCACCGCAAGCATGATATAGTCGAGATAACCGGAAAGGAGAAAACTGTTGATCGTAAGCGAAACATCCTTGCCGAAAAACGATGCCTCCTTGAGCAGGATAAGAACCATGATGACATAGACAAAAACATTTTGCGCCAGAGTCTTGTACTTCGCCTCCATGCTTGTCACTACAGGCCTGTCCTTGACTTCGGCATAAATCCTGAGAGCGGTGACCACAACATCCCTGACAACAACAAGCACCACCATCCAGAGAACAAGATAGCCCATCCAGACATAGAGCAGAAAAGCGGCTGAAATCAGCAATTTATCGGCCAGCGGATCGAGAAAAGCACCAAGTCGGGTGGTCACACCGTATTTTCTTGCATGATAACCGTCATAGAGATCGGTAAGTGATGCTACCGCAAATACAATTACCCCAACCAGCTTGTAGTAGGGATCAACCTGCAAAAGAAGCACCACAAAAACCGGAACAAGCAGAATCCTCAACGCAGTCAACTGATTGGGTATGGTCAGATATGATTCGTTCTGCTCTTTCAAACCCTGGTGGATTTTATGGTTAAATACCCCAAATAATACACGCCACCAAAGCGATGGCCCTTCGGCTCAAGATACAGTATTGAAAGCTGTTTTTCAATGTATCTGCACGACACAGAACAATATTTACCTTTTAGTCCAGCTCAACAATCGTCACTCCCGCACCGCCCTCTCCCCACTCGCCAAGTCGGAAACTCCTCACATGGCGGTGCTGCTGCAAAAACTCCGCTGTTCGCTGTCGTAAAGAGCCGGTTCCCTTGCCATGCACAATGGTGGCTGACTCAATACGGTTCAACCGCATGGTATCGATAAAACGCTCAATTGCCATGATAGCCTCATCACCGGTCATACCCCGTAAATCAACCCGTGTTGACTCGATATCTCCGGTAATGGCCGACCATGAAGCTTTTGGCTGGTGCGCTTCAGGCTCACGAACAATCTTCTTGACCTGGGTTTTAGAAGTCTTCTCGAGGTTTTTCAGTGAGGTGGTCAAGCGAAAATTACCACACCGCACCACAACACTCCCTCCGGCATTGATACTCTCAACCTCACCGGAAGTACTTGTATCGAGAATCCTCACCAGATCTCCCTCACGTATAGTTACGTCACCCTTGACCGCTGTTTCAGCAAGAAGCAGAGACTCGCTTTTTTCGGCTTCCTGCTTTTTTGCACCAAGTTTTTTCCGCGCCTCCTGCACCCTCTTGTCGTCAGAAGGAGCGCTTTTCACCTCCTGCACAATCTCCCTGATCTCCTTTCGGGCATGTTCCACCTCTTTCTGCAGCTCCCTTGAAGCGCCAAGCTTAAGATCACGCTTCTTACGCTCAAGCCTCGCCTCTTCAATACGCAGCAATCGTTCCCTCTCCTCTATCGCCTCTTTTTCCTCTCTGAGCTGCCGCTTCAAAACCCGATTCTCTTCAAGCAACCGGCTCAGCTTGTCGAGCATGCGATCAAGCCCAATCCGCTCATCCTGCATGAATCCCTTTGCCCGCTCAACCATCTCTCTCGAAAAACCCATCCGCTGCATCATGGCAAAGGCAAAACTGCTGCCTGGCAACCCCTTGACAAATCGGAAAGTAGGCACCAGCCCTGCCCGGTTGAACTCCATGGCACCGTTGACAACCCCATCTCGATCATGCGCATAAGCCTTCAGCTCCCCGAGATGCGTCGTCACAATGGTCTTGGTACCCCGACTCAGCAGCTCCTCAATCACGGCACGGGCGATAGCTCCACCCTCCTCGACATCCGTACCCGCACAAAGCTCATCGATCAGCACCAGATCCCGCGCCCCGGCAACATCCATAATCTTGCGGATTTCACCAAGATGAGAACTGAAGGTTGAAAGATCGTTCTCGATAGACTGGTCGTCACCGATCTCTATAAAAATATCGCTGAAGAGCGGAAAGACCGAACTCTCACTGCAAGGCAAGAGATACCCATGCCCCAGCATACAGCAGAGCAGACCAGCGGTCTTCATCGCCACCGACTTGCCACCGGCATTGGGCCCTGAAATCACCACTACCTGCTCCCGCTCATCCAGTTCGAGATCGAGCGGCACAACCTCCCGCTCACGGTGCGAAATCAGCAACCAGGGATGAAACCCCCTGACAATGCGAAGCATCTGCCCCTCGGAAATACCAGGAAGCACCGCTCTGGTTTCAACAGCAAAGCGCGCACGAGCATACAATGAATCAAACTCACCAAGAATACCTTCATTATGACGAAGATTTTCAAGCTCACCCCGCAGCTCATCCGACACCGCCTTGAGAATACGCTCGATCTCCCGTCGCTCGCTTATCTCCAGATCCTGAATGCGATTGCTGATCTCGAGCGTCTCGGCGGGCTCGATAAAAACCGTCTGCCCGCTCCCCGAATAATCCTGTATATAACCCGCAATCTTGTACTTGTACTCCACCCTCAGGCCAAGGGTCAACCGCCCGTTCTTGATCGCCACGGTGTCCTCCATCAGCCACCCGCTCTCCTGGCAGCGGCGAAGAAGACGCTCCATTTTCCGCCGAATCAGGTCACGACTATTTCTCAACTCCTGCCGCAGCAAAAGGAGAGCATCGCTGGCCGTATCCCGCACCCGCGACTGCTCATCGATAACACGGCGAATCGAGGTCTGAAGGCTCTTCTCAAGCCAGAGCCTTATGGTAAACTCATTGAGAAGAGGATAAACCTCACGATTGAGGTACATGAACTTGCGCAACTGCACCGACGAAAAGAGCAGATGATGGATATCCTGCAACTCCTCCGGCTCAAGATAACTCCCCAGCAGCTCCAGCTTCTTCAGGAGCGGTCGAGTGTCAGGCAAAAAAGAAAACGGAAGCGCAAGCCCCTCATCGAGCAGATTCCTCAACTCCAGCACACGCTCAAGCTCCGCCACAAGCGCCCCCCGCTCCACCTGCGGCTCCGCCGCCAGAAGCCTGTCGCGCCCCATCGCCGAAAGGCAAAAATGCGAAGCATAATCAGCAACCCGGTCAAATTCCAGCTTTTTCAGACTCACGCTATTCATTGGTACACTCTAATTCTACAAGCCCTTACGGCATTGAGATCATTAATAAACCACCCGTCAGAAACAGATGCCTCTTCACAAGCATCGCGCTGAAACCAAACATAGTAAAATTACATAAAGTTGAGCCGGTTCAGGGAATAAAAAAGTCAGGGATGATTCTGGCATTTTCCCGTTAAGGAAGGTCGGGAAAAGATAGCTGTCGAATGCCAATCGGTGGTGCCTGAGAGCGTCAATGAAAGCAAGAGTTCATAATATTCGACAGATGAATTAAGCTGGGAGAAGAGTGCTTTACACAGCGCACATATAATACTATTAAAACATTTTTTGTTCCAATAAAAACTATTGCCTATATTTTTAATAGACTTCACCACAATTGGAGCAAACAATGGACACCGTACTTGAGCGTCAAACCATCACATCAAAAGATCGTGGAGCATTAGCCAAAATGGTAATGACGCTGTTCGACCAGTGGAAACTAACGACAGAAGATCAGGCTATCCTTTTAGGACTTGCGCCAGCCAACAGGGCCGCCTTGACACGTTACCGCAAAGGCGAACCCATCGGCACCAGTCGAGACCAGTATGAACGGGTCGGTCATTTGCTGGCCATCCACAAAAATCTGCGTCTGCTGTTTCCGAAAAACCGTGATCTCGTTTATCGCTGGATATCCACGCGGAACAAGGCTTTCGATAACCTTACCCCGGTAGAAGTCATCAAAGAGTGGGGATTTGCCGGTCTCTTGATGGTGCGATTCTATCTCGACCGTGCACTTGCAATATAACAAGTCGCACCAATGGAAAAGTTATTCACCCATCTCACTGTAGCAGACATTCATCAGGAGTTGCTGCGCAACATTGTCCACCTGGGTGAATCAGAGAACCTGTTCGACGATTTGAGTAGCAACCCGGAAGAGTGGGAAGTGGCTCGTCAGGCAGAATCCGATGCAAAACCGAGCCACTATCAGTCGCACACCCCGGAAATTCATCGTCCCTTTGAAGATGCCGTATGGTACAAAGCAATAACCTGGCCATTTAAAAACCGGCAGGCAAGCCGATTTTCAGACGGTTCATTCGGTGTCTGGTATGGCAGCGACAGGCTCGAAACATCCGTCCATGAATCAGCCTGCCACTGGGTTCGGGGGTTACTCTGCGACGCTAACTTTGAAAAAGAAGAGGTCGTTACTCAGCGCCAACTCTACACCGTAAAATGTGATGCAGCTCTTCTCGATTTTCGCCAGTCCGCTGAAATCTATCCAAATCTCCTTCATAAAACCGATTACACCTTCACGCAATCCATCGGATCGAGAATCCATCGGGAAGGTCATCCCGGTCTGCTCACCTTCTCCACTCGACATGAGGGAGGAATAAATTATGCAGTGCTGAACCCCAATGTTCTCTCCAATCCAAGACCGCACAGCCAACTGAGCTATCATCTGCATGGTAAATCGATCACGGTTGAGAAAAGCCCCGGCACTCCCTGTATGGAAATCGCGATTGATATGTTGTGGTCTTGACTTCTCACGACAGCTCGGCACTTCCCCTATGCAAATTCCGCAACATTAACCGCAACGATTATTATGCTGTTGGGGATCGCTTTCTGGTACCCGACTACAAAGGAATTATCAAGAGTGTAACTGCCGCCATCAAACGCTGGCCCGAATTTGCTAAAGCAGCAGGATTGCCGATGAGAGAGGCTGAGCGAATTCAGGGCGACTTCATTCCAACGGCTGAGCGGGGATGATAGCATCAAACCCCGTTTCGAACAGAACTCCCTCTTTGGCGCTGCCATCTGATGGAAATTAAAAAAAACAACACAAACTCTTCCCATCATTCAATATATTTGATAGTTGTCGCCAGTCGCATTATAGAGGAGTGAATGCCCCCATTTTCACCGCCCGCATCCTCAGCGCGAGGCACTTATCTATCGCGTCAAGGTGGCCGGGAGAGTTTTTGATAAAACTGGAGATCACCCCATGAAAAACACGATGGCTTACCGTGGCTATAAGGCCAGCTTGGAATTTGACTCTGACGATAATATTCTGGTTGGGCGAGTACTCGGTATAGATGACCTGATAAGCTTCCATGGTGATTCAGTGGCTGAGTTTACCCAGGCATTCCATGAAGCGATAGATGATTACCTGTCGGCCTGCGAGAAGTTGGGACAGGCACCCGAAAAACCAGCGTCCGGTCGTCTCATGCTGCGAGTTAATCCCGTAGTCCATGCCGCAGCACTCAAAGCCGCCGCGCACACCGGACAAAGTCTTAACCGATAGGCTGAGCAGGTACTGCGACAAGCAACCCATTCGTGACATAAATCCTGACGGTGTAAACCTGTTCCGTACCCTGCCTTTCCGGGCCGATTTGAAACGAACTGAACTTGCAGCCCTCGAATCCATCAGTGTTTGCACTCTGAAACCTGTATATACCCTGGGAACGCCGAGCCCCAGCTCGGCACTTCTCCTTGAAGCTTCGACATGAAATGATAGGCCACACCTGATGTCGGTACAATAAAACACTAAAACGTCACTCTTCTCGAAATCTGTTGATGCCAAAAAAAGCAATGAACTCGATCACCATTCCGGTGAAAGCACACCAATTATAACTCTCATTCACCGCGGCTTTAATGTCAAACTTTACCCGGTTTGATGGTAACTTGCCACTACGAATGGTAGTTTTGGGCGGTATGAAACACCGTGATAATTGTTACCGTTGTGGCATCTGCAGTATAAACAACCAGATAGGGGATATCCGAAAAGAACAACTCTCTTGTACCATAAACTCGCCCAGGCTTGCCGCTTCCGGGATACAGTGTTAATTGCTTCATAGTCTTGTTGACGAGGCTCAACACAGTTTTTCTTGCAGCTTTTTCGCTCTCCTGCTTGATGTAAGCCTCAATTTCCATAAGGCGTTTCTCTGCCTTCTCAGTCCAGACTATCTTCAACTCGCCTCTCCCACTTTGCTACAAGGGTTTCATGAGTAATAATCCTGCCGGCTCTGGCATCTTCAAGACCCTCCTCAATGCTTTTAATCTGCCATTCATTGAGGTCAAGGTAGTGATTAATAGCCTCTTCAAGGACAAAGGTTTTCGTTCTTCTGGTTGCAGCGGCAAGGGCTTCAAGACGCCGCTTGGTGTTGGTCTCAAGTTTGAAGCTAACCTGCTCTCTTTTTGTCGTCATCGTCATGATGCTGGTACCCTGATGGTTGGGTTCGTATTTTGATGCACTCCGATAAAATACGGGATGGGCAGATATTCTCCAATTTCTTTGCGAGGAAGCCTCTCGCAAGCCGGGTTCAATGGCAGGCAACTTCCTTCGTTCGCAGTGATAGAGCCGTTCGCTATTCTTGATGAGGCCCTCTGTTTTCCTGGCAACAAGTATAAAAATTTCAGGGATTATGACGTACACCAGGAAACACAGGCGATCAGCTCCATGCCGTGCGTATTCGGGCTGATCTGGAACAGTCTGAACTTGCAGCCCTGACATCCAACAGTGTTGGTACACCGAAACCTATGCTCTGGGAACGCCGAGCCCCAGCTCGGCAGAAAACAATGATAATGTGCAAATCTGGGGGTCCTCACACCCATGCAGCTTCAACATACTCTATCATCGGCTTTGCTGTCCATTATTTTTATTACCTTGTTAGTACAACTTCATGGGTCGAATCGAATTTCTCTACCTTTGGAGAAGCAGCTCAAAAATTTTCAGACAAAGCGGATACAATTCATGCAAAAACAACTGACAGTCATTATCACACATGAAAAGGATGGGTATGCTTCCCTTTGCCCCGAATTTGATATTGCAAGTCAGGGAGAGAGCATTGAAGAAGCCCGTGATAATCTTTGTGAAGCCTTGAAGTTATTCTTTGAAACCGCATCCAGTGAAGAGATCCTGTCGCGCCAGCAAAAGGAAGTTTACGTGACCCACATGGAGGTTGCTGTTGGGTAAGCTTCCGCTCCGAGTTTTCAATTTCGTAAAAACAGAAACTGACCTTCCTGTTCAGGGCTACATTTCATTTGCCTCCTGTTTTGATGAGGACGCAATTTTAGCTTCAATAGCATGAATAAGCTGCTGAAATTCCGGGTCAGAGGTGTTGTTTTTCCAGTCAGAAAGATCTGCCGCCTGAATAATACGGAATCCAAATGGAGCCTGAACCTCATCAAGAAGCAGAGGCACCAGAACTCCCCGTTTTCTGGCAACTACAGCCTCCTCTCTGACCCAAGCAGAGTTTATTGAATGTTGAGACCAGAAAACAAGCACACAACGAGACTCATCCAACTCCTTTTTAATAAAATAACGCCACGATTCGCCCGCTGGAATCTTTCTGTCAAAAAAAACACTTATGCCAAGTTTTTCAAGCTCTTTGACAATTGGCCAGACACGCTTTACATCTTCATTGGCATAGCTTATAAAAATATCAGCCATAAATTCATTTCCATTTTCCATTACGCTATATCACAAGTCTTCGATGTAAGCAGTTCCCCTCTTATTCATTCAAATTCATTCTTGTACAACATTACCATCTGTATACCTGGAGTAATCCCGTTATTTTGGATAACAACATCAATCTGTTTTTTAAGCGGTAGCTGTGTAGAGATCAGTCTGTTCATGGTGAACAAATCACCCGAAAACCTATATGATCAACCCAGTACGTCGCTTCAACGCTGACCCGGGAAGCACAACGTAGCGCATCATGATAGTTGAACCAGGAACCCCCTCGCAACGAGCAGGTAAATTCATTATTGACAAAGCTGTCTCCCATCCACTCCCACACATTGCCAGCCATATCGTACAAACCTTCCGGTGTCGACCCTTCGGGATAACTGCCCACAGGCGTTGTTGCGCCTAAATTTGAATTATAATTAGCAAGTTTTGTGTCTGGTTTCCCTTTCTCTTCCGGCCAAGGATAAGATCGCACTTTATTTCTTGTTGTTCCCTGTCTGCCTCCAGCAGCCCACTCCCATTCAACTTCATTCGGAAGACGGTAACGTTCAGCATCACCTTCAAGCATCGAAAGCCACAGGCAATAGGCCCGAGCAGCATACCAAGAGACACACACAACAGGCTGATCGTCACCGCAGAATTTACGATCTTCATCATATTTCGAGCGAAACAATGCGACAAGATCGTGTTTTTCCTTCTTGAGATAAGCTCCAAATCCTCCTCCCCATCTGTTGCTGCCAGCAATGGCGTTCAACTCCTTGCTGAATGCCCTATCATCTACCTGCAACGAAGCAATAAATGATCGATAAAGTTTGTTTGTTACCGGATACTTGGCAAAGTAGAGATCCGCTACATGCTCTTTCTTCTTCGTCAGCGAATAGCTATAACTTCCTCCCGGTATCAGAATGTACTCTGCATTATTCTCATTAGGGTTTCGGAATGATGCCAGTTTCCAACTGACACTCTTTTCTGCATTAAGGGGAAGAGGCTCTCCTCCAAGAGCAAAAATCACCTCTTCAGACCGACTGGCAACATCGTCAGACATGGCAAGTTTTTTGCGTCTGAACTCTTTTAATGCATCAAGCGATGCCGGTTTTCCAATGGCTTTGAGGCAGTCAAGAATCACACGCTGACGGCTTGCAGTGGTTGCAGGATCAAGAAGCTTATTGCAAAGGGCATCAACCTTTTTCAACGGAGCCTCTTCTATGATGGTCTGCAACAGCAACCGCTGTTTTTGGTTCAACTGTTCACTGACCGACGAGTCAAAGAGCTTTTTCATGAAGAGGTTGAATATCTCTTCGTCTACCTGTGCCATGAAAAAGCGGATCGGCTCCTCCCACCAGTCATTACCAAACGAAAGAATGAGATTACTAAGAGAATCCGGTGACTTATACACTTTTCTAAAAAGCTCAACACCAGCAAGATACTCACGAAATGATTTATGACGAAATATATACGATTTATCTCCAGACTCAACAAGTAGGCCTGCTCGTTCAACCATATTCCTACAAAATTCCTTAGCAGATGGAGGGTTGTCCATAGTATCAAGCCGTTCCTGCATCTTTTTATGCATTTTAGCTCTATCGACCTCATCTTTTTTCTCTTCTTCCTGCATCCAGAGTGCAATAGGGCCAAGGACAAGCCGGGCACGCGTCGCTGAAATCAACGGCATAATATACCTGCGCTTGTCGCGGAATTCGAGCATATAATCAAGCGCCGCTTCATAAAGTTTAACACGACTTTCCGGTATATAGTCCCGTTCTTTCCAGAGAATAGCCATGATCTGCAAAATCATGGGTATTGATGCAAGTTGTCGTAATCCCCTGTTTTTCTCTTCCTGAAGATAAGCAACAATCCTGCGGGTTCGTTCATCAGCTTTCGCCATTTGCCAACGTTGCCACTCCACTTCGTTATTACCATCATCACAAGGTTCTTTCAAAAATGCGGCACTGAACCAGTTTCGCAAAAAACGCTCCTGCTGCTCCACCGTAAAATCCTGCACATCGGCCCGCTCGTAATCGGCCGCAAGCTCAATCCCTTCGTCCTTGCGGTACCCTGTCGCCCGTGATGTCACAACAAAATATGCCTTGGGAAATGCTGAACAAGCCATATCAATCCATCGGCACACCTTTATTCGCTCTTCAGTATCGCAGATTTCATCGAGCCCATCCAGCAAAACAAGGGATGTCCCAACCTGTAACCACTCATCAAAAATTTGTGCTGATAAAGCTATTTGATGCTTTTTAGTCCATAGCGCAAGGCTTTCTGGCAGTGATGTATAATAGCCTGTTTCTCGACGGGCAAGTTCACGCAACGGTAAAAAAAACACACTGACAGGCTTCGAAAAGCCGAGACGTTTATAATGATCATCATCAAGCGCACATAAAGCATAATACTTGAGCAGGGTTGTTTTACCTGCACCAGGGTCACCGATCACGAGCAACATCCTCCGCCTGCTGAAGGCCCGTTTCATCACTTCATCGGGATAGTGAATATGCTCTTCTACAGAATAAAAACCGCTCTCCTGCCTGTCTGAAAGACGCAACGGCACAAAGGTATAGTCGTTCAGGTTAACGACAACTCTCTCGATACCCGGCATACCCAGCATACGGATATAACCAAGCTCCTCTTTCAACATTGCTTTATAGCGGTCAGCAATGGAGGCAGGTCCCTCCGGGGCAAAAAAGGTCAACGTTACACCTTGACCGGGAGTGTCATCCCACAAAGGGTATGGTAAACCACGTTCTTTACATGCGTCAACAATCATACGGCCACCCCGACCTGTTCTCTCCATGAGACCCTGCAGATATAAAACCATAGAAATATCAGGATTGCGCAGGACAGATAGATTACCCGAGGCAACCGACTCCCGGGTAATCCCTTGAAGAAAGTTTCCAGAATTCCAGATTTTCAGCCGATCCTGGAATATTTTGACAACAATACCACCACCAAAATTTGCATAATCACGATGAGCAAAGGCATTGATCAAGGCCTCACGAATAGCAAAAGCAGGATAAATACACTCATCTTTTCGCTTCAGATCAGAAGGATAAAAAACACTGCGAGTCGATGTATTTCGTAAAATAAAGTCATGAGTTTGAAGGAGCACCCTGTAAAGAGGCCCTTCAAAGTTTTTATGATCTATATAGTTGTCGTCCGTTTCACTCTTTGCATACACTGCACGAACAGTAACCTGGGGATGCCGAATGGCGGGATGTTGAGTAAAAAGCACGTCACCCCCATTGGTTATTCGGCCATATTTAATCATGCCCAATCGCTCAAGAACCTGAACAGAGCTCATCGTCTTATCAGCCAGCAAACTATCTTTCCCTGCTTTTACCGACCCCTCAACTGTTCTCTCAATCTCTTTCAGGTCAAGCTCATTTTGAAGATTTACATCAGAAAATCGACGTTCCCAGCGTTCAGGTTCAATCTGACGACGCATAATCATATCACGAATGATGTCAACTGGAGCTGGTTGCGTTTGATCTTTTTCACGGACAAAAAAACGCCCATTGTAGCTATATGGGAAATCTTTACCAGAAGGTACCTCTATGACCAAAACAAGCTTATTCTCTTCCAAAATCTGTGTTTCGAAAGAAAACATCGCCTGAGGTAGTACTTTTATTCTGATAGCCTGCTCCAGTGATAAAAAATCCTGTTCAGGAGAAAGAGCTGAAACTTCGGAGGTTTCCGATACACCAACAATGATGTAACCACCAGATGAGTTCAAAAACCCGCAAACAGTTTGTCCGATTGCGTTCTCGTCAATAGCTTCAAGAAACTCCATGCTCTCTGCTTTGTCAAGGCAAAGCGTGCTCAGAAGTTTTGCTTTCCTTTTTGTCTTCATAGTACCTCTCCCCGAAGGCGTTCAGCATCCAACATCACTTTTTCAGGATCAACCAGATGTGCCTTGATGAAACTCTCCACCTCCTGAAAACGGTAAAACGTTTCCTGGGCATGTAAAGTCCGTTTCCCTTGAACTTCTTTATCTATTGACTCTTCGTACATATCAATGACCCGTAAATCAGAAATAGACCTGGAACCACCTTTCAATTTGCATTCTCTCTGGCGTTTTTCCGAAGAATCGAAACCAAGATCATCAAGCAAATTCTTTGCAAACAAAACATTTTCATGGGTTAAAAGGAAACGGGGTTTGTTCAATTTTTTTGCCATCAAAATTTCCTGATGAGTAATAGATGGATTTCCCCCTTCTCGTCCACTACCGTACGACGGAGTTATGATACTGAGAAACAAATCACACTTTTCTACAGCCTCTTTGCAATTTTCAAATGCTGTTTTTTTTGAATCAACAGGAATTGTTCCCGTATGAGACATCCATACATCGTAGCCGTAGTTGATCAGAATAGAATAGATACGTTCCAGAAGTTCTTCGATACCATAAACTGTTGAAGAAACCATGATTATGCGTTGTCTTTCAGCCGCTGGCTTTTTTTTTGCATCTCCGGAAGAGGGGTTTTCATCGGAAGACTCATAGCGTTGAACACTCCTCTGTGCATGGTAAAACTGGGCAGATACAAAACGCAATACATCAATTTCTGAGTAATACTTGTGAACCCAATTACCGTAACGTTCTGCAACCGGCTCACTGTCGCGAATTGCATCATCATACATATCTATGACACGCAAGTCGGTAATGGATGCTGGATTAATTTTCAGGTTGAGATTATCGCGACGTTGAGCCGCAGTTTCATATCCAAGATCACGCAGTAATTGTCTTGCAAAAACGACATAGTTGTGGGCAAGAAGCCAGCGGCGCTTGTTTAAATTGATAGCGCTCTGAATTTCCTGATGGATAATTGACGGTGAGATACTATCCTGGCTGATACCATAAGAAGGCGTGATAAATCCAAGAAACATCTCTTCTTCTTCATAAGTATTCCCGGCATTCTCAGCCAAATCAGCATTAATGCTCAATTCATCGAGAGGCAACCTGACATCAAAACCATAGTATTCAGTCAAAAAACGGACAAGTACCAAAAGCTGATTATGATTTTGGTCATACATTGAAGATGCAAGAACAACTCTATTTTTCACCGTATTGTTCATGCACCACCTCGGATAATTTCGTAGGACTTCCGATCATTCAGCCGGTTTGTGATTTGGCCTCTCTTGTGAAATGCAAAAAACTTCATACGTTACAATCAGTAATAGTGAAACTTGGAGATATTCGGATGCTGCTCTATAAACAGTAACCGCTATAATCAAAATGTATTACAAAATTTACACCATTTAATATAACTGAATCTTGCTCCAATTTCTATAGAACTGGCAAGTAGGGACTTCCACCCAAACCCTTTTTTCACACTTCACTTCCTACCTTCCCCCCAATCCCCGCCAAATCCCGCCCCTTCGGCATCACAAACAAACACGCGCCACCGCTCCGTTTCTCCCACAACTCCCCCAAGGCGCGTTTCTCCCGGGAATCTTCATTGCTCCATGATGTCTCCGCTTTGTACTCGACAACGAGAAAGCGCCCATCATTGAGTTTGCAGACAAAGTCGGGGTAGAATTTGTCGGTTGAGGTTTGAAGCCAGAAGGAGTGGAATTCACGC
>SESA01000349.1_pt1 | contig 31868 bp, 32 predicted proteins | sample 3171451 | NCBI WGS metagenome assembly SESA01 (sample SAMN06051862, study PRJNA518727) | freshwater metagenome | biome: subpolar coniferous forest; feature: holomictic lake; material: water; isolation source: holomictic Lake 227, 8 m depth | place: Canada: near Kenora, Ontario | collected...
TTCTGCAAAAAGATAAAGCCTTATGACAAGTATTAACACCATTACCCAGGCCGATCATGTATTCATGGTATTGAACGACCCACTCCCTGGTAATTTCGCCAAAGCTTAACTTCTCCTTATATTTCTTCATCTTGGAAATATAGGATTTGTAAGAGCGGATAGTATCAGGGGCTTTCTTCATTTTCTGCAAATGTTCAACCTCCTTTGTGGCAAAAGAGTAGAAGCAATCCTTTATTTCAGTTGGGTTTTTAAATCGCTTATCGAATTCCGCTAATGTCATAGGGCGGTTTTCTTTGCGGATATTCCGGAAAGTTTCACCGGCCCGATCTTCAGCATCGGTTATAACACCATTGATGTATGTCATGTTCACCCAGGAACAACGCTTTATTTGCCGGTTCTTTGGGTCCCAGTACTTCTCGGGTTCAAACACGGATACACCCAAAGCATAATCTTTTTTGATCCGGTTAATAATGACACGAAGGTAAACAGGTATTGAGCCGTCTTTTTTTGGATAGGCGGTTCTAAGAAATATTTTATAAGTAGGATTCATTTGGCATCATGTTAAAATGTGAAACAATTGTGAAACATTTTGCCAAACTCAGAGGGAAACCAGGCTTTTATTTAAAGAACGCAATTCTAAGAAAAGCCTATAAATCGTTAGGTTTCGCGCATGATATAGAATATGAGGCTATATTTGTTTGCTTAACCAGGTGGAGTATAGGGGAGTCGAACCCCTGACCTTTAGACTGCCAGTCTAACGCTCTAGCCAACTGAGCTAATACCCCTTGGGGCTGCAAAATTAAAAAATTTTTACATTGCAGCCCCATTATAATACTAAAGGCATGAAACGTTTATTTGCAGCAGTCAGGATCAGCCCTGATGAAAATTACCTTAAGTCATTCAGAATCATGAGGTCTGGCCTCAGATCCGAGGCTATTAAATGGGTCGAAGAGCGCAATATCCATATCACCATAAAATTTTTCGGAGAAACAGAAGAAAGGCTGATCCCGGGAATTTCGGACAGTCTTTCAGGGATTTCTCAAAACACAGGTCCGCTGAACTTTTGTCTGTCTGGCTTAGGGATATTCGGAAGCAGTTATCAGCCCAGGGTTCTCTGGTCGGGCATAGTGCCGCATGAACAGCTTTCATCCCTGATGAAAAGGACACAGAAGGAGATGGAAAAACATGGGTTTGAATCAGACCGTCAGAACCTTATTCCCCATCTTACACTGGGAAGGATAAAATTTCTCAAAGACAAGGAGCTTTTCAGAAAAGTTTTGGAAATCAACAAAAACATCAGGTCTGAACCGATGATTGTGAATGACTGCATTTTATTTGAGAGTATCCTGAGAAAGGAAGGGCCGGAGTATAATATTCTTGAAAAATTCCCTTTCGTAAAATAAAAAAGGCCGGCTCAATCGCGGGGCCGGCCTCAAAACCTGATGAGCAAAAATCAAGGGTTGGAGTCAGTTTTCTCAATGCCTTTCATTCGGTTTGCGAAAATGTAATAAAGCATCAGCGCAACTCCTCCGAAAAGGCAGATCATGGAAAAGAAAGCAGCTTCTTCTTCCATGGAGGTATTACTTGCAATAATTTTTCCAATAATAATTCCAAGACCAATCCCAATAAAGATCATTCCCCATTTGAGTGACTCGAGAATATTGCTTTTTGTCTCAAGACTGGAAGCGTTGCCTCCGTTTTTAATAAGGGCCATCCGTTCTTTGTGACGGACACCCAGGTATACAATGCCAAAGACCATGGCAAAGACTGAAATCGGTACAATAACTTCTGCGTTCATATCCGTGTGTATTAAAGGGTTTTGTGTGTATTCAAACCTTTTGACGCCAGGGAAAGAAATAGGTTACAGCTGAAGATCAGCGAACAATGAATTTAAGCGTACGGGAACCGCTTTCATTGCACACTTTAAGGAACATCAGGCCTTGTTGAAAACCTGAGACATCTATTTGATGATAAATGCTTTGATCGGCGGCTGAAGGATGGTTCCTGTACAGAATCTCACCTAGCTGGTTATAAATAACAATTTCAGTAATTTTTACCAGGCCTTCGGTTTTCAGGTTAAGGATTCCTGATACCGGGTTTGGTGAAACAGATATGGCCTGATCGAAAAGGCTTTCACCTGTACCGCTGCAATTGCTCACAATTATCTGCTTGAGAGACGCCTGGCCGTTTCCACAGGCATTGATCCCAAAGGCTGTCACAGGTCCCGAAACTGCATTACTGCCAAAATCGACAGTGATACGGTTCGTATGCTGACCCGAACTTATTGCAGCCCCCTGTGGTAAAGTCCATCCATACGAACTTGCGAATGGAACAGGTGCTACCGAATAGTTATAACTGGTTTTACCAACGCACACACTATCGGGCCCGGATATAAGGCTGCAGCTTCCCGGAAGTGAATCCAGGCTCACTGTTTTTGAAAACGCCAATCCTGAACCGCATGCATTCTCCCCCCTGACACTGATCGCCCCGGCAAGCATGCCCCATTTTATCCTGACCGAGCGGGTTCCTGCACCGCTTATGATCATTGCATCAGGAGGAATAATCCAGTTGTAATAAGCTGTATGAAGAATGGTATCGGTTTGGTAATTGCCTGTATCATACTGGCAGAGATGGGAAGGACCATCAATGCTGTCGGTTGTGGATGGAATCGGCGTGACATTGACAGGCAGAACGCTGGGAACACTTGTTCCGCAGTTGTTTCCAATAATAACAGAAACAGTTCCTGAATTATTACCCCATTTAACAAGGACGCTTTCGGTATTCTGTCCGCTCATGATCACTGCACCTGAAGGAACGGTCCAGGAATATGAAGTTGCTCCGGGAACCTGGATCACAGAATAATAACAAAGTGTATCGGCGCAAACGCCGGCAGCTCCCGAAACGGCCGATGGGGGAGGAGGGATGGTTTCAACATGCACGATGATGCTGTCGGCAGAAACATTCATCCACTGGTCCCAGACCTGCAGATGGTACATTGTATTAACCAGGGGCGTTGCAACGGGATTCGGGATAGCCGGATCGGATAATGTAGAAGACGGTGACCACAGGTAGGTAAATGGTCCCGGACCACCCTGTATGCTTACCGATAACTGTGTGTATTGCCCCTGGCAGATGGTGTCGGGAGTGGCGTGCGCCTGTATAGTGAAAGCAGAATTGTTGTTCTGGCAGGCCGCGTGAAAAGAAACGGACAGGATAACAATTGCTAATATAACGAGTTTAATCTTCAGGTGACATTTATTATACGGACTTCGTCCTCATACAAAATTACTAAAAAACTACTGGTTTCCAACAAGTTTTGTACCTTTACAATGATATCTTTTTCTCATTGGACATGAAAGAATGATAATTTTATAATTGCCTTGTAACCTCCCAAAGGCTTAAACGTCTAAATCTCACATGAAATACCAGGACGACAATTATTACATTGAAAAAGTAATAAATGGTGATTCGTCAGCTTATGCCGTCCTCGTTGCAAAACATAAGAACCTGGTATTTTCGATCGCTCTTAAAGTACTGAATAACCGTGAGGATGCTGAAGAAATAGCCCAGGATGCATTTGTAAAAGCGTTTCACTCCCTGAAGTCATTTGAGAAAAAATCAAAGTTCTCGACCTGGCTGTACCGGATTGTTTATAATGCTGCTGTTTCACGCACCCGCAAGAGGATCCTCGACACGATCCCGATGGATAATTATGTCATTTACAATTATTCGGAAGAATCGATGAGGCCGGGGGTCGACGAGGTTGATGAAAATGAACAGCAGGTATTGCTTAACAAAGCAATGAAAAACCTGTCGGATGAGGATAATCTGCTGATCACTTTGTTTTACCACGCCGGCAATTCCATTGAAGACATCAGCAGTATCACGGGATTGTCGGCATCGAATGTCAAAGTACGGCTGCACCGGATCAGAAAGAAACTGTACGACGACATGAATGTGATGATGGCTGAACGATTGAGTTGAATTTTATTTACACGGATTATGGAAAAGGATGAGATGTTAAACGATGATTTCCTGGCTGGTCTTATACGTAAGACGCCATTGGAAAGCCCTTCCGACGATTTTATCAACAACGTGATGAGAGGAATTGAACTGCAGCCCGATGCTGCAGTTGAAAAACGGCCCTATTTCCAGTGGCTGAATTCAGCAGTTCCCTATGTTTTGCTTGGTGTGATCATTTTGTTCATACTTTATTCGTCCGACATTCCGTACCTGAATTTCCTTGCCGGCAAAGAATATTTTTCAGGATTATTTGTTAAAATATTCCAGCCATTCTGGATCTCTATGAAAGCCTTGTTCTCTTCAAAATTTATAACGTATTCATTTCTGATTGGTGTTTCTGCCGGCTTCCTGTTCATTATCGATAAATTGTTTTTCCGCAGATTTGCTGCATGATCGAAATTGCAAAAACGATGGTCCCCGCACAGATCCAGGAAACCCTGTCGGAGTATTTCGGCATCCAAAAGGGTGAAAGTTTCAGGATATTGTCATCAAAGCCACTTGGCGGAGGATCAATCAATGAAGTATATCATCTAAGCACCACTGTCGGTGATTTCTGTCTGAAATACAATAGCAGTGAGGCCTTTCCGAAAATGTTCGAAACGGAAGCACTCGCACTCAAACTGCTTTCAAAGCCGGGAGATATAAGGGTTCCTAATGTGATCTTTCATTCAAACCTTTCTGATTATTCATTTATTCTGCTTGAATATATCAGATCAGGTTCTCCTATCAGAGGTTTTTTCCAGGATTTTGGAATAAACCTGGCCCGTCTGCACCATCATAAAAACGATTTGTTCGGCCTTGATTACAATAATTATATGGGGTCCCTGCCTCAGAATAACTGTTATCATGCCGCCTGGGTCGATTTTTTTATTGAAGAAAGACTCGACAAACAGGTCAGGCAGGCAGTACAGAATGGCTTGCTTGACGAAAAGGGAATAAAGCTCTTTGAGAGACTTTACCCGGCTTTATATGAGATACTCCCCGAAGAACCTCCTTGCCTGGTTCATGGCGATCTCTGGAGCGGAAATTTCATAGTATCAGAAAAAGGCCGTGCCTGCCTGATAGATCCGGCAGCTTATTATGGTAACCGCGAAGTTGATATCGCTATGTCGACATTATTCGGCGGATTTGATAAGGATTTTTACCAGGCATACCACGAAGAATATCCTTTGATTCCAGGATGGGAAGAAAGGCTTGAAATATATAATCTGTACCCCCTGTTGATCCATCTGAATCTGTTCGGGCAGAGCTACCTCGGATCTATTTTAAGTACTCTGGGCAGATTCTGACCTCTCTTTCCACAATTCCTTAAAACTTTTCGGAGCAACTTTCGGAAGTGCCCTTCTCGGGCCCCAGAGTTTTTTTCCGAACCGGCTTATCATTCGGTTTTTCAGCTTGCTTCCAGGTTTATCAAGCATCCACCTTCTCATCATGACTATTTTCCAGCCGCTGTTTACTTTTCTCCAGAAGAATGAGACATACTTCTTTGTGACGGCCATATTACGGTTATAAAGCAGAAGTTCATGCAAAGGGATTTTCACAGGGCAGACTTCTGTACATTTTCCGCAGAGGCTGGACGCAAAGCTTAGGTGGTTATAGTCTTTAAATCCTTTGAAATGAGGAGAGATAACCGCTCCGATAGGCCCTGAATAAACTGCTCCGTAGGTATATCCGCCTACGTTCTTATATATAGGACAGCCATTAAGACAGGCTCCGCAGCGTATGCAAGACAACGCCCTTCTCTGCTCCTTCAGCATGAGAATATCGGTACGGTGGTTGTCGAGAAGGATCACATACATTTCTTCCGGACCGTCAACTTCCCATTCGGTCTTTGGTCCAAGCACGATATTATTGTATACAGTGATATGCTGCCCGGTACCATGATGAGCCAGCAAGGGCAGGAAAAGATCCAGATCATCAAAAGACGGGATAAGCTTTTCGATACCAACGATAGCGATATGAATTCGGGGAAAAGCAATAGAAAGCAATCCGTTCCCCTCGTTTTCGGTAAGCACCACCGCGCCCATGTCGGCCAGCAGAAAATTCCCCCCCGTAATACCAACATCAGCCCTGATGTATTCTTTCCTCAGCTGGTCCCTTACAAAAAGAGTGATCTCTTCAGGCTTGCTGTTCTCGGGAAGGCCGAATTTCTCATGAAAAAGCTTTGCAACATCTTCCTTCGATTTATGCATGGCCGGCGTCACAATATGGTAAGGCTTCTCCCCGGCAATCTGTACGATGAATTCACCAAGGTCGGTTTCAAACACTTCCTTTTTATGTTTCTCGAGGGCCTCATTTAGTTCTATCTCCTCAGAGATCATCGACTTCTGCTTGACAATCACCTGGGCCTTGGCTTTCTTTATGATATTGAGAATTTCTTTCTGTGCTTCCTTTTCACCGGTAGCCCAGATCACCTTTCCACCTCTTCTCTCAAAATTATTCTCAAACTCAACCAGGTATTTGTCGAGGTTGTTTATGACCTTATGTTTAATGTTCGCTGCCCGGCGCTTTGCCAGTTCCAGGTTCTGAAACTGCCCCAGGCCGCGTGTAACTGCTGCGTCGTACTTCCCTATGTTATAATTCAGACGTCGCCTTTGTTCCTTGTCAAAAGCACGCCTGGATGCATCCTCATTGAATTTATGATGTGCCTGGTTCATTCGTGGAACTATAAAATTTGGGATATTTTTTCAACTCTCCTTTGATGTCTTCCGCCTTCAAAATCAGTAGTAAGAAACAATTGTAAAAATTCTATTGCCTGTTCCCGGGAGATGAATCTTGCCGGTAATGAAATTATATTCGCATCGTTATGCTGACGGGCAAGCTTTACAATTTCCCTGCTCCAGCAAACAGCAGCTCTCACCTTAGGATATTTATTCGCGACCATGGCAACCCCGTTCCCGCTTCCGCAGATAATAACACCCCATTCAAATTCAATATTATTCACAGCGAGGGCCAAAGGGTGAACAGGATCGGGATAATCCATGCTTTCCTCTGAAAAAGTACCAAAATCTGTAACTGAATATTGTTCTTTCTGAAGATATTCCTTTAAATACTCCTTAAGTATGAAACCTGCATGATCGCTTCCTATCGCAATCTTTTTTAAAGAGTCAAGCATTGTTAATATCGTTTTTTTACAAAAGTAATCATAATGAGATCAAAATGAAGTAAAAGCGAAAATTATGAATAAATATCTGTCTTAAAATCAAAAAATTAAAATTTACACATACCATTGTTAACATCTGCTTAATTTTGTTGCAAACTTTTATTAAAAACCCGGTTCATCCCGCTTTTCTGTTAATAAATTCAATTTCCGGAAAGTTAGCTGGTTGTTTTCAAATAAAGTGAACAGCCTGAATTGAAAAAATGAACGACTATTTTTGCACACAGGCAGTTATTGACAATTGTTGAAAACCAAAATAACCAACTGTAATACAATAAACTAAAATTAAGAATGTTTAAGTAATACTGTTAATTCAATGCTGATTTCAAGGAATCCAAATTTTTCCTTACTTTTTAATCAACCATACTAACAGCTATTATAAATAACAATAAAAAGAATCTTTATTATTATTATGAAAACCTATTCAGATCAAAATATAGCTGATAAGATCTTAAAGTTAAAAAAAGAAAAGAATGCAGTTATCCTGGCCCATTATTATCAGGTTGCTGAAATTCAAGATATTGCGGATTTTATAGGGGATAGCTTGCAATTGTCTCAAAGTGCTAAAAACACTGATGCTGATATAATTGTGTTTGCAGGCGTTCATTTTATGGCCGAAACTGCAAAAATTTTGTGTCCGCAAAAAAAAGTGTTGCTGCCCGATCTTTCAGCAGGATGTTCATTGGCTGATTCCTGTCCGCCGGATGCTTTCAGAAAATTCAAGGAAGAAAATCAGGGCCATATTGTGATTTCTTACATCAATTGTTCAGCTGAGATCAAGGCATTGTCGGATGTCATTTGTACTTCAAGCAATGCTGTTAAGATCGTTGAATCCTTTTCAAAAGAACAAAAGATCATTTTTGCCCCGGATAAAAACCTGGGTGGTTATATAAACCAAATCACCGGTCGCAACATGCTGTTATGGAACGGAAGTTGTGAAGTTCATGATATTATAAAAACCGAAGAGGTGATCCGCTTAAAATCAATACATCCTGATGCAAAACTTATTGCACACCCTGAATGTAAAAATACAATACTTCAGCTTGCTGATTTTATTGGTTCCACGACTGCTTTGCTGAATTATTCGGTTAAAGATCCGTCTAAAAAATTCATCGTTGCGACAGAAACCGGTATATTGCACCAAATGAAGAAATCATCTCCCGATAAGGAATTCATCATTGTTGCGACTGATGAGAAATGTTCCTGCAACGATTGTCAGTACATGAAGCTTAATACACTCGAAAAGCTGTATCTTAGCATGAAGAATGAAAAACCGGAGATAAGTCTGTCACAGGAATTGATGGAGGCAGCCAGGTTACCTATCCTCCGGATGCTCGAACTTTCTTCATAATCAAGAGGATGACCCGATATTTTAACAATTTGTCATACCGGTTAATTTTCGTTTTAATGGTTCTGGGCTATCCGGCTTTAGCCCAGAAGAATGATACAACTTTTAAAAATGGATTCCAGAAATTCACATATCCCAGCGGAAAACTTTCAAGTGAGGGGTTTATCCGTGATGGTAAACCCGATGGTTACTGGAAATCGTTTTACGAAAACGGGAATCTTAAATCAGAAGGAAACCGTAAGGATTTTGAACTGGATTCGCTTTGGAAGTTTTACAATGAAAACGGTAAACTCATCCTCGAGATCAGTTACAAAAAAGGAAAGAAGAATGGTATCAGGACCAGTTATCTTGACAAGGAGACGATCAGGGAGAATTACAGGAATGACATAAAAGACGGGTATACCAGGTATTATTTTACTGACGGAAAGCTTAAACTGGAAGTCCCTTTTGTAAAAGGGACTGAGCAGGGTTTCGGCAAGGAATATGCCAGTGATGGAACGATCATCACCCTTACTGAATATAAAAAGGGTTTTATTGTTGACAGGCTCAGGATTAACAGGAAAGACAAGAATAACCTGAAACAAGGCAAGTGGTTCCAGTTCTATGAGAACGGGAATATAAAGCAGGAAGGAAGTTATCTGGATGATCAGAAAGACGGGTATTTTAAAGAGTATACTGAAACCGGTGATCTGCTCAGGATCAGCAAATATGTGATGGGTGAATTACAGCCTGATGCTGCTGAAATAGCCAAATTACAGGTCAGAAATGAATATTATCCCGATGGCAGATTGAAAATTTCGGCGATGTTCAGGAATGATATACCGGAGGGCATGCGAAGGGAATACAAGCCGGATGGGACGATAGAGAAATCGGTCATGTACCATAACGGCATTATTACAGGTGAAGGCAATATGCTGGATGATGGGAATAAGGACGGGCATTGGAAAGAATTTTTCACTGACGGGACAACCAGGTCAGAAGGCAATTATGCCGACGGGAAACCTGTTGGTGACTGGAAATATTTTCATCTGAACGGAAAGACAGAGCAAATCGGGAAATTCAATAAGCTGGGCAAGCCTGACGGTATATGGAAATGGTTTTATGAGGACGGGAAGCTTTTAAGGGAAGAGAATTACAGGAGCGGACTGAGAGACGGATTGCTTAGCGAGTATGACGAAGACGGGAAGCTTATACAGGAAGGTGAGTTTGTGAATGGAGAAGAAGATGGTAACTGGTTTTATCTTACCGGGGATGATTATGTGAAAGGCAGCTACAGGGATGGGTTACGCACCGGCATGTGGTATAGTTATTCGCTGGTGAAGAACGGGGATAAAACCGATTCGCTGGTGGTTTACCAGGGCAATTATATCGATGATCTTCCCGACGGTAAGCATATATGGTTCTGGGATAACGGCAAGGTACACGACGAAGGGTATTTCATCATGGGAAAGAAAGAAGGAGACTGGGTCATCAACAATTCCGATGGCACTCTGTTCCTTGTCATCACTTACAAAGACGGCGTGGAAACCAGGTTTGACGGAGTAAAGATCAAACCTCCGTTTGAAAAGACAGAATAGGAGTTTGTTCCGGCGAAGTTGCCGGGAGTAAAAATGATATCGATGGAAAAGAGAAGAGCAGGACAGGGAGGCAGGGGAAAGCCAGAAGGAAGCCGCAGGACAAAAACCGGTGACAAAGGCAGGTCTGATCGTTCTGAAAGGCCTCAGGGCAGGGGAAAACCTGAGGGAAAACCATGGGAAGAGCGTAAACCGCGTCGGGACGGGGATGAAAAACCCGAAAGACGAGGTAAGCCAGGCGGGAAACCCTGGGGGGAAAGAAAACCCCGTCGTGAAGGGGATGAAAAACCCGAAAAGAGAACCGACAGGCCTGACAGGAAGAGCAGACCTGAGGGAAAGCCATGGGAAGAACGTAAGACGAAAAGTGATTCAGGAAGGCCTGAAAGAAGGGGTAAACCCGGTTTCAAACCCTGGGAGGAGCGTAAACCTCATCGCGATAGGGATGAAAAACCTGAAAGAAAGAGCAGGCCGGAAGGAAAGCCCTGGGAGGAACGAAAGCCGCACAGGGCGGGAGATGAAAAACCTGAGAGAAAGACCAGGCCGGAAGGAAAGCCCTGGGAGGAACGCAAGCCACACAGGGCAGGAGATGAAAAACCTGAGAGAAAGAGCAGGCCGGAAGGCAACCCATTGGAGGAACGCAAGCCACATAAAGCGGGAGATGAAAAACCCGAACGAAGGAGCAGGCCTGCTGAGAAACCCTGGGAAGAAAAAAGACAACAGCGCGAAAGCGAGGAAACGTCAGGGAAACGCCGTAAAAGAATAGAAGGAAAACCCCGGGGAGAGAAATACCAGGAGGACGAAAGGCCTAAATCTTATCGCAAATCCGCAGTCAAAGAAGAACTTATAAGGCTCAACAAATACATTGCTAATTCAGGGGTCTGTTCAAGGCGGGAAGCCGACAAACTGATTGAGGCCGGAGTAGTCCGTGTTAACGGAAAGGTTGTGACAGAGCTTGGAACGAAAGTGTCGCCGGGCGATAAAATCCAATACGAAGAACAAACAATCAGCAAAGAAAGAACGAAGTATGTACTTCTGAACAAACCAAAAGGTTATATCACCACCGTTGACGATCCTGAAAAGCGAAAAACCGTGATGAGTCTTATCGAGGGTGCCTGCAAGGAAAGAGTCTACCCTGTTGGCAGGCTTGACCGTAATACAACCGGCCTGTTGTTGTTCACGAACGATGGTGCCATTACAAAAAAACTGACCCATCCCAGGTACGGGGTTAAAAAGATTTATCATGTAGAGCTTGACAGGACGCTGAGCAAAGCCGACCTTGATACCATCAGGAAAGGGTTTGAGCTTGAAGATGGTATGGTTGAAGTTGACAAAATCGAATATAGTGAAGACTCCAAGTCAAAGAAGGAACTGGGCATTGAACTCCATTCAGGCAAGAACAGGGTAGTCAGGAGAATTTTTGAACACTTCGAATACAAAGTAGTGAAGCTTGACAGGGTGTATTATGCAGGACTCACCAAAAAAAACCTTCCCCGGGGCCACTGGCGGCTTTTAGATGAACACGAGATAAATTTGCTAAAAATGATCAGCTCCTGAATTTAATGCCCTGGTAACAAATGAATCCAATCAGTATTTTTATTGTAGAAGATGAGCTTCTTATCTCGGCCAGCCTGAAGTCCCAGTTGCAGAGTTTTGGTTACCAGATCCTTGGATCCAGTACAAGAGGCGAACAATGCATCGAGGACATTGAAAGACTTTCGAAAGAAGGAAAAGAGCCGCAGATCATCCTGATGGATATACACCTGAGGGGTGAACTTGACGGGATAGAAACAGCCCGAAGGCTCGTCGAAAGGTTCAACTGTGCAATCATCTTTCTAACCGGACAAAGCTCCAAGGAAATCTATGAACGATCATTCAAGATCAAACCCTTTGGTTACCTGCTGAAGCCGATCGACATGGAGCAGACTAAAATGACTATTGAAATTGCGGCTTACCAGCGAAATCTTGAAATTGAAAACCTGGTATACCAGCAGAAACTCGAAGTTCTTCTTGAGGAAAGGAAGCGTGAGAATGATGAGATCACTGCCAAATACCAGACCATGGTCGATAATTCACTCATGGGAATGAGCCTCACCCAGGAAGAAAAGATCGTTTATGTAAATAAGCATATTTCAGAAATTCTTGGCATAAGCCTTGAAGAGCTTTCCGGTTTTTCGGTGAATGATCTGTTTGAGCTGATTCATCCTGAAGACAAACAAGCCTTAGTTGAAAAGAGAAAGGCCCTTCTCGAGGGAAAAGATGTCCCGAATTCCAGCCGTTTCAGGGTGATACGAAAAGACGGCACACAACGATACCTTGAATCTTATGCAGAGAAGATTGTTTATAAGGGGCAGCCAGCTCTCCACCAGATTTATTTTGACATTACCTCCTATTGGAAGGCAATGAAAGGAAGTGAATTATAAAGGAACCTTTAGCTATTTATGATGAGAAGAATCCTGATCATTTTATTGTTTGCAGTCCCGGGGCTTGCATTACATGCAGGGCCCATACAGGACCTGGTGTCCAGGGCGGGCGATGCGTCAAAATACCCAAATGACGCTCAGTTGATTGTGTTTGACAGCACCCTGACAGATATGCAGGAAAGCGGACTGACATATGTTCGGATCCATACCCTGGCAAAAGTGCTGAACCTGAAAGGGGCACAGGACCTGAGCGTGATAAAGTACGGGTACGATCCGCTCTCAGCCTTCATAGAATTCAGAAAAGTCAGTGTTTACAAGAAAGACGGACGAGTAATCAGCATTGACCTGAAGAACATTCTGGATTACCCCGCTCCTGCCAGGGCCATCTACTGGGGCGCAAGGGAAAAGATGATTGCCGTGGGAAGGCTGGATCCCGGAGATGCAGTCGAGGTTGAGATTTTCAAAAAAGGGTTTACATATGCTTTGCTTCAGGACGATGACGATAAATACATTCCGCCAATGAAGGGCCATTTTTACGATATCGTCGAATTTTTCGATGTCAATCCTGTTAAAGAAAAGGTTTACCAGGTGGCGGTTCCAAAAACCAAGACCCTGCAGTTCCAGTTCTACAACGGCGAATGCCAGTCCTCATGCTGGATGGAGAAAGAAAAAATGGTGTATACATTTTCCAAAAAGGAGATGATCCCTTTTAAAAGCGAGCCCCGGATGGTCGCCTTGTCTGACATTGCACCAAAGCTGCTTCTCTCGACCAGTCCCGACTGGAAAACAAAATCGCTCTGGTTTTACAAGGTGAATGAGGATTTCGGAAGTTTTGAATCCACACCCGAAATAAAAGCCAAAGTAAGCGAAATCCTGAAAGGGGCCCAAAACGAAAGGGATTCCATTGCCAGGCTCACCCACTGGTGTGCCGACGAGATCAGGTATTCCGGAATTTCGATGGGATGCGGCGAAGGCTTCACCCTGCATAAGGGAGCTATGACTTTCACCGACCGCTGCGGGGTTTGTAAAGACAAAGCGGGGATGCTTATCACCATGCTGAGGGCTGCCGGTTTCAAATCCTACCCCGCCATGACCATGGCAGGATCAAGAATCGATTACATCCCTGCCGACCAGTTCAACCATTGCGTTACAGTTGTAAAACTGAAAAACGGGAAATACAAGCTCCTCGATCCGACCTGGGTCCCCTTTATCAGGGAACTTTGGTCCAGCGCCGAGCAGCAGCAGCAGTACCTGATGGGTTTACCCGAAGGAGCCGACCTTGGAACCACCGATGTATCTGATCCGGCAAACCATTATATTAAAATTGAAGGTAAATCAGAACTTTCGGCGGATGGAAGCCTGAAAGGAAGTTTCAAAATTCAGGCCGAAGGGCAAAGCGACGCCGCCATCAGGGGGCTGCTTAAAAACTATCCCCCCCAGCTCTGGTTTACTAATATCGAGAAAGAGATCCTTAAACTTTGGCCCCAGGCAGTTATCACCAAAGTCGATTATACCGATCCCATTAAATATGTTGAAAGTCCCGAGAAGATCAGCATAGAATTCACAATACCCGGATTTGCTGCACTGAGCGGGAAAAGCATGATGTTTATACCTCTCTCATCCGCAGAACTGTTTAAAAATTTCCAGGGACAACTTAGTTTCGACACTGAGCTCCAGGACAGGAAATATCCTTTCAGGGACCGCTGTTCGAGGCAGGTAAGCATACATGAAACCATGACCCTTCCGACAGGTGCCAAAGCAGGCAGGATCCCCGGCCCTTTAAGCTTCGGAGGCAACATTGCAAATTACAAGGGAGCATACACCTTACAGGGAAACACTCTTGAATTCAATTCGAAAGCCGTCTTTACGAAACGAATCTACGAGCCGGCCGAATGGCCCGAATTCAAAGCCAGTGTTGAAGCCCAGAACAAATTTTCGGAAAACGCAGTCGTCATAGAATTGTAAATATAGGGATATGAAAAAACTTCAGACATTGATCTTCCTGTGCTTGCTGTTTCCCGGCACTGCAGCCTTTTCCCAGGATAATGCAACAACTTCGGCGACACCTTCAAGCGATGCGGAATATATTTCCCTGCTTAAGGAATATACACTGAAACCCGGCGGGAACATGGAATACCGTTATAAAAAGGAGCAAAAACTCAACACTTACAGGGCGTTCCATAATCTTTACGGCGAAACTTTCATCATTTACAATCCCGCTTTTCAGAAGCTTGCGGTGAATTCCTGTTTTACTGTGATGGCGGATGGGAGTAAGGTGGTTGCCCCGGCGAATTCCTTTAACGAGGTACTTCCGGCATCTGCCGCAAATGCTCCACCCTTCAATGCCCTGCGTGAAATGGTGATCACCCATACCGGTCTTGAGAGAGGAGCCGTCGAAAACCTCGATTATACCTTGTCAACCTCAAAAGACAATGCCCCTGCGCTGATGGGTAATGAGGTCCTTGCCGAAAATGAGCCGGTGAAAGACCTGACGCTCACTGTGAAAATTCCCGAAGGCAGCCAGTTGTATTATAAACTCGTCGGAGGGGCAATGGAACCAGTGAAAACTGTCGAAAACGGTTTCCAGGTTTTTACCTGGCATCTGCAGAATATCCCCGCCATTTCACAGGAAGATTTTCAGAAAGGCAACAACGAAGCTTATCCGCGTGTGCTCTTCAGCAGTTCAGGCAGCAGGAATGAAGTGTTCGGGTATCTCACCAAACAGCCGGCATTCGACCTTAAATGTTCAGATGCGATGAATGCCGAGATCCTTGCACTTCAGAAGGAAAACCCCGATCAGCTTAGCCTGGCCCTGAAAATACAGGAAAAGGTGATCAACGACATCCATTTATGGCCGGTTGCAATGAGGTACACCGGGTATAAGTTGCGCACAGCAGAAGAATCCTGGAACAGCATGGGAGCAAGCCTGCCCGAAAAGGCCATATTACTTGCCGCGCTTCTCGAAACAGCCGGACTGGAAGCCGACCCGGTCGCCGTAACCCGTGGCGCATTCTATGATGAAAAGCTTGGAACCCTTGCCGATATTGAAGATTTCGCTGTTAGGATAGAGCTGAAGGATGCCGGGGTGCAGTATCTTTCACTCTGGTCGGCCAACTCTGTTGATCTGGCAAAAGCCTGGTCAGGCAGGGTGTTCACTGCACTGGGAAAGGGCGAAAATCCTGAAACCCAGAAGTCTTCAGCAGCTAAGCTTTCGGTTAATATGAGCGGGAACTTCATCACATCATCCGACCCCAAAATTACAGGAGAACTGAGCCTGATTCTTGGAGGCGCTGTGAATCCTTACCTCGGACTCATCCGTGATAAAAACAAGATAAAAGGCATGGTTGGCGGGGAATTTTCGAAGCCAGACCTGAAAGACATCAAAGTTAGCCAGAGTTCACCCGAGACATCCTTCCAGACTTTTACCGTGATGGATGATAAGCCCTTCAGGAAAGATTCATCCTGGCTGCATTTCAGCATTCCTTACTGCAGCGCAGGCATTGAAAGCTGGGGAATGAAAACCCTTTCGGCAAAGCGCACCCAGCCCCTTGAGCTGCCCTGTTCCGGCGAGGAAAACTATGAATATACCCTCAGCCTGCTCGATGGCTGGAAGTTATACACGGATCCTGCTAAAATCGAGATCAGCAACAAAGCAGGCCATTATCTTTTCGAACTGAAACAGGAAGGAACAAAACTTGTAATCAGCCGTAAGATCAGGTTTGGCGAGACCGTGATCATTCCTGAGAACTATGCCGATTTCAAAGCCCTGATGGATAACTGGAATAATCCGAGGCTCAGGGAAGTGATAATAAAATTGTGAGTTGGTGAAATTATTGTTGCGAGGCATTTTGCATAAGCTTTATCACTTGCCAGGAGCGAAGGGCGCACTTCACATAAGCTGCATTAGGATTCAAGGAGCGAACAAACTCTGCATTAAGAACCTGGTGAATATAAAAGTGAGCGACGCAGCAACCGTAGCAGCGTTGTGAAGCTGCGCCCGACAGCGACGCAGCAACCGTAGCGGCGTTGCAAAGATGCGAGCAGAAAAATAATTTCGGATTTACCTTATGACAATTCGATTCAGTTTCCCGTGGATCTGAATGCTCTTCGCTTTCAGTTCTTTGAACCGTGTCTGGATGACTTTCACATCCTCGGCTGAATCATTTCCGTGAAGCTTTTTCTGCAGCTCGGCGATCATCAGGTCAATCTTTCGGGCTTTGAACGATAACAGAGAATAATCGAGACGCACGATCAGCCGCTGCTCCTCAAGGTCGATCATGACATTATGTTTAAGCCAGTTCTGGCTTAGCTCGTAAGGTGTGAATACAAGGTCAACGGCGGCATAGGCAATTTCCTTCTCCTCATGTCCCAGGAATGACGATCGGTCGGGAACCTGGTCATTATCAAGCCCTGCCCGGTACTCTTCAAAAATCGCCGCATACACCTTATTTTCGAATTCCAGTTCATCCCTGCGGATGTCGTGCACCATATAATCAGCCACCATCACCGGTACTTTCACCGTGTCCTTGTTTTCGTCGGTTTGTTCAATATGCACGATCTCAGTACCATAAAGCAGCAGCAGCCTCATGATCTCTTTTTCCTGGCTTTCGGCGGATGAGGTATCGGCTTCGATCTTAGGCTGGTGGGGCGCGGTGAATTCCGGTTCGGGGATCTCCTGTTCCCTGCCCTGTGCCTGGAATTCCTTGTTGAGCCTGTTCCGCCTGATCTTGTTCAGTTCATTCACCAGCACCTGCTCGGGAACGTCCATCATGTCGGCGCATTCACGGATAAAAAGAGTGCGGGTGATGGCATCGGGTATAAGGGAGATGGAGGCAACAATATCCTTGATCAGCCCTGCCTTTTTAACCGGGTCATGTTTGGTTTCGTCGAGGAGTAGCTTTGTTTTAAAGCTGATGAAGTTCACGGCAGATGTTGAGATGAATTTTTCAGTTTCCTGCGGATGATGTTTCCGTGCGTAAGAATCGGGGTCCTCGTTGTCGGGGAACAGCACAATACGCACATTCATCCCCTGTTCGAGCACCATGTCGATGCCGCGGAACGAAGCCTTGATTCCGGCGGGGTCACCGTCATACAGTATGGTGATATTCGAAGTATAACGCTGTATCATCTTCACCTGGTCGGTGGTGAGGGAGGTTCCCGAAGAAGCCACCACATTTTCGATCCCGGCCTGGTGAAGGGAGATCACATCGGTATAGCCCTCGACCAGCAGGCAGTTGTCTTTCTGGGTGATGGCCGTACGCGCAAAATAGATCCCGTAAAGGGTTTTGCTTTTATTATAGATTTCAGATTCCGGCGAATTCACGTACTTCGCCCAGTTCTTGTCGGATGTCAGGATGCGGCCTCCGAAGCCGATCGTGCGGCCCGAAGCTGAATGAATGGGAAAAATCACCCTCGAATGGAAGCGGTCGTAAAGCTTGCCGTCTTTTTCGGTAGCCAGACCGGTTTTGAGCAATACTTCTTTTTTATAGCCCTCCTGGATGGCGTGTTCAGCAAAGGCATTCCAGCGGTCCGGACTAAAACCAAGTTGGAATTTCTGTATGATATCCTCCCTGATCTCCCTTTCCCTGAAATAAGCCAGCCCCACGGCCTTGCCTTCCTCCGATTCAAATAAGATCCTCGAGAAATACTTGCGGGCAAACTCATTGAGGTTGAAGAGGGTTTCCTTTTCGCTGATCTCCTGAAGCTGCTCAGGGGATTGCTCCTCCTCCTCGATTTCGATCTGGTACTTTTTGGCCAGGTACCTCAGGGCTTCGGGGTAGGTGAGGTGTTCGTGCTCCATGATGAACCCTACGCCGTTCCCTGCTTTCCCGCAGCCGAAACATTTGAAGATGCCTTTGGCCGGGGAGACGGTAAATGACGGAGTTTTCTCGTTGTGGAACGGACATAATCCCAGCAGGTTCACGCCCCTGCGGCGAAGGCTTATAAAATCACCCACGACCTCTTCAATCCTTACGGCTGAGATAATTTCTTCGACAGTTTCACGGGAGATCATGTTTCTATTTACGAATTACGAATTACGAATTACGATTTCATTTACGATTTACGAAGGACGATTTACGATTTCATTTACGAATTACGAATTACGATTTAGGATTTCATCTTAAAATGGCTTTCCTATAAACACAACGAATACTTAATTCGTAACTCGTCACTCGTCATTCGTAAATCAATCTCTGCTCATCTCTCCCACATTGTACCTGACCTCTTTCACCTTAAACCTCCCATACGGATATTCGTGATCGGGATAATGCCAGATGGCTGTACCTGAGGTGGGGATCATTCGTCCGTCTATCTCCTTGTAATCGCTGATGGGCGTTGACCAGGGAAGGTTTTCGAAACTCTTCCCGTCACTGGAAAGGAATCGGTCATCCGAAAAGAAATTGATAAGCTGTCCACCTGCATTAAACTCCAGCCTGGCCGATATTGTAATCCCTGCGTTGGTGAAAATCGCTTTGACATTCAGGTCGTCAATGGGTTCCCATTTGATTGCCTCACTGATCAGGGAAGCGGGCGCCATGAAACACATATCGTTGAAAACGGTTACTGTCTCACCCTGGTCCATTTTCGGTCCGCGGGCATCGGCAACGGTGATCATTCCTGCAAGTTTGATGACCATGGATGCGCTGGCCGATTTATACACATGAAGCCCGGTTACAGGCATTCCTTTCATATGGGTGGTGATGAAAAAGAAGCGTGAAGGGTCATTAAAAAAATTGTACTGTTCAGAATGGATGGGAAACCAGTCATGCCTTTCATCCATCTTCATTTCACCTTCAAACACCAGGTGGACATTCCACACTTTTTCCTTCCCTATGCAACCCGAGTATTTCAGGTATTTCTGGATCAATGCAGGAAGATGAGCTATGTCGTTCGGGCTTAAAATACCAGGATTTTCCTTAGTTTTAAGGGCATCGCCGACGTCGGAGATAAATTGCTTTTTCAGGCTCATGAGGACAGGGATTTACTCAACCACCAGCTTTCCGCCGGCAGTTTGAGCCCCCAAAGATACGGTATAGAAATAAATGCCCGGCGAAAGATGTGAAACATCCAGGCTTACAGTATGGGAACCGGGTTCATTGAAATGGCATTGTTTATAAGCAACCGATTGCCCCGAAACTGAGCTCAGGACAATAGAAATATTTCCCTTTTCGGTTGTTTGAACCTGAAATTCAGTGCTCGATTTTGCCGGATTGGGATTTACCGCAACTAATAAAGATGAATGTTCATTTGACTTATCTTCAATGCCCCAGTAACAATAGCACATATCTCCCCAGGGTGGTCCCTGGGAATTTATGGTATACTGATTTTGCGCGTAAGTGAAGTTTGAAATATAATTGAAACTGACAGGGTTGGCTAAGATATTCCCGCCATTGACTGATTCAGTTAGTATAGGAATGAGAAATGAACCGTCAGGTTTTGAAAAAGTATAATATGAAGCATCGGCAAACCATGCAGAACCTGCGAGTGAAGAGCTGTTAGTAATATTTGTTCCCTGGTCTTTGCCATAAGAATTAGTGAATTTATCCAGAATCATATCAAAACCCCTTGCAAACACATCGGGATGGTCATTTGCAGTATCAAACGAACTTTGCGAATCAAGCCAGGTAAAAAAAACTTTATTTCCGCTGGTATTAACTGAAGCATTCACCCTGTTATCCTCGAAAATGTCCGGCGAAGCAGGAAAATACCCCCTGAACTGTTTTGGCCATCCTACAACTCTTCCACACCAGATAGTGCCCATGTCACATCCAATAATATCAAAAATTGCGAATGCACTGTCTATTACAGTTACGCTAAATCCACCACCTGCGAGATGAATTCCCACTCCGATATGAGGTCGGCCCCATTTATCCACGACGAGATCACAATCAAATGCCGTTGTGAAAGAAATCTGATCTCGAGGAGGCGGATCATCAGGATAATAAATGGAATCAAGCCGATAATCTGATATAAAATTCAAAACTGCAGGTATTCCATTTGGACTGTCTAACGTAACAGCAATCGGATTGCTCCAGGTTTGTCCTGCATCGGTGGAATGAAAAAAGATAGGATAATATGTAGAATCAAAAACCGGGGTTGCCTGCCCGTTATTCCCTATACAGGCAATCCAGACATGCTGTCCCGTGGGATCTGCCGCTATTCTAGGTCGCAATGGGACTGTTCCCAGGTTTCCGAATAAAGGAAGAGCGCTGTAAACGTAGTCAAAATCATGGGTGACAGAATTCAGTGTCCCCACACCTAAGATCAGCTGGTTGTTGTAGGTATTTGTAACCGGATTGATGTCCACGTCAACCGTATAGGCTTTATTGGTCTGGCTGATGAAAAACCCGTCGGGATTCCCGTGATACGGAGGAGGGTTGAACCAGTTGAATCGTTTTGTAGAATCAGGCTGGCTGTTCCATTTCACCCTTCCATGGGCATAGTTGCCCGGTGATGAAGGTGTAGCAGGCTGCAGTGAGGTAAAATAATGGATGTATGAATTCTCGGGATCAGTATTTCCTGCAGGGTTTACAATCCCAAGCTGGGGATTTCCGGCCATGTCGAGATAATTTCCACCCGAATACAAATTCGAAGCATAAACCTGCCAGTTCATCACCCAGTCTGAATATGACTGACCCATATTCACCGCCTTATCCACGGCAAGATATCCTGATAAATTCGACGGACTCCCTCCCGGACCCATCCTGTGAATCAGGGCAAGGGTTTTAAGCTTGTCGTCGGCCCAAATATGGGTGCGCTGTCCGCCTGCATAACCCCACCCCAAGCCGTTTGCCGAAGTCCCGAGCGGGATCACCGTCAGGGTACTGGCTGAATTGGGATTAGCCGGCTTCGGAGAAACCACCGGAGATGCCTGAACATTGACAACCGGGCAGGTAAGCCTGGCCGTAACATCAGGAGCCTTATAGCTGCGGTACTTTTTCAAGGGTTTGTACTGTGCGAAAATGCTATCCGCAAACAGGAAAAAAATAATACAAAGAAAGAGGGCAGGAAACCGTAAAACAGTTTTCATAAATCCGGAATTATATTTGTATCATTATTTCCGGCAAATTTCTGATCCCTGGCGGGCGTGACCGAAGTCAATATGATCTTAATCCGGAACCACCAGGTACCAGGATTTGCCTGTGTTTTTCGTAAACCCGACGATGCCTTCAGCCTTGGTATAATACACAGCCGAAAGATAGACGGGGCAGTAATGTGTAAACGACGGACCGATAAGCTCGTATACATTCTGGAATTCATGCGGACCGAGCTTCATTTTTGTGTACACTGCGTTCACATAACCCCCTGCTGTAAAACCAGTTCCGGGAAGGTAACTGATGATGCTGTCGGCATTGAAGCGGAATTCGGTGATCCAGCTGCAGTTCCCGCTGTTTTCGACCACCACGCCCATATCAAAATACTTGATCCCTGATTTTTCCTTGAAAGGATCCGAAAAATGAAGGTTGAAGATCAGGTAATCGGCATTCGCTGAACTGAAACCCGAAGAATTTTCTTCGGTAAGGTAGTAGTTTCCCTTTGTTCCTTCAGGGTTTCCCGGATACTGAAAATCGGTGTCCATGATTGATTTCCGGCCCTGGTATTTAAATATTATCGAATCGCCCGTTGAACTTTTAAAAACCACGGTATCGGTCGTGGGATAAGGCAAAATGGCCAGTTCGGCAGCAGTAAAATTAAAAGAACCCAGGTTGCTGCCGGTATCGGTGCTGGTATCTTTCTTTTTGCATGAAAGCAGGAGAAAAACCAGGAAGATCGAATAAAGCTTAAATTTCGTCATGATATTTCGAAAAAAGTTGATCAAATGCTTGGTAAGCCAAAGTTAAACAAATACAGGGTAATAAAAAAGTCAATATGAATGTGCGTCAGTTCAGCAGATAATGAAATCCGATCAGGCAAGTCAATGAATTATTAAACGTTTTGTATGAAAGATTATCAGAATTACCGGAATCTGAGTTTTTGTTTATGTTAAAAAGGCCAAAAAGTTCACGAAGTTCGACAGACATGGAAAAGTTACGATATAATCTGAAACTTCCTCCGAATCCCAGTGCAATTCCCAAATCAAAACGCTTAAAGGACTTTTCAAAACTATGAGTTTTAAATGTTTCGAAAGTATAAGTTTGCGAAAGTAAACATCCGAAGTAGGGCCCGGTATTGAAAAAAAAGTGATTTCCCTGATCAAAATATACCCTGAACAATACCGGAAGAACCAGGTAGTCAAAGTGGCTGTATGCGATTCCTTGTGAAGTGGTTGAAGTAATAGATTCCTGATAGCCTTTCCTCTCGAAAAACAGGTTCGACTTTAATGCAAGAAAGCGTGAAAACTGATACTGAAATGAAAAACCGGCGGAACCGCCGATTGTCGGACTTCCTATTGTTTTAAATGAGCCATTTAGTGCGAAACATAATCCCGGACCACCTTCAACTCCGAATTGGTATTTCGAATTTTGTGCAACGGCAATATTAAAACATGCAAATGTCAGAATACAGGTGAATAAGCAAAGTGTCCTGATCATCATAATAAACTTTTTCAGAGCTGAATTTCCTTCCAATCCCCATTCGAAAGCACCACCTGCGACCTGAATCCCAGGTTTTTCAGCACAGTTCTGGCCTCATCAAACAGGAAGGACAGTTCTTCGGGTTTATGTGCATCGGAACTTATCATTACCGGGATATTCTTCGAAAGGACCTTTTTCAGGACCTGATCCCCCGGGAAGAGGGTATCGGAGCGTTTCTTATACATGCCGCGGGTGTTGACTTCAACAACAGCCCCGGAAGCTGAAACCAGGTCGAGGGTTTCGTCAATAAGCACCTGGTACCATCGGTCGTTTTCCGAAAAATATCTTCCGCGGTTATACATTTTTACCTTGTCGAGATGCCCAATCACATCAGGTTTATGCTTCGCCACCATCTCCTGCATCTGCCTGTAATAAGCCGTCACGGCTTTTCGTCCGTCCCCCCCAAACACCTTCTGAATCCCGTCGTCATAAATCGAAATATCCGGTCCGTCTATAAACCAGAGATCATCACTGTTCCCGTCGCGTACAAGGTGCACCGAACCAATGGTGTAATCGAACTGATGCTTTTTCCGCAGTTCATTAAAAGGAACAGTCAACCCCGGGATGAAATCGACCTCTATCCCAAGCAGGATTTCAATTTTTTTGTCTGCGGATGAGGGAGAGGCATATTTCTTCTGAAGGTCTCGTATTGCGCGGCAATACAGCGGAAGGTTTTTTTCCTTCAGGGCGAATGAATTCTCAAAAGGAACAGGCGAATGGTCGCTGAAACCAAGCACTTCAAAGCCTTGTTTCAGGGCTTCTTCAACATAGCGTTCAGGCTCTGAGGAACCGTCGGACCAGCGGGTGTGAGTATGGAGATTATAGTTCAAAATGTGATGTAATGTTTATTGGTTTATTTCTTTTTGTATGGAAGGTCCGGATCTTCGAGGAACCATTTCGGGTTTATGACTTTTTTGAATGACTGATTGAGATCACTGCCTGCTGTATACTGACAAACATATCTGTCAGTAACTGCGCCAAGCCTCCAGGTGAAGACTTCTGAAATATTCCCATCACCGTTCCACTTATATATCCAGGTATGCCCTTGTCTCCAGGTCGAATCGCCATTTGGAAAATACTCAAGTTTGCGGCTCAGGAGATTCCCCGAATATTCAAAGGTATCCTTGATAGATTGTTGCCAGGTATTGTTATAATAAAAATAAAAAACCTCCAAAGCCAGTCTGCCATTGATGTATGAATACTGATATTTTGATCTTTCGGGTGGATACCCCTGGTCGTTAAAACAGATCACATTCAACTCTGACTTTAACCCTGATGAATAACTGAAACTGTATTTGTTGACGGTGTCATATTTCCCGTTATTCAATTGCAGCTGAAGCATGGTTTCAAGCTTTGGGGAAACGGGATTGACCGGGACAGAAAAATCATAAGTGTAAATGAATTTAAATTCACTGGCCAGGTTCCCCGAGTAATCGTATAGTTTCTGCGTGAGTTCAACCGGGAGGCCGTTTGTGTATTTATCTGCGCTTACGGTTATCAGAGATAGTGTGTTTGGATCCCCATTCTTGTTGTATTGAGAACTGAGGGCAATGAGGCCATCCGAATAAGTGTTCTTTGTTACAGATGAAACCGCTCCTGCAAAGACCATACTATCCATCTTATCGGCCGTGTAATAATAATTCTGCTTTTTGAACATGTTGCTGTCCGATAGGTAATAGGATATTGAAACCAAGCGGTTATTCCCTGTCTGGACCGAAGAATCGGAAGCCTTTTTACATGAAACCTGGATGAAAAGAAATGCAAAAAGCAGGAGGTACATGAATTTTCGGGAAGCAGCAAGATTAATGAAAATCATAACATGGTTATTAAATCTGAATCCCAAATATATGGTAAACTGTTATATTTTCAAATCAGTACCTGAAACACTTTTCTCAGCTGATAATCTTGTATACCTTGTCAGCCCTGCGCAGTATGACATCCACCGGGATCGAACAGAACTCACCTTTCAGGGTTTTCTTCACTTCCTTCAGGTCGACGCGGATCTCGGGAATCGTGAAATCTACCACGCCGGTCGTAGGTCCCTGTATGTAAATTCGTTCACCTTTTGAAAGGCTTCCCGATTCCATTTTGATCTCGGCTACTTTCAGCTTTTTAAAGTAATTGGTGACCTTTCCAACATACTCCTTGGTGCTGGTGGCAACTGAACCATGGGATTCGGCCCATTCGCCCATTTTCCGGCCCAGGTAATATCCATCCCAGAAACCGCGGTTGTAAACGGTTTTCAAACGCGCCATCCAGGCTTCGACTTTTTCTTCGCTGTAAGTCCCGTCAATTACCGCATCCACGGCTTCGCGATAACAGGAAACCACGGTTTTCACGTACTCCGGACTCCGTCCCCGACCTTCTATCTTAAGCACACTCACACCCGCATTCAGAATCTTATCGAGAAGGCCTATGGTGCAAAGGTCTTTGGGCGACATGATGTATTCATTGTCGACCACAAGTTCTATTTCCCCATCGGTATCGGTCACGCGGTAGGGCCTGCGGCAGGTCTGGTAGCAGGAACCCCGGTTTGCCGATGCATTGTAGTGATCGAGGCTGAGATAGCATTTTCCTGAAACGGCCATGCAGAGGGCTCCGTGTGCGAAGACTTCCAGCTTGACCGGATCTCCGTTTGGTCCTTTTATTTTCTGGCGGATGATGGAGCGGTGGATTGATGCTACCTGTTCAAGGCTCAGTTCCCTTGCGGTTACCATGGTGCCTGAAAACTGCGCCCAGTATTTCACCGCTTCAAGATTGGTGATGTTCGTCTGGGTTGACATATGGACTTCCATTCCCACTGACCTCGCATACTGGATCACAGCCTGGTCCGAAGCAATGATGCTGTCGATCCCGTTCTTTTTCGCCGAATCCACCACCTTTTTCATCTCTTTCATTTCATTGTCAAAGATGACGGTATTGAGGGTGAGATAGGTTTTCACTGCATTCTTTCTGCAGATCCTTGTGATCTTCACCAGGTCGCGCAAACTGAAGTTGATCGAAGAACGAGCCCTCATATTGAGAGTCCCAACCCCGAAATACACCGAATCAGCCCCGGCCTGTATCGCAGCCTGAAGCGATTCCCAGGTCCCGACAGGGGCGGTTATTTCGATTTTGGGTGTCATGGTTTTTTCGATTTACAGATGCAGGATGCAGGATACAGGATACAGGATGTCCAGTTACCCAGTAACCCAGTCACCGACGCAAGGCGCATAACATGCAATTTTGCTGCGACATCTTGTATCTTGCATCCCGCATCTTGAAACTATTTGTTTATCTCCTTCTCAAAATTCGCCCGGTCTTCTTTCGAAAGGTATTTGCAGTCAAGCATGGCTTTGCGGAGTTCTACTGCGAATTCCTTGGCAAAATCCTTATCGGCAACTTTATCTTTGTACTTGGCCTTGAATTCCTGGTAAAGGACGGTCATTTCGATCTCGGCCTGTTTTTCCTTGGCTCGCAATTTCTGAATTTTTGCAGAATCTCCGGGGTTACAGGCCTTCAGATTGTTCATGGTTTCGATATTCCTGCACATGGCGTCAGCGATGTTTTTCGCATCTTTTTTAAGACCGGCATTGCCTCCCTTGCAGGAAACCATAAAGATTGCAGAAATGATGAGAATAATACTCAATAATTGCTTCATAAAAATTGGTTTAACTTGATGGTATTTGATTTTTTGACCTTGGTTTTGGACATTTCGCTATTTCGCCATTTTGCTATTTCGCTATTTCGCCATTTAACTTGATACTAAGTTCTTTCAACTGCTCTTCCTTTATCCCCGAAGGTGAATCTATCATCACATCCCTTCCTGAATTGTTTTTGGGGAAGGCAATGAAATCGCGGATTGAATCCCCGCCTCCGAAGATGGTTGACCAGCGGTCGAAGCCGAATGCAATACCTCCGTGAGGGGGAGCTCCGTATTCAAAGGCATTCATCAGGAAGCCGAACTGGGCAACAGCGTCTTCTTCGGTAAATCCAAGCACCTGGAACATCCGCCTTTGCAGGTCTTTATTATGAATCCTGATCGAACCTCCGCCGATTTCGGTTCCGTTGATCACCAGGTCATAAGCATTGGCCCTGACTTTTCCCGGATCGGTTTCGAGCAATGAAATATCCTCAGGTTTTGGCGAGGTGAACGGGTGGTGTTTTGCGTAAAAACGTTTGGTTTCCTCGTCCCATTCGAGAAGCGGGAAATCGGTCACCCAGAGAGGCTTGAAATCCCCGGCTTTCATAAGTCCCAGCCTGCGTCCCATCTCCAGCCTCAGCTCGCAAAGAGCTTTCTGCGTTTTTTCTTCAGCCCCGGCCATGATCAGCAGGAGGTCGCCGGGAACAGCGCCTGCATGTTTAAGGATGGCAGACAAGTCATCCGCAGAATAAAATTTATCAACCGAAGATTTCATTGAACCATCAGCTGCGTAACGGATGTACATCAGTCCGGTTGCACCGACCTGCGGACGCTTTACATAATCGGTCAGTTCGTCGATCTGCTTGCGGCTGTATTCAGCGCAGCCATCCGCCTTGATACCCACGATCAGTTCAGCATCATCAGCCACTTTGAAGCCCCTGCCTTTCATCAGTGAGCCGAGTTCAACAAAGCGCATCCCGAAACGCAGATCAGGCTTGTCGCAGCCGTAAAGCCTCATGGCTTCGTCGTATGACATCCGCGGAAAATCGCCAATCTCAATGTTGAGGACCGAGCGGAACAGGTGTTTGGCAAGGCCTTCGAAGGTATTCAGGATATCTTCCTGGGTCACGAACGACATTTCGCAGTCGATCTGTGTGAACTCAGGCTGGCGGTCGGCCCGCAGGTCCTCGTCCCTGAAACAGCGTACGATCTGGAAGTAGCGGTCAAAACCGGCGACCATCAGCAGCTGCTTAAAGGTTTGTGGAGACTGGGGTAAAGCGTAGAACTGTCCGGGATTCATACGTGATGGCACCACGAAATCGCGGGCGCCTTCGGGGGTGGACTTGATCAGGTAAGGCGTTTCGATATCGATGAAATCCTGTGAATTCAGGTAGTTCCTGGTCTCTATCGAAAGCTTGTGGCGTAATTCGAGGTTCTTTTTGTTTGTTTGTCTGCGGAGGTCGAGGTAGCGGTATTTCATGCGGAGTTCTTCGCCTCCGTCGGTATTGTCTTCGATGGTGAAAGGCGGGACCTTGGATGTATTGAGAACCGTAAGTTCTTCGACATTGATCTCCATATCGCCTGTAGGCATTTTGGGATTTTTATTGCTTCTTTCGGCAACTTTCCCTTTGGCCCTGATCACGAATTCACGTCCGAGTTTGCGGGCTTCCTCGCAAAGCGCAGGGTTTTTCTCGAGGTTGAACACCAGCTGTGTGATCCCGTAACGGTCGCGGAGGTCAATAAAGGTGAGTCCGCCCATTTCCCTTGACCTCTGAACCCATCCGCAGAGGGTTACTTCGAGAGATACGTTATTGATGCGGAGCTCCCCGCAGGTATGTGTTCGCAGCATAATTTGCGTATTGAAATTGGGCTGCAAAGATACGAAAATAGGGATTGGGGATTAGGGGTTAGGGATTAGGGGTTGGGGGTTGGGGGTTGGGGATTGGGGGTTGGTACCCATAAAACAATAATATGGCTTGTGTTCTCCATGGATTTTCCTTAAATTTGTTATATGGGAAAACTGGTTCAGCAATTAAACCCCGTTTATTTCTGGGATGTAGATCCTGCTAAAATAGATGAAGTACAATCCAAACGGCTGATCATCGAAAGGGTGTTTTCTCTGGGTAATCTGCAAGAGATTAAGTTGACGGTTGATTTCTACGGCCGGGAAACAGTCATTAGGACGCTGACCACCCTGGCGTATCTTGACCCCAAAACCCTGAATTTCATCTCGGTAATATACGGCATTCCTAAATCCAGGTTCAAATGTTACAAACGCAGGCAGTCGATGCCAAAGTTCTGGGACTGATCAGGCAGTTGCAGTCATTGCCGTACATGAAGGATTTTTACCTCGTTGGAGGGACTGCGGATGGCATTTCCCTGTTGTCTATGCCCGATATCGCCGCCATGAAGCTAAATGCCATTTCACTCAACGGCCAACGAGTCAAGGACTTTATCGATATTTATTTTCTTCTTGAGAAATATTCCATCGGGCAGATGCTCGGCTTTTACAGGAAAAAGTACACCCTGCAAAATGACACGATAGTTTTGAAAAGCCTGGCCTGGTTTGAAGATGTCGAACTTGCCGACTGGCCTGTCATCATCAAAGAACCTAAACTGACCTGGACAAAAGTTAAAAAGCGACTGCAGCAGTCGCTCAAAGGGATTTAATCAATCCGAAAGATGAATATTCCTAAGTGAAATATCTCGGATTTCCTCAACAACTATAATTAGGATTTGAAGTTCATTTAGAGAGGGTTCAAGAAAATCACCGGGATACCTGACTTCCACTCCATAATCAGTCAGGTTACCCGTAACGACTTTTGAAAAGTCCGGCTCCGACGTTTTACATTGTTCAATAAGATATTCAATGTTATGAGTTTTTGGAGGATCAAAACTCCTCGAAAATAAAAATGCTTTCAAAAATTTCTCGGCGGCCTGCTGAAGATGAAAACCCACAGCTCCTTTAGCAATGACGTCCATTGATAAAAGTTGTCTCGCTACAAGCAGATCCTCTTCAGCTTTATCAAGCCATTGTCTGATATAATTAATTTCAGGTTCACTCATAATGTCATGCCTTCATCAATGGCTGTTTTAACAATATGCCCCGGGAGTTTCCTTTTAACAGGAATATCAGATCTGGACTGCACGATAATATCTGCAAGAATATTCTGTTCCGCAAGCTGCCGACGTATGACAGACTGGTAATGTAATCGATGTGAAGGATCCAGAACCTTTTCGGAAATAATCAAAAGGTCGAAATCACTGTTGACTTTTTCTTCACCTTTAGCCCGTGATCCAAACAGAATGACTTCAGAACCGGGAAGCAGCCGGCTGATTGTAGTTTTGATCACACCCAACGATTCTGCAGTAGTCATACACTGTAATCTCAGACTCAAAGATACGACAAATATTGTAAAATCAATCCTTCACACACCTCACCCCAAACGCATTCGAACGGTTGGTAACCTTAAAACAATAATATGGTTTGTGTTCACAACGAATTTTCCTTAATTTTGTAAAAAGAAGCTATGCCAAAGATTTTTGAATATCTTGGGTTTTGATCTTTTTCTATTCCAATGAGCATATCATAAGGATATCGAATTCAAAAGAATTAAAACCCGGATCAAATGAAAATCACAGAAGAGTATCTTGATTATGAAACAGATTTTATTGAGGTTAAATCAGCTCAATATATCGGCGATTTTGCAATTCGGGTTTTCTTTAGTGATGGGGTTAACAAACGGGTTGATTTTAAGCCCTTTCTTGAGGCCTCTTTACATCCTTCCATTCAGAAGTATCTTGAGGAATCTAAATTTAAAGTCTTCAATATTGTTGATGGAAATATTAATTGGAATGATTATGATTTAATTTTCCCTATCGAAGATTTATACCAGGGGAAGCTATAGGCTACTTTCACCATAGCTTCGGCGATTACAAACAATCATTTTATAAAAAATGTACCCGTGAATATACTTCCTTATGGGTTGAAAATATCAGTAAAGAAAGAACATGGATCAAATCTCAGCTATTGAAGTAGGCAGAAGATATTTGCAACTATTGATCGAGCGAAATTATCCCGTGAGACGAATGTTTTTGTACGGTTCTTACGCCCGTGGTAATTCTCATTCCGACAGTGACATTGACCTTGCTATCATTTTACCAGAGTTGACAGATCCTTTTCAGACACAGGTCAATTTACTCCAACTAACCTGGAATTTTGATACTCGTGTTGAACCGCATCCTTTTGATGAATTGGAATTTACCTCCAGGAATCCTGTAATTGAAGAAATACTCAGGACAGGTATAGAAATTCCTGTTTAATTTTATCTCTATCACATCTCCCTCTGAAACCGTTGGAGCAGATAGCTAGCATAAAAATGACCCTGGCAAAAAGTCTCCTGACTAATAATGAGGACACTATTTCGCTACCTCGCTATTTAACTTCCACCCTGATCCCTTCGCTGTGAGCCGAGAATTCGGGGGCGTAGAGGCACTGAATGGTGGTGATGCCGTTTGAATAGCGATCGAGCGGTTAGAATAGTAATCCGAAACGCTGAAATTGATCAGGTTCATGCTGTATGAAACGGCTTTGAAGCTGCCCGAGGGGGTGGATGTCCGGGAAATACTGGCAAAACCTTTGAAGTTACAGCCGAGAAGCACTTCATTTCAAAAAACAATTCAAATCATTTTTTTTGAAACAAGTTCAAAAAGTAAATTTGCCAAATTAATAGCATCCTTAATTTGATCCTTTGAAAGCTTAAGTAAGGTATCCGGATATCTTATTTGCACGGCGTAACGTGAAACGTTATCAACTTCTGTCATAAAGAAGTTTACCTGTTTTTATCACTTGATAAATAAAAGAAAATTTACTCTTCTGATTCTCCTCAATTTCCTGTGGCGTATAAACCAGAATATCCATTGGCAGTAAAAAATCCCGCATGGATTTTCGCACCATAGCAGCTCTATCAACAGACGCTTCCTCTGTTTCCTTTATGATTAAAAGACCGAGATCGCTGTTTTCGCTGGCCGTACCATGTGCATAAGAACCAAAAAGAATGATCTTTTCAGGTTGATAAACATCAACAATACGGTTTGTTATACGTTGGATCTGTTGAGGGGAGATCATATCTTCAGCCAAAAAACAA
>SESA01000352.1_pt1 | contig 31834 bp, 38 predicted proteins | sample 3171451 | NCBI WGS metagenome assembly SESA01 (sample SAMN06051862, study PRJNA518727) | freshwater metagenome | biome: subpolar coniferous forest; feature: holomictic lake; material: water; isolation source: holomictic Lake 227, 8 m depth | place: Canada: near Kenora, Ontario | collected...
CCATGTTACCATGTTACCTTTTTCTGACTCCCGAATTTAGTAACTTTGTAAAAAAAACAGGATGTTCAGGCTCAACTGTAACGGGAAACTGCTTGATTTGTCGAAACCGGCCGTTATGGGTATTCTGAATATAACCCCCGATTCATTCTTCGATGGTGGCAGTTTTGTTTCGACTGATGCACAGTTGAAGAGGGCTGAACAAATGCTTTCCGACGGGGCTTCGATCATCGACATAGGAGCGGTATCAACCCGTCCGGGGGCAGCCGATGTATGCCAGGCCAGCGAACTTGACCGCCTGATCCCTGCTATCAGCGCCATCCGCCAGCATTTCCCTGAAGCAATCATTTCGGCCGACACCTTCCGCCCTCTGACAGCCAGAGCTGCGGTTGAACACGGCGCTGATATGATTAATGATATTTACGGCGGACGATTTGATGCAGGTATGATCGAGACGATAGCAGCGCTTAAGGTCTCTTATGTGATGATGCATATGAAGGGAGAGCCTCGCAATATGCAGCATAATCCTGAATATTCTGACATTGTCGCCGAGGTCACATATTTTTTCGAGAAGCAGGTTGCAGAGGCGAGGGAGAAGGGAATACATTCGATCATCATTGATCCTGGTTTTGGATTTGGAAAAACGACCGGCCATGGCTACCGGCTCCTGAACGGTCTTGATTCATTTGCTTTCTTTAATTTACCTTTGCTGGTCGGCATTTCAAGAAAATCTATGATATACAGCATTCTCCGGACAGGTCCTGAAGATTCACTCAACGGGACAAGTGTTCTGAATACTGTTGCATTATTGAAGGGGGCTAATATCCTTAGGGTTCATGATATCAGGGAAGCAGGGCAGGTAATCATGCTTGTTGAGGCGCTTAAAGAGTTTTCAGGCAACATCAAATAATAAAAAATGTTTCAGCTTTTATACATCAGCGGATTGTTTGACCTCAGGGTTGTTGACCTTGTTGATATCCTGCTGTTCGCCATTCTGCTTTACGAGGTATACATTCTCGTGAGAGGAACTGCCGCGATCAGGATCTTTATCGGGATTATCGCGGTATATATTATATGGAAAGTGGTCAAGGCATTGCAAATGCAGCTGCTCAGCGAGATCCTCGGGCAGTTCATCAGTGTTGGCGTGATCGCCCTGATTGTTGTATTTCAGCCTGAAATCAGGCAGTTCCTTCTGATGCTCGGGAATACGCGTATAATACACAACCGTAAAAGGAAGTTGTTGTTTTGGAAATTCAGGCTGAGCAATCCCTTTGTACCCAATATAGATTCAGTGGTAATGGCCTGTCAGAAAATGGCTGAGACAAAGACAGGGGCGCTTATTGTGATCGCCAGGGAAAGTCAGCTTGGATCGTATGTTGAAACCGGGCAGATCGTTGACTCCAGGATCTCAGAACTGATACTGGAGACTATTTTCTTTAAGAATAGTCCGCTCCACGATGGTGCTGTCATCATTTCAGGTGAAACAATACTTGCTGCCCGTTGTATTTTGCCGGTGTCGAAACTTAGCAGTATTCCTTCATGGTACGGACTAAGACATCGGGCTGCAATCGGGCTTACCGAAAAATCGGATGCTGTTGCTATTGTTATTTCCGAAGAGAGAGGCAATATTTCTTACAGTATCGACGGCAAGCTCAATGAGAAGGTGAGTGCCGCAGATCTCGCGAAATTCCTGACGACAACATTCAGCAAGTAAGTTTTTCTTCTCTTCTTTCCTGCTTTTTTAAGCGAATCGGCAACCCTTGCGCTGTCGGCTGATTTCCGTTGTTCGAACTCTTTAACCATCTGGTCGGGAGTCTTTCCCAGGTTGTTCAGTGCCATCTGGGCATCGTCGGCAAAATCGTGATGGGGATATTTTTCGATGAATAAAATATAGAGTTCCTGCGCTTTATCAAGGTTCTGCAGAAGATTTTCATACATGTATGCGGAGAAAAAGAGGCACATAGCGGCCCTGGGGTCATTGGGATAACCAGCCCTGTACAAATCGAACATTTCAAGAGCTTTTTTCGCGTTGCCCGTATTCATATACAGGCTGCCTGCCTTGAACATATAGTTTTTTGTAAGAGTATCTGAAGGAAAATTTATGATGAATGCAGAGTAAAGAGTCAGAAGACTGTCGGCGGATTCTTTATCGAGAGAGGTCGCATCGGGCGAAAACAACCTTTTCTCGATATTTTGAATTGCTTTTGCCTCCTTATCCCTGGAAGGGCCGCAGGAAACGAGTATAATTGGAATGAAAAGGAGCAGTAAAAACCTTGTTTTCATAACGTTATTTTTTACGTTTTTTAATTACCGGGAAGAGCATTTTATATGACACATCAACTTCTCCCCTGGTTATTTCGCCAAGCCTTCGTTTCAGAAGTACTCGTTTCAGAGAGTTGATCCTGTCGACCATCAGCACGCCCTCGATATGGTCATATTCATGTTGAATAATCCTTGCCAGTATCCCTTCGAATTTTTCATCATGATGATTAAACTCCTCGTCCACCCAGCGTATGCGGATAACAGGCTTACGGGAAATATCTTCCCGCATTCCAGGGAAACTTAGGCAGCCTTCATTGAATACCCACTCCTCCCCTTCTTCGGAATAAATCTCAGCATTGATGAACAGTTTTTTAAAATTTTCCGCTTCCGGATAATCTTTTACAAAACCAGAAGCATCGATGACAAAGATGCGGATGGACTGGTTAACCTGGGGGGCTGCAAGGCCAACTCCGTCGGCCTGGTACATGGTTTCCCAGAGGTCGGTGATGAATTGCTGAAGGTCGGGATAACCAGGGCCGATTTCAGCAGCTTTCTTCTTCAATGCAGGATGGCCATAGGCCAAAACAGGTAAAATCATGTATGTGAATGTTCTTGTTTTATACTTTCGGATTCCATGAATGACTGTAATATAATAGTGGCGCTGACCCTGTCGACAAGGCTTTTATCACGGCGTGCCATTTTCCTTATACCAGATTCCAGGATCACCCTGCCCGCCAGGAGAGAAGTAAAGCGTTCATCGGCCCTCTCTATCCTTGTGCCGGGGAAAGACTTCCTGAGCTGTTCAAGAAAAGGTCCGATAAACCTTGCCGCGGAAGAAGGTGTATTATCAAGTTGTTTTGGTTCCCCGACAACAAAACATTCAACCGGGTTGTCACTGACATATCTTTTCAGATAACCCATGATTTCCATTGTAGGTATAGTATCAAGAGCAGAAGCAATCAGTTTAAGTTCATCTGTAACTGCCAGCCCCGTCCTCTTTTGACCATAGTCTATTGCAAGTATCCTTCCCATAATGGCTGCAAAGTTAAAAAAATTTGGGATTAGGGACTGGGGATTGGGGATTGGGGATTGGGGATTGGGGATTAAGGATTGGGGATTAGGGATTGGGGATTGGTGGTTCTTATTATCCGGCTATCCTGCATCCTGCATCCCGCATCCCGCATCCTGCATCCTGCATCCACGTTTTTTTCATACCTTTGAACCCCAATAAATCCTTAACATGACAGATCTTCTTCGTTCGGCGATTGAGCCTGCCTGGGAAAACAGGGAACTTCTTGACAAACCTGAGATACAGAAGGCGATCAGGGAAACCATTCATCTTCTTGATAAAGGAGAACTCCGTATTGCTGAGCCGGTGATGGAAGGATGGATCATCAATGAATGGGTTAAAAAGGCGGTGATCCTGTATTTCCCAATCCAGAAAATGACAGTGACAGAGGCTGGCCCGCTTGAATTTCATGACAAGATCCCGTTGAAAAAAGGATATAAGAATTTAGGCGTGAGGGTAGTACCTCATGCTGTGGCGAGATATGGTTCTTTCATCGCCGAAGGCGTGATACTGATGCCTTCATATATAAACATCGGCGCATATATTGATCATGGCAGCATGATCGACACCTGGGCCACGGTCGGTTCCTGTGCACAGATCGGTAAGAATGTACATCTGAGCGGAGGGGTAGGCATCGGAGGAGTGCTTGAACCGGTTCAGGCTGCTCCGGTAATCATAGAGGACGGTTGCTTTATTGGTTCAAGATGTATACTTGTTGAAGGCGTGAGGGTTGGTAAAGAAGCAGTGCTTGGTGCAAATGTTGTGCTCACCGCATCAACCAGGATCATCGATGTGTCGGGGAGCAACCCGGTTGAGTTCAAAGGCTTGATCCCGCCGAGATCGGTAGTGATACCGGGTAGTTTTGAGAAGGAATTTCCTGCAGGGAAATTCCAGGTAAGCTGTGCTTTAATCATTGGGAAAAGAAAGGCGTCGACTGACCTGAAAACATCGTTAAACCAGGCACTGAGGGACTTTAGTGTGAGTGCTTGACGGGGTAACAGGGTAACAAGGTAACAGGGTAACAGGGTAACAAAGTAACAGGGTAACAGGGTAACAGAGTAACAGGGTAACAGGGTAACAGGGTAACAAGGTAACAGGGTAACAAGGTAACAGGGTAACAGGGTAAGAAGATTGGGCGGGTGATGAAAAGAATACTTCTGATACAGACAGCTTCGATTGGTGATGTGATCCTCGCAACACCGGTGCTGGAAGGATTGCACGCAGCTTACCCATCCGCAGTCATTGATCTCCTGATAAAAAAAGGCATAGAGGGCTTGTTCAGAGAGCATCCATTTGCAGGCAGGCTCATTCTATGGGATAAGTCAAAAAAACACAGCGATGCCTGGAGAATACTGAAGGATTTAAGGCAAAGCAGGTATGATCTCGTGATCAACATTCAGAGATTCGGGCTAACCGGGCTGCTGGCTGTATTATCAGGAGCGGATACCACCATTGGGTTCAGCAAGAACCCGTTTTCATTCCTTTTTACTAAACGCATTCAACACCAGATCGGGAAGGGTGTTCACGAGGTTGAACGTAATCTTTCACTGATCAAACCGTTGATTACAGCTAGCCAGAGAGCGAAAGATTTCGGTATCCCGCCCAGGCCGGTGCTTTATCCATCGGCCTCCGATGAATTCAAGGTCATGACTTACCAGAAACAGCCATATGTCACAATCTCCCCTGCTTCCCTCTGGTATACCAAACAATACCCTGTCGAAAAATGGGCCGAACTTATACAATGCATCCCTGAAGATTTCAGCATTTTTCTTCTTGGTTCTAATTCCGACTCAGGTCTATGCCATGAAATCAAGACTTTAACAGGGCGCGGAAACATCGGTATTCTTGCAGGGAGCCTGAGTCTTCTTGAATCCGCCGCTCTGATGAAGGGAGCCAGGATGAATTATACAAATGATTCAGCTCCCATGCACCTCTCATCGTCGGTAAATGCACCAACATCGGTGGTATACTGCAGCACCATACCAGGGTTCGGGTTCGGACCGCTTTCTGAACTCCACTTCATCATTCAGACTGAGAAACACCTGGCATGCAGGCCATGCGGGCTCCATGGCAGGAGGGTATGCCCGGAGAAACATTTTGATTGTGCGCTGACGATAAGGGCGGATCAATTTCCAAAACTCATCTGAGATTATCCAAAATTATTAGGTAATTTTGTGCTGTTTATTGCATCGCTAAAATGATCAGTGAATCACTGAAACCGGAAGTGTTGTCCTGCCTTGAAATATTACGGGCCGGAGGTACCATATTATATCCCACCGATACCATATGGGGTATTGGCTGTGATGCCACCAATGATGAGGCTGTAAATAAAATATACCGGATCAAGAGGAGGAGTGGCGACAAATCACAGATCATACTGCTCGACAGCGCTAACAAACTTCCGCTTTATGTTGAATCGCTGCCTCTTATCACCTGGGACCTGCTGAGGAACATCACTACCCCCCTTACCATTATTTATCCCAAAGGGAAAAACCTGGCGCCCAATATACTTGGGGAAGATGGTTCGGTAGCCATTCGCATAGTGAACCATGATTTCTGCAGGGAGATGATCCGTGAATTCGGAAAGCCGATTGTTTCGACCTCTGCGAACCTTTCGGGCGACCCCAACCCTCAGAGTTTTCAGGCAATAAATCCCGCTATCCTTGGCTGTGTTGATTATACCGTTGCTTTATATCATGATGTTGTTTCATCACTGAGGCCTTCAAGGATCATCAAATTATACGAAAACGGGGAATTTGACGTTATCAGACCTTAACCAGCCTGTTTTAATGAACCTTCCCCGCTTCACTCTCCTTTTTGTATTACTCCTTATAGCTTTCCCGGTTTTCGTGCTTAGTGAAAACGTTAAAAAACATACCATTTCGGGCAAGGTAAGTGATAAGAATGACGGTGAATCGCTGGTCGGGGCAACAATATTCGTGAAGGAACTGAAGACGGGCTGCACCACCGACCCATACGGGAGGTTTTCGCTTACGATCCCTGAAGGGAAATACACTATCCTGTTCGCATATATTGGTTATACAACCGTAAATCTCGAGTTGACTCTCGATAAAGACATAATCCTCAAGATGGAACTGGCCTCGGAGCAGAAGGAATTGCAGGAGGTCGAAGTAAAAAGCGAAAGAAACGACCAGAATGTCGCGAAACCCGAAATGAGCGTCTTCAAAATGGACATCAAAACCATACAGAAGATCCCGGCCCTGATGGGTGAAGTTGACGTGATCAAGGCAATTCAGCTTTTACCCGGGGTTCAGAGTGTAAGCGAAGGATCCAGCGGTTACAGCGTAAGGGGAGGCGCACCTGATCAGAACCTTATCCTGTTAGATGAAGCTACAGTTTACAATGCATCCCATCTGATGGGTTTTTTCTCGGTGTTCAATAATGATGCTGTGAAAGATGTCAAACTGTTCAAAGGCGACATCCCTGCGAATTATGGCGGAAGACTTGCTTCTGTCCTCGACGTTCGTATGAACGAGGGTGATTCGAAAGGTTTCCAGATTAACGGTGGGATTGGGATCATTGCAAGCAGGCTGACCTTTGAAGGCCCGATAATCAAGAACAGATGCTCTTTCATCGTCTCCGGCAGGCGCACATATGCTGACCTTTTCCTGCCTTTATCATCAAACAAAGCCCTTCAAAACAACCACTTGTATTTTTACGATCTGAATGCAAAGATCAACTTTGTGATCAACGACAACAACCAGATCTTCCTTTCGGGATATTTCGGCAGGGATGTATTCAGTAATCAGTTTGCAAAAATGCGCTGGGGCAATGGCACCGGGACATTCCGCTGGAATCACATTTTTTCAAAAAAATTATTTTTCAATCTTACCGCGGTGTACAGCGATTACCGGTACCTTCTCGGGACACCCAGCGGGCAGTCGAATTCGTTTGAATGGAATGCCAACCTCAGGGATATTGGCACCAAAGGAGATTTTTCCTGGTATTTGAATTCAAACAATACCCTGAAATTCGGTGGCGCTGTGACCTATCACATGATAGCCCCTGGTAAAGCGGGAGGCATAGGCAGCGAGACGGTTTTCACGACCGTGGAGGTACCGAACAACTACTCCATCGAATCGGGTGTGTATATCACTAACGAGCAGAAGATCGGCCCTCATTTCGTTGCAAAGTACGGACTGCGGATGTCTTTGTTCCAGAATATCGGTCCCGGTACTATCTATAATTATACACCAAACTATGTAGTGATCGATTCAACGGTTTATAAACCATGGAGGATCTACAATACCTATTGGGGTGTTGAACCCAGGATAGGCCTGCTTTACGAATTCAATGAAAAATCATCAGTTAAAGCAAGCTATGCACGCACATTTCAGTACCTGCAGCTTGCCCAGAACTCTTCGGCAGGCACTCCTCTGGATATCTGGTTTCCTGCAAGCCCCAATATCAAGCCCCAGATCAGCGACCAGGTAGCATTTGGTTATTTCAGGAATTTCAGGCATAATACCATCGAAACCTCTGTCGAAGTGTATTATAAATGGATGCAGAATGTTATCGATTTTAAGAATTTTGCGCAGTTGCTTTTGAGCGACACTCTCGAAGGACAGGTGAGGACAGGGACCGGCAATTCCTATGGCATCGAATTCCTGGTAAGGCTTAACGAGAAGATTGTAAGCGGATGGGTCAGCTATACATATTCCAGGTCGTTCCGTGACATCCCCGACATCCAGGCAACCCCATATCCCGCACCTTATGACAAGCCAAACAATATCAGCATAGTATTGAACTTCCAGGTTGCCAAACGCTGGAACATCAGTGCAAACTGGGTATATGCCACAGGGGCGCCGGTGACTTTCCCTACAGGCAGGGCCCTGATCGCCGGGAAAGTCGTTCCTATCTATTCTGACCGGAATGCTTACCGCTACCAGGATTATAACCGCCTTGACCTTGCTGTTACATTTTCGTCAAAACAAAAGCCCAATCGGAAGTTCTCATGGGACCTGAACTTCTCGGTTTACAATGCATATAACCGTCATAATACCTGGTCGATCAACTTTGTTCAGGACAATACTGACCCAAATGTCACCTATGCCGAAAAAGTATACCTGTTCGGCATCATACCATCAGTCACATTTAATTTCCATATCGGCCATGATTAAGTTCCTCTTACGCTTTCTTGTCATCCTGATCGCTTCCGGATGCACCGAGAGGATCAATATGAATCTCGATGATTCCTACACCAGGCTTGTGGTCGACGGGGGTATTACAACCGACAGCCTGGAGAGGACAGTACGCCTGACTAAATCGGCCAGCTATTTCTACAACCAGCCCCCTCCTGTGATAAGCAATGCAGTTGTCACTCTCAGCGATGGTTCCTTCCTCGATACTCTGAAGGAGGAACTCCCGAATAATCCGGGCAGTTACAGCATCGACAGTAACTTCAGAGGGGTCATCGGAAAAACTTACAACCTGAACATTTCTTTGCGCGAGCCTATTGGAGCTCATTACGAGTACGCAGCTTCCTGTAAGATGATGAAAGTCGCAAGGCTGGACTCCGTTTCGGTTGAATTCAATCCCGACATGGGAAAAAACGGATACTGGCTCGTAAAAATATATGCCCAGGAACCGGGGGACGAGGTCAATTATTACCTTCTCAAATATTATCGCAACGGAAAGCTGATGTCTGATTCAATTCAAAAATGGGTTACAAGCGACGATAAGTATTTCAACGGAAGTTATATCAACGGGCTTATTGCATTTCGGATCAACAACAACCATCCCTGGGAAACACTCCACGCGGGTGACACCTTGTTGGTTCAGATGAGCGGCATCACAAGGGAGTACTATAATTTTGTTCAACAGGTTCAGTTTGCCGGAATACAGATTCCTTTCTTCTCAGGCCCTCCTGCAAACGTTGAAGGTAATATCGATAACGGCTCCATTGGCTTCTTTACAGCATACTCCAACTCGTATGCCCGGCTAATCCTTCGGTCTAAAAAATAATTGTTGTATATTCGCATATATTAACCTGAAGGCTTTTTGTCATGGATTCTTCTATTTATGCCATTTCTCCTGTAGACGGAAGATACAGGAAAACAACTGAGAAACTCGCCCTTTACTTTTCCGAGTCGGCCATCATCCGATACAGGGTTGAAGTCGAGGTGGAATATTTCATCGCCCTTTGCCGCATTCCCCTGCCCCAACTGATAAATTTCGACAAAAAGGCCTTCCCGAAACTCCGGAAGATCGTCGCCGGCTTTTGCGAAACCGATGTAAACCGGGTAAAAGAACTGGAGAAGGAAACCAACCATGATGTAAAAGCAGTAGAATACTTCCTGAAAGAAAAATTCAGGACCATGGGACTCCATGAGTATTCTGAATTTATTCATTTCGGACTTACCTCCCAGGATGTTAACAATACGGCTTTCCCGATGGCCACAAAAGATGCCTTTGCCGAAGTCTACCTGCCCCTCCTTGAAGAGGTGTTCAATGTTATTTATGAGCGGGCACAGGAGTGGAAAGGGATACCCATGATGGCCCATACGCACGGCCAGCCTGCCTCCCCTACTACGATAGGCAAAGAACTCTATGTTTTTGCTGAACGGCTTGGATCGCAGATTGCCCTTCTGCAATCGCTCAGGTTTGAAGGAAAATTCGGTGGAGCTACAGGAAATTTCAACGCACATAAAGCCGCATATCCCGATATTGACTGGATTGCATTTGCCGACCGATTCCTTGAAAAGACACTCAGTCTCAAGAGGCAAAAGACAACTACCCAGATTGAACATTACGACAATCTTGCCGCCCTGTTCGACAACCTTAAGAGAATAAACACCATACTTATCGACCTTGACAGGGATATCTGGACATACATCTCGATGGAGTATTTCAAACAGAAGGTAAAAAAAGGCGAGACAGGTTCCTCGACCATGCCTCATAAGGTGAATCCCATTGATTTCGAAAACTCAGAAGGGAACCTGGGGATCGCAAATGCTTTGTTTGAACACCTCTCGGCCAAGCTGCCCGTAAGCCGTCTGCAAAGAGACCTCACCGATTCAACCGTGATCAGAAATACAGGGGTTCCTTTCGCCCATTCGGTCATAGGCCTGAAATCCCTGTTAAAAGGCCTCGACAAGCTCATTCTTAACAATGAAAAGCTGCAGCAGGACCTGGAAAACAACTGGGCTGTTGTTTCTGAAGCTATTCAGACGATTCTGAGGCGTGAAAAATATCCCAACCCCTACGAGGCACTGAAAGACCTCACAAGAGGGAACCAGCATCTCGGCCGGGAAGTGCTTCACGGGTTCATCGACACGCTTGCCATTGATAAAAAGATTAAAAACGAATTGAAAAAGATCACCCCCCAGAATTACACCGGCATCATCGATATCTGATATGAAAGTCAGCGGGTTCACTTTTGTAAGAAATGCACTGAAGTTCGACTACCCTGTTGCAGAAGCCATTCGGTCTGTACTGCCTTTATGTGACGAGTTCATTGTAGCGGTTGGGAATTCTGATGACGGCACCCGCTCTCTCATCGAATCAATTGATCCGCGGAAAATCAGAATTATCGATAGCATCTGGGACGACAAATTGAGGCAAGGCGGAAGCGTTCTTGCCGTTGAAACCAACAAAGCCCTGGATGCAGTCTCAGCCGGCAGTGACTGGGCTTTTTATGTGCAGGCGGATGAGGTGGTCCATGAAAAATACCTCGAGGTTATAAGGAACGGCATGGAACGTTGGAAGGATCATGACAGGGTAACCGGATTATTGTTCAATTATCTTCATTTCTTCGGCTCATATGATTATGTGGCCAGCTCCCGTGAGTGGTATCGGAAGGAAGTCAGGATTATCAAAAACAACCGGGCCATCCGATCTTACAAAGACGCACAGGGATTCAGAAAAGATGGAGTGAAACTGAACGTAAAACCGCTCGAAGCATGGGTTTACCATTACGGCTGGGTGAAGCCTCCGGCTTCACAGCAGGCCAAGCAAGAGTCTTTTAACAAGCACTGGCATGACGATGAATGGATGAAACAAAATGTCCTCCCTGCAAATGAGTTTGATTACAATATCGTGGGCGGACTAAAAAAATTCACGGGTAGCCATCCGCAGGTTATGAATGCAAGGATACTTCTGAAAAACTGGGATTTCACCCCCGATCCCGGTAAGAACAAGTTGCCAGGAACCAGGAAACTGCTGCAGGGAATTGAAAACAGCATTGGATGGCGTATCGGTGAGTACAAGAATTACAGGATCGTATGAGTAAACCCTGAAAATCAAAACCATGAAACACCTGCCAAATGTACTTGTCGTTGATGATGATCTTGAACAACTCAATTACCTCAAGTCGATTTTAAAAGGGATGAGCCTTAACCTGATCCTGGCGGCAAGCGGCAAGATTGCACTGGAGAAGACGGCCGGCATTGACCTTGCCCTGGCAATAATAGATGTTCGGATGCCGAACATGGATGGATTTGAACTTACCAAAAGAATGAACCAGGCCAGGCCTGATGAAAAGGTCCCTATCATTTTTCTTACAGGAGATTACTATATTGAATCGAAGATTTACGAAGGATATTCATCGGGAGCTGTAGATTACATTTTTAAGCCGGTCGACACACTTGTATTCCGTTCCAAGATCCAGGTGTTCCTTGAATTGTACAGGCAGAAGTGCTTGATCATTCAGAAAACTGAGGAATTGAAGAAATCTGCAGACGACCTGCAACAGACAAATACTGCTCTAAGAAACAGCGAATTAAAATACCGTTCATATGTTGACCATGCCCCTGATGGTGTTATTATTTCGGACCGGAAAGGAAAATTCATTGAGGTAAACGAGGCAGCCTGCATTCTGACCGGGTATGGCAAAGATGAGCTGATCGGCCTGAGTTTCGAGAACCTGCTCCATGAAACGCATCTTACGGCAGGAAAGACTTTCCTGAAAAGCCTTGTAAGGGATGGCAATGCAGGGGCGGATCTGATGATGCATCAGAAAAACGGAACCGAATTCTGGGTCAGTATTGAAGCTGTCAGGCTGACCGAAGAAAGGTACCTGGGTTTCGCAAAAAATATAACGCTCAGGAAACAGGCAGAGATAAAGATCATGGAGCAATATCGTTTCCTGAACACCCTGCTCGACACCATCCCCAACCCGGTTTTTCAGAAAGATCTTGATGGACGTTACAGAATATTCAATGCCGCCTTTGAAAGATTCCTTGGGAAACACCATACCGAGATCTATGGCAAATCATCGTTTGAGGTTTCACCCAGGGAAGAAGCCGAGGAATTTACCAGGAGGGATAAGGAATTGATTGATAAAGGCGGGATCCAGAAATACGAATGGAAAGTCACGGGAAAAGGTGGGAAAAAGAATGACCTGATCCTTGACAAAGCGCTGATCAGGGATGAAAACGGGCAAATTAACGGGATAATCGGTATTATCTCTGACATCACAACGAGGAAAGCAGCTGAGGAAGAAGTTCTGAGCAGGGAAAAAGAGTTGAAAGCCATCCTGAACTCCCTGCCAGAAGCAATTTTTCTAATGGATAAGGACGGGACTATTATCGTTAACAACGGGGAACTCGGCAGGCAGCTTGGCCTTGATCCTGATGAACTGAAAGGAAGAAAGATCAGTGAAATCATTCCTGCAGCACTTGTAAAAACAAGGAAACCCAAGATCGACAGTGTATTCAAAACGGGAGAACCCTTATCTTTTGAAGATGAGTATGCGGGCCGTTGCTACAAAAGCTCAATTTACCCTGTACTTGCAGAATCCGGAAAGACCGTAAGAGTTTCAATCCTGAGCCTGGATGTAACTGAACGAAAAATCGCTGAGCAGGCGCTTAAAGTCAGTGACGAGAAATATAAAACCCTGCTGGACGCCTCCCCCGACGGAATTCTCCTGATCGACCTCAACGGCATCATTACTGAGGTGTCGGAAATCGGGCTTGAGTTGTTTGGGGCTGATTCCCGTGAAGAGTTGGTCGGAATGCATTTCCTGAGGTTTGTTCCACCCAACGAGAAATCCACTCTTAAGGAGATCATTGAAAAAACAATGAACGAAGGCCTGGCACAAAACATTGAATTAAAGATCAGGAAAAAAAAGGATTCAATTTTTGTAAGCGAAACCAGTACAACCCTGATCCAGGGCCCCCGTGGCATTCCATTATCATTCATGATCATCATCCGTGACATTTCTCAGAGGAAAAAGATCGAGACTAAACAGTTGCATGCCGACAGGATGGCAAACCTGGGAGAGATGGCATCGGGTATTGCCCACGAGATAAACCAGCCATTGAACATCATCTCGATGGTTGTCGACAAGATTCTTTTCGATGCGGCAAAGACTGAGACCATCGGGTATGACTTCCTGAAGAGAAAAACCGAAAAGATCTTTGAGAATATTACCCGGATGAGAAACATCATTGACCATATCAGGGCATTCTCAAGAAGCCATGACGATTATGTTTTAACCGCCTTTGACATCAATAAAAGCATTGAGAATGCCACCACTATGATCATGGAGCAGTTTAAACATCTTGGCATAAGGCTTAACCTCGAACTCGACAAGTCTATTCCCCAGGTCTTCGGTAACACATTCAAATTTGAGCAGGTAATAGTTAATTTACTTGTAAATGCGAAAGATGCTGTTCTTGAGAAAAAGAACAAGATGACGGAACCGTATGAAATGATCATAGGGATAAGGTCATTTCATGAAGACCAATCCCTTGTTGTTGAATTGGCTGATAATGGCATAGGGATCAGTACCGACGACATCAACAACGTCATCCTCCCGTTTTATACCACCAAGGATGAAGGCAAGGGCACTGGTCTGGGCTTATCAATATGTTATCAGATCATCAAGGAAATGGACGGAACAATTGAGATCACCAGCGATAAGACCAGCGGCACCAGGGTGAAACTCGTGCTCGATTACCAAAAGAAGAAACAGTCATGACAAAACAAGAGAAAATTCAGATCCTTATCCTGGATGATGAAAAACAATTTACCGAGGAACTCAGCGGCTTTTTTGAAGGATCTGATTATCAATCTTTTGAAGCGAATACTGCGGAAGAGGGAAAGCGTATACTAAATAATAATGAAATTGACCTTCTGATCCTTGATGTAAGGCTTCCCGGGGTAAACGGACTCGATATCCTCAAAGAGGTAAAACTGCAATACCCGGTTATGGAGGTGATCATCATTTCGGCACATGGGGATATGGATACTGTGATCAAGGCCATGAGGCTGGGAGCGTTTGACTATTTGCGCAAGCCATTCAGGTATATCGACATCCAGATTGCCATCGAACGGACGCAGAAATATCTGCAGATGCAAAGAAGGCTCAAGCAGATGGAGGAAAGGAATTCTCTGATCTCGAAAACACTTGAGCAAAAGATCAACAGGGAGTTCATCGGTGTAAGTCCCCAGATCAGGGAAGTTTATGACCTGGCCGTCACTGCTGCAAAATATCCCGATGCCAACGTACTGATCACTGGTGAGAGTGGTACAGGCAAGGAGAATATTGCAAGGATCATACATTATTCAAGCTCCAGGAAAGATCATGTTTTTTGTGCAGTAAACAGCAGCGCTGTTTCTGAATCCCTGCTTGAAAGCGAGTTCTTCGGGCATAAAAAAGGTTCATTTACAGGGGCTGTTTCAGACAAAATGGGTTTCTTCGAGGTTTGTCATGAAGGAACACTTTTCCTGGATGAGATTGCCGATATGCCTGTAAACCTCCAGGCTAAAATTTTACGGGCAACGGAGGAGAAGGTTATTACGAGGGTCGGTGACACAAACCAGATCCGTACCGACTTCCGCATTATCTCAGCTACCAACCATGATATTGAAAAAAGGGTCGAAAAGAAACAATTCAGACTTGACCTCCTGCACCGTCTCAACACCTTACATATTCACATACCTGCCTTGCGTGAAAGGCCCGAAGACATTAAACCTCTTCTGAATTATTTCGTCGACTCCTATTCGGTCAGATTCGGGAAACCCAACCTGAAGGTCACAAAGGAGGTTTACGATGCCCTGCTGAAATACGGATTTCCCGGAAACGTAAGGGAACTGAGGAATATGACTGAAAGAGCAGTCATCCTCAGTAAAGGGAGCCTGCTTGGCTTAAAAGATTTTCCGGTAAAAGCGTCAAAAGCAGATAGCGACGACAAGGCAGAATCGGTCAACCTTAGGACATACGAGGTAAAGCTTATCAGGAAAGCCTTGTCATTAACCGATTTCAATCTGAAGGACGCCTCTGAACTTCTCGGGATCCACCGTGATGCTTTAAGCCGGAAAATGAAGAAGTTCAACATCAGTATAAGTAAGGCAGAACAGTAGCGCATTTTCGCTTACATAAGCGATTATTTCGAAAAAACAGGCCCTGAATGTCCATTACACCGACCTGACATTTCGCAATCGCTAAAAAATAAACATTTTTTTCCCTTTTGTAATCAGCGTGTTAACCTAAACGGATGAAGGTTCTTCACCCGGTTCGTATTTTGTGGTCCGCCCTTTGCATAGTATAACGCAACAAGAGGTAAACCGTCCCTCGAACATTCAAGTACGGCATACATAAACCAAAATAGGAGATTAAAAAAATGGCAGTAGAAAAGACCATCGGTTCATCCAGCCTCGTTGAGGTGATCGACCGTATCCTCGACAAGGGTGTCGTTGTAGATGCATGGGTAAGAGTATCATTGGTTGGTATCGAGCTGCTTGCTATTGAAGCAAGAGTTGTCGTTGCCTCTGTTGAAACATACCTGAAGTATGCAGAAGCAATCGGTTTAACTGCAAAAGCTGCATAAGGCTTAACAGTTAAGCGCAATTCTTGCTAAAGTATCCTTCACAGGCAACCCGCCCTGAAGCATGGTTTACCAGGAATTTCTCTTTTTCTACAGAATTTCATCCTCTCCCATTCAGTACCATTTCAAACCAAATAACATATGAATCCTAAACCTGAATTAAACCTTGATGGTTTTTTTGAAAGTATTATCACTTCATATGAAACCCGTATTCAAAAGATACAATCGGCTTTCCAGTCTTCGGAAATCATCACAGAATCATCACATAATTTATTTGACAGTGTTCATAATTCCCTCAATGACCTGAAAAAAGAAAGGGACATACTGAACTCAAAGCTTTGCGAGACCCTGGCAAAAAACGGATCCCTCAGAAAAAAGGATTATAACACCATGATGTCGGGCATTTTATCATTGCTTGATGAGAAAGAAAGAGAAGCAGAAAGGCAGTTTCTCGGTTTTCTTGAATCCCAGAAACAAACTGCCCAGTCGCTGAAGAGCAGCCTGCTTGGCATGAAAGACCTAAGCATTCAGGATGCAGGCGAAAAAATTTCAATATTCAAGGACCAGCTCCACGAGATCACAAAGCTGCAGGAACAGAGAAAAGAAACTGTGATGAAGACCTTCACGGATTTTCAGCAGATGCATAATAAAATGATCGGATGTCTGGAGAGACTTCTTGAAAACGGCGATCATGTTCATGTTCAGGATGTAAAAAATGCCAAAGAACAGATAATAAAGCAACTCAACTAATACAGGCAACCAAAAAATCATAAACATAGGAGATAAAAAAATGGGACTAGGTTCACAAATGAAAAATCTGAGCGAAGAGTTACTTTCTTCGTTCAAACAACGTATTAAGGCCAATGAAGATCTCGTAAGCGAGGTACAGAAAACCCTGGAAAACTTCCGGAAGGATCACCAGGAAATGGCCGATGTTATCAATGCTAACGCAGCTGCCCTAAGAAAAGGATTAGCAAAGGGAGAGAAGGAACGGCTGAACACCTATAAAGGAATGATGAACGGCATCCATAATACAATCACCTCCATTCAGAAGGAGGTTGTGGATATCCAGAACAGCACTCTCAGTATGATCCATGACTTTACGACCGACAGGGCAAAGATGGCCGGAGAGCTTAATAAATTCTTTGCAAAGGGGCAAGCTGACCGCAGGCACAACGAAAAGACCAGGATGAAAGATTTTGATGCTATGATGAAAAACATCAACGATGATATAAGCAGCATTAATGATGAGGTGGCGGCTATTTTCAAGAACACCAACGACATGCTTGAACGTTTTGAAAAAGAGCATAAGGACATGAGTGAAGAACTCAGGGCTGAACTAAGTAAAAATCTCAACGAAAGAGTAGATTACACCAGGAATTTACTGAACGGCTTCCAGAAGAAACTCGCAGAGATCAGCAAAGAGAACCAGAAGATGGCCCAGAAGCTGAGGAAAGACCTTGACAAAGGCGAAGCTGAAAGGATGAGTGACTATGCTGAGATAATGAAAGGCATCAATGTCTCGATCAAGGGTATACGTACCGAAGTCAAGGGCATCAGGAATTCAACTGCCGCCATGCTCGACGACTTGTTGCTTAACAGGAACCAGGCTGCATCGGAATGGAGTAAAATGCAGTCAGCCATGGCTCAGATAAGGAAAACCGGTACAGTAAAAGCTCCTAAGGAAACTGCAAAAAAAGCAGAAAAACCCGAAGTTAAAAAAGTGGCTGTCCCTGAACCAGTGAAAGAAAAAATCGCTGAGCCAGCCCCCGCTAAGGCAGAAAAAAAGATCGTAGTCAGGGAAGAGAGTATTATTCCTCCTGCTCCCCAGGAACCAATGGCTCTGAAGGAAAAAGTCCTTGATTTCATCAAGAAACATCCCAAGGGTGTGAAAATATCTGCTATGGAGCAGCCGCTGGGTGAAACAAGGATGAAACTCGGATTTGTCGCCAAGAACCTTCTTGATGAAGGCAAAGTTCTGAAGATCGAAAACGTATACTACCCCAAGCCCAAGCTTAACAAATAATGATCTCCTGAGTCATGATCAAAACTATCACATGCTCATTTTGTGGGGGAAAGAAGAAGGATCCTTTTGACCTTCTTTCCCCCGTTTCTTATTGTCTTGTTTGTAAAGGCAGCGGGCTGGTTGAAGTGGAGGAGCCTGTTAACAGGTGTATTTTCTGTTCCGGAACCGGCAAAAATCCTCTGGGCGCCAGGATTGCATGCATTGTTTGCGGTGGCAAAGGATATTACAAGTGTAATAGCACCCTGGTCTGTTCGGCCTGCAAAGGTTCCGGAAAATCAACTGACGGTTTGCCCTGCGCGCGTTGCGGAGGCAAGGGATTCGAAGGGGCCTGACCATGGACACAACAATGATAGGGAAAAGTCTCAGAAACAGTATTCAGAAAAGACAGGAAGCTATCAAGGCTTACAAATCCAGGAAGGAGGCGTTCCTGAAAGCAAAACAAGAGATTACGGCCGAAATAGAACAGGCGAAGCTCCTCTGGAAGAACACAATGGCACAGCTCCCCGACCAGGACTTTGATCAGTGAACAAAAGGCAAACCAGGCTACCAACAATTCAACCAATTCTGCTATGAACAATAATGAAATGAACACCGTACTTGAGCTCAAGCCCATGTCGAATTTTGTGGAGACGGATTATATTAAAGATATAACCGGACGCAGTCTTACTTACATCAAGGCAGGTTTTCCGGTCCATTTCAGGGGGCCGTCAGGAACGGGTAAAACAACCGTAGCCATGCACCTGGCAAGTAAAATAGGCAGGCCTGTCGTTATTATTCATGGCGATGCAGAATATAAGACGTCGGATCTCATAGGAAGTGAACAGGGATATAAGTACAAGAAGCTCGATGATAAATTCATCCACTCCGTACATAAATACGAGGAGGATATGAGCAAACAATGGGTGAATAACCGCCTGACGATAGCTGTCAAAAATGGTTTCACCCTGATCTACGACGAATTCACCCGTTCACGTCCGGAGGCCAACAATATTCTTCTCCCAATACTGCAGGAAAGGATGCTCAGCACATCAGCGGCCAAGGAAGAAGATTACTATATGAAAGTACATCCCGAATTCCGGGCTATCTTCACATCGAACCCTGAAGAGTATGCCGGGGTCAACCGCACCCAGGATGCACTCCGTGACCGCATGGTGACCATGGACCTGGATCATTTTGATTATGAAACCGAGCTCAAGATCACCAGGGCCAAATCAGACCTTTCACTTAAGGATACAGAGATAATTGTAAGGATTGTCAGAGGTCTTAGGGAATCTGGCAAGACTGAATTCGATCCTACCATCAGGGGGTCTATTATGATTGCAAAGACCCTGGCAACCCTGAAAACGACGCCATCCAAATCAAAGGATATGTTCCGCAAGATCTGCCAGGACATCCTGACATCCGAAACGAGCAGGATAGGCTCGAAAACAAACCAGGAGAAAGTCAGGACCATCGTGGATGAACTGATCGAGCAATTCATTAATAAAAATTAGGCAGCGGAGCGGGAGAAGTAAAAAAATAAATTTAATCAGGTTTTCAAAACTCAGGTATATGCCAATATCCAGCGGAATAAAAGGGCTTCAGAGCATCAAAAGCATGCAGAGCGTGGTTAAATCAGGTATTCCCAACAAGGAAGATTCTGATTTCATCAAATTATATATGCTTGAAAAAGAAAGGTCACGATTGAAGAGCGAAGAGATCCGGATCATCCAGCGGCTTGAGATCATTCAGGGCAGGCTTAAGGAAATCCAGGTTTATTATGACCAGAAGGCAGGCGACATGCATACTCCCGTGCAGGCTGAAAAGCCAAAAAAGTCAAAGAAAGACGAAAAGAAAGAATGGAAAACAATGTCTATAGACTACTAAAAACAATGTACAATGGCTGAAATGACTCATTCTTTGCAGGCGACCAACCTTGCCGACATCCTTGAGAGGGTACTCGACAAAGGCATAGTGATTGCAGGTGACATCAAGATACAAATTGCCGACATAGATCTTCTGACCATCAAGATCAGGCTGCTGATCGCCTCGGTTGACAAGGCAATGGAAATGGGGATCAACTGGTGGCAGGAAGACACCTACCTTTCGACAAAAGCCAGGGAAAAAGAGCTCATGCAGCAGCAGCAGGACCTCGAAGCCCGCCTGATAAAGCTCGAAGCCATCAGCAAACCGCAATAAAAAAAACCTTTAAAATTCTGATAATATGGAAAAGGACAAGAAAAAAAAGGAAAACGAAGAGGCCGATTTTGATCTTTTCGGGCTTGGCGGACTGTTCAAAGGCATTGAAAAGCTCGTTGACCTTGCCGGGAAACTAGAAGAGAATGGCGGGATTAAAAAAGAAGGAGAGATCAACTTTGATCATTTAAAGAAAGGGATGAAAGGGGTTTACGGTTTCACCATCAATACTGCGGGAGGCGGGGCTCCGAAAGTTGAAACTTTCGGAAACATTAAGAAAACTCCTGAAGGGCCCAAAGTAGATGAAGAAAGGGAACCCATCACCGACATCTTCAATGAAAAAACCGAAGTCGTGGTGATTGCCGAGATGCCAGGCATCGAAGATAATGAAATCAAGATCGAGCTTAAGGAAGACATGCTTGAAATTTCTGCAGCAGGGAAAAACCGGACATACAGGAAAGAATTGCTGCTGCCGGTGAAAGCCATTAAGAAAAATCTGAGGCATAAATTTACAAATGGAATCCTTGAGATAAGGATAAAAAAATAAGGCGATGGCACTATCTGGCTTGGAGAACAGCGACCTGAAACTGATCATTTTCGGCGGAAAAGGCGGTGTTGGAAAAACCAGTTGCGCCTCAGCCACGGCCATTGCTTTGGCCAGAAACTTCAGAACACTTCTGATTTCTACTGATCCGGCACATTCTGTTTCGGATTGCCTGGAACAAAAAATAGGCTTCAAGGTTACAAAAGTTGAAGGCATGGAAAAGCTTTGGGCTATAGAAGTAATTGCAGACGAGGCGCTCGCCGGATTTAAAAGCGAGCATCTGCCAGAGCTCAAGAAACTCCTTGAAACCTCTACCAGTCTTGACAATGAGGACATTGATGATCTGTTGACGCTCTCGATACCCGGTATCGATGAGGTCATGAGTTTTAAGACCATTATTGATTTTATAGAGGAAGGCGGATATGAGAAGTATGTTGTCGACACTGCTCCCACCGGGCATGCCCTCCGGCTTATCTCCTCACCGAAGCTACTCGATGACTGGATCAAGGTCGCTGCAAGGATGAGATGGAAGTACCGGTATATGGTTACAAGTTTTTCAGGCTCATATAAACCTGATGAGGTAGATGCATTCCTATTGAGCCTGAAGAAAACCGTCAAGCGGATCGAGAGTATTTTAAAAGACAGGACAAAATGTGAATTTATCCCGGTATGTATTCCTGAGGTTATGGCGATCAAGGAAACTGAGAGGCTGCTCGAAAACCTGGGCAGTTCGGAAATTGTTCCCAGGCAGATCATTCTGAACAACGTTATGGTATCGGAAGGTTGCGATTTTTGTAGAGAAAGAAAAGCCGGACAGGCACCATACATTCAGCAGATTGCGACGTTGTTCCCGGATCTGGATAAAGCAGAAATTCCCGTATTTGCAAGGGAGATCAAGGGTGTGAAGGCATTGGATGCATTAACAAAAATACTGTTCAGTGAGAAAACATCATAAAAAAAATCATCACCATTAAAATTTAATATCACTAATCATGGCAGCTTTAAAAAGTGAAACATCAATGAGGGTAAAAGAAGCCCTGCTGAAGGACGTCGGGAGAGCTATTGCCAGGATAGATCCGAAAGACATGAAGGCACTTTCACTTGAGAGCGGGGACGTGGTTGTGATTGAAGGCAAACGGCCAACCCCTGTCAAGATCATGCCATGCTATCCGGAAGACAGGAACAAGGGAATAATCCAGATTGACGGGATCAGCCGCGAGAATGCCCAGGCAGGAATCGATGAAAAAGTTAAGCTTATCAAAACCGACTGCCGTCAGGCCTCCAAAATCAAACTGAAACCCGACACCAAAACAGGCTCCCTGTTCAAAGCCGATGATGCAAAATATATAGGCTCCCTCATCAACGGTTTGCCGGTAAGCAAAGGCGACAAGGTCAGGGCGATTTTATTCGGATCCCGTTCTGTCGATTATACGGTGACCGGCACCAATCCGGAGGGTATTGTTCTTATCCATCCGAATACGGTTTTCCAGCTTGAACTCACAAAGCAGGAAGGAGAGCAGAAACGCAGGGTTTCATACGAAGACATCGGTGGGCTCGGAAATCAGGTTCAGCGGATCAGGGAGATGATCGAGCTTCCGCTGAAATACCCGGAGATTTTTGATCGCCTGGGAGTTCAGCCTCCCAAGGGCGTATTTCTGTACGGTCCCCCGGGCACCGGAAAAACCCTGATCGTAAGAGCAGTCGCTCATGAAACCGATGCATATTTCATTAGTATCTCCGGTCCGGAGATCATGGGTAAATTCTATGGAGAAAGTGAAGGACGAATAAGGAAGATCTTCGAAGAAGCCCAGGCTCATGCCCCTTCGATAATTTTCATTGACGAGATCGATGCCATCGCTCCAAAGAGGGAGGATATGGGAGGCGAAAAGCAGGTTGAAAAGAGGGTTGTGGCACAGCTGTTATCTCTGATGGACGGGCTAGAGTCAAGAGGCAAAGTGATCGTTATCGGAGCCACCAATATTCCCAATTCAATAGATCCTGCACTTCGCAGACCAGGAAGATTTGACAGGGAGATCTCAATTTCAATTCCCGATAAAACAGGAAGGCTGGAGATACTCAACATTCATACGAGGGGAATTCCCCTGGCAATGGATGTCGACCTTGAAAAGCTGGCCGAGATCACCCATGGTTTCGTAGGAGCCGACCTGGAAGCACTGGCGAGGGAGGCTGCGATGACTGCACTGAGGAAGATTTTACCTCAAATCGATTTCCAGATGGCCGAAATACCATATGAGGTGCTTATGGCCCTTGAAGTCACAATGGAAAATTTTTATGATGCCATGAAAGAAGTGGAGCCATCGGCAATAAGGGAAGTATTTGTTGAGGTTCCTGATGTGAAATGGGAGGATGTAGGCGGACTGGAAGAGATCAAAGATGCTTTGAAAGAAACTGTCGAGTGGCCGTTGAAATACGCAGATTTATTTAAAAAAGCTGATACAAGACCTCCCAAAGGAATTATTCTTTATGGAAGACCCGGTACTGGTAAGACTTACCTGGCCAAAGCCCTGGCAAGCGAAAGCGGGGTAAACTTCATTTCGGTCAAGGGCCCCCAGCTTTTAAGTCGTTATATTGGAGAGTCTGAAAAAGGCGTCAGGGAACTGTTCAGGATGGCCAAGCAGGCTTCCCCTTGTATTCTGTTCCTTGACGAGATCGACAGCCTCACGCCAAGAAGAAGCAGTGACGGTTCCGGTTCAGGTGTGATCGAAAGAGTGATCGGTCAGTTTTTAACCGAGATGGACGGGATTGAGGATCTTAAAGGTGTTATCGTTCTTGCTGCAACCAACAGGTTAGATCTGATCGATCCGGCCTTGCTGAGAAGTGGAAGGTTCGACCTTATTTTTGAGTTGCCTCTTCCCGACTCAGGCACCAGGGAAAAGATTTTCAGCATTCATACCCGCAATAAACCTTTAGGCAAAAAAGTCAATCTTCGCAACCTGGCAGAGCAAACGTTCAGCCTCACCGGCTCTGACATTGAATTTATCTGCCGGAAAGCTGCGATGCTCGCCATCCGCAGTGTTATTGAGCAGCAAAAAGGCAAGGTAACCATGCCAAAAGAAGGGCTAAGCATTCTGGAAAGCCATTTCACAGAAGCAATCGACCTGGTGATGAAACAAAACTCAATAAAAAAATAACTACACATCTGCCCGATATGAAAGGAATTTACATTTACGGGGTCGTTCCCAACTTCTACGGAACGACTCATTTTCAGTCACTCGAAAATTCAGGGGTGTACGCTATAACGCACAGCAACATATCTGCGATAGTCTCTGAAAGCAATGTCGCCGGCCTTGAGCAGCTTGACCGGGAATCTCTCGGGCATTTGCTGGTCCACCATCAGAAGACCATAGAAGAACTCCAGGCTAAAGGGTTTACAATGATCATTCCCATGAGGCTGGGAACCATTGTAAAATCTACGGATGAGGTCATCAATATCCTGACCAGGGGGTACGACCTGATCATAGATTCACTTAAAAAGATTGAATATCTGACCGAAATTGATCTTGTGGTCACATGGGCTGATTTTACAGGTATGCTGAAAGATATTGCCGAACTTCCCGATGTAAAGGAGATGAAGAAGGAGATCATCAGGGAGGACGGTACAACCTCAAAAGTTGACCAGTGCAAGATCGGGATACTGCTTAAGGAAAAGATAGATGAAAAGAACAAAGCCACAGAACTTGCGATACTCGACACCCTTTCCCCTTTCGGCATTGACATCAAGATTCATGAAGTCATGAACGGTGAGATGATCACCAATTCAGCATTTCTCCTTCACAGAAACAAACAGGAGAAATTCGAAGCAGCAATTGAAGCGCTGGATACAAGGTATAGCGGATTACTGAATTTCAAGCTGGTAGGCCCCCTGCCCTGTTACAGTTATTTCACACTGGAAGTGAAGTCACTCGATGCCGGCAGCATCAATTCGGCAGGTAAGGAACTGGAGCTGGGAGCAACAACTACTGAGGCAGAGATCAAAAAAGCTTTCCTGAAAAAAGCGAAAATACATCATCCCGATAGCGGAGATAATAATTTTGACGCTGAAAAGTTCAATTCCATACAAAACGCCTATCATACACTTATTGATTACCAGTCAGCGTTAAAACAGACATCTAACGCAGAACAGATTTCGCTGAATCATGCTGAAATCCTGGATCACCTGATTTTAGTAAAGATAAAAGAGTAATATGCGAGACGGAAAATACATTTATTGCATCATTGCCACGCAATATGATCTCAACCTGGGCCCTATCGGGGTTGGCGGAAGAGGAGACCTGGTTTCGGCCATCGGGTTTGAAGGCCTTTGCATGGTTGTAAGTGATCATCCTCTGACCCGTTTTGTTGTTAATCCCGACAACATGCTGGCGCACCAGAAAGTTATCGAAACGGTGATGAAAGAATTCAGGAGCGTGATCCCTATCAGGTTTGGAACTATTGCCGCCACACCCGATGAGATAAGAAACCTGCTCAACCGAAGGTACAGTGAATTCATGGAATTGCTAAAGCAGTTTGAGGACAAGGTGGAACTCAATATCAGGGGGATGTGGAAGGATATGTCGGTAATCTACAAGGAAATCGACAAGACCCATCCTGAACTTCAGAAAATCAGGGCCGAAATCGAGAAACAAACAAACAGGGAGAAGAGAGACCAGAAGATAGCCGAAGCGGGCAATCTTGTGACCAAAGCCCTGATAGCAAAGAAAGCCGAGGAGACCGATCTGATTGTTGATGCGTTCCGGAGGTCGGTATTTGAATTTAAACCAAACAAGACAAGCGGGGACAACATGTTCATGAATACAGCTTTTCTTGTTAACAGCGGAAGGGAAATCGAACTTGACAACATCATGGCCGATCTTGGAAGGAAGTACCAGTATCGTAGTGATTTCGTATATACGACTCCATTGCCAATTTTTAATTTTATAGACCTGAAGATATTCCCCGAAAAATGGGAATTATAACGAACTTTTAAATAAAGATATGAGCTCAGAAACAGAAAATCCGAAAGAAGGAAAGTATATTTACGGCATCGTCAGGCATCAAGGGCCAATTGATTTTGGCCCGATCGGCATCGGTAAAAGGAATGATCATGTTTACGGAGTCTGCTTCAAGGATATTACAGCGGTCGTGAGCAATTCACCTATAATACAATACGAGGCCAGGAGGGTGAACATGACCACGCATGAAAAAGTTCTTGAGGAGGTAATGACCCGGTTCACAGTGCTTCCGGTAAGGTTTTCAACTATTTCGGAACATGATGATGATTCAGGCATTGTGAGGATACTCGAAAAAGAGTATAAAAAATTCAGTGAGCTGCTTGACAAGATGGATGGGAAAAAGGAACTTGGACTGAAAGTACTAGCGCATGACGTTCCTATGTTTGAAAGTATTGTTGAAAAATACCAGGAAATAAAGACACTTAAGAACAAACTTATAAATCTTCCGGTTGATAAAACCCATTACCAGAGGATGAAGATCGGAGAGATGGTTGCCGAAGCACTGAAAAAGGAAACGGAGAACTATAGGGTAATCATACTTGATCGCCTGAGCAAACTTGCCGAGGAAGTGAAAACAAACGACAATTACGGCGAACTCATGATTCTAAACGCTGCATTCCTGATCAAAAACAGCATTGAACCAGAATTTGACAAGGCAGTTAACGAGCTCGATGAAATGTATGGCAAGCTAATGACATTCAAATATGTGGGCACACTGCCTCCCTACAACTTTGTTAATCTTGTGATCAACACCAAAGGCATCTGACATGTTTTTAATTGACGATATACTGCTTGCGCCACTTAAAGGGATTATCTTTATAGGAAAGAAAATCAATGAAGTCATTGAAAAGGAGATGTCAGATGAAGGTTCAATAAAAGAAAGACTGATGGCCCTTCAGCTTAAATTCGAGATGGATGAAATTGATGAGGAAGAATATGATCGCAGGGAGGATGAATTGCTGAAACTGCTCGAGCGGATCAGAGAAGAGAAGGCGGGGAAGTAGGGATTGGTTGTTGGTGATTGGTTGTTGGCAGAGAAAATAATAAAACAAGGAGGGAAAAATGAATGCGTTTAAATGTCCGAAATGCGGGAAGCTGACAGGTGGGAATGAAAAATTCTGTATTGAGTGCGGGCAGGCTCTCGACGTTAAATGCCCTGAATGCGGAGAAACCTGGAGGTTTATGTTCGAATACAAGTTTTGTCCGGCCTGCGGGAACAACATGAAAAAATCCGGGGCAAATAAGCCGGGCCGTCAGGAGAAATAGAATTACGATTGCATTGTAGTACCAGTATAAAACTATGGAGGCCAGTATGAGCAAGATTATTGATGTTAAAAAAACCGTCGTAAAATTCCTGAAAGAGAATATTAGCTGTTATGACGTCACCGTTATCAAGATAGAAAAGGTACAGGAAATATGGCATTCAGTGGCCGAAGTATATGAAGACGATTCATTCCTGAAATCGATGAATCTTCCGCCAAAAAAAGTCAGACTGTTTTACTCGGTAAAAATGGATGGTAAAATGGAGATCATTTCGTTTGAGCGTCTCAATTCATTCGAGGGAATCGACAGCGCTTCGCAGTAATCCCACGTAAATAATGAGACATCATGGCCAATGATCTGATATACGTATATTGCCTTTTGAAAAAGCTTCCTGCCGGTTTGCCGGGGATGGCTCAGGGCAAGCTGCATTCTATCACTGCCTGCGGGTTCCATGTGGTGGTAAAAGCTGTTTCACCGGATGAGTTCTCGGAAGAGAACCTTAAAAAGAATTTATCAGATGTACAGTGGCTGGACATCAATGCTCGGGAACATATCGGAGTGATCGGGATGCTTATGAAGCAAAACGACGTTATACCTTTTAATTTCGGAACGATCTTCGAGACGGAAGAAAACCTGAAAAAATTCATCACTGAGTATTCAGGTTCTCTCTCGGATAACCTTGAATACATCTCCGGCAAGGAAGAGTGGTCGATCAAAATTTATTGTAATCTCAAGGTCATCACTGAGCAGATCGATGAGCTGAGTACTGAAGCCGCGGATCTGGAAAAGCAGATCATGGCCAGTTCACCAGGGAAAGCATTTTTACTTAAAAGAAAAAAGGCTGATCTGATCGAAAACGAATTGAACAGGCTGCTAAAAATATACGGACAGGAATACTTCAACGAGATCAGGGACCTGAGTGAAGATACCACATTGAACAACCTCCTGCCGAAAGAGCTCACGGGCAGGGAAGACAGCATGATTCTTAATGCTGCTTTTCTTGTGCTGAAAGAGAAATCAGACGTCCTGACATCGGTGCTTGCCAGTTTACAAAAGAAGTACCAGCATCTGGGGTTAAATTCAGAAGTGAGCGGGCCCTGGCCTCCGTATAGTTTTGTAGCCATTAAAGAAAATCACTGATGCATGGCAATGTCATAGACCAGTCGAAAGATATTACGATACTCGAGCTTCTTGACCGGGTGCTGAATAAAGGAGTAGTTATCACCGGCGATATTGTCATATCAGTGGCAGATGTTGATCTCGTGTATCTTGGGTTAAAGCTAATGTTAAGCTCGGTAGAAACAATGGAGCAGTTACGTTCGGGCAAAGCTCCTCTTGAATAGAAATGGAAAAACTTGTTTATTCCATAGTATCTGCCAATCAGTCAGAAGACCTGTTGAAAAAGGCACTTGAAAAAACTGCCGGTATTGCAGGATCAAGGCTGTATGCAGTCACCAGTGGGCAGATTGGGGTAGTTTTCAGCGATATTGAGAGGTCAGGTTTTTCAGCCACCCAGGATACAGCCCTTGAATATGCCGGAGTGATTGAAGAGCTTTCGGGGGAGTTCAACCTTCTGCCTGTTCGTTTCGGATCGCTCATGGAATCTACAGATTCAATCAGCTCAATGATTGAGAAGAATTACCCTGCAATTATTGAGAACCTTTCAAAGGTTGAAAACAAGCTTGAATTCGGGCTGAAAGTATTTTGCGTCACCGAAAGCATCAGGGAGCTATTCAGGGAGAAGGCCGAAAACCAGCCATCGGGGAGTACAAACCAGGGCGAACCATCGGTGTATATGGATTATGTCAGGAAAAAGCTGAAAGAGCACAGGTTTGAAGAGATGATACTTGCACATGTAAATAACGTGGGAAGAGAGATCACCGACCATCTTGCCTTGCTGAACCCTCTTCATAAGTTTAAAAAGATGCCTTCATCGTCAAACCTTATCGATGCGGTTTTTCTTTTGGAGAAAACGAAGACAGAGAGCATAGTTGAGGTTGTGAAGCAGTTGCAGGTCAGGTATCCCGGTTTCCGTTTTGTTCTAACCGGTCCATGGCCCCCATACAGTTTTGTTGATATCACCTTAAAATAAGATCAGGATGAGCGAGAATAAGATACTGTTCAATACAGGTTCACTGGATGAGCTCACTGCAGAGATCGGGAAACTGGCTCCTGCAGCCGATTCCCGCCTGGACGTGAATCCCGGAAATGCAGATTCGGGCCTGGCAAAGCTGGTACTCACCCTGATCGAACTGATACGAAAACTGGTCGAGAAACAGGCCATGCGAAGGGTCGACGGAGGTTCACTAACCGATGCCGAGATCGAGCGGCTTGGAGAGACTCTTATGAAACTGGAGATGAAAATGGAGGAGCTGAAAAAGCATTTTAACCTCACCGACAGGGATCTGAACATTAACCTCGGCCCATTGGGCGACCTGATGTAAAACCACAATTTCATCCGCAATGAGGAAACTTGTCTATGTCCCGATAATACATACAGGCTCCGACATGGGTTCCATGAGAGATGAGCTGGAGAATAAAACTGCATCCCTGCTCGGACAGGAACAGTGGAAAAAACATGTTAACACGGTGAATGCCTACTGGGAATCGATTGTTTATTATTTTAATCATCTCGATTATACGGTCAAGGGTTTGAAACTTTACCAGGACGGGATGTTTGCCGAGGGAGATGCGGCCATGAAGATTATCGATGCAGGCATTGAGGCAGGAAGTAAAAACTCAGAGATTGTCTTAAACCTTATCATGAGAGGGGGTATCCTGGTAAAGACCGAAGATTACGCGTTGGTGAAAAACGAGTATGACGGGATACAATCATTATTGAGATCAGTAAACAGTGCGAGGTTATTGTATAATTTGCTCAGGTACAAAATTTCCAAAGCATCAAACCTTCGTAAAAGGGATACATTTATCGCAGGCAGGATTTCTGATACCCTGAGGGTAAATGAAACAGGGATCCTCTTTATTGGCGCCTATCATAATATAGCCAGCCTGCTTCCGAAAGACATTGAGGTCAGCGAAGTAAAAAAGATCGAAAAGATCAGGGCATACCAGAAACTGATCCAGTCTGGCCCCGGCAAGAAGCCCCGTTTGTTCGAGGAGCTCTCACTGTATCTCTCCGGTAAACAATTCGGCTGACGCAAGCTGCTATTGAAGGCAGTCAGCGGCAGTAAATCAAGAATTGCACAGCTTATCGGATACTTGTATATTTGCATAAAATATCAATTTATGGACCTTACTAAAATTGTCTCCATTTCGGGTAAAAGCGGATTGTTCAAAGTGATCTCCCAGTCCAAAAATGCAGTGATCGTCGAATCTCTTCTCGATCAGAAACGGTTTCCTGCATTCGGTCATGAGAAGATGAGTTCACTTGAGGAGATCAGTGTTTTTACCACTGGCGAAGACAGGCCGCTGAAAGATATATTCAAGGCATTTTTCGAAAAACTCGAAGGGAAATCTGCAATAGATCCCAAGGCTGACAACAAAGTCATCACAGCTTTTTTCAAGGAGCACGTACCTGATTTCGACAGCGAAAGAGTATACATCTCCGACATCCGCAAAATGTTAGGCTGGTATAATATGCTGCTTGCACAGAACCTTTTGGATTTTACTGAAGACCGTGAGGAAGGGCGTGAGGAAGGGCGTGAGGAAGATCGTGAGGAAGGGCGTGAGGAAGGTCGTGAGGAAGAACGTAAGGAAGTTCGTGAGGAAGATCGTAAGGAAGATCGTAAGGAAGAACGTGAGGAAAAAGCGCAGGAAACTACTCCGGAAGTAAAGAAAACTCCGAAGAAAAAGAAGTCAGAATAACATTTCCTGATGGGGATGAAAAAATTTGAACACGATTTTACAGTCACAGCCAATACCTGCCTGAATACCCGGCATTTTGTTTTAGAATTGCAGGCAGGGATGCCCCTGCCGGATATTTTTCCCGGGCAGTTTGTGCAGGTACTTGTTCATAATTCCCCTTCGACTTTCCTGAGGAGGCCGTTTTCAATTCATTTTGTCGATTACCATAACAACAGCATTAAACTGCTTGTTCAGGTCAAAGGGGAAGGCAGCCGACACATGGGCATGCTGAAGCCCGGCGACAAACTGAATCTGGTGTATCCTCTTGGCAATTCATTTTCGGTTCCTTCTCCTGGCAGAGTGCTGCTTGTAGGAGGAGGGGCAGGTGTGGCCCCACTGATGTTCATGGGAGATTTCCTGAATGCCAGGAATATCAGGCCTGATTTTTTATTAGGGTTCAGGTCTGCGGATGAAGTGTCCCAGATCGAAGAATATTCAAGGTACGGCAAGGTATATTTATCTACAGATGACGGCAGTTTGGGAGAAAAGGGTTTTGTAACACAGCATCCTGTATTCACTCAGGCACCACTCCCCTACGACAGTATATATTGCTGCGGGCCAGATGCGATGATGCATGCTGTTTCGGTTATCGCAGCTGAAAGAAAAGTCGCCTGCGAGGTGTCGCTTGAAAATTTTATGGCCTGCGGATACGGGGTTTGTTTATGCTGTATCACACAAACTGACAAAGGGAATGAGAGAGTCTGTGTGGAAGGACCGGTGTTTGATGCAGCGAGACTGAAATGGGAGAAATAATTTACGAAGTACGATTTATGATTTACGATTTCATTTACAATTTACCATTTACGATTTACGAATTAAGTCACAATTTAT
>SESA01000353.1_pt1 | contig 31749 bp, 6 predicted proteins | sample 3171451 | NCBI WGS metagenome assembly SESA01 (sample SAMN06051862, study PRJNA518727) | freshwater metagenome | biome: subpolar coniferous forest; feature: holomictic lake; material: water; isolation source: holomictic Lake 227, 8 m depth | place: Canada: near Kenora, Ontario | collected 2013-06-25...
TATTTATGACTAAATATACTATAAGGATAAGAAAAGTATATGCCAGAATATTCTAGTACAAGAGGTGGCGCAGGTTTTACTGTTAATACAACATATAATCCAACGACCGAAACAGTAACCACTGTTGTTACGGCACCAAACGGATCTACTGCAACAGCAACAACACAGCGTTTTGTTAGCGAAGGGGGTTTTACTGCGGCCTTTCCTGACCTAGTGGCACAATTGCAAGCCTCGGGCGCATTGCCGGCAGGAGCAACACCGCCGCGAAACCTTTATACCGCTGTAGGTGATTCAACCAAGGATGTGATACGACAAGCAGATAATGCAGAGCGTGCAGCAACAGCAACAAAAACACCAGTACCAGACGCACCTGCCCCTCCGCCATCAACCAACAATGCAACCGATCCTGCGGTAGCACCGGCCCCAAACAATACTCCGGCGGTAGAAAGTCCTTCCCCTCCTGCAGCAATTCCAATATCATCTGATCCGGCGCAGCAACAACAAGCAAATCGTAATATAGCAGAAACTATTAAGTATGATGGTGGAGTGACAACAGTATCTCCGGTTAATGATCCATCCCAACGAGCGCAAGCACAACAAGATGCTATTGCTGCTGAAAAACCTGCTACTCCGTCACAGTTTGAAGATCCGGCACAAAGAGGTGCAGCATTTAGAGAAGCTATAGAGAACCCTAGCCCTGTCTCCCCTTCTAATATTGTTGATCCAGCACAAAGACAGCAGAATGAAATAATTCAAAGTGAATTTCCTGCTAAAATATCTAATGTTCAAGATCCAGCACAACGTGCCCAAGCACAACAAACAGAAATTGAATTTGCTGATTCAGGTCCAAAAACTGCGGCAAATCCATTGGGAAAAGATCCTGCGCAAAGAGCGCAAGGATTGACCGCAGCAAAATTAAACACACAATCACAAAAGACGCAACAAGACTCTACAAACTTTAAAGCGCAAGAAGATTGGCGTGTACGATTAAGTTTAGCACCTGGTGCAGATTATTTGTATAAAGTGGCTGATGGTAAAGCGGGAATATTAAATCCATTACAAGCAACTAACGGTGTAATATTTCCGTATACTCCGTCAATCTCAGTACAATACAATTCTACATATGAGAATACAGATTTAGTTCATACTAATTATAAATTCTTATCATATAAAAACAGTGCAGTAGACCAAGTAACACTTACTTGTGATTTTACAGCACAAGATACCGCAGAGGCAAACTATTTGTTAGCAGTTATACACTTTTTCCGTAGTGTTACTAAAATGTTTTATGGCAAAGATCAAAATCCAACCGCAGGTGTTCCTCCTCCGTTATGCTATTTGTCAGGATTAGGTGCATTTCAATTTGATTGGCATCCGTTAGTAGTTACTAATTTTAGTTATGCTCTTCCGACAGAAGTAGATTATATACGTGCTGGAAGTTCAGCTTCGCCCCCTGGCGCCAATACAGGTGCAAGTGAATCTAAAGGTTCACCAGATCAAAGTAATGCAGAAACTAGAAGATTAGGTGGCAAAGTTGCACCCGGTGCCCTTGCACCAGCGCCCGTGTTTGCAAATAATTTAAGTAAAAATCCAATAACATACATACCTACAAAAATGCAATTAACAATTCAAGCGACACCAATCGTAACACGAAATGAAGTAAGTAGTAAATTTAGTCTTAAAGAGTATGCTACTGGAGCATTACTCAGAGGGTCACAACTAAACTCAGGAGGATTCTGGTAATGGCAACAATATATCCGGCAGCTAGCCCATATTATAACACTGATGTATACAATAATAATTTTTTAGATGTGATGATAAATCGTCCTATCCCAATGCAACCTTCGGATATATATTGGGAAATAGCAATTATGTATGAATATCGTCCTGATTTATTAGCGTATGACTTATATAGTGATAGTAGATTGTGGTGGGTATTTGCACAACGAAATCCAAACAGATTAAAAGATCCTTATTTTGATTTTGTAGCAGGTCTGGGAATATATTTACCTAAAATGGATTTGTTGAAACAAGTGTTAGGTATATAAGATGGCATCAGCGTTAGAAACTTTACAACAAAAAGCAAATGAAATAGATGCAGCTATTGCCACGTTGAGAGAGTTCATTCAGACTAATTTACAAAAAATAGCTGCTATAGATCCAAAAGATCCAAATGCATTGACTCAAATTGAGGAGTTGCGGGCTGAGGCAATTGCTGCTGCTGCCACGTATAACGGAACTGTACAACCAATATTTGCAGAGATGAAGGTAATAGCTAACAACACCCCAGATAATGAAAGAGTTGAAGCAGTAAAAATATATGAAGATGCGGTTACTCGCAATGCGGATCTTTTAAAAGAAGCAGGAACAGTTAAGTCAGCTAGAGATGCAAAAAAAGCTGAAGTACAAGCAGTAGTGGATGCTAAAAACAAAGAAGTAGAAACCAATGCTGCTAAAACTCCAGAACAAACGGCTGAGCAAAATAAACAATATGCTGCATCTGGTGGCGCCCAAGATGACAAGGGAGGTCCAACAACGACTAACTCTAATGTTCCTATAGTAGATAGTTCTAAATCACAAACAACGAATGCTTCACCCGCCGCAGCGCCCGCAGTATTGGATCCGCCGGTTGTGACAATCGTTGGTAAATCGGATACTCCAGCTGCAAAACCAAATAGTAAAGCACCAAGATTAAGAAAAAACCCATTAGGTAATTTTAGTAGCTACACATATCAGATATCATTATATATGATAACTCCTGATGCATATAATGCATTTGTTTTGTCTGGTAGAAAAGATATTAACGCATTTAGATCCGCAATAGATAAATTTAATCAAAAACCGGCAGCTGCTGCATCTTCAACTTTTGTTCAAGCACCGGGTGAAAGAGGAAGAACTGGCTCTCCACCTGCAACATCTAGTACTCAAGCAACTAAAAGTGGTGGAGTATTTTTAATTGCACAAAGTGGCGGGGCTAACAGTAATATAAAACGAGCACCGGGATTTGAGGAAGATTTTTATATTGATGATTTAAAATTTTCACAAGCAATAAATGCCAAGGCCACTGCTGCTTCAACCAACACTACTGACATTTCATTTACAATTACTGAACCATATGGATTTTCTTTTATAACAAAATTAAGAGATGCATCTGATAAATTAAAAGAAATGTCTAATATAAAAAATGTCAAAGATTTAAAAAATCCAATAAAACAATATTTTATATTGGGTATTAGATTTTTAGGTTATGATAAGTATGGCGAGCTAATTCAATCAGCAGATATACCAGGATCAGACGGAGATCCTACTGCAAACTCATTTGGATTATATGAAAGATTTTTTGACATATATATTTCATCAATGAAATTTAAAATAGACGGAAAAGCAGTAATATATAACATAGAAGCCGCCAACGTATCAGGTCAACCATTTGGTATAAAACGAGGTGTAATTCCTTCAAATTCCACTGCAATAGGGGGAACCGTGTATGACGCATTACTAGGAGGAAACCCAATAACTAGTAATAGTGATAGTAATCAAAGTACAGCGGAATCAAGTAGACTAGCACAAAAATCTGTACCTCCTAATTCTGGAAATAAAATAGGATTGTTGTCAAAATTAAATGCAGACCAACGTGCTATGGTTGGTAATAGTATAGAAATAGCAAATGTGTATGATGTGTCTTTTATAGGAGGCGCAGAAAATACTATTAAAAATGCAAGACTTACAACACCAAATGATACAAATAAATTAAGATCAGGAAGAAGCCCCGACGCAACTAAAACAACAAAATCTAATCCAGCCTCCGAATCCAAAGCCGTACCAGATTTAAATGTAAAACAATTTGTATTTCAAAACGGGACACCTATTATGCAAGCTATTGATACTATCATAACATCAAGTTCATATATAGAAGATGGTTTAAAAATTGTAAATAAAGCAAATGAAGAATTAGAATTGGGACAAGGTGGTACTAGTGAAATTAAATGGTATAATATTAGTGCTGAAATTGAAGTATTAGGATGGGATACTAAGGTAGGAGACTTTGCTTATAAAACAACTTATATAATTCAACCATATGATACCCCAGTAGTAATGAGTACTTATGTAAATAAAACTACAAGATATTATGGCCCAAATAAACGTTATGATTATTGGTATACTGGACAAAACACTGAAATTATTAGTTATACACAACAGATGGATAATACTTATTTTAATGTAACATTGCGAGCCGATGGTTCGGCTGCATCTCAGGGAGGGGATTTTGATATTCCAACTACTACCGGATTGCCACAAAACGCAGTAAAAACAGGGGGTGAAAGTGGTGGACAATCATTAGATGCACAAAACTCATATATTACAAACTTGTTTGATCCAAATTCAATTGCTGAAGCAAAAATAACAATTTTAGGAGATCCTGATTATCTAATGCAAACTGCATCGTCATCTATTATTCAATTATATAATCGTTTTAATGGAACAGACGGATTTACTATAAATCCTAACGGCGGACAAGTTTTTATTGAAATTAATTTTAAAGAACCCAAAGGGTATTTTAATAAGAATGGTTTATTAAAAATCAATGATAGTATTTTCTTTTGGAAATATCCTGCGTATGTAAAAAAAGATATAGATGCTCGAGGAGGCGGGGTAAGTTATATGTTAACAAAAGTAGTAAGTAAATTTGTTCGTGGGAAGTTTGAACAAGATTTATCAGCTACCATAGCTACATTTGCAGACACCGCGGCTGATACAACTCAATCTAGTGCGGAAACAAATAGACTAAATAGACAAAATAATGCAAGTATTCCTACATTAGCAGATGGGGTCAGTATAGCAGCAAATACCCCGTATATTTCATTACCGCCTTCGGGGCCAGGGTCATTAGATCCCGGTCAATTAGGTCTATCTGGTTTGCTTAATTCTGCAGGAAGTATCAATAATGTTTTAGACCCTATGCAAAAATTAGCACAAAATACTACTATAACAATTCCTACCCCAAATGGCCCGGTTCAAGACGGAGAGGCCGGAACTCCTACTATTTTTGGAAGAGGATAATAAATGCAAGATTATTTTAAACCAAAAGGACAAGTAAAGAATTTTAAGAACGACTCAGCCGGCGGCGTTGTTCGTAATAGTCCAATCATTGGTGTAGTAAAAAACAACATCGACCCGACTCGCGGAGGTAGAATAGAAGTTTATGTTGCTGATTTTGGATCTCCTGATCCGGATGATAGTAAAGGATGGATAACTGTAGGATACATGAGTCCATTCTTTGGCAATACAAAAGCCAGTGGTCCTAAGGGAGAAAAAGATTATGGCAGCTACACACAAAATCCTAGTTCTTATGGAATGTGGTTTAGCCCACCTGATATTGGTAGTAAAGTAGTTTGTATTTTTATTAATGGCGATATGAATTATGGATATTACATAGGTAGTGTAATGGATCCAGAATTGCTGCAAATGGTCCCTTCTATAGGTACTTCTGGTAATGTAGTATTCAATAAGGGTGAAGCTAATAGTTATGGAGGTGCAACTCAACTTCCCGTAACAAATATAAATACCAACAATTCATCAATTACAAATGGACCAAATTTTTTAAAAGCAGCTAAACCGGTGCATAGTTATTCAGCATCAATTTATTTTCAACAGGGATTAATTAGAGATCCAGTCAGAGGTCCAGTAACAACTAGTGCATTACGTGAATCTCCGTCAAGAGTTGGATGGGGAGTTAGCACACCCGGTAGACCTATATATGAAGGTGGATATACTGATGATACTATTACAACCGCGACTGATAGTTCACCTGAAAAATTGAAAGTTATAGCCCGTCGTGCAGGACATTCAATAGTTATGGATGACGGCGACTTATATGGAAATGATCAATCTATAAGACTTCGCACATCATTGGGCCATCAGATATTAATGTCTGATAACGGACAAACGTTATTCATTATTCATAGCAATGGACAAAGCTATATCGAATTAGGCAAAGAAGGCACTATTGATTTATATTCTACTAATAGTGTAAACATTAGAACACAAGGTGATTTAAATTTACATGCTGATAATAATATAAACATCAATGCTAAAAAAGATTTAAACATTGCGGCCGATAACATTAAAATAAATTCTACTAACAATTATGATGTAAGAGTTGGAAAAAACTATAGTGGTTACACAATGGGCAAGTATACTATTAAAGTTAATGGTTCAATGAGTATGGCTACTGCCGGCGAAGGTTCATATGCTGCCGGTCAACTAATGTATATTAATGGAGACAAGATTAATCTAAATACAGGGGCTACCTCAAATCCTCCTGCGGAAGTACCATTAATACCGCAAGTTGCACATACAGATACATTGGGTGATAGTACTAAGGGATATGCAGCAGCGCCGGGCCTATTATTATCTATTGTTAGTCGTGCCCCTGCTCATGCGCCATGGGCAAGTGCAGGTCAAGGAGTTGATGTTAAAGTAACAACTAGTGCTAGTGCAGCATTGCCAGCGCCCGCTTCACCTGCAACGTCAAGTGCTAATAATGCAGCAGCTCCTACTGCTGTAGCCAATCCAGCAAGTGCATCTACTTTATCAACTGTGCCGGGCGCAGGAGCTGCAAGTGGAGCATTAACAGCCGGCGCAACTGCAGGATTAGTAGGGGCAGCAGCTAGTGCAGCCGGCGGAGCGGCAGCAAGTGTAGTAGCAACTGGATCCGGAGTCATAACAGATGCTGCAGGGAAAATTAATGCTGCTGTGGGTTCACTAGCACAAACCCCGCAACAATTAGAATCTGCAGGAATATTAAAACCGGGTGCTTCTAATTTAGTTACAGGATTAGTACAAAACGGTGCCAATGTGGCATCAGCAATGACAACTAATTTGTTTACAGGAGTAGCTGGAGCAGAAAATCTTACTAAAATTTCTACTAACATTACAGCGCAAGTTGGAGCGCAAGTTGCTAACTTGCAAAAAGCACAAACTGCGTTAACCAACGTTGGTGCAATTACTGGTAGTGAATCAGCAGCAAGTGTTGCTGGATTAGTATCAGCCGCATCATCAGTTGGAGTTGGAGCCACTGCGGACTTTATAAAAAATGCAGCAGGGACTTCAATTAATAGTGCTATTTCTGGAGTAACAGGTGGAGCAGCAGCCTTGGCAGGTGGACAAGTAGCGGCCTTGGCAGGTGGGGCAGGTGCAGCATTGGCTGGAGCAGCCGGAAATGCAGTTGCAAGTGCCATGTCTGCTGGAAGTCTTGCTACGAATTTAGCAACAACTGCAACCGGGGGATTAAATTCTATAACTAAATCACTTGAAGGAATTGGAGGAGGCGCTGAAAGTCTGTTAGATAAAGCAAAAGGAATTGCTGGATCAGCGTTCTCAGCAATAACTTCATCATTTAAATCATTTGCCCCCGGAATTCCTCAAAATCCATTATCAATTGTAGCAAAAAATTCAGCAGATTTTGCAGCAGGTGCAGCATCTAATCTATCAGGCATAGCAGCCAGTGCAGCCGGCGCCGCAGCTTCAGGATCTGGATTGCCTGGCTCATTAGCAAGTGCAGTAGGTTCAGCAACAGCAGGGATAGCTAATGTGGCTTCAGGTGCGATTGGTTCAATAACCAGCGGCGCTGGTGGAATAGCCGGAGCATTAGGCGCAGCCGCCAGTGGACTAACAAGTGCAGCAAGCAACGCAATAAGTGGAATAACAAGCGGACTTCCAAGTGCAGCATCTCTTGCTAGTGGAGTAAATAATTTGCCCGGTGGACAAGGAGCTATATCTGCAATAACTTCTGCGGCGGGTGGGTCATCAGTATTAGCAAGTATTGGCGCCGCAGCAAATACTATATCATCAAGTGTGCAAAATGGTATAAGTAGTGCCTCTGCTCTTGCTAGTGGAACAGCCTCTCTTACAGCCAGCGGCAGTGGTGCATTAGCCGGATTAGCTAGTGGTGCAAATAGTGCATTAGCTGGCATAACTGGCGCAGCAGGTTCAGCATTAGCTGGCATAACTGGCGCAGCAGGGTCAGCATTAGCTGGCATAACTGGCGGCCCAGGCGGAGCATTAGCCGGCGCCCTGGCAGCCGGAAAAGATAAATTATCTTCTCTTGCTAGCGCAGGACTACCTGCAGGACTTGGTGCAAAATTATCAGCAAGTATTAATTCACTTAATACAGCAGGCGCAGATCCTATTAAAATGCCAAGCATTGGTTTAGGAACAGTTGATAGAACCGAAATAACCGCATCAATTGGTGCAGTATTGGGTGATTTAAAAATTCCAGGACCAAATTTTTCGGGAGCAATTTCTGCTGCGGCTACTGGAGCCTTGCAAGCAGCTAATGATATTAGTTCAAAATTACAGAAATATGAAGATGAACGTCAGGCCATATATGATAAACAAAAACAAATAGTTAATGCAGCTAAGGCAGCATATGAAAAGGCTGATAGTACGTTGCCTGCAGGCGACCCTGAGATTGATAAATTGGGGATGACAGCAATTGCTGAAATGCGAAAAGCCGGCGCAATACTTGATGAGACTAGTGCAGGCCGCAAAGCAATTCTTGCAGGGTAAATAATAATAAATAAGATATAGGATAAAATATGGCAACGTATATCGGGTATAGTTCAATAAATGCAAATAAGCCTAGGTCTAGTAATCTTCCAGTGGGTACAGGCGGAGCCGTAGGGTCCACAATTAATCCTTATGTTGTTGGAAATAAATTTCAATTAGTAGATGCCCCATTGGTTGTGCAAGATTTTATAAATGCATTGAATATACAACAAGGACAAAAAGTGGGAAATCCAGCATATGGAACCACTCTTTGGTCATTCGTTTTTGAGCCAAATACAGCAGATGTTCAATTTCAACTTCAAAATGAAATACTTAGGGTAGCTAGTCAAGATCCTAGGATGATAGTAAATTCTGTAAATGCATATCCACATGAAAACGGTATATTAATAGAAATTGAAATGGCTATTGCTCCTTTTAATAATGCATTTGATTTAAGCGTATTCTTTAATAATGCAACAAATCAAGCGGTTATTCAATAACCCTAAAAAACCAAGATTCTCATGTATGATAAATACTTAAAAGAGAATAACCTATGGCAACTAGCAGCAGACAATCAGCATTATTTGGGGTAAATGACTGGAAAGCCATTTATCAAACCTTTAACCAGGCCGACTTCAGAAGTTATGATTATGAAACATTACGCAAGACTTTTATAGATTATTTGCGTATATATTACCCTGAAACCTTTAATGATTATATTGAAAGTTCAGAATTTATTGCCCTACTTGATGTTATATCATTTATGGGGCAAGGTCTTGCTTTCCGTAACGATTTAAATACCCGTGAAAATTTCATGGATACGGCTGAACGTAGAGATTCGGTTATCAAATTAGCTAACTTAGTAAGTTATACCCCTAAACGTAATTTAGAATCACAGGGTTATTTAAAAGTAACTAGTATTCAAACTACTCAAAATATTTCAGATTTAAATGGATTTAATTTAAGCAATTCTACAATATTATGGAATGACCCTGCAAATCCCTATTGGTTAGAACAATATAATACAATCATTAATGCTGCGTTAATCAATACTCAAAGAGTGGGTGTTCCGGGGAACTCAACACAAATTCTTGGTGTAAAAACTGACGAATATACTTTACAAATCCCCGCTGGAAGTTTACCTATTGTACCATTTAATTCTAATGTTAACGGATTAAATATGAATTTTGAATTGTGTAGCGTCACAACAGTAGGAGAAAATTATGTATATGAAATACCTCCTGCACCCACAAATAAATTTAATATGCTATATCGTAATGATAAATTGGGATACGGCAGTCCAAATACAGGATTCTTTTTTTACTTTAAACAAGGATCGTTGCAAAACTTTGACTTTACTTTACAAAATCAAATTTCTAATCAAGTAATTGATATTGATATTCAAGGTATTAATAATTCTGATACTTGGTTATATCAAATTAGTCAAGCTAATGGATCATTTGGATTATGGACACAAGTAGAAAATGTATATGCTAACGCCTATCTTCAAACTCAAAATAGTATTAGAAAAATCTTTTCTGTAAATAGCAGATTTAATGATCAAGTAAGTTATATATTTGGTGACGGAGTATTCGGAGAAATCCCAGTTGGTAACTTTAGAGCATATGTTCGTTCTGGTAATGCATTAACGTATGTTGTTGATCCAACACAAATGCAAGGCATTAGCGTTAACATTAATTATATAAGTAGAGTTGGACGTCAAGAAACATTAACACTTGGTTTAGCATTACAAGTTCCTGTATCAAACGCACAAGTAAGAGAATCACTTGCTGATATTAAACAACGTGCCCCAAGTCGTTACTATACTCAAAATCGCATGGTTAATGGAGAAGATTATAATAATTTCCCCTACACCTTATATAGTTCAATTATTAAATCAAAAGCTATCAATCGCAGTAGTGTTGGTATAAGTAAAAATTTAGATTTACTTGATCCTACAGGAAAATATTCTAGCACAAACAGTTTTGCTAATGACGGCGGTATATATTTAAATAATAACGAAGGATATAGTTTATTGAGTATTGCAAATACTAGTGACATTATAACTTTCTTAACCGGAACCTTATCAACCATATTAGAAGATAATAGATCATTACAATATTATATTCAAAATTATACTAGATATGCAATTGGACCTTCTACTGATACTAGTTTAGTAAGTGATCCTGGAGAGAGTTTAGTATATTGGCAAACCAAAACTGTTAATGCAAATAGTCTTACTGGTTATTTTTATGATATTGTTAATGGTGAAAATAAACCAATTGCAATTGGAACATATTCCACATATAATACAAAATTTATAACCAAAGGTGCATTATTAAAATTTAATGCCCCTGCACATTATTATTTTGATACTAATAATAGATTGGTAAGTGGCATTCCAGGTCCAACTGATGCTACTTATATATGGACTACAGTATTAAATGTTATAGGTGATGGGTATAATAATGGCGTTGGGGGATTTGCCAATGGAACAGGGCCGGTTACATTAAATGCATACGTTCCAACTGGCGCAATATTGTCTGTAGTATTGCCAGCATTTAGTAACATTTTATCAAATGCAGTAATAAATGAATGTATTACAAAATTACAATTGCAACAAGATTTTTCATTAGTATTTGATAATTCATTAACAATAGCACAACAACGATGGTCAGTGCAAACACTTAATGCAAATAATTATTTTGTAAATTTTACTAGCACTGGATACAATAGATATAGTGTAACATATCGTTCATTGATATATTATTTTGGTAGTGTAGCAGATACACGATTTACCTTTGAAGCAGGAAAATTAGTATATGACCCTTTTACTGGTAAAATATTACAAGACTATGTAAACGTATTAGCAACCAATACTCAGCCAGGATCAAATTATCCATTGGATAAATCTATTGCTGCTAGTATAATTGGACAAACAGTTAACTCTGACGGATATATAAATGATTTTGAAGTTGAAGTTGCTAGTATAGATACTAACGATAGAAGCATTATACAAAATCCAGATTTTTTTAATCAAATTACAGGATATGTAACAGGAAGCACTAACATAGGTATATATACTTTTTTTGAACAAGTGCAAGATGCAATTAATTTAACTAGAGAACAGATGATCCCATCGTCTGACGTAATATATCAATATCCAACTAAAACTCAAATTGAAGTAGTAAAATATGAATATGCCGTTGGCCAATTATTCTATGCTTATAATGATAATGTGTTTTATATAACTGTACAAGATCCTACTATTACTACGCCATACTATACTTTAGTTCCACAACCGCAATATAGTATGAAACCGGGTCGTCAAGGATTGCAATTTCAATATAGACATAATAGCAATAATACTACACGTATTGATCCTGCAACAACTAATATTATTGATTTGTATCTAGTCACACAATCATATTATACTTCTTATCAAAATTGGATACAAGATAGTACTGATACATTGCCTATGCCATCTAGACCAACTATAAATGAATTAAGTCAAAGTTATCCTAAAATACAAGATTATAAAATGCTAAGTGATAGTGCTATATTGAATAGTGTTGTGTTTAAGCCATTATTTGGCCCTAAGGCAGCACTTGCTTTAAGAGGCACAATTAAAGTTATTAAAAATTCTAATACAAATGCTAGCGATAGCGAAATTCGTAGTGCGGTATTATCACAAATGGATAATTATTTTAATATTAATAACTGGAATTTTGGTGATACTTTTTATTTTAGTGAATTGAGCGCATACATACATAATCAAATTGGTGAATACGTTAGTTCTTGTGTATTAGTACCAAATGATCCCGCTATGCATTTTGGAGATTTATATGAAATTAAATGTTTGCCATACGAAATATTTGTAAATGCAACCACCGCAAACGATGTAATCATAATTTCAGCACTTACTCCAGCTGAATTACAGATAGCATAAGTAATATATAACATAAAGAATTTTAAAGATGGCAACAAGAATTAGAACATTAAATTTTCTCCCAGAAATATTTAAAACTCCAACTAATAGTCAATTTTTACAGGCTACGTTAGATCAACTAACGGCAGAACCTAATACTAAAAAAATACAAGGTTACGTTGGTAGTAAATTTGGATATGGAGTTAATGCTAATGATTATTATGTAACTGAACCTACTAAGGTTAGAACAGATTATCAATTAGAACCGTGTGTTGCTTTCTTAAAAGAAAATGATACTACTGCTCAAGATTTTATTAGTTATCCAGGAATAGTTGATGCCTTAAAGGTTGAAGGTGGGTTAACTGAAAACAATAATAGACTATTCAATAGCGAATTTTATTCATGGGATTCATTTACTAATTTAGATAAAATTATTAATTTTAATGAATATTATTGGTTGCCAACTGGACCTGAACGAGTAGTTGTTGCGACTGATATTGTGTATAATACTTCTGACTATGTAGTTCAAAGTGTATCTAATGAATATTTAATTTCATCACAAACTTCTACAATTGCAAGTATTAATCCAACATTAACATTGTTGCGCGGTGGTACATATACATTTAGTGTAAATCAAAATAGTCAATTTTGGATACAAGGAGAACCGGGCGTTACTGGATATAGCCCAACACAAAACAATGTACAAACTAGAGATGTGTTGGGTGTTACTAATAACGGCGCAGAAACCGGTGTAGTAACATTCACAGTCCCGCAACAAGATGCATACAATGAGTATAACTTCCCATTAGGCCCTACTGTTGGCGTGGTATCTAATTTACCATTTAGTGAAGTTGAAGGAGCATTAGTAAGTTCTATTGGTGGTATAGACGGAGTAACTGCATTAGACGGATTGACTGTTATGTTTTATGACACCGGCATTCCAAATGAAGCTGGATTTGTGCAGACTTTTTTTAGTGAAACTGAATACGATACAAATCGCAATGTTATTGTAGAACCACTAACTATTACCGCTACTGCTACTGCGGCTTCTGCAATTATTACCTTTGATGGTAACACCAATACTTATTACAACGTAGTAACATGTAATTCAACACTTGACCTTATTGAAGGACAAACTATAACATTTACCGGTACTGAATTTGGTGGATTGACAGCGTATTCAACAACAACCGGTCCTTGCATTTATACAGTTACAGCGATACCTAGTCCCACACAATTTACAATAGCAATTCCGGGCTCATCAAACACTCCTGGTGGAGTGCCGTTATTGTCATTAACTGCTGCAACCGGCACAATGATTGGAAATATAAATGAAGGTTTATATGAAGAAGGAATCTATACTCCGGTAAACTCAACATTATACACTATTACATTATTAGGAGGTATTGATAATCCACAAATTAAATTACTTCCTTCAGGTACTATCCCTACTAATAAAAAAATAATACCTATATATGGAACAGAATATGTAAATAAAAATTTTTATAGAAGTCCTGCAGGATACGTATCTTTAATACCCTATAATAGTGCAATCTTAGATAGATTATATTATCAAGATGGATCTAGTCCAAACAAAGTTGGTATCATTAAAATAATTGATAGTAATGTTACTAATTCATTAAACATATTAACACAAGTTTTAGGAAAAACAAATTATACTTCGCCAAATGGTGTTGTATTTACTAACGGATTAAAAGTTTTATTTCAGGGTAGCATATATCCAGAAAGTTATAACAACGTAGAATATTATGTTGAGGGTGTAGGAACTGCAATAGAATTAATACCAGTTACTACATTAGTTACTCCGGGTTTATTTTCAGAAGGTACATATATACCTTATGATACTTTACCATATGATATTGGTAACTATGATATAACGTTAAATATTCCGGTTGAACCAGATTATATAACTATTGCTAGAAATGCAATTAATAAAAATGCTTGGTCAAGAAGCAATAGATGGTTTCATAAAGATGTAATTAATGCAACTGCATTATATAACAATACACCTGAATTGATTACTCAATTAGAAACTTTAAACAGTAAGGCAAAACGTCCAATAATTGAATTCTATCCAAATTTAAGATTATTTAATTCTGGTGTATACGGTAAAGCACCTGTTGATTTTATTGATACTAGAACAAAAGATGCATTTAGTCAGGTGGCAGGACAACCTAATTATTATCCTGATGTTGCAGGATGGACAACTTATAATGCAATAATAGCACCAGTGCTTGGTGCTATTACTACTAAAACAGCTACTGCTACTAGTGGATTAACAAACCAAATTACGTTAAACAATACCACTGGATTACACGTTAATGATACTATTGTGTTTGGTGGAACAGTGTTTGGTGGAATTGTTTCTGGAACCAAATATTATATTACTAGTATAATTGGTTCTGATATTACAATCTCTGCAATAAATCAAGGGACTGTGTTTTCATTAACTAGTGGTAGTGGGACAATGACCACTTCAATATATCCATACAGTACCACTATAACTATTCCCACAGCAGATATATCTGGATTATTTGAAGTAGGGCAATATATAACTGATTCTACACAATTATTGCCTTCAGTTACTTTTATCACAGACATAACCAAAGTAAGCACTGATACAATAATTACTGTATCTTGGTATGATCAATCAATTATTACTGCAACGTCAGTGGCATCAGTTGTAACCGCGGATACTTCATTAGATAACTATGCATTGTTTGATGGATCAAGAATAATTTTTGCCAATGATGATACGTTATCGGTAAGAAATAAAATATATGTTTCTCATTTCGCTACCATTACCGGTTCTTCAGTTCCAGTTATTACTCTGACAGAAGCAACCGACGGTGAAGTATTAATCGATGAACAAACTGCTGTCTATAGAGGGTATAATAATAAAGGAAAAGATTTCTATTTTGACGGCGCTATATGGATAATCGGACAGCAAAAAACAACAATAAATCAAGCACCTAAATTTGATATATTTGATAAAAATGATATAAGTTTGGGTAATAATGAATATTATTTCAGTACATCATTTACAGGTTGTACCTTGTTTTCATATGGAATTGGTACTGGGTTAAATGACACTGTATTAGGATTTCCGTTGCGCTATAGTAGCGTAGATAATGTAGGAGATATAAGTTTTGATGTTACATTGAATAGTCAAACTTTTAATTATGTGGATGGCATTACACCAAAAACACAAAAAGTTAATACTGGATATGTATACAATTATATTGATAGAACAACTCATGTAAGAGAATTGGGGTGGCAAACTGCGGTATCACCTAGTGTTCAATATCAAGTTTTTGATTTTACTTGGGAAACAAACCAGGACACATTGTTTACCTGTGACATTCCTGCAATATATACCATATCTACAAAATGGCCATTAGTTCAAGTATACATTAACAATAGATATTTGAATGATACTGAATATACAACGGTTATAACTGACACTTCAACAGTAATAAATATACCAGTAATTAACGCAGTTGAGACTGTTATACAAGTTTTGATATTAAGTGACCAAGTAAGCCAAACTGCTTATTATCAAACACCTATTAATTTAAATAACAATCCGTTAAATGAAGATATTACAACAGCTAATATTGGTGATATTCGTGGACAATATCAAAGTATTTTCTACAACAATCCTAACACAGTTGGACAAGTATTTGGATCAAACAATTATCGTGATTTAGGCAATTTAGTTCCATGGGGCAATAGAATTATTCAAAATAGCGCCTCGTTAGTATTGCCTGGCACATTCTTACGTAAACAAAATCACAATTTGTTTAACTCATTGCTGTTTAATAATAGACAATATATTACTTTTAAAAATTTATTAGTTGATACGGTCAATAATACTGATTATAATTATTATATGACAGCTTCAGTAATGCTGGATGATGCATTAGATAAAATGAACGCCTCTCATACTGATAGCGACTCATTCTTTTGGAGTGACATGTTGCCACAAAAGGCACCATACATTAGTAATTCTTATAGTTTTGCAAATTCACTAGATGTTAGTATCTATCCATTAAGTAGAATTTATAATTATTCTACTGCAAATTACTATGGGGTATTGGTATATTTAATTCGTAATGGAGTTCAAACTCAATTAATCAAAGGGGTCGATTATACAATAAGCACAGATACACCATCATTAACAATAACTTTAGACTTGTTGCCAAATGATCAAATTATTATTAATGAATATAATCAAACATATGGAAGTTTTGCACCAAATACTCCTACTAAGCTAGGTTTATATCCTGCATCTATTCCGGGGGTAGTATTAGATACTGCTTATTTTATTCCTACATATTTCATTCTTGGACATGACGGTTCATATAATAAATTGTACGGAGATTACAATCCTGAAACAAATAAATTAGTTGATTTTAGAGATCAAGTATTACTTGAATATGAAACTCGTGTTTATAATAATTTAAAATTAAGTAATGTAATACCTGTACAATTATATGAAGTATTACCGGGCTTCTTTAGAAACACTGATTACACATATAATGAATTTTTACAAATTTATAGTGAATCTTTTTTAAATTGGATAGGCCAAAATAGAATAGATTACAAAACACAATTGTTTAATCCTGGTAATAAATTTACATATAATTATAAAAATAACGGAAATAAACTTAATGCTGAGCCTATACAGCAAGGATATTTTAGAGGATTATATTTATATTATTACGACACATCAACTCCAAATGCAACGCCATGGGAAATGATAGGATATGATAATCAGCCATCATGGTGGGCCGGCCGTTATGGTCCTGCACCGTATACAAGTGATAACTTAGTATTGTGGGGAGATTTAGCAGCAGGTGAAGATTGGGGAACAATTGATCCAGTCACAGGTCGGGGTATAGTTTTACCTAAATTTGTTCGTCCTGGCTTATTAGATGTGTTGCCGGTAGATAGTAGTGGTAATTTATTATCTCCGTTCTTATCAATACTTGGAGATTATGATGAAAATACTTTTAGAAGTGATTGGCAAGTAGGAGACGTTGGCCCAGCTGAATTTAGCTATCGTAGAAGTAGTTCATGGCCATTTGATTTGATGCGTATACTTGCATTAACTAAGCCAGCAGAATTCTTTAATTTGGGTGTGGATGTAGATAATTACAAATTCAATAAAGAATTTAATCAATATTTAGTAAATGATAGAAGTCACTTAATAGTTACTGACATTCCAATATATGGTTTAGGTACCCCTGCCACTAGTTATATCAACTGGATTGTTGACTTTGAGAAACAAGTTGGGGTAGATGCAACTACAAATATAACTACATTATTAAATAACCTAGATGTTCGTTTAGTATATCGTTTGGCTGGATTCAGTGATAAAACATTATTGAAATTTTATGTTGAAAAAAGTTCAGCAAATAGCAACAACAGTTCACTATTAATTCCTGATGAAAGCTATAGCGTATTATTATATGATAACCAACCATTTGATAGAATTGTATATAGTGGAGTAGTTATACAACTTGTAGAAAATGGTTATAAAGTATACGGCAATAATCAAACTAATGCTTATTTTAAAATATCAGTACCTAAGGCAAACGGACAATATGAAAAAGTGCAGGTTGAAGGACAAACAGTAACTATACCTACATCTTTTTCTACTAATACAGCAGTAGTTCCGTACGGTACTGTATTTTATAATGCACAAGAAGTCGCAATCTTTTTAATAAGTTATGGAGATTATTTACAACAGCAGGGTGTAAAGTTTGACCAAATAGAAAATGGAATTCCAGTTAACTGGCAACAAATGATTTCAGAATTTTTATACTGGAATCAAATTGGATGGGAGATTGGTAATATAACTACAATTAATCCAGCAGCAAATATATTTTCATTTGATAAAGATAGTTACATTATACAACCATTAACATTTAGACAATTAAACTTTGTATTAAATCAAAATCTGTATCCAATACAATCAATTGATTTGTCAATTGTACGTGATGGTACTTTATTTACAGCAGCACCTGCTAACGCCGGCGACACTATTGCATACGGACAATTTAATGTTAGTAACATCGAACACGGTATAGTTTTTGATAATGTAACATTGTTTAATGATATAATTTATAATTTAGTAACTGGGTTGCGTCAAAATAGAATTTATTTACGAGGAACTAAAACAGCCGACTGGAATGGCACATTAGATGCAGCAGGATTTATACTCAACCAAGATAATATTCAAGAATGGAATAGAGAAATAAAATATACTAAAGGTTCAATAGTAAAATATAAAAATAAATATTGGACTGCATTAACAATCATTCAAGCAAAAGATTTGTTTGATGAGCGTGATTGGAAACAAACTGATTACAACGAAATACAAAAAGGATTGCTGCCCAACAGTCAAACACGTTCATATGAAAGTACATTATATTATGATATAAATAATGCTAACTTGGAAAACGATGCTGACTTATTAAGTTTTGGTTTAATAGGATATCGACCAAGAGATTATATGGCATTAGCCGATCTTACCGATATAACTCAAGTTAATGTTTATCAAAATTTAATTAAAGAAAAAGGAACTCTAAATGCAGTTAGCGCCTTTAAGGGAGCAACATTAGCACAAGGCGGAATCGAATACGATGTTTATGAAAATTGGGCTATCAAATCAGGTGAGTTTGGTGGTATATTAAATAACAACTTTGTTGAATTTAAATTAAAACAAAGTTCTCTAACAGGCAATCCATCTATTGTGGGATTAACTAATGGGACATATAACACTGATGGAGTACAACAAGAAGTACCGTTATATAGTATTACAAATTATGGTAGACAAGTAAATAGTCCTAATATATTACCTACGATTTCACCAAGTCAACCTTCTACATTATTTCCTACTGCCGGCTATGTTAACTTTAATGATGTTAAGATGGCTAGCTATTTCTATTCTGGATTACCATTGGCAATAAATTCAGTTGGAACTGTTATACCTATTAATCAATTCTATGTGCGTGATTATGTTTGGTTGGCAAATTATTTGTCAGAATGGCAAGTATACACTCCTGCTAGTTTGGGAACGGTAGTAAATGCTACAAATAATTTAAACAACACAGTCACTATAACTTTTAGTAACGCACACAATTTAACAAAATATCAACTGTTTGCAATTGTTAATTTTGATGCAAACATTAACAATTATTATCTTGTAGCAGCGGTAGTAGATCCGTTTAGTGTACTTGTTAATCTTTCTTTAGACCCTAGTATCCGAAGCGTCACTGGTAACGGAATTGGGTTTAAAATGCAATCGCAACGTGTTGCAACTGCTCCGGAAATTCAAAATCTGCCTTTATTGGATAACGAATTTAATAAATTAAAAGTATGGGTCGATACAAATAATGACGGTGGCTGGGCTGTATTTCGTAAAAGTTTAAACTATCAATATAATAAAGAAATATTAAAAGCAAATAGTCAAACATTTGGTAGTGCGGTAGCATACACAACTGACATGGGGTATTTGATTGGAGATGCAGACGCCGGCGAGGTGTACAGATATAAATATGATACCTTTACTGATGCATATTTATTAAATCAAACTATAGCGCATGGCGCCTCATTTGGTTCTAACATTTCATACGCAGATGATTTGTTTATAATCTCTGAGCCAACAGGTGCTAAAAATGTTTATGTATATCAATTGATAAACACATTATTAGTTAACCGTGTTGATTTGTATCAGACAATTCCTGCGCCACTTGGGGTAACAAACTGGGGTAGTTCTACTACATTGTCAGGGGACAAGAATTGGTTATACATATCTGATATTGATAATAACAGCGTTCATGTGTGGCGCAAGTCAGTGGTTACTGATTTGTATGAAGCGTCATATATTATTGACGGAGATGTGTTGGGATTAACAACTCCGTACAATGCAATAACATATCCACATTACGATAAGTTTGGTTATTCTATATCTACTGATTATTACGGCGACACTGTAGTTATTGGAACACCTTTTAAGAATTATGATGTAGCCACAGAGAATTACGGTTATACTTATGTATTTGATAGGATCGTTCAAACCTTTGAAGCACAGTCTACAATTCAACAGTATATTCCATTACAATTTGGATTAACATGGACACCTACTCCTAATGTTAAAACTGCCACTGTTATTAGTAGTAATGCAATAACATTGGATAATGTTACTGGTTTACATGACGGTGCCGCCGGCACTCCAATGGTATTTACGGGCACAGTGTTTGGTGGTATATCATTAAATCAGGTATACTATGTTAAATCTATTGTAGATTCAACACATATTACACTTTCATTAACCCGCGATGGTACGGTACTAGCATTAACGAACAGTTCTGGATCAATGAGTGTAGTCGCACAAACATCACCACTATATGTTTCTGTTAACGGAACATTAATTGAAGATAATACATATGCTGTTATTGGGTCAAACTTATATGCATACAGTAACAGTAATACTCCGTTAATTAATGCAGGTGATATTATTAGTATTAGTGGTAATAATTTTGTGTTAGCACAAACATTAACTAATGGATTAACACCTAGAGTTGGAGTAGAGTTTGGTACAAGCGTAGATACTAATAAGTTTGCAAATGAAATATTAGTTGGCGCGCCGTTTGAATTAAACAGTAAAAATTATGAAGGTGCAGTACATAGGTTTACTAATGGTGGTGAAAGCTATGGTATAATTATCGGTACTAATGATTGTAATATCACTATGGATAGAACAATATTATTAAATGGATTTAATGTTACATTACCTGCAGGAGATGCAACTACAGCATCAAGCACAATAAATTTAGCAAATATTACTAATATTACTTCTACCGCATTAAATGGTAAATTAATAATTCAATTAATTAACATTAACTTAAGTAATCCTAACAATAAATTAACATTGGTAGCATTGGATTCTGCAACATATGAGGAAATGGGAATATCAATATTCACAGAAACACAAGTAATCAATTCACCACACTTGCAAGGTCGTACACAATTTGGAACGACGGTTAAGTTTGATAAATCAAATTCCGGATCCTTTATAGCAAGCGCACCTGTCGGTACACGATATTCTGCTACTACCTTTGATTTTACAGATGATGAATTAGACAACGATACTGTTTTTGATAATAACGCCACTCAGTGGGTAGATACTTTCACAAACGCGGGTGCAGTATATATGTTTGATTATTTGTCTACATATAATGAAAATTTAACTGCTCCGGGCAAATTCGTATATGCACAAAGTACAAATGCTAAAGATTTAGATTACGGATCACAACCATATTATGGCACTGCATTAGATTTTAACAGCAATCGTGTTACCATTGGTACTCCTAATTTCTCACCAAACATTGTTGCTAATGACACCAATGGTCAAGTAGTTACTTATGTAAGCACAAGCGGTACTCCAGATTGGACAGTATATAGAAGTACAAGTGATATAGTTGATGTTAACGGAATTGGGCCAATACAGTTGTATAGTGCGTCAACCAATGAAACACTAATTAATTTAGATTATTTTGACCCATTGCAGGGCAAATTACTAGGTGCAGTACAAGAAAACATAGATGTTATATCTAATGTTGATCCGGCTGGATATAACAGTCCAGGATATACAGAAGGAAATTTAGTATGGGGAGCCGATAAAATAGGAACATTGTGGTTCAACACTACCAATTCTCGCTTTATGAATTATCATCAAAATGATGTTAGTTACAACAGCCAATGGTGGGGTAGAGTATTCCCGGGAAGTGATGTTTCAGTATATTCATGGGTAACAAGTAATGTTCCTCCTTATCAATATGCAGGACCCGGAATTCCATATGACATAGCCAATTATAGTGTATCAGGTGTTGTTAATGCTGAAGGATTAGTTGTCCCTGTGTATTATTTCTGGGCAAGAAATACAAATATTGTATTCACTCAACGAGATAAAACATTAGCAGATAGCACACTACAATTATATATTGCCAACCCGCTCGGTACTGGCATTAGTTATTTTTCTCCATTGTTGCCAAACGTATTTGGTTTATATAACTGTTCAGATTATATAAACGCTAACGATACTACATTACATCTTGGCTATGCAACTGGTACTAACGATGATGTAGCACATAATCAATATAGTTTAATTAGAGCAAATTATGCAGATGATTTCTTACTGGGGTTTCCAGGATCCGGGGCTGCGTATCAATATCATGGAGCAGTGGGTATAACTCAGCCAGCTGGGCTATACAATAGAATGCTAGATAGTATGTGCGGGGTTGATAATTTTGGTTCTGTTGTACCTAACCCGTTGTTGCCAAAATTAGTACAAACCGGTGTTTTGGCTAGACCAAGACAAGGTTTCTTCTATAATAGATTTGGAGCATTACAGAATTACTTACAATATGCTAATACTGTATTGGCACAATTCCCTATAATTGAAATAAGAAACCCCCAATTCTTGTACAGAGTAAATCCTACAACCTATGCTACAATAAATGCAAGTAATTTTAATATAGGTAAGGTATATACAATTGAAACAATAGGAACTACGGATTTTACATCGATTGGTGCAACATCTAATACTGTAGGAGTAGTCTTTACTGCAACTGGATTAGGAACTGGCACCGGCACCGCAACCATATTAACTTTCTTAGAAGGTACAGAGTTTGATACTACTAAGTATTGGACTTATATAAATTGGTGGGCTACTGGATATAATAATAATACTAAATCATCATTACAAGTTCCTTTATATGCTGATTTGGCCACACTAACTGTAGCCGCTGGTACAATTGTAAAAGTAGCATCAAATAGCGCAGGCAATGGAGAAACGTATATTTTAGAAGCCACTGGCACATGGACAAGAATCGGACTAGACAATGGAACAATTGCGTTTAGTAGTTATCTTTGGGATTATCCGGCCGCTAGAATTGGATTTGGAGACAATTTCTTTGATACCAATTTATATGATGAATACCCGAGTGAAGAAACTAGATATATTGTTCGTGCATTAAATGAAGAAATTTACACTAATGAATTGTTAATTTTTAGAAACAATAGTTTAATTTTATTATTTGAATATATACAAAGTGAAACAATTGAAAATCAAAACTACCTGCCATGGTTAAACAAAACATCATTGATGGATGTTACTCACACTATAAGAGAATTAATTCCTTTAGAAGTATTCCGTTCTGACAATCAAGATTTCTTAGCAGGATATATTAATGAAGTTAAACCATATCACGTAGTAATTAAAGAATTCTTATTTAAGTATACTCGAACCGATATATTTGAAGGAGATATAACAGATTTTGATTTACCTTCTGAATATCATACTGATGTCCAACAATTTATAACACCTGAATTAGTATATGCTAATCCAACCGGTGACACTGAATATTTACCCATTAATCCAATATGGCAAACTGCACCGTACAGCCAATGGTTCAACAATTATGGATTAAGTATTGTAGGTGAAAATAATTATCCTATTACTAAATTAGCATCCTATGCTTCATTGTCATCAAGTTCTATATATGTAGATAATGTTTCAGGATTTCCAGTAACTGGAACTATATTAATTGGAACTGAAGAAATTGAATATAGTGATTTAAATTTAGCAACTAACCAATTGTTAGGATTGTTACGAGGTGCAAATACTACTAAGATTCAACAACATATACCCGGAGCACAAATTTTTATTAATTTGCCACCGGTATTAGTATTGAATTCAGGTAGAGGATATTCTGAGCCTCCTCGAGTTACAGCATACATCGACACTACAATATACCCTGCACCAAGAGTAGCAGCGCAACTAGAACCAATCATGGCATTAGATTCTGTGATAGGGGTCAATGTAATTAACCCAGGTGAGGGATATGCGGTACTGCCAACAATACAAATTGACCCGGCATTTATTGTTACTGCCAATAGTTCACAAGTTAATATAATAAATGATACAATTGAAATCAATGCTCCTTTATTACAGACCGGTGACCTAGTAATATATTATCCTGACGTAGGTTCTACTGCAATCGGTGGTCTAGTTGTTGGACAAAAATATTACGTAGGTGTATTAGAAACTACTCCATCTACTATTATTGCATTGTACGATACATATTTTACTTTATTGAATGATCATGACCGTGTTCCTCTTAGTAGCACTGGTACAGGAACTCAAACTTTACGTGCGGGCGCAGTTGCTTCTTGTATAACAAGTTCAATTCCAGTTAGAGAAAATAGTATAACATTAAAATTTGACAGAACCTCATATACTTCTCAAGTAACTGATTGGTCTCCGGGCGGGTTCTATGGTTCATTTTATGCAGGATCATATAATGATAGTATTAGAGAATCATCATCATCCATTCTATTACCACTTACGCAGGAAACCGCATCAGAACCAGTACGTTCAATGTTGGCTAGCGCACATGGTATTGGGTTTGAAATATTAGATGTTGAAAACAAACAAACATTAACTTGGTCTTCACGTACCAGAAACACTGTTCAAACATATGATAATACTACACCATACCCAGATACAGTAAGAATTAATCCAAGTCCTGGTGGGTCACCTGTTGATGGAGTATTAGGATCAACATTGGGATTCTACGTGGGGATGCCGGTGTATTTCTCTGGAAGCGGAGTTCCTTCAGGTAGTCCAATTGTTCCTAATACTACCTATTATGTTAAATCATTAGTTAGATTGCCAAATGCAGCTATCACTTCTGCTAATTTAATAATAGGTCAACATTATATAATTGAATATTTAGGTACAACTGATTGGAACAATGTGGTCGGCACAACTGGGGTATCTTACTCGGTGGGTAATGCAATAGTTGTTGCGAACATTACTGTGGGTACTGGCAGAGCAACTCCAGTGACAACTTCTTCTGTTTTAGAAATTGGAAATAGTTATTTAATTGTTAGTTTAGGGACAACTAACTGGAACACTGTAGCAGGTACAACCGGGGTAAGTTATACAGTAGGAAATACAATAGTAGTTAAATCAACTGCTAGCGGCACTGGGTTGGCATCAATTATGCAAGATACTGGATTTACAATGTCATCTACTGTAAACAACGGTATACCTGGTTCTACATTGCCACTAACATCAGCTACCATTAACGCAACTGGGCTCATATTAAATGTAGGTGAATTAACTAATATAGCTTTACTAACTATTAATTATGATGGTATTAGAACAGCAACCGCAACAGCAAAAAATACAAATGTAATTACTGCTCCGTTGATTGTAACAGGACAAGGTGGCACAAAATCTTTTTATCCTGGACTTCCTATATTCTTTACCGGCACTGTATTTGGTGGAATAGCAGAAAATCAAACATATTATGTAACCACTGTAATTGATTTGCAAAACTTTACAATATCTACTAGCAATGATGCATTAATGTTAACTGCAATAGAAACAAGTGCTACAGGATATAAAATTACAACTTCTAGTACATCAAACTTATCAATAAATGAGCCTGTAATATTTACCGGAACTACATTTGGTGGAATTGTTGCAGGAACTACATATTATGTAAGACAAATATTCTCAAATACTATATTCTCTATTTCAACTGCAATTAATGGGTCAGCTTTCACTCTAACCAATGCTACAGGCTCATGTACTGTTACAAGTCAACTAAACACTGTGTCATTAACTACAGCAACTGGAACAATGACATTGAATGTTGGCTTACCGGTAAGTCCTGGTCAAATCAATGGTCAAGAATTTACTTTATATGACACCTCTAAGTCATATCCCGGTGTTTCTGGAACTGTTTCTAATTTAATTAATAGAAAAATTTCAGCAACTTTGAATACTGTTAATAGAATTTGTTTAACTAATAAGAGTGGTGGAATAACCAATGTTTATAACAATATGAAATTTAATGTTGCTAGTAACATTGGTGGACTCACTACGTCAGGAGGGCCGTACATTGTACAATCAACCGGAATAACTACAATAACAGTTACTAATACTAGTACTACTGGAAATTGGTTAACATTGCCGGTAGATTCTAACCCTAATACTACTGATGTATTATATGTTGGTATGCCATTATATTTTACTGGAACATCATTGGGTGGCATAGTATTAGATATTGTTTACTATGTACATACAATTGACAGTGGTCCTCCTGTAGGAACAGGAAGATTCACCGTCGCAGATGCAATTGATAGCAGTTCCCCTGTCACGCTTACCACAGATAATGGAAGTATGACCGGTACCGGTGAACCATATATTGCAGTAAGCAATACATTATCAGATGCTACTGGTTCAGTAACGTTAACGCAGGTAGTAAATGTTACTCCTACATTTAATGTAAGTTATATATTGGGTGGATATAGTGCTACTGTATCTTCAGCAGGATCAGGGTATGCAGTTAATAATACTATTACTATATCAGGCACCGCTGTTGGTGGAACTCATCCTGCAAATGATTTAACGTTACAAATTTCAGCAATTGATTCAAGTGGCGGAGTAGTTAGTACTATCGCAAGTGGTACTCCTGCAGGAAACAATGAACAATATTATTTCAAGGTGTATGATGTAAATCAAGTAGAAGTGTATAGTAATCCTAATTTGACCTCAGCCGTGTCAGGAGAAAATTTCCCATTCAATGGAGTAACTTCTACCACAGCAACATCAACAGAATCAGCAACTGATAGTATTACTGTAACGAGTTCTGCCGAATTTATTATTAATGATTCAGTTGTGTTTACTGGAACTGTATTTGGTAATATTGTATTAGGACAGACTTATTATATATTAGATAAACCAACGTCAACTACAGTGACTATTTCTGCTACCCCAAATGGAAGCACATTTGCACTAGCCAATTCTTCTGGTTCAATGACTATGGCTAAATTAGGTGATTATGCATTCTTACCAGAACCATTCTTCTTTAGTTCAAGTATTGTAAAATACAATAAACAATTGTATCAATGTATTATAAGCAATAATGATCCTGAATTTATATTTGGCAAATGGGAATTGTTAGATTCAGGAAATAATAAATTAAATGCATTAGACAGAATAATAGGTTATTATGATCCAACTGTTAACATGCCGGGAGTAGATTTAACTCAATTGGTAACTGGGATAACTTATCCTAACGCAACATATTTGGGCAATGCATTTGCCCCAGCAGATGAATATCCACTTGATACTATATTAATAGATAAACCATTCTATGTTACAGGATTAAATCTAAAAGCAGTTGTTTGGAACGGTACAAACTATGTAAGTGCAGCAGACACTAGTGATAATTCATCAATAAACTTAAGTCCAACTAGTAGAATTTGGGAAATTACTCAATTATCAAATAGTACACTTAATATTACTGACATGTTGTACACAGGTACAAATTATGTTATGACTTGCAACAACAGTGCAACTCCTGTACTATCAAGTACCGACGGTATAAATTGGAGTACTATTACTTCATATAACACATTAAGCGTACTTAACGATACTATACCATTATTAATGAATAGTGTTACGTATAATAATGGATTATATGTTGCTGTAGGAAATAATATCATTACTTCAGTGGGATTAGCAAGTTGGACTGAAACCTATAGATTTACAAATCCTGAATTTACTAGTGTACTTAATGGAGTAACTCATGTAAACACGAGTGGATTTACTGGGTTTATTGCAGTCGGATTAGGACAACAAATTGTCAACGCACTTACAGCAAATGTAGGAATAATATTTACTAGTAGAGATGGAATTGTTTGGAATCAAATATCATTTAATGATACAATATATGGATTCAACTCAATTGCATCAAACGGTTACACTATTGTAGCAGTAGGTAACAATGGTATAATATATACTAGTTTTAATGCTACCAATTGGTCACAGGCAAGTTCAACTGGGAATGACAATTTAAACAATATCATATGGGATAGTGTCAATAATAGATTTGTTATAGTAGGTGACAACGGAGTTATAAAAACAGGATCATCAGACGGGGTAACATGGACTACTCAAACATCAGGGGTAACATCAAGTTTACAAAGTGTGTTATGGAATAATACAAATAGTGAATATGTAGTTGTTGGATTAGACAACACTGTGCTGCACAGTACAAATGTGACAACCTGGACAAACTATGCTAAATTTGTAACTCCTGAAAGTATATATACTGTTCAAGGTGATACTTTCACTGCTGGGTATGGCCCTGAAGAAATGGTGCCGGGTATAGTATCTGATACTATCACGATGATTACTAATACTCGTCCGGGTACTAACTGGGATGAAACTATCTACCAACATGTTGGCTATAACGTAGTTTCGTTAGAATTGACTCCTGCTGCCGGCAATCAAACTGATTATAGTTTTCTTAATGCAGCAATTGTTCCTGCACAAATAAGTGTATTTGTAATTGATTATTCAACTGGGTTAAGCACCACATTATATGTAGGTAACGATTATACTGTTAACTGGATTGATAAAATAGTAACATTGAATAATTCTATTAATTATATTAATCCGGGCACAGATAAATTAAGAATTGATGTATATGAAGTTGGCAATGGAGATCAATTAGTAAAATCAAACACAGATGCTAATCCTATTAGATTAAATGAAACAACTGGGTTTAATGAGATTTATCTTAATGCAAATTATACCGCCGGCATATATCAAGGATCCGGCATAATTAGGCCTACTACTGTTCCACTATATGCTATTGCTAGTTCAACTAATGCCTCATCTGACGCTATCACCTGCGATAGTGTTAAAAACTTTGTATTAAATGGTCCAATATCATTCAGTGGTACTGTGTTTGGTAATATTGTAGAAGATCAAGTGTATTATGTAAAATCTATTAGTGGAGCTACAAATAGAATCACTGTCTCACTTACAGTTAATGGTGAAACTTTTGCATTGTCAGATGCTACTGGATATATGGATGCCATTATACAAGTTGGCACTGGTATTACATGGTCGCCGCCGGCTGTATATCACAATGGTTCTTTGTTGTCATTGGGTACTACAAGTGTAGTTACTAGAACACGAGAAATCACTAATACTATAACAACTATATCAACTGGAAGTTTAGTTCTAAATCAACCAATTGTGTTTAGTGACACTATGTTTGGCGATATAATTGTACCTCAACAAGTATATTATGTAAAAACAATATATGATACAAATGAGTTTACTATATCATTAACACCCGGCGGTTCTACTTTAGAATTAACTAATGCTACCGGTGGTGCTACATTAATTACAAACGATTATTCAATTATTTTAGCAAATAACGGGATTAATGCATCAATTGTATTTGCAGCAGCATATGATGCTACAGTAGACTATCTAGCATATACTATGCTTGGAGAAACTTACCCAATACAGTATGGTTATACATTGCCTGAAATACAAACATTTACCGGTGGCAGCGGAGCAGCATCTTTTACTCTAACAAATTATATAGGTGGAGATAATCCAACCAACGCTATTGTAGAAGTTAACGGAATAAGACAAAATGATTCAGCATACACAATAAGTTCTATAACCAATAAAATAATATTTAATTCACCGCCGGCAGATGGAGATACTATTGCTGTAACCTCATATAACTTAACTGAACGTCAATATTTTAATACACAATACAATATTACCGGATCAGGTGCAGGTACAGCAAGTATTACAATAAGCAATACTACTGCAACAGCAATACCGTTTGATTACGGTGTTCTTGCAGGAAGTTTTGTTATTGGACAACTTTATACTATACAATCACTTAATGATAACGCATATCCTACCCCAGGTGCAAATACAAATTTCACTTTAATTGGTGCTTCTTCAAACACAGTCGGTGTTACATTCACCGCAACCGGCGCCGGAACTGGCACAGGATCAGCAATCATTGCGGGTGATGGATTTGATGCTATACAACAGACTGTATTACAAACTGCCGGATCATTTGTTTTAGGAAATGTTTATTCTATAGTATCATTGGGCACCACAACAAACACTCAATGGAATACAATTGCAGGAACTTCTGCAATAACATATTCAGTTGGAAGCACTTTTACTTGTGCCAATATTGGAACAGGATTAGGGAACGGATCAGCATATGCATACACTCCCGGATTGTATAGTCAAGAACTATATTATTTGACATTGGCATCAGGCACAACTAGTGGGTTAGTTGTTAATACTTCTATAGTTTTTGAAAATGTTATTGGTGATATAGTTGCTGGACAAACTTATTACATAACACAAATATTAGACTCTACTAACTTTGTTATCTCTACTCAAGTAGGTGGGTTACCATTAGAAGTTACTACCGCTAGCGGCGCAATGACTAGCGTTGTGCGTGGATTAACAGTGGCCAACATTGTTGGCATTGACAATTCTATTAGTAACCCAGCAGCAATCACAGTTTCTGGAACAATAGCTGCCAGCGATTCAGTAATATGTAATTCTACTAGTGGACTAACACCAGGACAAGATATAATATTTAAAGCAGCTATAACATCTGCCGGCGACTTTGTTCTTACTTACCAGTATGAGATTATATCAATAGGTACTACTGATTTTACATTAATTGGTGCGGCATCTAACACCGTAGGCATCACATTTACTGCTACTGGAATTGGTAGTGGTACAGGCACAGCATTACTTACTAACTTAGGTGGTGTTGGTACATTAGGGCAAGTTTACTTTATTAGAGTAATATTAGACCTTACTCACTTCACAATTGAAGACCAATATGGAAATTTAATTACTCTTGCTGACACATCGGGTAATGACTTGCATGCCTATAGCGGTGGATTAGTAGCAGTAAGAGTTATTACCGGCATAGATCATAATTTTAGTGAAAATTCTTTTATTCGCATTGATGGTGTGCAAGGATCAACTCAATTAAACAATAACACATATTATGCTAAAATAATAAGTAATACTCAATTTGATTTGTATACTGAACCATATAACCCTGCATACGGAGTAACCAATTATCCAGTTACTGACATATCAGCATATGTGTCAGGAGGGTATGCATGGATAGATCAAATATTTACTATAGAATCAGACTTCCAACAAGAAAATGTTGATAGATTGTGGGTAACAGTAAATGGATATAGAGTCCCATCTTCATCATTAAGAATGAATCAAGATAATAATTTAAGTATTTTAACAACTATTCAAACTGGAGATGTAGTTATTATAACTAGTATGATAC
>SESA01000354.1_pt1 | contig 31689 bp, 22 predicted proteins | sample 3171451 | NCBI WGS metagenome assembly SESA01 (sample SAMN06051862, study PRJNA518727) | freshwater metagenome | biome: subpolar coniferous forest; feature: holomictic lake; material: water; isolation source: holomictic Lake 227, 8 m depth | place: Canada: near Kenora, Ontario | collected...
TTCAGATTGCACGTTTCTTTACGCTTGCAAACACTTACAACAAAGGCTATGCCATGGGTGGCGCTTCACATGGCGGAACAATCGTTGTTGGCGCTTTTTATCCCACCCAGGTTAACTACCCGACCAATGGGGTTCAGATCTGGAAAGACGGAAATGATCTCGGTGACGAAGGACGCACAGGTGGTTCCTGCGCATGGAGCAAAACATATCCGAACCTTGTAATATACACAAATAACGATACCAACACATCGCTTTACCGGACTCTCCGCCGTCGCGAACTTATCGACCTTTACTATGATAATGACCCCCTGGGTAGCGATATCGTAACAAAGCCCAGCCTCAGTGTCCCTATTAATCTTGCCGAGAGTTTTAACTACCCTTACCCTTTTGACAGTGTAAAATATTACAACAAAACCGACGTCGTTATTCCGGCCGGAGCTTCCATCACAGTTAAAAGTAAAAACGGAGGCTTCCCCTTTGTTTATACCTTACCTCAGCCAATCCCTGCCCATGACAGCGCCATGATCCCTGACCCGATTACCTCGAGATTTTTTATGGCTACAACAAAAGGTGGGCGCAAAGGTGTTTTCATGACAAAGTTCATCCTTCAGTTTGATCACCTGCCTGAGTGGTATTTCGTTTACAAGGATATCTCCCCTGCCGCCAATGGCGACATCAGCATCCTCCAGGTTTCGTCTGATATGAATACACTCTGGATGGGCACAACCAAGGGACATATATACAGGGCCAGTAACCTTCTTTTAGCCCATGACAGTGCAACAGCCGATTATGACAGGCCAACTTTTATTATAAGTAATGACACTCTTACAAACCTTCCTTTCGATGGCAGAACGATTTCAAGCATTTCGGTTGATCCCAATAATCCCAACAGGGTCATGGTTACCCTTGGCAATTATGGAAATACCAGTTACGTGTATATTACCGATAATGCGCTTGACCAGTACCCGTCCTGGAGGGATGTCACAGGTAACCTTCCTGCAGCTCCTGTCCTCAGCGGAATAATTGAAATGCACAATTCCAACAACGCTGTACTCGGCACCGAATGGGGTGTTTTCACCTCCAATAATCTTACAAGTGCATCTCCAACTTGGGTGCCGGATATGGCCAATATGGGAAATGTTCCTGTTACCGGACTTTCACAGCAAACCATACAGAATTATTCAATTCTGAATTATGGAGCTATTTACGCAGCTACCTGGGGACTGGGATTTTACAGAGATACAACCTTCCTTACACCGGTCGGTATTGACCCGGGCCCTTCATCTGGTGACTTGAACCACGATCTCAGGATCAGCCCGAATCCCGTGAAGGATTATGCCAACATTACCTTTACCCTGACCCAGCCAACCAACACCGGGATCTATATCTATGATATGTACGGAACATTGGTCATGTGCGGTAATCTTGGGATCAAACCCAAGGGAGAATCAACCTCAAGAATTGATTTATCCTCGCTGGCTTCAGGAATGTACCTGGTCAGAATCAATAATTCAACAGGCAAAGTTGTCAAGCAGTAATCATAAGTAACATTTATAAAACTCTATATATGAAAAGATTTTTATCGGTCCTCTTGCTTTCACTCTTTGCCGCTTTTGCCATGGCAGGAACAGAAGTATATGCACCCAGTCTTAAATCCCCGGCAAATAATATAGCTGACGTTATGCCAAACGTTATCATTAGTTGGAATGCAATCGTAGGCAGCGTTAACCTCCAATATGAAGTTCAGGTTGACACTTCTTTAAATTTCAATTCGTCCCAGCTTTCCGACACCACGATTACCTTGCTGACGGGTTTTACCAATCATGAACTTTTATTCGGCACAAAATATTACTGGAGGGTAAGAGCAATTGATCTCGGGCAGACTTCTTCCTGGTCTCCTGTCTGGTCTTTCAACGTGTTCAGCCAGATCACACTCTCCTTTCCAAAGAACAACGCAAAAGAAGATACTCTTGGTCCAACACAGTCACTGACATGGTTAAATACTGTAGGAGGCAAAACTATCTCAGGTGTTAGGTATTTCGATGTTCAGTTAGATACTTCGCCCAATTTCAATTCTACCCAGTTGCGTTCAGGCACGGTTTTATCGGTTAAGTATTTCTTTAAAGTCGCCAATCTCAAGTTTGGTTATAAATACTACTGGAGAGCCCGTACCCGTCATGAACTGAGCACAAGCCAATGGTCCCTGGTGTTTAATTTTACCGTAACCAATGCTGTCGTACTGACAGCCCCAGCCAATAATGCTGTTGATCAAATGCTGAATGCAAAACTGACATGGAAAGCGATCAAGGGATTACTCGGTTATGAATATCAGCTTTCTCTCGATACCAACTTCACATATCTCATAGCCGGATCTGAGGTTGATACCAACTTCGTTGCTTCCGAGTTTACAAGGTTCGGAGGTAAATATTACTGGAGAGCACGTATGCGGCATGCTACTGATACAACAAAATGGTGTGCCCGCTGGGCCTTTACAACCATTGACCTGGTTAAACTGAACAGCCCTACAAACAATGCCACAAACATTGCTGTTAAGCCAACTTTTAAATGGACAAAACAAACAGGAATCGTTAAATTCGAACTCCAGGTTGCCGACAATATGAATTTTACTTCTCCATATATTGTGAAACTTGCTGATACCCTAACCCAATATGTTCTTAGTAAAAAGCTGAATAATTCAAGCCAGTATTTCTGGAGGATGAGAGCCTTCTCTGATTCACAGGTCCCTGATACCAGTGGATGGAGCACTCCCTGGGGCTTTACAACACTCGCTTCAACAGGCATCGATGAAAACGGCATGCTCACCAGCAGTATCTATCCCAATCCGGCTTCGGGAAAAGTCAACGTGAAAATAAAGGTTGATGAACCTGCTCAGGTTCAGCTGGCGCTTATTGACCTTCTGGGAACTACCTACATTAAGGATGAATTTGAACTCAGCAGCGGAGATAACATCCGTGAGATCAATATTTCAAACCTTAGCAAGGGTGTATACATTGTACGCCTGGTGATTGACGGAAATGTGAGCAATCATAAACTGATCATCGACAAGTAGTCTGCCAAAGACATAAAAAAAAGAGGCTGTTCTTTCCTGAGCAGCCTCTTTTCATTTTACCTACTTCTTGTCCAGGCCTTGTTTGAATTCCTCCAGAACGTGTAGGTCTTCCTCCGTGATATAATCAATTTCGAGTGCCTTTTTAATCAGATGTTCATAATCGGTAAGAGTAACAAGCGGACAAGCTTCCTTTCGGAAATTGGATTCTGCCAGACCTAACGAATATGTAAAGATGGCAAGCATCCCTTTTACCTGGCATCCGGCAGCTTTTAGCGCTGAAACAGCACCCAGGCTGCTCGATCCGGTCGAGATCAGGTCCTCGACAATAACAGCACGCTGACCCGAACGTACTTCGCCCTCGATCTGGTTACTTAATCCATGCTCCTTTTTCGACGAACGAACGTAGGCAAAAGGTAATCCGAGTTCCTGTGCCACCAATGCTCCCTGGGGGATTCCCCCTGTGGCAACACCAACAATCAGGTCGGGTTCCCAGTTATTCTGTTCAATGGCAGCTACAAAACTTTGCCTGATGAAAGTCCTGATCTCAGGATACGAAAGCGTTACCCTGTTGTCGGTGTAAATGGGTGATTTAATGCCAGAGGCCCAGGTAAACAAATCTTTTGGACTCAATTTCACGGCCTTTATCTTTAAAAGTTGTTCGGCGGTGATTAACGCAATATCTTCTTTATATATCATAATATTTAAGTTTTCCTGCCTCAAAATTAAGGAAAAAATGAACCTGTCTGCCTCACTTCAAATTAGTATCTTTGTTTTACCGGAACTGCAGAGAATGATATGAGAACAGAGATCTATTGTAATGAGAGTATTATAGTGCTAAGGGATTCCAAGCCGGTCTCAACTCTGAATAATGAGGTGCAGGTCGCTTATTCGGGGAAGAAGGAACTCCAGCAGCTGGTTTTTGATTTTTGTAAAGCCGGAGAACCGGGAGTCCTGTGTATATGGTCAGATGATAAATACAACCAGCTTGTCAAGGCTTTTTTCAATTTGCATGAAACAATAGAAGCTTCAGGAGGGGTTGTATTTAATGAGCATGGGGAAATACTCTTTATTCACAGGAACGGGAAATGGGACCTTCCTAAAGGGAAGGTAAACGGTAAGGATAAGCGGAAAGCCGATAAGGATGAAGCCGGGAAAAAGAATAAGCCTCCCACCGATGAACAGGTTGACAGGAGCAGCAGGATCGCCAGGATCGCCGCACTAAGGGAAGTCAGGGAGGAGACCGGGCTGAAAAAGATCAGTATTATTTCTGAACTGCCTTTTACCTACCATATTTATTTCAGCGGTGAGCGAAGGATCATCAAACATACCCGTTGGTTTAAAATGGAAAGTAATACTTCCGACAGCCTTAAACCCCAGGTCTCAGAAGGTATTATAATTGCACGCTGGATACCCACCAATTCACTGGCATGCATTTTCCAGCATACTTATGAATCACTGAAGCCCCTGATAAAAACCGTATTGGCAAATACCTGACCAAACACCATTCGTATGAACCAGAAATTGATAACACCTGCATCACTGGTGAATTCATTTATCCGGAAATCAAGTCTTAAACAGGAAGTCTATTTTAAGACCCTTGATATTTTCAGGCAGTTTAAAGCCGAATCGGAAAAGTTTATACACTCAAACCGGGATAAAGTTCTTAAATCAAAATACCCGCTTCTCTTCGAATTCAGGGAAAGAGGGGACTTCCAGTTTGAACTCCGGTTCGGTTCTGATATCCTGATTTTCATAATGCATACCAATGTGTTCGAGTTTCCCAGGGACCATGAAGTAATGAAGACCGACTACATAAAGCATGACAAGCTAAGGTCTTATTGCGGCAGCATCATGATCTTTAATTTTCTCGCCGATTCCTTTAAATACAACCGCTCGAATGACATCGGATACCTGATCGGAAGAGTTTTTATCAACAGGGAACTCCATTATTTTGTTGAAGGTAAGCGCGAAGTAGGCCTGCTTTATAATAATTTTGGCCATTCATCTATCGATATAAAAACCATCCGGTCAATAGTCCATTCCAGCATTTTGTATACCATAAATTTCGATCTGCTGACTCCTCCATTTGATAATCTGAAGGAAGTGAGCGTGGTTGAAATGCAGTCACAGCTTGATACCATGTCAATCCGTACAGGGAAACGCATAGGATTCAGATTTCAGGCGGATGAGGTTGTCCGGAATGGAAAATGAAGGAAACTCATTGATATTGTTGTTGCCTGCTAAGTATAATTAAACACAAAAAACTTTTGATATGAAAAATCTTTTACTGTCCATGCTTCTCTGCCCGGTTTTGTGTTTTGCACAGGGAGAAGCCAATCAAATAATAGCACATGGTCTGGCTGATAAACAAGCATCTCCGGTGACAATATTCACTGCAAAGAAAGTCATAACCATGGAGCAGTCCAATCCTGAAGCAACTGCAATTGCAGTTTTGGATAAAAGAATCGTTGCTGTTGGCTCGCTTGACCAGGTGAAAGCTGCCTTGGGAAATTCGAAGTTCATCGTGGATGAAACATTTGCGAAAAAAATCATCATGCCGGGTTTTATCGACCAGCACTTGCATCCCATCCTTGGCGGACTGACACTGTCAACGGAGGTCATAGCTCCTGAAGACTGGGTAATGCCTGAAAGAACGTTTAAGGCAGCCTCAACACCGGCTGAATACCTTGCAAGACTTAAATCAGCCGAGGCAGCTATGAAAGACAAGAAAGAATGGCTGTTCTCCTGGGGATATCATAATCTATGGCATGGGAAAATGAGCCGGGCATTGCTTGATTCGGTAAGCTCAACCCGACCCATAATGATCTGGCAACGGTCCTGTCATGAATTTTACATGAATACTGCCGCACTCAATACACTCGGATTAACAGAGCAGTCTATGCAGGGCAAAGGCGATGCCAGCAAGATGATGAACTGGGCCGAAGGGCATTGGTGGGAAGTCGGAACAAATCTTGTCATTGGGCCTCTTATGAAGGTTTTTGTGACCAGGGAGAGGCTGGAGTTCGGCCTGAAGCAAATGATAGCTTACCTGCACTCAAAAGGAGTTACCGCTTATAATGAACCTGGAGCCCTTCTTGCCCCGGGGTTGATAGAGATGTACCAGCAGATCCTGGGAGCAGATGCCACGCCCATGTATTCTTTTTTCATCATTGACGGCAGGGGGTATATCGATCAGGGAATCCCGGTTTCAGAGGCGATAGCAGATGGAGAAAAGATCGTAAATGCCCATTTGACAGGAAAAGTATCATTTTTTCCAAAGCAGATCAAACTCTTTGCCGACGGGGCTATAATTTCCCAGCTGATGCAGATGAAAGATCCCTATCTTGATGCAAACGGAAAGCCTGACCCCAACCACCACGGAGAATGGATGGTAACACCGGAAAATCTTGAAACCCGGAGCAAAGCCTATTGGGATGCGGGTTACCAGATCCATATACATGTTAACGGCGATGAAGGGCTTGAAGTTCTGCTTAATACTCTTGAACGGCGGATGGCTGAAAACCCGAGGGCAAACCATCGTACAGTGATCGTTCACTTTGCCAATTCTTCGGAAGAGCAGGTAGAACGGATTGCCAGGCTGGGAGCCCTGGTCAGTGCAAACTCCTATTACACCGTTGGATTTGCCGATAAATACAGCAAATTCGGCCTGGGTCCTGAACGTGCAAATTCAATGGTGCGCTCTGGCTCCGTGATAAAACACCATATCCCCTTATCATTCCACTCCGACCTCCCGATGGCTCCCTCTGACCCGCTTTTCCTCGCCTGGTGTGCCGTGAACCGGGTTACTCCATCAGGCCGGGTCGCTGCCCCCGAGCAGCGCATTAGTGTTATGGATGCCCTTAAAGGGATAACCATAGAATCTGCTTATTCATGGAGAAAAGAAAATGAGCTCGGAAGTATTGCGCCCGGCAAAATTGCCAATTTTACTATCCTTGAACAGGATCCCTTTGCTGTGGAACCGATAAAGCTTAAAGATATTCCCATATGGGGAACGGTCTTTGAAGGAAAACAATACCCCATCACAAAGAACAATTCATTGGGAATGAGGCAAGAGACAGGCAGCTCGTCAACCGGATTAACTGCGCTTCCACTGCCTTCGTGTTTTACTGGAGGAGAAAGTGATCATGATCATGAACATGGTTATTGCGGAGCCTGCAGTTTCAACCTCCAGTTAAGGAACAGCGGCGTACTCAACAGTATTGATTTCACCCAGGCTAAGAAGTGACGTGAAAGATACTGTGATACCCTTTATCACAACAGCCATTCAGAGTTAGTTTAAAGGAGTATCTACTTCGGCAGTTTAATCCCGATGAGGTCTTTTCCGTCGAAACTGTATGCCTGAACATAATTCCCGGTTTCTTTAATGACGAGAGCAAACTGACCATATCCTTTCAGGGAGCCCTTAATTGGAAATTCTTCCTTGGTAAGCAGGTCGGGAGAGAATCTGAAAATGCTCGTGCCGCAAAATGCGTAGATCCGTTTTTTTGAATCCACCTGCAGCTGCGCACCACCATAAGGCATGCTGATAGCGCGGATAAACAAACCCTTATTATATAATTCCAGTGTTTTATTGTTCCCGCAAAAAATATATTCCTGTGCGCCGGGAGTTCCCACAATTGAGCTATAGTGAGAAGTGGTTGAGACCTGGTACGTTGAGTCAAGTTTATTAACATTATAAACAGAGTTGTACATTGAAACACAGGACATCTTAATATTTTATATAGGTTTAGCCGGGTGGGATATTCCGGTAAACAGGATCCTTGTGTAATGTTGGAGTGGGGGTGAACTGATTTTGCTTTCAGATTTCAGTTCTTCAGTTTTCAACTTCAGTCCATTAAATATTCTGGTGAATAATTTTCACTCCTTGTCGGGAGGATGAAAATATTCATTATATTACAGGTCTAAGTAAGAATAAAATTACTGATTCATTTAAAAGAAACTGATTAATAGAACTTTCCTAAACCCTGAAACATGAAAATTAATCAACATATCATAGCTTTTTCAGCGATCCTTTCAGTGATAGCAATCACAGTAGGTTGCACCAAAAAACAGTCAACCGCCGACAGCATGCTGCCAACGCAGCAACCAGCTGAACCCAAACAGGATATATTTTCCGCCGCGGTGCATATGGGAGTCAATTACGGACCCTTTCATTATGCTAACCAGAATCCCGGAACCCAGATCCCTCTTTCGCAGATTCAGTCAGATTTGGCACTCATAGGCACAACATTCAGTTTCATACGTACTTATACTGTTGCAAACGGGATGGACCAGGTCGTGCCTGAGTCGGCTTCACTCGGTATTCAAGTCGCGGTTGGAGTTTACTGTTATCCTGGCGATTCAGTAAGCACACAGGCCGACATTAACCTGGCAGTTAGCCGGGCAGCTGCATATCCTTCAACCGTTACTGCCATTGTGGTGGGCAATGAGACGAATATTGACGGTCCGAATTATGTTAATGATTCTACTGTTGCGGGATATATGAATTATGCAAGTCAGAAACTGATAGCCGCTGGTCTGACGGGAATCACAGTCAGTTCCTGCATAACAGGGGTGGGTGGACTTCCGGGTGGTAGCGGGAACAACCATGGCTGCCCGCAGATCATGCAAAAATGCGCCAGCCTTAATGCCCAAGGGGATAAAGTGATTTTCATGACAATCTACCCGTATTACGGACAGAAGTACAACAACCAGAACACCCCCTCCAATATCGCGGGCAATATGCAGTGGTCCCACGACAATGGCATGGCCCAGGCAGAAGCTTTAGGATTAGATGTTGTTATCGGGGAAATTGGATGGCCCAGCCAAGGTAACGATCCCACTATGGAGAACGCGACCAATGAAGGTCTGAATTTCACCGCTACCCTCGCCTGGATCAATGGAACCAATATTTACAATCAATCTTACAACACACTGTGGTTTTCGATGTTTGATGAACCCTGGAAAACAGGTGAACCTTTCGGGGTTGGCCCTTATTGGGGACTTTATGCAGCAAATGGAGCGACCCAGCCAAAATTTACGATCCCTTCATTGAATTGACAGGGTTTGAACAATCTTCCTGAAATAGAAAAAGGCCGGTAACAATGTTGTTACCAGCCTTTTTTGTAGCCCGTAGGGGAATCGAACCCCTGTTACCAGGATGAAAACCTGACGTCCTAACCCCTAGACGAACGGGCCAAAGTTGTTTTGGGAGTGCAAAATTACAAAATGTATTGAATACTGCAAAACAATTTTACGTTAAAGGCGGTAATGGACTTACCAGAAATTATCAGACTGGCATCAGACAAACTGATTAAGATTGAATAAACTTAATTCCATGCGATTATTTTTTTGAAAATTAGGTAATTCAGTCTTACATTTGCCGAAATAATGTTTCTAAACCGAAAACTTATGCCAAGTATTAAATTTACAGAAGCTGAACTGGAATTCCTAGTGGGACAGTATGAACTTGAGTTAATTGAAGCCGAAAAGTATATCGGAGAGATAAAAAATATCCTCAAAAAACTTGGGGTCGTTTACCATGAAGTTTCGGAAAAGCAGGAAAAGACCGGGAAAAGAGGAAGAGGTCGTCCGGCAAAGGCTAAAGTAAAAGAAACCAAGTTACCCCAGCCTGAGAAGGAAGTCACGGAAAAGAAAAAAGGAAAGCGGGGCAGGCCTAAAAAGAAGGGCAGTAAAGCTCTGGTTAAATCTGTTGTTAAATCCCAGCCAAAAGCCCTGGAATCAAAGACGGATATTGCGAAAGCTGAAGTAAAGAAAGCCGCTGCAGTGAAAGCAGTTAAGAAAGCAAAACCTTCAAAGGAAAAGAAACCGGTAGTCAAAGTAAAACCCGCACCGAAGAAGGAAAAATCAGTTAAGAAGGCAGAGCAAAAAGCTGTTGTTCAGCCAGCTAAGGAGACTGATACAAAACCGGTGAAGGCTGCTGTGAAAAAAGTTACCAAACCGAAGCCGGTCGCTAAAAAGAAAAAAGCTGCCCCTAAATCAAAGCCCAGGCAGATACTGAAATCTGAACCCAAGTCCCCTGTTTCTGAAACTCCCCCGGTAATTCCTGCAGAGGAGAAGCCGGCCGAATTATAACCCGGGCAATTTCTTTCAGCTTAGAGAGCCTGACATTTATATACGCGGGAAATTGTGTTATTGATATTTCCTAATTCAAATATTTATTGTAATTTTGCGCCCTGATTTAAAAAGAAGGACAATCAATTAACAAATTCAATCCATGGCCAATCACAAAAGTTCGGAAAAACGCATCAGGAATACCAAAACTAAGAGAACAGAGAACCGTTACCAGGGCAAGACTGTACGTAATGCCGTGAAAAAAGTGCGTGAAACCGAAGAGATAGAGCAGGTTAAGAAAGATTTGCCAAAAGTCATTTCACAGCTTGATAAACTTGCTAAAAAGTCGGTAATTCATAAGAATAAAGCCGCCAACCTCAAGAGCAAGCTGATGAAAAAGGCGAATGTGGCTAAAACTGCCTGATAAAGCCTCCTCTTAATTCCTGTCTTTTTTCCTCGTCCAGCGAAATCCCCTGAACGATAACCTCTGAATATAGGTTTTTAAATGCCGTTCCTTTTTCCTGGGATAGATGTCATCTATTTTGATCATGATCCCGGTTTCCTCAACATCCCCGAATCCCAGGTTAATTGAAGTGCCAAACGTGCGCATTGTGGCACTGAGGTTCATATACGCGTTGACCAGGGGAGGAACAAGTTCTCCATGGCTTCTGACCTCATGGATCAGGATCTTGTAATTTTCTTCGAACGAGGGGGCGTTAAAGATGTTATTCAGGGTTTCTGAAGGTGTTTCAGTCGCAAGAAGATATTTGGGTGTAAGCAGGTGCTCATTATCGGGGAAAAACCGCTGCAGGTAGTACAACACAACATCCCTTGCAATTTTATTATACTGAGGATACATCGTCATCTTTCCGAAGAAATATCTCACATCCGGGTTTTCGACAATCATGGCGCCCAACCCGTCCCACAGGTTATCAAGCGAAAACATGCCTTTCCTCAGGTTTACAGTCGGCTGGTATTCAGGCTGTACAAAGGACCTGCCCAGCTCGATGGAATAAGGCAGATAATCGCGTATAAACTTATGTGAAAAATCAAACAGTTCGGCCGTGGCTGATTTCAGGCAGCCATCCGACTGGCATGGAATATCTCTTCCGTGGATAAACCTGTAACCTCCTACGATTTCATGATCGGAAGGATCCCACACGATCAACTGGTGAAAAGGCTCATCCATCACATCGAACTCATCGATATCGATAGCCTTTCCCGTTCCCCCCCCGGCATCCCTGAACGTTATTTCCCTGAGCCTTCCAAGTTCCTTCATCAGGTTGGGAGAATCATGGGCAGTAAAAATATAAATCTTGTTTTGCCCGTTATTCGTGTTGCGCACAAATTTCGAGTCGGTCAGCTCAGCATCAAGCAAATGCTTGTCAACGGGTGGTATGATGGTTTCCATGATACGTGAATAAGACTCTGATACAAAAGTACTAAAAGCAGTAAACGGTTTACAGTGGTGATAAAGTATATGATCCTATTTCCTATTTTTGCCGTATGACTCCTGAAATTGAAGAAATACCAGAAAAGCTGATCAACGTTGAAGGGCTTTTTGCAGCGAAAAATCCAAAACTGCTTAAACTAATCCCCCGCTGGTTCCTGGCATACCTGAAACGCATCATCCACGAGGATGCTGTCAACGGGTATATATACAGGAACAGGGATAAATTCGGACTGCCATTCGTCGAGGCTATTCTGAAGGAGTTCGGGGTTACCGTCAATACAGTAATTCCTGGTACGGATTCTGCGGATGGGTGGAAGGTGCTTGCAGATATGCTCAGGGGCCGCAGGCTGATTATCGCATCCAATCATCCGCTTGGGGGCCTCGACGGACTCGCCCTGATGAACCAGATAGGGAATGCAAGGGCGGATATAGTTTTCCCTGTTAACGATCTGCTGATGAACGTCCCTGGCTTAAGGCCCTTGTTCATCCCCATCAACAAGCATGGAAAGAATACCGAAAATGCAATGATCATCGATGAAAATTTTGCAAGTGAGAAGATGATATTGTATTTCCCGGCAGGATTGGTTTCCCGCAAGTTCAAAGGAGGGGTGATCAGGGACCTGGAATGGAAAAGCACCTTCATCAAAAAAGCGAAGAAATATCATCGCGACATCCTTCCCGTATATATTTCGGGACGGAATTCCGTCTGGTTTTATAACCTCTCGAACTGGAGAAAAAGACTGGGCATAAAGGCTAACATAGAAATGTTGTACCTTGCCGATGAAATGATGAAACAGAGAGGGCATACGATCACCATTATGATAGGTGAGATGATCTCCTGGGAGTCTCTCGATAAATCGAGGAATGACCTTCAATGGGCAGAATATGTCAGGCAGAAAGCTTATAGCCTCAACAACAAGAAGTAACAGAAACCGCTCCCACATCCGCAAACATGAACCTGAAATTTATATCAAGCGTTGTACATCCAAAAGATGGTCCGCAAACGGGCTTGCCCGAATTTGCCTTTATCGGCCGCTCGAATGTGGGTAAATCCTCACTTATCAATATGCTTGCCGGCAGGCGCAGCCTTGCTAAGATATCGTCGCATCCCGGCAAGACCAGGACAATCAATCATTTTCTTGAAGAGGAGCGGATGTTTTACCTCGTTGACCTCCCGGGTTACGGCTATGCAAAACTGTCAAAGGATGAGAAGGCGAAGATCGAGCAGGTTATAAGGAATTATATTACAAAAAGCCAGGCTCTGCGATGTACTTTTATCCTGGTCGACGCCAGGCATGACCCATTGAAGCAGGATATGGAATTCCTTTCATGGATGATAGAACAGGAGAAGCAGTTCGTGATCCTGTTCACCAAGACCGATAAGCTTTCGAGCAATGAGAAGAGAAATCTTCAGGCAAAATACACTAAAGGCTTTCAGGCGTTTATGCCTGGTTTTATTCCCCAGATCATTCCAACATCTTCTGTAACCGGACTTGGGAGTGATGAAATAAAGGAACTTATAGATGAGATGATGCTTGCTTAAGCTCAACCAGGAGTTGGTTCTTTGGGACCCTGTCTCCCTGCTTCACATAGATTTTCTTTACAGAAGTGTCGAAAGGCGCAAGAAGATGGTTGTCCATTTTCATTGCCTGCAGCACAAGAAGGGTCTGGCCCTCTTTGACCTTCTGGTTTTCTTTTACCATCACTTTCATGATAGTACCCGGGATGAAAGCCGTGATCTTCCCTGGATCTTCGGGCTGATAAGGTTTACGGCTCAGGAAGGTGCGGTTGGCAAGGGTTTTATAGGCGATATGTTCCATCTGGAACGAGATGAACTCAGGTTCCGGCTCTGCCTGCGGTTTTTCGTTTTCTTCCATGCGGTCAGGATCTTTTACTTAGAACGATCAGAAAGGAGGAACCCCGTGTTTTTTCTTCGGGGCGACCTCATTTTTATTCTGTGCGAGGGTAAGTGAATGAATAAGGAAATTCCTGGTTTCCGAAGGTTCAATCACGGCATCAACATACCCGTAAGCAGCAGCTACGTATGGATTGGCAAATTTCTGCCTGTATTCTTCTATAAGCCGTTTGCGTGTTTCTTCAGGATTGTCGGAGGATTTTATTTCGGCCCTGAAAATTATGTTTGCAGCGCCTTCGGGGCCCATTACAGCGATCTCAGCAGTTGGCCATGCCAGCACAAAATCGGCACGCAGATGATGGGAGCACATGGCGATATAGCCTCCGCCGTAAGCTTTGCGCAGGATTACGGTGAGTTTGGGCACGGTGGCTTCGCTGTATGCATATAACACTTTCGCCCCATGGCGGATAACGCCTGCATGTTCCTGGTCTATTCCGGGCAGATAGCCGGGAAGGTCAACCAGGGTTACCAGGGGTATATTGAATGCGTCGCAGTAGCGAATGAACCTTGCAGCCTTATCGCTGGAATCAACGTCAAGAACACCGGCAAGAACCATGGGCTGGTTGGCGACAAATCCAATGGTTTGTCCGTCAAGCCTCGCAAAACCGATCACGATGTTAGCGGCCCACATCTGGTGAATTTCAAAGAAATCCGAATCATCGACCAGGGCCTTGATCACATCCCTTACATCATATGGAGTCATAGGGTTGGTAGGGAAAACGCTGTCGATCTTATAATGCCTTGTTTTGGGCGCTTTCTTCGGAAAATTCTCGGCTTTTTTATCGTTGTTCCAGGGGATAAAGCTTACCAGGCGTTTGATCTGGGTGAAACACTCTTCCTCGCTCTCGGCAAAGAAGTGTGCATTCCCGGTGATCTCTGCATGTACCTTGGCACCTCCCAGGTCTTCCATGGAAATCTCCTCACCCAGAACGGTCTTGATTACTTCCGGACCGGTGATAAACATTTTTGAGATCTTGTCGACGACAAACACAAAATCGGTTAATGCAGGGGAGTAAACTGCACCGCCGGCGCATGGGCCCAGGATCACACTGATCTGCGGGATTACTCCCGATGCGAGGGTGTTCCTGTAGAAGATCTCACCATAACCGGCAAGGGAATTCACGCCTTCCTGGATTCGGGCACCTCCTGAATCGTTGATGCCGATCAGGGGTACTTTCATCTTCATGGCATGATCCATGATCTTGGTGATCTTCTTGGCATGCATAAATCCTAACGAACCACCTGCTACAGTGAAGTCCTGGGCGAAAATGCAAACAGGCCAACCATTGATGGAACCGGTGCCGGTGATAACACCATCACCCGGCAAATACTTTTTATCCATGTCGAAGTCCTGCCCGGCATGCTTCACAAACAGATCGTATTCATGGAATGAATTCGGATCCAGTAATGCCAGGATTCGTTCACGGGCTGTCATTTTACCGGATGCCTTCTGTTTCTCAAGGGCTTGTTCACCGCCTCCCTGAAAAGCTTCATTCATCCTTCGCTTAAGTTCGTTGGTCTTAGCTCTTAAACTCATGATTTTGGTTTTTGGCGCAGAGGTGGCAAAAGTACGATTATGAAGATGAAAAATGAATGATATAAAACTTCCAAATCCGGTTTTCAGTCAGGGCGGTCCCGGAATCGAAGATTATGCTACTCTGGGCCATTCTTATAAAAAACCGGAATTCAGGTAATTAAATCAAGGTGTTATGCTGTTGTGAAGGTAATAACAGTTGTTAAAATAAAAACGTTAAAAATTGTTAAATGAACCCCGGTTGAAACTAAATGGATCTATTTGAACGTTGCGACCGTGATTCCGCTTCCTCCTCTTTCGACAAGTTCGTCTTTTGCAGTTTTTATTTCTTTTACAGAACGCAGGTAATCCCTTGTGATCTGCCTCAGAACACCATTCCCTTTGCCATGAAGGATGCGTACTTCATTGATCGAGAGCATGACTGCATCATCAATATAATGCTGCAGCATCGAAACTGCCTCATCCACCCTTTTTCCCCTGAGGTCAAGGGTCATCTGGAAATCATTGAGCTTTCGCTGAAGGTCGTCGACGTATGACTGAAACTGCCTGTGCTTTGCGGGCAGGGGTTCGCTGAGCTGAAGCTTTGAAAGTGAGACGAAAGAGGGTTTGGGGGATGGGGATTGGGGATTGGGGATTTTGGATGCAGGATCCGGGATGCGGGATGCAGGATGCGTGATAGGGGATTCGGGTTCTTTGAATGGGGTAGTTTCCAGCTTTTGCTTCAGGTCCTTAAGATTGGTTCGAGCTGATTTTGTGCGTTCCTTTTCGGCATTGGCCTCTTTGATTTCCTTAACCGTACGCTCAATAGTCTTATTCGCATCAGTAACGATCTTCAGAGCTTCAAGCCTTGCATTTTCCAGGATCTCTTTTTTCGATTTTTCAAGATCTCCAGAAAGCTTTTCATATTTGCTTATCAACTCACCCAGGAAGTCGTCGGCAACACTGAGCTCGGTGGTCTTTTTACTCATCTCCTCCTTCTCGGTTTCCAGGTCCTGTATCTGTTTCTCAAAATTCAGCTGGCTGTGGCCGGTAATATTCCTTGCTTTTTCAAGAACTGAATCGGGGAACCCTATCTGCGAAGCAATTTCAAAGGCAAATGAGTTACCGGGTTTTCCTTTTTTCAGGCGGTACAGCGGCTTGAGTTTTTTAGAGTCATACAGCATCGCTCCGTTCACAATGCCTTTGACCCTCCCGGCAAGGAGTTTGAGGTTTGAATAATGTGTGGTGATGATCCCATAAGTGCCTTTTAAAGCCATCTCCTCCAGGCAGGCTTCGGCCATCGCCCCGCCTTGTGAAGGGTCGGTTCCCGAACCAAACTCATCGATCAGCAAAAGTGTACTGCTGTCGATATGTTCAAGAAAAAATTTAAGGTTCAGTAATTTGGATGTATATGTGCTGAGATCGTTGTCGATCGATTGTTCATCGCCTATATCCAGGAAGATATTCTCAAAGATAAGGAACTCCGAATCTTCCCTCACTGGTGGCAGTAATCCGCATTGAAACATATACTGAAGCAGTCCTACTGTCTTCAGGCAAACCGACTTCCCACCGGCATTTGGTCCTGAGATAATGAGGATGCGTTCCTCACCTTCAAGTTCAATCTCAAGCGGAACCACCGTTTTTTTAATCTTTTTAAAATGGAGGTAGAGGTTCGGGTGGATGGCCTGGTACCATTTGAATCCAGGTCTGCTCCCCGATTGGCGGAGGCCCTGGCTTTGAGCCGCAATGTTAGGCAGAACCCCTGAGACCTCCCTGGCAAACAAAGCCTTTGCACGTATAAAATCTATAATACCCATGAAATGATACAGGCTGATCAGGTTCACTGTATCAGGTCTTACTTCATCGGTAAAAGAGATCAGGATCTTAATGATCTCCCTTTTTTCAGCATATTCAATTTCGCGGATTTCGTTATTGGTCTCGAAAATAGCTGCCGGCTCGATATATACGGTTTGCCCGGTTGCCGACTCATCATGAACATACCCGCTTATCTTTCGTTTGTGGGCGCTCATCATCGGGATCACCAGCCTGCCGTTGCGGATGGTGACTTCAGCATCCTCGGGGGTCCATCCCGACTGTCGGGCAACTTTCAGGTCATGATGGATTTTATGTTCGACGCTGGCAAGTTTATAAGCCTTCTCCTTTCTCAACCGGGCCAGCTCAGGCGATGCGTTGTCCCTGACCTGCGAACGCTCATCAAGTATTTTATCGATACGGTGGATGAGATTTCCCGGGATGCTCAGGGCCGCATGGTCGGTGATGTTCTTTGCGATCTGACCGTAAAGACCAGGACAAATTTCCTGCCTCTGCGTAAAGAAATTTATCAGGGCTTCAACAGTCTGAAGTGAAAGCCTGAGTTCGGCAATTGAATCTTCTTCGAGATAGGTCCCGGGTGTGGCAATCCTGCTTAGTTCAGGTATAAGGTCGTAGTAATCCTGGGCAGGGAATCCTTCCTCAAAATTCAGTACATGCAGCATCTCACTGCACAATATTAAATTTAGATGAATTTCGTCCCTTGAAGAAGAGAAGGAGATCCCTGAAACCAGGTGTTCTCCTATGGACGACAGGCAGTTAGATTTCAGTGTTTCCCTGATGGTATCGAAACCCAGTTTATTTTCAAAAGAAGTTGGATAAAGCATTTTGCAAAATTAAAAAAATTGTACCTTTGCAGTCTGTTAATCGATTCACAATAAGAAGAAATAAAATCTTAAAAATCAACATATTATGACTAAAATTAAAAAATACTTGACTTGTGACGGTAACCAGGCTGCATCACATATTGCCTATATGTTCAGCGAAGTTGCCGCGATCTACCCCATCACTCCTTCCTCAAACATGGCAGAGAATGTTGATGAGTGGGCTGCCAACGGCCGTAAAAATATTTTCGGAGACGAAGTCAGGGTGGCTGAAATGCAGAGTGAGGCCGGCGCTGCCGGAGCAGTGCATGGTTCACTCCAGGCTGGTGTTCTCACAACTACCTTTACCGCTTCCCAGGGTCTTCTTCTGATGATCCCCAATATGTATAAAATTGCAGGTGAACTTCTTCCCTGCGTCTTTCATGTATCGGCAAGGACTGTTGCTGCTCATGCCCTCTCGATTTTCGGTGACCATGGCGACGTTTATGCAACCAGGCAAACCGGTTTTGCCATGCTCGCCTCAGGTTCAATCCAGGAGATCATGGACCTTGCTGGGATTGCACATCTTGGTGCTATCAAACTGAGGCTACCCTTCCTCCATTTCTTTGATGGCTTCCGTTCCTCACATGAGATCCAGAAGATCGAAATGTTTGAGAATGAAGATATGGCAAAGCTTCTCGACTACCAGGCGCTCCAGGAGTTCCGCGACCGCGCCCTGAATCCCGAGCACCCCGTTACCCGTGGCACAGCCCAGAACCCCGATATTTTCTTCCAGGCAAAAGAAGCCGTGAACCGGTTTTATTTTCCGGTGGCGGATGTTGTTGATGACTATATGAAAGAGATCACAGTCCTTACAGGCAGGGAATATCACCCCTTTGTTTACTATGGAGATCCCCAGGCTGAAAACATAATCATCGCCATGGGTTCCGTTACCGAGACCATCCGCGAGACTATCGATTATCTTCGCGCAAAAGGAGAGAAAGTCGGCCTGGTGGTTGTTCACCTCTACCGTCCGTTCAGTGAAAAATATTTCTTCAACGTTTTGCCGAAATCGGTGAAACGCATAGCTGTCCTTGACCGCACAAAGGAACCCGGTGCAAACGGAGATCCCCTTTACCTCGACGTTCGGGATATGTTCTACGACAGGCAGGTAAGGCCAATGATCATCGCCGGACGTTACGGGCTCAGCTCAAAGGATACGACACCTGCACAGATCGTTGCTGTTTACGAGAACCTGAAGATGAAAGAACCCAAGAATCACTTCACCCTTGGAATCATCGACGATGTAACTTTCACTTCACTTCCGCTTCTGCCCGAAATTGACATCCAGCCTGCCGGCACTTTTTCTGCTAAATTCTGGGGCTTAGGTTCCGATGGTACGGTTGGTGCTAATAAAAACAGTATCAAGATCATTGCTGACAATACCGATAAATATGCCCAGGCATATTTTGCTTATGATTCCAAGAAGTCAGGTGGTGTAACGGTTTCCCACCTCCGTTTCGGCGACAGCCCGATACGTTCGACATACCTGGTAAACATGGCTGATTTTACAGCATGCCATGTTCCTTCATATCTTGAAAAATATGATTTGCTGAAAGGACTGAAAGACGAAGGAACCTTCCTTCTCAACTCGATCTGGGATGCTGAAGAAACTAAAAAACGCCTTCCGGATTCCATGAAAAAATTCATGGCCGATCATAAGATCAAATTTTATATGATCGATGCCACAAAACTTGCCGAAGAAATAGGCCTTGGCAACCGCACTAATTCGATCATGCAGTCGGCCTTCTTCAAACTTGCCAATGTAATTCCTTATGAAGCTGCTGTCAAGGATATGAAGAAAGCTATTCAGAAGACTTATGGCCGCAAGGGTGATGAAATCGTGAACATGAACTGCGCAGCCATAGACAAGGGAGGAGAGGTTATACAGATCGAGATCCCTGCTGAATGGTCGAAAATTGTTTTGAAAGCCGGAGTTGAGGATACCTCGATCCCGAAATTCGTGAAAGAAATATTTGACCCGGTTTCGGCAATGAATGGTGACGATATTCCAGTAAGCGCCTTTGTTGGCAGGGAAGATGGCACTTTTCCTTCTGGACTGACTGTTCGTGAAAAACGCGGTATTGCTGTTAACGTTCCCAAATGGATTCCCGAAAACTGTATCCAGTGCAACCAGTGCGCATATGTTTGTCCTCACGCAGCCATCCGCCCTTTCCTCCTCAACGAAGGTGAAAAGAAGAATGCTCCTGAAGGAATGCCTACGCTAAAAGCCATCGGCAAAGAACTTGCCGGATATGAATTCAAGATCCAGGTGAGTGTGCTTGACTGCACCGGCTGCGGTAACTGTGCCGACATTTGTCCGTCAAAAACCAAAGCCCTCGAAATGAACACCCTGGGCAGCCAGATGGAAGAAGTAAAGAACTGGGATTACCTTATCGACCATATTTCTTATAAAACAGATGTGATCGACAGGTTCAAGACCTTTAAAAACAGCCAGTTTGCACAGCCGCTTTTTGAGTTCTCAGGGGCTTGTGCAGGATGCGGCGAAACACCATATATTAAACTTCTCACCCAGCTCTACGGCGAAAGGATGATGATTGCCAATGCCACGGGATGCTCCAGCATTTATGGCGGCACGGCTCCTTTCACACCTTACCGTGCCAACATGAACGGTGAAGGTCCGGCCTGGGCAAATTCACTGTTCGAGGATAACGCCGAGTACGGTTACGGCATGGCTATCGGTATTGGTAAACTCCGTGAGCGTATTGCACGTAAAATGAAAGAAGCCATCAAAGTCAATATAATGGGTGCTGAAACTCTTACATGCTTCCAGGAATGGATAGAAGGCAAGAACGACGCAGTCAAATCAAAAGCTGCGACGGTGAAACTTCTGCCTTTACTGGAAAATGAAACCGACCAGCTTGCAAAGGAGATCCTTCAACTGAAACAATACCTTGTAAAGAAATCGATATGGATCATCGGCGGAGACGGATGGGCATACGATATCGGATATGGTGGTCTCGACCATGTGATTGCTTCGGGTGAAGACGTCAACATACTTGTATTGGATACCGAAGTGTACTCGAATACAGGAGGACAGGCATCGAAGTCGACCCCGGCAGGAGCCGTTGCCAAGTTTGCTGCCTCGGGAAAGAAAGTCCGCAAGAAAGACCTCGGCGCAATGGCCATGACCTATGGATATGTATATACCGCACAGGTTGCCATGGGTGCCAACAACAGCCAGCTTTTCAGGGCTGTTAAAGAAGCAGAAGCCTATAAGGGACCTTCACTTGTCATCGCATACTCGACCTGCATAAATCATGGCTTGAAACACGGAATGGGTAAAGCCCAGGAGGAGATGGATAACGCCGTCAACGCAGGTTACTGGAACCTTTACAGGTATAACCCCATGAACCCAGTCGACGGAAAGAACCCCTTCACCCTCGATTCCAAGGAACCCGACTGGGCGAAATTCCAGGAATTTCTGGCCAGCGAAGTAAGGTATACTTCACTCAAAGCCATGTTCCCTGAGGAAGCTGTTGAACTTTTCGCTGCAGCGGAGGAAAATGCCCGCTGGAGGTTTGATAATTACAAACGCCTTTCAGAAATGAAGTTTGAAAAGTAATCCGGCAATAAAATTTCAGTAAGATAGTTTTATAAACATATTTAAATCCGCTAACGTATGCCAACCCTGAATACAAACTACATGGGGTTAAACCTCAAAAACCCTGTTATTGTTGGAGCAAGCAACCTGGTTAAGGATCTTGATACAATTCTCCGGATGGAAGAAGCCGGTGCTGCAGCAATTGTATATAAAACCTTGTTCGAGGAACAGATCGAACTTGAAAAGCTTCAGCTGTCTGAAGAACTGAACCAGTACAATGAAAGACATGCTGAAATGATCAGCCTGTTCCCCGACATCAACCATGCCGGTCCGCGCGAACACCTTTCACATCTGAGAAAAGTTGTTGATACAGTAAATATCCCGGTTATCGCAAGCCTGAACTGCCTCTTTGAGGATACCTGGGTTGAATATGCGAAACTCATCGAGCAAACAGGTGTAAATGCTCTTGAGATGAACCTTTATACACTTCCGGCTGATTTTAAAAAAGAAGGTAAGTCAATCATCAATGAGCAGCTTGCCGTGATCTCCGAAGTGAAGAAGAACCTGAAAATTCCTGTAAGTGTGAAACTCAGCCCGTTTTATACTAACGTACTCGGGATCATCCAGCAAATGTATCATGCAGGGGTTGATGGTTTTGTTCTTTTCAACCGTCTTTTCCAGCCTGATATCGACATCGAAAAGGTAGAACATCATTTTCCCTATAACCTCAGCAACGAGGAAGACAACCGTCTTGCCCTGAGGTATATCGGGATGCTCTATCATGAGATCAGGGGCTCATTATGTGCCAATACAGGTATTTTTACCGGGAAAGATGTGGTGAAGATGATCCTGGCAGGAGCAGATTGTGTTCAGGTGGTAAGCACCATCTATAAAAACGGCCCTGCCCAGATTACAAAGATGATCACTGAACTCGAGGAATGGATGGGAAGGAAGAAATTCGACACCATCGATAGCTTCAAGGGCAAACTTTCACGCAAGGAACTGAAAGACCCGTTTGTTTATAAACGTGCTCAATATATCGATATCCTGATGAAGAGCGAAGAGATCTTTAAAAGATATCCAATGAGGTAATCAGGATACAGGATAAAAAAAAGGCTGCCATTATCAGGGCAGCCTTTTTTTATGCAGGATGTTTTAGTTGATGTCGAATTGATACAGGCATCTCGCCTGGATTCCTTTCATTGAACGGATTTCTTTGATCGTTTCGTAATACTTGTAATCTGCTCCCATGATGGCCCGGATCTTCGTATCGGGGCTGTTATCAAAGATCTGATCGAGGATTTGCTGAAACGGATCTTTCTGTTCGGGGAGGGACTGAAGTTTGTAAGTTTTCAGTTTTGCAAGGTCCGCGGCCACTTCGATGGCTTTGCTGAGACCTCCGAAATCGTCGATCAGACCAATCTTTTTAGCATCAACACCGCTCCATACCCTTCCCTGTCCGATGCTGTCGACCTGCGCTTTTGAGAGCTTACGGCCATCAGCCACCTTGGTGATAAAGGTATCGTAAAAATTTTCAATCTCCTTTTGTATTACTGCATATTCAAAAGGAGTAAGCGCTCTCTGAACCGGGATAAACCCCGAATTCCTGTTCGTATTTGCCTCATCAAAAGTGATGCCCAGCTTGTTCTTCATCAGTCCCTGGAAATTCGGGATAATTCCAAATACGCCGATAGACCCAGTGATTGTGTTTGGTTCGGCAAGGATCTTCGTGGCCGGACAAGCAATATAATATCCCCCGCTGGCTGCGACATCCCCGAAAGAAGCAACAACAGGCTTTACTTTGGCGGCAAGCATCACTTCCCTCCAGATTATATCTGAAGCAAGTCCGTCACCACCTCCTGAATTGATGCGGAACACGATCGCCTTCACTTTATCATCTTCCCGGGCCTTCCTGATGGCTTTGGAGATGCGGTCTGAACCAATGCTCTGATCATCCCCTTCACCTCCTGAGATCGATCCCTGGGCATAAATCACAGCGATCTTGTCTTTGGATTTGTTTTTTAATGAAGGATCATACACTTCGGTATATTTATCCACAGACACAGTCTTGATCTTAGCTTTTTCTTCAAGTCCCAGTTTCGACCTGAGGTCTTTCAGAAACTCATCTTTATAAGCGATCTGGTCGATAAATTTATATTTCAGAGCTTCTTTCGGGTTTCCAAGCTTCAGGCTGTCGGCGATGGTATTTAAATCTGCCACGCTGATTTTCCTCGACTCACTTATGCCTGAGACCATCTGCCCCCAGAGGTCGGTGATCAGTTTGGTGGTCTGCGTTCTGCTCTCAGCACTCATTTTGTCGAGGAACAGGGGTTCTGTTGCAGCTTTGAACTTGCCATGCCTCACGATCTGCATCTTTATATCAAGTTTCTCGAGGGTTCCTTTTAAAAACATCATGTTTACACCCAGTCCTTTAAAGAAAACGATCCCCTGGGGAGTCAGATAGATTTTATCGGCTACCGACGCCAGGTAGTAAGCTTTCTGGTCATAACCTTCACTGTAGGACCAGATAAACTTCCCTGACTTTTTAAAATCAAGCAGGCCTTCCCTGATCTCTTCAATTGTTGACATACCCGCAGGGATCATCGACAGATCAAGCCAGATACCAGCTATTTTATCATCCTTTTTGGCTTTTTTAAGATTCTGCAGAATTTCGTTCAGACCTGCATACTTCTCTGTTCCGTACATGTTTAATACAGGCATTTTCGGGGCCCTGTCGGCAAGGGTCTTGTCAAGCTTGATAACAAGCATTGTATTCTTCTCTATCACGACTTCGTCACTTGAAGCCGCTGCAACGATCCCGGCAATGATCCCGAGACTTAAAAGGAAAAGAAGGACTACTACAAGGAATGTCCCCAGCATGCTGGCAAACATGAATTTAAAAAACTGTTTCATAAGGATATGATTTTGATGTTTAGTTCGATTTAAAGTACCAAGGTAAATGTAAACAAAATACTGTGCAAAAGAAAAAACTCAATGAATTATAGAGAACACTAAAATAAGTATCATTGCATATAAAATCTGACGTGTGAGATTGCTGCTGGTTACACTTACCCTGATCTTCTTTTTTCTTTTTGGCACGGTTATGTATACACGTGGTCATGAAACAGCCAAAAAGAAATCCTCTTCAACAAAAAAGCCGGTTCCGAAGAAAGAGCCGAGTCTGAAGGTCATGGACAAGGGTAAGGCTTCTCCCCGTTCAATGAAAGTTTTTTTACTTCAGAACAACCGGGAAGCTGACTCCAACACTGTGAAAAGGCTTGTTAAAATCTATATTACGGAAGCAAACCGTGAAGGAGTGAATTATGAAGCTGCATTCTGCCAGATGTGTCTTGAGACAGGTTTCCTGAAGTTTGAGGGAAGTGTGAGCAGGTATCAGAATAATTACTGCGGACTGGGTTGCGTAGATGCCTTCAGCAGCGGAGACTGGTTTGCCAATATGGAAGAAGGAGTAAGGGCCCATATTCAGCATCTGAAGGCCTATGCAAGCCTTGAGCCGCTGAGAACGCCCGTGGTGGACCCACGCTTCAGCAACGTTAAAAGGGGCAATGTAAAGCTTGTTACGGAACTTACAGGAAAGTGGGCGGCAGACCAGGATTACGGACAGAAGATCGCAGCATTAATCAAAAGGCTTCATGCCATATAAGACCAGGGCAAATGAATCAATCGGTAATATTACTTCTGGGGAGTAACCGGGGCGACAGGGAAAAGAATTTGCTGGCAGCATGTGCCGGGATCCAGCAGGTGATAGGCCAGGTTCTAAGGATCTCATCGGTTTATGAAACCGAACCCTGGGGATTTGAAGACAACATCTCTTTTTACAACCAGGCCCTGGAAGTTGAAACATCCCTTTCTCCTTCGGAGATTTTGGATGGAATCAATGATATCGAGAAGAACCTGGGGCGGATGAGGGAGGTTGCTTCATGCGGACCAGACTGTGGATGTGCGAGTGGGTCATATGCTCCCCGTACCATCGATATTGACATCCTGTTTTACGGTTCCAGGATAATATTCACCGAAGAACTTATGATCCCGCATCCAAGACTTCATGAGCGGCGTTTTACGCTTGTGCCTCTCGATGAGATTGCTCCTGGTTTCGTACATCCGGTTTATAAAAAAGTGGTTTCGGTCTTGCTCAGTGAGTGCACCGATACCTGCGAGGTGAAACGAATCAGACCTTAAGGGGCAAAAAAAAAGCCCGGCCAACCGGCCGGGCTTTTTCATCAGTAAACATTACTTCACGATATTCTGGAATTCAGGAGTTTTTGCGAAGTTATAGAATTCACGGTCGCCAGCGGCCTGTGCCTTCAGGTTAGGATACTGGCAGGCTTTCATCAGGAACTCGTACAGCATCTTGGTGTTGTTTGTACGTGCACCTACGATAGAAAGCAGGTAGAATGTTTCCGGGGTCTGGGGAGCACACCTCAGGGTAGCTTCAGCAGCTGAATTGTTTCCGGATACAAGCTGTGCAAGGCCTAAGTTATAGCTGCACTTTGCATTTCCTAACATGTTGAGGGCCTTCGGGTAGTTGCCTCTGGGGATCTCATACATGCCAAGGTTGTAGCTTTCGTTTTCGCCAAGCTGCTGTGCTTTCTTGAACTGAGCTTCAGCTTTCTTCTGATCATTCTGCCTTGCAGCAACAACACCGAGGTTATTTTCGATGATGCCTGTGTTCGGGGCAATACCCTGGGCTTTCACGAGATAATCATTGGCTTTTGCAAAGTTACCTTTTGCAATGTTTGCCGAAGCAGCATTGTTCAGGGCTTTCCAGTTGCCTGGGAACTGAGCGGCGGCGTTTTCATAAATCTTCAGTTTTGTTGCAGCATCGTTAGTAAGAGTTGCAGCATAGAGAAGTTCTTCAACCTTCAGCTTAGAAGGATCTGAAACTGCATACTGGCTGAGTTCCTGGTCGGTGAAACGGGGCTCATACAGGTTTGCTGTAACTTCGCAACGACGGAGGGGAGGCAGCAGTTTTTCTTCGATCTGGGGGTAAATCAGGATCATGTTACGGATTTCCTGTTCCTTTTTCTTGGGATCTGCAGCTGAGTTAACAACGTTGAGGATCTTGTCCTTGTCTTTCAGGTCGGAGCTCTGAACAGCCTTGAGGAATCCATTCCAGTCGGGGCCATGATTTGCAAGAGGAATATTCACATCTTTACCAGCGGCTTCAATGGCAGCCTTGACAGCTTTCTTATCCTTGTTGTCTTTGTTGGCTTCTTTTGCCCATTTCTGGAACTGGTCAACCATCCATTTCTGGCCGGTCTTTGCACGGTTTTCAGAAAGGCCTGCATTGAAGGTTTCTTCACCTTCAGGTGATGCCCAGCCGTTCATGTCGATGCTCTTGATCTTCCATCCCTGGTGTACGAAGTTGTCGATGTCGGTAAGTGCGGCTTTTGCTGCATCTGTTTTGTTGAGACCGAACTTCAGATCCAGGTCATATTTATTTACCTTGAAATAAACCACACCGTTTTTGCTGACGATGACTTCTTTCTGATAGCCATGGTCGGCAAGGAGAGAAGTCTGGTCGGGGATGATGCGGGTCGGGGTATAAATAACACCGGGAACAAGGTCGCGACTCGGGAGCTCGATGAATTTTACTTTTTCCTTGATCTCACCCTTCTTTGCGTAAGTCACTTCTTTTGCTTCATAAATAACCGGAGCAACAGTGAGCATAGAGGTGTTCATCTCAGGTTTGTAAGGGAAGGTGGTGGTATAAGTGAATGAACCTCCTTCTTTATACTTGATGGGAATTCCGTCGCCTGTAACTTTTTCACCCTTCAGGGTAATGGCTTTCAGCTCGGTTTGTCCGCCGTTGTAAGTAAGAACCGGCTGGAACTGCATAGCTGCCTTGTTAGCAAAATATTTCGGGGGGAAGGTACCTTTGATCGTAACTGTAACAGAATCTCCCTTTTCGCTGAGAACCGGGGGGGTGGTTTCATATTTAACTTCGCCGTAACGTTTTGCCATTTCTTTCAGATTGCCTCCGGTATAACCGAATTTGTAAGCAACTCCAACAGTGGCCGATGAGTACATGTCGTTGATGACCTGTTTTGATCCGCCCGGAGTCATATCAAGAACATCATGATCAACCCAGCGCCAGTATACTTCAACAGGAATTGACCAATGCTTGTCGATATTGAAATCGAAACCGATACCAGCACCAACCTTGAAAACCAGGTTTTGGCCATTGATACCGCTGTTGTTGCCCACTGAGCCGGCGGTGCCTTTTTGATTCTTATTGCCGATCCATGCATCATCTGTGTTGGTCAGGAGGTCGGTACGATGACCAATCGTCTGGTCAATACCAAGGCCGAAAATCAAATAGGAAGAAAAAATCCTCTCCGGTTTATATCCAAGAGCCCAGTTGAGCCAGTTGATGGTGACCTGGAGGTCAGACTCGAGCGGATATGCAATGAATTTCTTTGAAACGTAAGCTTGCTTGCCGTTTCCGCTCTGGTAATCCCAGGCGTTCTTACCGTAAACCTCGCTCTGAAGTTTACCATGTGCAAACCTTGCACGCACACCAATCACGCGGGTAAACTGTTTGGTTGCGACCAAACCGTAATTGTACCCAATTGAATTCTTTCCAAGGTTGACCCAGAGGTTTTTGGAAAGATCGCCGTTAAACTGCATAAGGCCACCAAAAACACCGATGGACCAGTAGCTGTATGATGGGGCGGCATTAGACCTTGATGTGGTTTCCTTTTTCTCCTGGGCAAAGGATGCTGCCGAAATAAGCAAGGCGAGCAGGAAAATTGTGGTCTTTAAGAGTAATGGTGAGAACTTTTTCATACGACTTTGATTTTAGATTTCTATTTTTATGTTTACTGATTTTACAAATATATTAAAATAAGATTATGAATAGCAAATTTACAGCGTTATAAAATTAACATTTTAAAGTTAATTTGTTAATTAATTATTGAATTTATTGATTTGTAGCAAGTTAGGCGCGTTGATATCTTTTCTGTCGTCAAAATTAGAAGATTGAAATGATTTTCACAAACTTTTTTTCATTTTATGTTGTACGACAGGGTAGAGTCAAAGGTTACAGTGATCAGATTTTTTTTACTTTTCTCAGCATTTCCCATAAGGCAATGCCGACAGCAACCGATACGTTGATAGAATGTTTGGTGCCGAACTGAGGTATTTCAATGCAGGCGTCGGCAAGTGCGAGTGCTTTGTCACTAACACCCTGGACTTCATTTCCAAAAACCAGGGCAATTTTGCTTTTCTGCTTAAGGTCGAACTCCTGTATCGGAAGGCTTGAGGTGGTATGTTCGAGTGCCAGCACAAGATATCCTGCTTTTTTCACTTCAAGGATCGCCTGCTCAGCCGATTCAAAATATTGCCAGTTTACCGAATCTTCAGCCCCGAGCGCTGTTTTATGGATCTCCCTATGAGGTGGTGTTGCAGTGATCCCGCAAAGCAGGATCGTTTCGGCCCTGAACGCATCGCAGGTCCTGAAAACCGAACCCGTATTGTTCTGCGACCTGATGTCATCGAGGATCACGATCAGAGGGAATTTTTCGACCGACCTGAATTCTTCGGTGCTCAGGCGGCCGAGTTCGTTAATGTTCAGCTTACGGGTGTCCATGGAGCAAAGATAGGAATTTGGGGATTGGTTGCTGGTGATTGGTTGTTGGTGATTGGAGGATTTTTCCTGTTCGTGCTGACGAAAATCAGCTGAAATGCCAAACATTACGGTTCTGAATTAAATAGTTGCCGCAGATTTTCTAAGGCACTCACATGAAAAAATCCTCCAATCCCTAACCCCTAACCCCTAACCCCTAACCCCTAATCCCCAATCCCCAATCCCAATATCTTATACAGACTTATCAACAAACTAAGGCCCCGCCTTGGTATCCATAGTACTTTTGATGGCGGATGACTGAGTCCCGTCATTTATCTCCACCCATGAAACAAGATGCAAAAGAACCGGCCGAAACTCCATTGATGAAGCAGTATAATGCCATCAAGGCAAAGTACCCTGATGCGCTTCTTCTGTTCAGGGTTGGTGATTTTTACGAAACTTTCGGGGAGGATGCAATAAAGGCTTCGGGTATCCTCGGAATTGTTTTAACCCGGAGGGCCAACGGGACGGCGACCTATATAGAACTCGCCGGTTTTCCGCATCATTCCCTCGATTTATATCTTCCGCGTCTGGTGAAAGCCGGACTGAGGGTTGCGATATGCGATCAGCTTGAGGATCCCAAACTCACGAAAACAATTGTAAAACGGGGCGTGACCGAACTTGTAACTCCAGGAGTTTCCTACCACGATAAGATCCTTGAACAAAAGGAGAACAATTTTCTTGCATCGGTGCATCTTGAATCAAAGACCTCAGGCATATCATTTCTTGATATTTCTACCGGTGAGTTCTATCTCGCCCAGGGAAGTAATGAATACATAGATAAGCTGATACAAAGCTTCAGGCCTAGCGAAGTCGTCATCCAGAAAAATAAGAAACAGAAATTTACAGAGCTTTTTGGCAGTAAATTTTACGTTAACACCTTCGATGACTGGGTGTTCACTCCCGATTTTTCCAATGAACTCCTGCTTAAGCATTTCGGGGTTGTTTCCCTTAAAGGATTCGGCGTTGAAAATCTTGAATATGCCGTTATTGCCGCTGGCGCCGCTCTTCATTACCTGGCTGAGACCCAGCATGAAAAAGTGGCTCATATTTCGAAGCTCTCCCGAATCGAGGAGGATCATTATGTCTGGCTCGACCGGTTCACGATTCGTAACCTCGAACTCTTATCCGCAAACAATGAAAATGCGAAAACCCTGCTCGATATCATTGACCAGACAGTTTCACCTATGGGTTCAAGGCAGCTGAGGCGCTGGATGATACTGCCCCTGAAAAATCTGAAACCCATCGGGGAAAGGCTGGATGTTGTGGATTATTTCACCCGGCATCCCGAAATGGTTGAAAAGGTAAGGCATGAACTGTCTGTTATCGGCGACCTTGAAAGACTGATTTCCAAAGCAGCTGTGGGGAAGATACAGCCCAGGGAAATGCTGCATATGAAAAAAGCCCTTGATTCAGTCGCAATCCTTAAAGATCTGATCACTCCCCTGCAAAACGAGGGCCTTGCCAATATTGCAGTTCAGCTGAATCCCATTGCCCCTGTGCTGGAGAAGATAGGAACAGAACTCAACCCTGATCCGCCGGCCCTGGCCATTAAAGGAAACGTCATCGCAGAGGGAGTTGATCCCGACCTGGATGAGCTGAGAAATATTGCGTTTTCGGGGAAAGATTACCTGCTGCAGATCCAGCAAAGGGAGACTGAACGTACCGGCATCTCTTCTCTCAAGGTAGGTTACACCAATGTTTTCGGGTATTACCTCGAGGTTACGCATACGCATAAGGACAAGGTGCCTCCCGAATGGCAGAGAAAGCAAACCCTGGTCAATTCAGAACGTTATATAACGCCTGAACTCAAGGAATACGAAGAGAAAATCCTTCATGCCGAAGAGAGGATTTCAGGCATTGAAAACAGGATCTATAACGAGCTGGTTCTTTTTATTAATGATTATATAGTTCCGATACAGTTAAATGCGAGCCTTGTTGCCAGGCTTGATGTGCTTGTTTCGTTTGCGCTGAGTGCTGCGCGGAACCGTTACGTGAGGCCGCAACTCAACGATTCGTTTGAACTGGAGATCATCGGCGGGCGTCACCCTGTGATCGAGAAGCAGTTGAAACCGGGTGAAGAATATATTGCCAATGATGTGTACCTGGATGACAGCACCCAGCAGATCATTATTCTTACAGGCCCCAATATGTCGGGGAAATCTGCGCTTTTGCGGCAAACCGCACTGATCGTGCTGATGGCCCAGATGGGCAGTTTCGTGCCGGCCGACAGCGCAAACATCGGGCTGGTTGATAAAATCTTCACCAGGGTAGGGGCTTCCGACAATATTTCATCGGGGGAGTCTACTTTCATGGTTGAGATGAATGAGACTGCAAGCATCCTGAACAATATTTCAAACCGAAGCCTGATCCTGCTCGATGAGATCGGCAGGGGCACATCTACGTATGATGGGATCAGCATTGCCTGGGCTATTGCCGAGTTCCTGCACAGCCACCCCATAAGCAAACCCAAAGTGCTTTTTGCCACCCATTACCATGAGCTTAACGAGATGGCGTTAATCCATAGCAGGATAAAGAATTTCCACATTTCGATCAGGGAGATCCAGAACAGGGTGATCTTTTTACGGAAACTTCAGCCCGGCGGGAGCGAACACAGTTTCGGGATCCACGTCGCAAGAATGGCGGGGATGCCGCAGTCGGTGCTCGAAAGGGCGGGGGAAGTGTTGGCGCAGCTCGAAGAGTCAAGAACGGGAAAACGGGGTGCCGGATCCGGGATGCAGGATGCAGGATTCAGGAT
>SESA01000356.1_pt1 | contig 31494 bp, 21 predicted proteins | sample 3171451 | NCBI WGS metagenome assembly SESA01 (sample SAMN06051862, study PRJNA518727) | freshwater metagenome | biome: subpolar coniferous forest; feature: holomictic lake; material: water; isolation source: holomictic Lake 227, 8 m depth | place: Canada: near Kenora, Ontario | collected...
ACCTTTATCGATGGTGCCTTTTGCCTCGATGGTAATGGTAACGCCGACCAGACCACCAAGAATTTCAGCATGACCCCTGAAGAGGATGAAAGCTGAAACCGCAACTCTCTGGGTGCTGTCAACGTAGATTTCAACACCAACCATAAAGAGAATACTGACGTTGCCGATAACGGGAAGACCAACACCGATCTGCGCACCAAAACCGAACTTCATGTCGAGCGAGATCACCGGACTGGTGTCGGCTCGAAGCGTGAGATCGGCGCTGCCAACCGCATAAACCGTAGCAGCAGCAAGCGAGACACACATGACCTGCAACCCGCCATGAAACTTGAAGTATGCTCCCGCCGTAGGCAGCAGTTGTTTCGGGTCACTCGTCACCTTCAGGGCAGCATTGAAAAAGACGCCAAGTCCAAGGCTGGCCTCCAGCTTCAATGGTACCTGCGGAGAATCATACAACGGCTGTAAAGGAAATTTTATCAGCGGAATATCTTTGGTTGCCTCAAACTTGTACTCCCAAAGATTGGCGCTGTTGCTCATTGCTATCTTCAGTCCCTTTGCCAGTACCGCCGCATAGTCACCCGTTGAAAGCGCAGCAAGAACTTCGAGGATCTCGATCACCGGCTCAAGATCCTTACTGTACTCGATTTCAGGTGCAGGCAAAGCGAAGATAGAGTCAGAAGCGCTTTTGCTTCCAAAATCACTCTCCGCACCCTTCTCGGAATTGAAATTTCCCTTGATGGTAAGCAGCCGTTTCAGCGGCCCGAGATCGACCACCATCGAGATGCTGTTCATCCTGCCCTTCCAGCTCTTCGCCAAATAGTCCACATCATAGTCGAACTTGCCGACGAAATCATCGCTCCCTTTCTTTGTCGCCTTGTATTCGACATAGATCTTTAGGCCTGTGACATCTACCAGCGGATACTCAAAGTTCGGCAGGTCAAACTTGACGATTTCGTCACCGCCCAGCTTGAGAAGCTTGTAGCCCTGATCGAGCAGCTTGCCGCCCTCTTCCTTCGCATGCAGTCCCATGAGTTCCCACACCTCCTTGCCGACATCGGTAACAGTTGGAGGCATCTTGTTGAAAACATCGAACGAACCCGGATCTTTTATGCTGCTGTCTACGCCTTTCAGAAGCTGAATTGCCGTCCCGAAGGTGGTTTCTGCATCACTGATATTGGGAAATATGCCGTTGCCGTTCATGAGACGATAGGCATCCGCCAGGAGTGGCGGAGTTTTGCTCAGCAGGGAATCAACTCCCTTTTTAAACGATGGCGTAAGAAAGAGGACTTTCTGCGTGTTCATGTTCTGCAGAAAACCGAAATTGATGGTCTCTGCGCCTGGCGCCCGGAGAATATCTGCCGGAGAGGCCAGTCGAAGCAACCTGTCGGCAGCAGAAGCCGGAACAACCGTATCCGGATCCCATTTGCCCATGCGAATGAGCGGAACACTCAACTCTTCAGGAAGCGGTGTAACCTCACCCGTTCCACGATTGTGCTGCACCATGCTCCAGCTTCCTTCCTTCGGCAACACCACAGAACCTCTTGCCGCGCAGACAAAAATCGGCTTGCCACCAGCATCCACAGCATTGTTCACGTCGAAACGGTTCAGCCTCATATGCTGCAAGCTCCCTGCAATTTTAATCGTACAGTTGATTGCTGCGCCGATCGAACCATGTTCGGAATTCATCAGTTTGACAAAATCCACCTCTTCGATCGGTTTGCCCTGCGGCTCAACCTGCACATAGCCGACAACACCCCTCGTAGCAACGCGGTTTGCCGCTCCACCCTCCACAACGTTCTCAAGCTCCACATCGGCGTCGAAAGTAACGGCAAGCAGCTCGCAGGAGCCAGGAATAATAAACTCCTTCGGCTTCTCCTGGATGTTTTTGACATTGAAGATGCCATGAACAATGCCGGGGTGAAAGGTGAAAGGATTCGGCACATCGTCAAAGTGATCGACAGGCCCTGGATTTTCAGGGTCAGGCTCAGGAACAGGCACCTTGTAACTGAAATCAAATTTCCCGTCACTTTCGGCTTTCCAGCCGCTGTCAATACGGCAGACATAGCCGTTGGCAAGACGGAAGAGCGTGATGGTACGAACCACCTTCACGCCCCAGGGATAGACCATGCTTTTGACCTGAACCACCTCATGAGAGGTCCGTCCGGTAACAACATTAAAGAGCGCCTGACTGGTCTGGGCAAAGGCTGCATTCTTGTTATGCCAGTCGCTGAACATGCTGGCGCCGTAACCGCTGAGACCGGCCTTCGTGAGAGGCGATCCCGGTCTGCCAGGCAGATTCCATTTATTTTCGCAAAATTCCGTATTGAATATCCTTGTCGGTGTATGCGCGAGCGTGCTCGCATCGGCTGGCGAGCCATCAGGATTATTGATATTGAAAAGCTGAAAGGTGAACCCCTGGAACATGTCATCTTCACCCGGTACAAACGAAGAGCCTGCTGTCAACTCCAGTTGAAGTCCGCCGTTCACATAGTTGTTGAAAACCGGCCTGATGTTTTCAAGCCCAGGTTTCCTGGGTGTCTGCTTGGAATTATTATCCAGAATGGTCACAGTAACCATCCCAAACGGCAGATTGAAGATCGCGTAGGTTTTGCCATCCTCTTTTTTGCGGAAGGTTTCAACAAGATATTTCGACAGCGGAATGGGAGAGAGCGTCACCGGTTCCGAACTGAGGTTACCGATACGTGTCGGGAAGCCGTCATCCTGATAGTAGTTGAATCCGGCAGGCGGATCATAGGGCAATCCAACAGGGTCACCCTGCTTGATCTGGGGAGGAGTGAGGTTGAACACCGGTTCCCACGCTATCTGCGGCACAGTGAATGCATGGGCAAAGATACCTTTTGTAATGACGTCAAGCCCCCGCATCTGTATCGGGAAGAGCGAAGCATTAGCCTCATCCTGAATTTTGACGTCAAACAACCTGCCGAGGTTGTTCTGAAAGGTAAAAGCCACGCCCATCTGATTGGCCTTGCTGCTGACATCAAGCAGGGAGAAATCTTCCAGAAGCCTGCCGCGCTTGCCCATCACGATTGACTGGAGCGGGTTGACAGGCTGCTCTATTGAACGCAAAGAGGGCGTATCCTCAATTTGCAGGGAGAGCGTTTGCGCATAGCTGTTCTTGAACGGGCTCTCCATCGCCACCTGCATATAATCAATCTCTGGCTGGACACTTTCCGCTTGAGCTTTGGCTGTAATTTTTTCCACCGGAAACGCACCCTGCAGAGGAGCAAAATGGAAAGAGACACCTACACGATCAATCTTCTCGCTCTTTTTCTCCCACTGCACCAGACCAATGAGCCACAACCATACAATGCTCTCTCGCCTCCCGGAGACAACCGCGATGGTGGAGGAACTACCTGTTTCAAATTGGCTCCTCAAAACGCCAAGGTTGGCGGCATAAGGATCAGGCAAAGTCGGCAGGTAGGAGAACATGCCAAAACCGAGATAGAGCTTCCCTTTTATAACCGAAGCAAAATCTTCCGAACACTCTCCAAAAAGCACCACACTGTTGGGAGGAGTCACGGTAAACAGTGCATTGTGCATCGCCAGTGCCATAGGCTTTACAGCAGGAATCTTGCCTGATGATGAATTGTCCTTCAGCACATCCTGATCGATGACGCTCACCTGCCGCTTTGCTTTCCCTGCGTTGAGAATATAGAGACTGTTTTTCGTCTTCACCGTCACGGCAGTTCCATCAACTTTCACCGGACGATCGAGAAGCATCTCGCAATTGGTCAGGCCAGCAACCAGCTCATCGCCAGCAGCTACAGAGTTGAAGAAAAAGGGAGCATCCTTGCGCATACGCCACTCCATTGTGGTACCAAAGCTGTTCAGATCGTCCTTCCACAACGCGAAACTATGGAGAGCCCCCGACCCGTCACTCTTCAGGTCTGTCAGGGCAATACGACCTGGCTCACCAATGATAAAGGGAGCTGGCAGAGAGATATGCTTGTTCTGAAGATTGATTGGCTCTGCATCCAGCCCCGGCCCGCAAGCAACGATGAGAGCACCGTTCCCGTCCGCCTCAGGAGGATTCGCAACATCGATCTTGGCCGCAGGAATGCTCCACCAGCTCTTCTCGATTGTGGCCTCTCCCGCAAAAGTGCAGAACGGAGAATCACACTTGCTGATTCTAAAAAGAGACGTATCACACTCCACCGGAACAACCAGCCGACTGAAAAAAGGAAGAAAGAGGCTGTTCTGATCATCCTTGTAGTTAAACGAGGCATTATGGCCATACACCAACCACGATGATGACTGAACCTCAAGGATTTTCTTTGTATTCCCCTTTATATTGAACGTAAAACTCTCCGGCAGCTTGAACTTCGCCTGGCGTGCATCCACTCCATAAGGACTTGACGGGTCGCTGGCAAAACTCGAGTTCTGCTCAAGCTGCAACTCGCAATGCACTGTTGTCACAGCGCTCACTGTCAGTTTTCCTCCAAGAATCTCCGGATCGCTGTCAAGCGTCAATGTTCCACCCTTAACCCGAAGCCCGCAAAAATAAGCCGCATCAGCCGCCGGATCGAACACTCTCGCATTTATCCAGACCGAATCAGGCTCAATGGTATACGTCCTGGTAAGTTCAACCGTCATATCATCCGCAAGCACAAATCGCGGCTCATAAAAACTTGCCTTGAAAAGAATCGCAGGCTGAGCCCACCCACTGATATAGAGAGGAATAAGCTTCTCGGTACGCACAAAATCAAAATAGTAATCGTGACCGGTACTGTCGAGAAAAGGGCCGGAAGTCGAAACCCTGACTCCAGCCGCAGCTTCCGTGACACTACCCTGCAACTGGGTCGTTCGAATTGGCAGCGTACGCACGAAAACCTGCAGATTGCCAGGTGATTTGGACTTGAAGCGCTCGACCACCTTGTCGATACGGCTCTGTTGAACAGCAGACGAAGCAACCAGATCGCTCCGCTCAAAAATAAAATCCTGATTACGTATAGTCGCAGGCTCCTGCTGAAGCGAGGCAAGAGCGATTTTCTCCTGAACAAGTTCAAGAGCTTTTTCCTCCTGGGCACTATTGATCTGTATTTGCCCGGTCAAAGACGAAAGCAGCGTAGAGAGAGTTTTTTCAGGCATAGTGATTGATCGTTCAAATGAAAAACCTGTGTTCTGCAAAAAAAAGACGAAAGCGTACTATTGCGAAACTCTATAGCCAAGCGTAAGAAAAGAAAGGAACCGAAGTCAGAAGAAAGGTGAGGTTAACCAAGGGAGACTGGTGCTGCACCCTTGGTTCATGATGTTCAACGTTTTTCATAGAATAAAAAACATCAAGCACTTTATTTTAAACAAAATATCCCAAAATACCTCTTTTTTTTATCTGCGGACGAATAGGCAAATTTGGTGAGGAGTGAGGTCATTTTCGCCGTCTTGTGGTATTTCGGAAGGTTCAGCGATTGGCTCTTAAACAAGATATCATCTCCAATAGATCCCAGAGAAAATCCCAAGCTCCTGAAAAATCAGCAAAATATTGGTAGCACAGAATACCAAAAAAGAGAGGGTAAAAGTTGATTCAAAACATTCGGCATATGTAAAAACCAAATCTACACAAATCAAAATAAGCGAGAAAAATACTTCGCGCATTGAATACATACCTCAGATCCTGCTCAATCTGTGATAACTGCGACCATGGAGCATTAGCTCTCCATGCAGTAATGTAGTCAAGAGGAATCATATTTCAGGTTCAACCTTTTCATTGACCAAAAGCCGCCAGCGGGTCACCTGTCGAACTCCTTTGAAGGGTTGTGACGGAGAGAGCGAGGTAGGTACAGGATTGCGACTTGCAACATTTTCAGCCAATCCTTCGGCTAACCCTGTTTCACCAATCAAGTCCAGCAAGTAACCCAATCGCTGAGACCACGCTACGGGAGAAAGTTCTGCTATTTCACCAACTTCCCGCCATCAAGGGATTCTGCCAGTTCAGACAAAACAGTTGCCGTATTGTCCAGCCACCTGCATGATGCGGATACCCGGTTAGATCAAATGCTGTAACCTCAGGAGTCGATACCTTTACATAACCGCGAGGTGTCTTGAAATCCTGAGTAGGCATGAGTGCTGCATTTTTCCGTATGATGAAAGCAACCCTCACATCTCCACAGATGATTTCCGGTCGAGCATGTTGCAAGAGAACCTGAAAAGCCTGTGGACGTTGATGAGCTGCACCATAGTGTTCAGCAGCAGCAAGAATGCCTTCATAGTAGGGCTCTTTCAGGTAATCCATCAGTAACGGAATAAACTGGTTTGCAGGCAAACATCCCATAGACCGGTATTCCGGGGGAACAATCAAATAAAATCCCCGGAACGGCATGGCAATCTCACCCTTATGCCGCAGACGACGCAAGGCCGCACGGGTAGCGATAACGCCTGATCCAAGCGCATCAGAAGCTTCAGCGCCACTGAAACATAATACACCTTTGGCAAGCAAAGCATCAATGAAGTCAGTAATAAACATACTGATAATCACATGAATCAATCGAATAATGCAACACAAATCGTTACCATACTCAACTGATTCATTGGATGAGAGCCGTTGGCATTGGCAAAAACTTCCCGTTGTCGGTCAGACTGACAAAGTTATCGTTCAACGATCTGAAATCTTTATGGGCGCAGTGCCTGTAGATCGAATTCCTGTTCGCCTGTCAGCTCATCGGTGGTGGTGAAGAGCTTGCCTGAATAGCCGTCTGTTGACGCGCCGACCATTGGCGTTGATACTGGCCAGAGTTCAAGTGCCCAGGGGGCTTCGTTACGAATGAGGTCGGTTACAGAGTTAAACGCATCAAATGACATGGCGAGAACAAGATAGGTCTGGCTTTCGTCATTGGCATTGTTTGGATGCCAGAGGTAGGATTTCGGAAGATCGACTCCTGCATAAAAATCGATCCTGCCGACAAATGCGGAGTTGTTTTTGAAGAGGATTTGCGCTACCAGCCCGGTTTTAACTGATGAGAGGAGCTGTACCGTATAGGATGTGATGGATTTCCGCATTGTTTCAAGAGTTTTGGTTGCCATTGATTTCAATAGAGCTGCTTTTTGACGCAGCCTCCGCTTTATCCTGAAGGGAGATGTTGCAAGTTATAAAGCTTTCGCGAAAAAATCAGGCGCCAAGTCCTGAAATCCGGAACTGCTGGCCTCTGGAAAAAAGGGATGAAACAAAAAAAGCACGGGAATGCCATGCTTTTTTTGCGGTGTGTGGGGGGAAGTGGGCGATAGTGGATTCGAACCACTGACCTCTACAGTGTCAATGTAGCGCTCTAACCAACTGAGCTAATCGCCCTGACTTGAAAGGGTGTAAATATAGACTTTCCTTTATAAAATGCAATGGGTAAACGACCCTCAATTGCTATTTTATGCGGTTTTTTTCTTTTTACTGCCGTTGGCGGAGTATTCCGGGGCGGCTTTGTTCTCTATGGTCTCTGCCGTAATGACGCATTTATGAATATTTTTCATCGAAGGCAGATCGAACATGATATCGATCATGACGTTTTCAAGCACCGAACGCAGGGCACGGGCTCCTGTTCCTCGGTCAATGGCGATGTTGACTACCTTGTCAAGTGCCTCTTCGGTGAATTCAAGCTCTACTCCATCCATTTCAAAGAGCTTCTTGTACTGCTTGGTAATGGCGTTTTTGGGCTCGACAAGAATGTTGCGCAACGCTTTTTCGTCAAGCAGGTCGAGGGTGGAGATAACGGGCAATCGTCCGATGAATTCGGGGATAAGGCCATACTCGTGCAAGTCGTCCTGGGTGACATAGCGGAGTATTTCGGGGTCGTAGCCAGTCTGCTTGCTCTTGACCTTGGAGCCAAAACCCATCGATGATTTTGAGACTCTTTTGGCGATGAGCCGGTCGAGTCCTTCGAAGGCGCCGCCGCAGATGAAGAGAATGTTTTTGGTGTTGATGTTGATCAACTGCTGTTCGGGGTGTTTACGGCCCCCTTTGGGTGGAACGCCGACAACCGCGCCTTCGAGAATTTTCAGGAGGGCCTGCTGGACGCCCTCTCCGGAAACGTCACGAGTGATGGAGACGTTGGCGGATTTGCGGGCAATTTTATCGATTTCGTCAACATAAATAATTCCGCGCTCGGTCCGTTCAAGATTAAAGTCTGAAGCATGAAGCAGACGGGCAAGAATGGTTTCGACGTCGTCGCCTACATATCCCGCTTCAGTGAGCGAGGTTGCATCAACGATGGAAAAAGGTACTTCGAGTAAGTTGGCAAGCGTCTGGGCAAGCAGGGTTTTTCCTGTGCCGGTTGGTCCGATAAGGAGAATATTGCTTTTTTCAATAACGACATCATCGTGCTCGCGCAACCACTCTTGTGATTCAATTCTTTTGTAGTGATTGTATACCGCTACCGAAAGAGATTTCTTGGCAAGCTCCTGACCGACAACATACTGGTCAAGGGAGTCCATGATGGCTTTGGGACTCACAAGACGTGGCTGAAAAGGCTTCTCCTCTACCCGTTGCTCGGGCTGCTGAATGGCGCTAAGCTCCTTGCGGAGGATCTCATAGGATGTTCTTATGCAACGGTCACAGATGAATGCTCTCGGTCCAGCAACCATACTGGTCGCCTCCTGGGCGCTTCTGCCGCAAAATGAGCAATGTACCTCACCACTTCCGCTGCCGTCATTGGTCGTTCTGGTTTTTCCTTTTCCTGGTTCTCTTTCTCTTGTCATGAAACTATGATGCCTGCGGCAAATTAATAAGACTGTTCTTTAAAATCCCATATTGGCCAGACTGTCCAGCAGGTGCTGAATGGTCATGCTCAGCTTGGGATGACCAGCTTCGAAGTGATCGACGGCCTCGGTCAGACGCTCCATGAGAGGTTCATCTTCCTCGACAGTGCTGCCTTTATCAGCAAGGAGGTTCTGTATATCCTCCCTGAGGTTTGAAAGAACCACACCCGTGGTTTCATCAATGGAATCAACCTGTTCAAGCTCCTGATGAAGCGTTTCGAGCAGTTCCCTGAGTTTTTGCTGTTCCATATTCCACGCCCTTGTTAAAAAAGCTTGATAGTAGAGTAACCGCTATAACACATAAAACTCCGCAATCGTTTAAGGCAGACTGGATGAGCCCATCAAAAAACGATCACATTCACGTGCGGCTGAACGACCTTCAGCTATAGCCCAAACCACAAGACTCTGACCACGACGTGCATCGCCAGCAGCAAAAATCTGTTCGCGATTGGTCATAAAGGTTTTCTCTGTGGCTCTGATGTTTGAACGTTCGTCACGGGCAACCTGCAGTTGCTGCAAAAGATGCTCTTCAGGGCCAATAAAGCCCATGGCAAGCAACACCAGCTCAGAGGGAATAATCTGCTCAGTACCTGCAACAGGCTGGGGCACAAAACGTCCATCTTCCTTGACCCACTCGACCCTCGAAACTTCAACGGCCTTGAGCGATCCTGCATCATCAGCAAGAAACTTTTTGGTCATCATTGAATACTTTCTTGGATCTTCTCCCTGCACATCGGCAGCTTCCTCCTGACCGTAATCGACCTTGAAGGTTCTGGGCCATTCGGGCCAGGGATTATCCGGCTGGCGTTCTATGGGCGGTTTCGGCATGATTTCAAGCTGTATGACACTTTTGCATCCCTGACGGAGTGAAGTGGCCACGCAGTCGGTACCGGTATCGCCGCCACCAATGACTATAACATTTTTTCCGACGGCTGTAAGAGAGGGCGCACTGCCATCAAGCAGCGCTTTGGTGCTGGAACGCAAAAAATCCATGGCATAATGGATGCCGGGAAATTCACGTCCTTCGGCAGCAAGGTCGCGGGGCTTTGTCGCACCAGTACAGAGCACAACGGCATCAAACTCCTCGAGCAGCTTGTCTGCAGGATAGTCAACACCAACTTCGGTACTCTCCATAAAGGTGATCCCCTCTTCCTTCATCAGATCTATGCGACGCTGCACTATCTGCACCTTGTCGAGCTTCATGTTCGGAATACCGTACATCATGAGCCCCCCGATACGGTCATCGCGCTCAAAGACAGTCACGCTGTGGCCAGCCTTGTTGAGCTGATCAGCGCAGGCAAGCCCCGAAGGACCCGATCCCACAACTGCCACCCTTTTGGCCGTTCTGAATGCAATTGTTTTCGGCTCTACCCACCCTTCCCGAAACGCATGCTCGATGATCGAGCACTCGATGTTCTTGATGGTAACCGGCGGCTCGATAATGCCAAGCACACAGGAACCTTCACATGGGGCAGGACAGACCCTTCCGGTAAATTCCGGAAAATTGTTGGTTTTCATCAGTCGGTCATAAGCCTCATGCCAGAAGCCGTTGTAGACATAATCATTCCACTCGGGAATGAGATTGTGAATCGGACAACCACTTGTCATCCCGCTCAACATGAAGCCGGTATGGCAATAGGGGGTGCCGCAATCCATACATCTGGCTCCCTGCTTCTGAAGCTCTGCCGCCGGCATCTCCTTGTGAAACTCCTGAAAGTCCTTTATCCTTTCCAGAGACTCCCTGTCGGCAGGCAACGCTCTCTGGTACTCCATAAAACCTTTAACTTTGCCCATATCAATGATTTAATCTTTTCCGTACCGGGCTGAACCGCCCTCTTCCGGAGTTAATTACCTGAAACACGCGCAGGGTCATGAATATTTTTTTCAAATGCCGCCATAACTGCGTCATCACCACTTAACCCTAAAGCCTCAACCTCTTTCATGGCTTCGAGAGCACGACGGTAATCTTGCGGCATGACTTTGACAAAACAACGACGAAGAGCCTCCCGATCATCGAGAATGGACTGACCAAGGAAACTGCCGGTATACTCGACATGCCTTTCGATCAATGACTGAAGATTAGCAATCTCCATCGGATCTTCAACCGAAGAAAGATCGACCATCTCATGGTTACATCTTTCACTGAAGGTGCCATCCACATCAAAAACATAGGCTACACCACCCGACATGCCAGCCGCAAAGTTTCGTCCGGTTTTGCCGAGAATAATAACTGTTCCGCCAGTCATGTATTCGCAACCATGGTCGCCTATCGCTTCGACAACAGCACTCAGGCCACTGTTGCGAACACAAAAGCGCTCTCCGGCCATCCCACTGACAAAAGCTTCGCCGGAAGTTGCACCATAAAAAGCAACGTTACCGATGATGATATTCTCTTCCGGAACAAAAGAGGAACCCTTTGATGGGTAGACAATGATACGACCACCGGAAAGACCCTTGCCGACATAGTCGTTGGCATCGCCTTCAAGTTCGAGTGTCATGCCTCTGGGAATAAATGCTCCAAAACTCTGACCGGCTGAACCAGTAAATTTCAGATGAATGGTGTCATCCGGCAACCCGGCGGAACCATAGGCTTTGGTCACCTCATAGCCCACAATGGTCCCGACTACCCTGTTGGTATTATGGATCGGAAGTGTGCTGAATACCTTTTCCTTTCTTTTAATGGCCGATTCGCAGATGGAAAGAAGAAGGGTACGATCAAGACTGTCATCAAGACCATGTTCCTGGGCAATGGTACAGTAACGTGGCTCATGCTCACCAACCTCCGCCTGGTGAAGAATCTTGGAGAGATCGATTCCCTGAGCTTTCCAGTGATCGACAGTTTTGTGCATGCTGAGCAGTTCGGTACGTCCGACAAGTTCGTTGAGGTTGCGCACACCGATACGAGCCATATACTCCCTGACACCCTCTGCGAGGAATCGCATGAAGTTTTCAACATGCTCCGGCTTTCCCTTGAAATGCTTGCGAAGTTCCGGGTTCTGGGTGGCAACACCGACCGGACAGGAGTCGTCCTGACAGCAGCGCATCATGATACACCCCATAACCACAAGGGTGGTTGTGGCAAAACCAAACTCTTCAGCGCCAAGCATGGCTGCAATAACGATATCCCGCGCGGTTTTCAACTGACCGTCAGTCTCGACAACAATACGGCTGCGCAGGTTGTTGAGCATCAGTGTCTGATGAGCCTCCGCCAAACCAAGCTCCCACGGCATTCCGGCATGCATGATGCTCGAAACAGGCGATGCGCCGGTTCCGCCATCATGGCCACTGATAAGGACAACATCGGCATGAGCCTTGGCAACTCCGGCAGCAATTGTACCAACACCTACGGTTGAGACAAGCTTGACGTTGATACGGGCCTCTGGATTGGCATTTTTAAGATCATGGATCAACTGGGCCAGATCCTCGATTGAATAGATATCATGATGGGGCGGCGGCGAAATCAGACCGACACCAGGCGTTGAATGACGCACTTTGGCTACCCAGGGATAGACTTTGGAGCCAGGAAGCTGTCCGCCTTCACCAGGTTTTGCGCCCTGTGCCATCTTGATCTGGATTTCATTGGCACTGGCAAGATATTCACTTGTAACACCAAAGCGTCCTGAAGCAACCTGTTTGATGGCCGACATTCTTGAATCGCCATTGGCATCCTTTTTAAAACGGGCCGGGTCTTCGCCGCCCTCTCCTGTATTGCTCCTGCCTCCAAGCCTGTTCATGGCAATGGCAAGGGTTTCATGAGCCTCCTGGCTGATGGAACCATAAGACATGGCACCAGTCTTGAACCGTTTAAAAATCTCTTCCACCGGTTCTACCTCTTCGAGCGGCACACCATGCTTGCTGAACTTTATGTCCATCAAACCACGAATAGTGCAGAGATGCTGGCTCTGGTCGTCAATGAGGTTCTCGTATTTTTTGAATAAATCATAGTTGCCGGTTCTGCAGGAGTGCTGCAGAAAATGAATTGCCTCGGGACTGAAAAGATGATATTCGCCTGAATGACGCCATTTTCTTTCACCGCCAGCCTCAAGACCACGGTTAACCTTGTTGCCAGTAGGAGGAAAAACTGTTTCGTGGCGACGGCGTACCTCTTCGGCCACTGTATCGAGACCAATACCTTCAATTCTGGTTGGAGTGCGGGTGAAATAGGCATCGACAAGCTGGGTATTGAGGCCAACAGCCTCGAAAATCTGCGCACCACGGTAGCTCTGTATGGTGGATATACCCATTTTGGCCATGGTCTTTACCACACCCTTGACGGCTGCCTTGACATAATTCTTGACGGCGACTTTCTCGTCCAGCTTGATATGACCCACAGAAACCAGCGAACGGATGGTTTCAAACGCCATATAGGGGTTGACTGCACCAGCACCATAACTGATGAGCATGGCAAAATGATGCACGGCCCTCGGCTCGGCAGATTCAAGCACCAGACCTATTTGTGTTCTTATACCGGCATTGATAAGGAAGTTGTGCAGACCGGAAACGGCAAGCAACGATGGAATCGGTGCACGGTCTTTTTCGATCTCACCCTTGTCGGAAAGGATAATGATATTGACGCCTTTGCTGGCAGCCTGTTCGGACTGGCGGTAAAGGTCCTGCATGGCAGATTCAATACCTTTGCCACCACGGGCAACATCGTAAAAAATTGGTAAAGTCACGGCACGGAAACCGGGTTTGTCGATTCCGCGAATCTTTTCAAGCGCCTGGTTGGTCAGTACCGGATGGGGCAACCTGATCCGGCGGCAGTTAATCTCTTCGGGTTCAAGCAGGTTCCCTTCGGTACCGAGCATGACCGTTGTGGAGGTAATAAGCTCCTCCCTGAGCGAATCAATAGGAGGGTTGGTTACCTGGGCAAAAAGCTGCTTGAAATAATCGAACAGCGGCTTGGGTTTGTTGGAAAGCGCTGCAAGCGGGGTATCGTTACCCATTGATCCGACAAGTTCAACCCCTTTTTCACTCATGATCTTTATCTGCAGAGAGATATCCTCCTGAGTGTAACCGAAAACTTTCTGGCGAGCTGTCAGACTGTATTTATCCTCATCGGGATTTTTCATCTGGGGATGATCGGCCAGTGAGTCAAGATCAATAATGTTCCGCTCAATCCATTCGCCGTAAGGTTGTTCTTCGGCAATGGTTTTCTTGATCTCTTCATCGGAAATAATGCGACCCTGTGCTGTATCGACAAGAAACATGCGACCCGGCTGCAGACGATCCTTTTTGAGAATCCTCTCCGGTGCTATATCGAGCACACCAACCTCGGATGCCATGATGACAAGGTCATCCTTTGTAATATAGTAGCGTGATGGCCGGAGCCCGTTGCGGTCGAGCACCGCGCCAATCTGCACGCCATCGGTAAAGGTGACTGAGGCTGGCCCGTCCCACGGTTCCATGAGACAACTGTGATACTCGTAAAAAGCTTTTTTCTCCTTCGACATGGCGCTGTTACCCATCCACGGTTCAGGAATGATCATCATGGCAGCATGAGCCATGGAACGCCCTGAAAGTACAAGAAACTCAAAGGCATTGTCGAGAATGGCCGAATCACTGCCATCCTCCAGAATAACCGGTTTTATATCCTCAAGCGCATCGCCGAAAACTTTGGACTGAACATTTTTCTCTCTCGCCTTCATCCAGTTGACGTTACCCTTGAGCGTATTGATTTCGCCGTTATGACTGAGATAGCGGTAAGGATGCGCCCTGTCCCAGCTCGGGAAAGTATTGGTACTGAATCGGGAGTGCACCATGGCAATGGCACTTTCCATGTCAGGATCGTGCAGTTCGGGATAAAAGAGCCCTACCTGCTCCGGCAGAAGCATCCCCTTATAAACAATGGTTCTGCCGGAAAGACTTGAAATATAGAAATAGCTGCTGCCAAGTAGACCTGCGGTATATTTTACCCGTTTGGTGATGCGGCGGCGAATGATATAGAGCTTTCTTTCGAATTCAAGTTCCGAAGTGGTATCCTTGCCCCAGCCAACAAAAAGCTGTTTGACAACAGGCTCTCCGGATAGAGCGGTATCACCGAGAGAGTCATTGCAGGTCGGTACCTTCCTGAAACCAAGAAACTTCTGCCCCTCGGCCTGGATCATCAGGCGACAGATATCCTCGATAGCACGTCGCTGGGAGATATCCGGCGGCAGAAAAAGCATCCCCACGCCGTACTGCTTTTCTGGCGGAAGCTCAATATTGCGTTCCGCACAAGCCTTTCGCAGAAACTTGTCGGGAACCTGAAGAAGAATTCCTGCTCCGTCACCGGTATTTTTTTCGCATCCGCATGCTCCGCGATGTTTCAGGTGTTCATTGATGAGCAAACCCTGCTCTACGATTTCATGTGACTTGACACCTTTTATATGGGCAACAAACCCTACACCACAGGCATCATGCTCAAACTGAGGATCATAGAGACCCGATTTTAACGTAACATTCATATTTTCAGGCACAACTTTTCAAAAAATTTCAAAAAAAAGCGACCGGCAATTATAACGTGCAGAATATAAACGTTTTTTAATAAAATATTCTACCGCCCCGCCAATCCGCTCTCCAACTATGCTTTTGCCTGGCTGGCAACTGCATTGACAGCCTTTTTGACGGCATCCTGATCGCCGAGGTAATAACTTCTCAAGGCTTTTAGATTGTCATCAAGCTCATAAACCAAAGGAATACCGGTTGGAATATTGACGCCGACAATATCCTCTTCGGAAATGTTGTCGAGATATTTGACCAGCGCACGCAGGGAGTTGCCGTGAGCCGCAATAATAACATTCTTGCCTTTACGGATTTCAGGGGCTATCGTTTCATGCCAGATCGGCAAGAATCTCTCCACGGTATCCTTTAGACACTCACCAAGCGGAATCTCCGACTCAGCCAGATCGGCATAGCGACGATCAGAACCTGGATAACGCTCATCACTTTTCTCGAGCTGGGGCGGAGGGGTGTCGTAGCTTCTGCGCCAGACAAGTACCTGCTCCTCACCATACTTCTGCGAAGTCTCCGACTTGTTCAGTCCCTGCAAGGCGCCATAATGACGCTCGTTGAGTCTCCAGCTCTTGTAAACCGGAATCCACATCAAATCCATTACATCAAGTACACTCCACAATGTCCTGATAGCACGCTTCAAAACAGAGGTATAGGCAACATCAAAGACAAATCCCTCCTCCTTGAGCAGTTTACCGGCATTGGCAGCCTCTTTTCTGCCCTGATCGGTCAGGTCAATATCGTACCATCCTGTAAAACGGTTATCAAGGTTCCACTGACTTTCTCCATGCCGCAACAAGACCAGTTTTATCATTTCGTCCCCCTTTTTCAGGATGTTATTTGTTTCGGAAATCTTCCTTTTCCGGTTGGTTGGCCAGCAATTTAATATTCTCTGCACCTTTTCTCAAACTTCATAAGCTCCCAGGCACTAAAGTTTACCAAAGAATGCGCCGGATAGGAGTAAACATCGGGTTTTTCGAAGAATTGTCTGTAGATTTATAAATCGAAATATGATATCTTAAGTAATTTTTCTCGAAGGGTGACAACGGCTTTGCCGGGTTCTCTTTCCTCAGTGGTCAAGATGATCTGTAAATGCTCCTTATACTGTAAAAAAAACAATGAACGTAGACAATTTCAGGTTACAATTAGGCGGTAAAGAGTATGTGCCCATCATTATCGGAGGCATGGGAGTCAATATTTCAACAACCGAACTTGCTCTTGCTGCTGAAAAACTCGGCGGAATAGGCCATATTTCCGACGCCTTGATCACCTATGTCTGCGACAGGATACTCAATACCAATTTTGTAAGCCGGAAAAGAAAAAAGTACGCACAATACAGCGGCAATCCCGATAAATCAGAGGTACTGTTTGACCTTGAAGAGGTAGCTGAAGCTCAAAAAAAATATATCGAGCACACCATCTCTCAAAAAACCGGCAAAGGAGCGATTTTTCTGAACTGCATGGAAAAACTCACCATGAACAGCGGTATCGAAACGCTGAGGGTGCGACTTCGTGCGGCAATGGATGCCGGTATTGACGGACTCACCCTTGCGGCGGGGCTGAATCTCAGAACACTTGATCTTATTCAGGATCACCCGAGATTCCGCGATGTCAAGATAGGCATTATCATCTCCTCCGTCAGGGCGCTTGCCATTTTTCTGAAACGGGCTGTTCGCCTTGAACGGCTCCCCGACTATATCATTGTCGAAGGCCCTCTTGCCGGTGGTCATCTCGGCTTCGGACCGGAAGACTGGAAAACTTTCGACCTCAAGACCATTTTCACCGAAGTAATCAGTTTCCTGAAAAAAGAGCAACTGAACATTCCGGTCATTCCTGCAGGAGGAATCTTTACAGGTACCGATGCTGTCGATTATCTGCAGATGGGTGCCGCAGGCGTTCAGGTTGCAACCCGCTTTACCATCTCCAAAGAGGCAGGTCTGCCTTCCGAGGTCAAGCAACACTATCTCAATGCACGCGAGGAAGATATCGTCGTCAACATGGCCTCCACCACCGGTTATCCCATGCGGATGCTCATCCAGTCGCCAACCCTGCGCTACGCCATAAGACCAAACTGCGAGGGACTCGGCTATCTGCTTGAAAACGGCGGAAAATGCACTTATATCGACGCCTATTACAACGCCCTTGCAGAAAGGAATCCGGGTGCCCCGATTGTTGTCAAGGAGAAAACATGCCTTTGTACCGGCATGGCCAATTACGACTGCTGGACATGTGGCCACACCACCTACCGCCTCAAGGAGACAACAAACCGTCTTGCAAACGGAAAATGGCAACTGCCGAAAGCTGAGGATATCTTCCATGACTATCAGTTCAGCAGCGACCACTCCATCAGGCTACCGGAACCTGAAACCATTTGATACAATGGAGAATGGCGGCAGGAAAAACAATCATCTCAACCTCAGAAATGCTTTTCTGAGGGGCTGAAAACAGTTATAACATACTGCCGGTATGAAAAAGAAGGTAACCTCATTCCTCTATGCCGCACTTCTGGCGGCAATACTCCTGACAATTGTCTTTATTGTCAACCTGATCAGCGCCGTTGCCGGGCTTCTCGGCATGCTGCACCCTTACGCAGGAGCCGTTTTCATTCTCTTCAGTGCGGTTATCTTTATTGCCACTCTTGTGACAGGAATCCCTCTCTTTTCTCTTCCGAAACGACCTGAACTGCCGGAACATGAAAACTCGAAAGAGATGGGGGCTTATGCCGCCTGGCTGGCCAGCCGATTGCCGGGTCACTCAATGCACCCGGAACCATTGAGAAAAGAAAATGAGCTGCGCTGGGTACGCACAAACATGAAGTTTCTTGAGGTGGACTCGCTCAACATTACCAAGCAGATAGCAACCAGAAACTTTTTTGTGGGAGCTTTTGCCCAGAACACCTCCTATGGAACCACCACATCGCTCCTGAACATTCTCAAGGTGATATGGAATATCTACACCATTCACAACCGCGACAAGAATCTCAGGGAGTTCATCATGCTTGTCCGCTCGGTCTACGACTGCCTGCCGCTCTCCGATTTTAAAAAGGAAGATATACCGGCACATATCAAGCCTATCATACAGTCCTCTTTCAGCAACACACTCTCTACACTGCTGCCGGGAGGAAACCTGCTTACCCCATTTTTTCTCAACCTTTTTCTGGCAGGCTCTACCAACACCTACCTCACCAATCTTGCCGGAATTATCGCGACACGCCACTGCCAGCTCCTTACTAAAGAGGACAAAAAGGAAATAATCCAGCAAAGCATGTTCGAGGCCTCATTCATGCTCAAGGAGATTGTCAGGGAGTGCAACCCGATAATCTCGGTCACCATCAGCAACGCCGTCAAGAAAGCTGGCATCGAAAGTCTCGACACTGTTCAGTCGCCTACATCAGGAAGCGGCCTTGCCCAGGACATTGTCTCCCACCTTGCAAGCTCGCTGAAGAATATTCTCAAGGAGAAGGAGAGCTGAGGAGAAAGAACTGTTGGAAAAGGGACAACAGCGACTGCAGGGACTTCAGGAAGAAAAAGAAAAGGTTTGCCGGATTCCGCAGCTTTTTTGAGCTTATTTCTTTCGAAGCCCTTTGAAAAAATCCTGCAGGAGGTTGCGACACTTGTTCTCCATGATACCGCCGAAAACTTCCGGCTGATGGTTGAGCTGCTTGCACCCTGTAACGTTCAGCACGGTTCCGGAAGCTCCCATTTTTGGATCATAGGCACCGAAAATCACCCTTCCCACCTTGGCGTTGACGATTGCCCCTGCACACATCGGGCAGGGCTCCATGGTAACGGCAAGGGTACACTCTTCAAGATATTTATTGCCAAGCGTTGCCATGGCTGCTGTGAGCGCAATCATTTCAGCGTGAGCGGTAGCGTCACGAAGCGTTTCCACCTGGTTATACCCCCTCCCGACAATGTGACCGTTACTGTCAAGCACAACCGCTCCAACCGGAACCTCCTTGCGCTCAAACGCCTGTATCGCCTCCCTGAAAGCAAGTTCCATGCAATAGGTAAAATCGAGCATACTTTTTAAAGAAATATGGTTGAGATGGGCTTCAAGGGTTTTACCATAACCGTAATTTTCACTATACTGTGCTCTTTGTTTGAGTCCCTCATTTTGAGTATTGCAAACTGTCGTCAGTAACCCAAGACACAACAATATGAACATTCATGAATATCAAGGCAAGGATATCCTGAGAAAATTTGGAGTTGCCGTCCCAAAAGGCATTGTGGCCCATTCACCCGAAGAGGCAAAGCAGGCGGCAGAACAGCTCTTTTCGCAGCAAAGCAGCCCGGTTGTTGTTGTTAAAGCCCAGATTCATGCTGGTGGCAGAGGCAAGGCCGGTGGAGTGAAACTTGCAAAATCCCCCGAAGAGGCTTTTGATATCGCCAAACAGATGATTGGCCTGACGCTGGTCACTCACCAGACTGGCCCGGAAGGCAAAGAGGTCAGGACATTACTTGTCGAAGAGGGCATGAATATTGACAAAGAGTTTTATGTCGGCATTACCCTCGACCGCTCAACCTCGATGAACGTCCTGATGGTCTCGACTGAAGGCGGCATGGAGATTGAAAAGGTTGCTGAAGAGACACCCGAGAGACTTCTGAAAATCCAGATCGATCCGCTTTTCGGTATGCAGGGATTCCAGGCACGCGAAGCTGCATTTTTCCTCGGCCTTGAAGGCGAACAGTTCCGCAACGCCGTCAACTTTATCACCGCACTCTACAACGCCTATATTTCTATAGATGCAGCCATTGCGGAAATCAACCCGCTTGTGGTGACCAAAGAGGGCAAGGTACTTGCACTTGACGCAAAAATCAATTTCGACGACAACGCTCTCTTCCGCCACAAGGATTTCCTTGAACTGCGTGATATCACCGAAGAGGATCCTTTTGAAGTTGAAGCTTCAAAATCGAATCTCAACTATGTCCGCCTCGATGGCAACGTAGGCTGCATGGTCAACGGAGCCGGCCTCGCCATGGGCACCATGGACATGATCCAGCTTGCTGGCGGAAAACCTGCCAACTTCCTCGACGTCGGCGGTACAGCAAATCCCCAGACCGTTGAAGAAGGGTTCAAGATCATTCTCAGCGACAAAAATGTCAAGGCTATCCTCGTCAACATTTTCGGCGGTATTGTCCGTTGCGACCGTGTTGCAGGCGGCATTATCGAAGCGGCCAAAAAGATTGACCTTCACATCCCGGTCATTGTCCGCCTTGAAGGCACCAATGCACCTCTCGCACAGAAAATGCTCGACGAATCAGGCCTCAACCTCATTCCGGCCAAAGGATTGCGCGATGCGGCAAACAAGGTCCACGAAGCACTTGCTTCCTGAGCTGACTCTTCTTCTATCGACATGATCAATTGCACCCCGCACGAAACTGCGGGGTCTTTTTTTTCGAAGACAAAGGAAGGCTACTTCCTCATCTTTTCGAGAAGCGCATTCAGGTTATTTCTGAGTACTATGGTGGTTTGATGCTCATTGCCAAGCGCCTTTTCGTCTATCGCCAGCGCACGACAATAGAGCCTTTATACGGCAATAGCAACAACGCTACAGGAAAAAACTCTGGATCAGGTATGGGGGGACAAAAAAAAGCGAAGAGGATATGTACTCCCCTTCGCTTTCATAATCAACAACCTGCCTGTTCTCAACCTCTCATTCATCGTTCATCTGTTCGGCACTGATCATCATCTTGTCACACACACAAGAGCCGACCTGTTGTTGAAACCGTTTCGAAGACATATCAAATGACAATCTATTTGCTTCTCATCCGTTCATTAAGTTCGACGAGCTTTGTTCAATATTCTTGCACGAAAAAAAAACTTTTTTTTTGTTTTTCCCTTTTATTCGTAGCGAAGGGCTTCTACCGGTTTGAGTTCCGCTGCTTTTCTGGCTGGCCAGAGACCGAAGAAAATGCCGATAATGGCTGAAAAGGCTGTTGCAAGCACAACCGATATCAGTGAGGTTTTTACCGCCCATCCGGCAAAAAAGGAGAGGATGAGGGAGATACCAATACCGGCAAGCACCCCTATCAGACCTCCGCTGATGGTCATACCGACCGATTCGACAAGAAACTGGAGCATGATATCACCCTTTCTGGCTCCGATAGCCTTGCGCAACCCGATCTCCCTGGTACGTTCGGTGACGGAAACCAGCATGATGTTCATGATGCCGATGCCTCCAACCACAAGCGATATGGCGGCAATGGATCCGAGCAGAAGGCTCATGGTCTGCGTGGTGCTGCTGAGCATCTTCTGAATTTCGGTCATGTCCCTGATATTGAAGGAGTCATCATCCGCTTTCAGCCGGTGGCGTTTGCGAATCTGCTCACTGATCGCGTTTTTGGCCTGGTCAATAAGGGTTGGTGAAGTTACTTCGACAAAAATGCCGCTGAGATATTCTTTGCCAAGCACACGGTACATGGCGGTCGTGACCGGAATTATCACCACATCATCCTCGTCCTGAGGTCCGGAAAAACCTTTTGCCGGAGCAATACCTATGACCTTGAAATTAATGCGGTTGATTTTGATGGTTCTTCCAATCGGATTGCTGCCACCAAAAAGCTCCTTGACAACCGTCACACCGATAATGGCCACCTTGTCCCGCGTTTGAATCTCCTCCCTGGTAAACCACCTCCCTACCGTCGGCAGTGAGGCTCGCATGGTGCCATAATCAAACCCAACCCCATTGAGGCTCGAACTCCAGTTTTTATTGCCATAGACAATCCGTCCAGCTCCGTTGACTACCCCAGAGGCATTTTTTACAAAAGGACGAAGTGCCGAAATATCGTCCACATCGGTAAAAGTAAAGCGGGCCACAGCTCCGGCACCCTGGGCGGCACCACGGATCTTGGCTGATCCACCTCTTATGGAAAGCATGTTGGAACCCATGGATTTCAACTGCTCCTGCATGGCTGACTTGGCTCCTTCGCCAAGTGCCATCATGGCAATCACGGAGGCAACGCCTACAAAAATGCCGAGAACTGAAAGAAAGGAACGGAGCTTGTTGGCCAGAATTGCCTGAAAAGCCTGCTGCATAAATCCGCTGATCCGGCCATTCTGCCATAACGAAACCTTGCCTGCAACCTGTCCTTCAAAAGTCAGCTCTGCGCCAACGTTTACCGAGGGCTCCATCCCGCTCTTGCGTTCATCAGAGACAATGAGGCCATCCCGCATGGTAATGACGCGCCCGGCATAGGCAGCAATCTCGGTTTCATGCGTCACCATGATGACCGTTTTACCCTCTTCATGAAGAGCCTTGAGAATCTTCATGATCTCGGCGGAATTTTTTGTATCGAGGTTGCCGGTAGGTTCGTCCGCAAAAATAATCAGCGGATCGCGAATGAGCGCTCTGGCTATTGCCACACGCTGCTGCTCCCCACCCGAAAGCTGGTTAGGCGTATGATCGATTCGGTGTTCAAGTCCAACCAGAGCAAGGCGCTCTATGGCTTCCTTGCGAAAATCACCCTTGATGCCGCTGTAGATATGAGGAAGCCGTACATTATCGACAATGTTCATTCGCTTGAGCAGATGAAACTGCTGAAAGACAAAGCCTGCAACTTTATTGCGCAGTCCGGCCTGCTCATCTTCCGTCATTGAATTGACATTATGGCCAAGCAGCAGATACTCTCCCTTATCGGGGGTATCGAGCAGGCCGAGAATCTGGAGCAGAGAGGATTTGCCTGATCCCGAAGCGCCCATGATTGCAACAAACTCACCCTGCTCTATCGTCACGGAAACACCACGCAACGCCTGCACAGTGCTCTCCCCGATAAGATAGGTCCGGTGGACATCAACAAGCTGAAGCATCGCTCTCATGGTTTCTTTTTGCTGCGCTGTGGTGTGAATGGATTAGAACCTCCGTTGTTTTTCGGCAAAACAAAGGAGGTATCAGGAAGCAGCACAACAGAGTTGTCCGAGAGACCTTCAAGGATCTCGATATTGCGATCATCCTGCAGGCCAATCTGCACTGGACTGTAGCGCTGGGCAGAGCCACTTTCGCCACTTTTCTGAAGCACTACACTCTTGCCGTTCTTACTCTGAACAGCCCTGATCGGCAACAGCAGAGCATTGTTCTTTTCCTGAACAATAATGCGGATATTGGCGCTCATGCCTGAACGAAAAACATCGGGAATACGCTCTGGAAGAACATCGACATTGTAGATATTGACATTGTTCTGCAGATGTGACTCATAGTAGATATGGCCAACAACTCCGTTGACCTGAATTTCAGGGTAGGCATCGAGACCAATCACCGCCTTCTGCCCTGCCTTTACCCTTCCGATATCGGTTTCATCGACGTAAGCCTTGACAATAAGTCGATCGGAAAGAACAAACAGCGAGTCACTCGCCGTCACAGTCTGGCCTGGATCGACACTGCGAACAATGACCTGACCCTCCATTGGAGCCATGACTGCTGTCTCCTTGTATACCTTCTGCCAGTAATCCTGTTCACTTTTTCCCTGAAGCTTGGCAGCATCGAGCAGCGCAGCCCGCTCGGTTGAACTGAGCATGGCGAGAACCTCACCTTTCTTGACGATTTGGCCCTCCTCGACCAGAATCTCCTCAATTCTGCCTCCAACTGAAGACTGTATTTTAACCCGGTTCTGCGGTTCAACCGCCCCGGTTGTCGATACTGATGAGCTGATGGTGCCCCTTGTGGGACGGATTTCATCAAATTTCTTCTCTGACGCTCCCTTTCCCCTGACAAAAAAGAACCCTGCGACTCCAATAACAACGAGTGCTACCAGAACGCCTCCTCCGACAAGTTTATTCCTGCTGACCATCAAGAGCTCCTCCTTTTGCATGAATCCATTGAGCCTCGGCAATCAACAGAGCTGCCCCGGCATTGAGATAACTTTTTTTTGCACTGACAAGATTGTTTTCGATAATCACCCAGTCGTTGAAGGTAATGAGACCGTTCGAGTATTGAGCGTTGGCAATGGAGGAACGTTCAATGGCAGCATCGAGAAATTTTTTCTGCACAACAACCATCTGACGGGCATCCTGAAAACTTTTCCAGCTCTCCTGAAGAGTATCGAAAATCTGCAGAAACCCGCTTTTTGCCTGGGCCGTTTGCTGACTCACCACCGCCATGGCTTTTGAAACTCTCGCCCTGCCGATTCCCCCTTCATAGATCGGCACTGAAAGCGTCAAACCTGCGCTCCAATCCACAGCATCGAATGGCCAGCGCTGAACAGAACTTCTGCCAACTGATGAAGTCAGGAAAAGTTCAGGTGCAAAGGCATTTCTGGCAGCATCGAGATCATAACGTGCTGATTTGCTCCGGGTATCGAGCTGCTGAAAAAGCGGACTATTCTTTGCCAGTAATTCAAAATCAGGCTTTACAGAAAGCATGTCACTCACCCTGAATGCCCCCTGAACCCTGAGCGGCTTATGAATATCGCGGCCAAGAGCCGAAGCCAGTTTAACCTGGGCAAGCACAATGCCCCACCCTGCCTGAGCCACTTCAAACTCCGCCTGGGCAAGATCAGCCTGAGCCTGTCGAAGTGCGCCGATATGCTCACGTCCCCCCTGGTATCGCAAACTGATCAAACGAACATTCTTCTGCCGCCTGTCGGCAATCTCACCAGTTAGAGCCAGAAGCTCCTGAGCCTTGAGCAATTCAGCAAATGCCGAGCGAAGAGCAAAGCGGACATCGGAAGAGACTGCACTGTAATTGTATTGGGCCGCCTTGATGGACTCTTCATTGCTGGCAACCTGACTGGAGGTTTTTTGCCCATCAAAGAGAAGCTGCTGTGCCGAAAGCGAATAGGAGCGAAGCTGTGAAAAGCTGGAACCGTTCACAAAACTGCCATTCTGCTGGGTTGTTGTGGCCAAACCAAGCTGCGGAAGACGCGCTCCGCCAGTTATACGTTTGTCGGCTTCTGCCTGCTGCAAAAGAGCAAGAGCCGAAGAAAGATCGGGATGTGATGCCCTGGTCTCGCTGACGCACTGCTCCCACGTCAGCAACTCTTCAGCTTTCAGTGGAGGCGAAAATGCGATAAAAAAAAACAGTACCAGAATCTGGCAAATTCTTGCTCTCATTGCAAAAGTATCCTGTAAGTATAATGGAGAATCCTCACTCACTCTTTAAAACCCTTACTACATTGTTTGACGATCCCAGGATTAAATTCTTGTGCATCAAATGACAATTATTTATAAAAAAATAAGAAGATAGAACCATACCATCATACTGCACTGCATTCATCTCATGAAGCTTTGATGAAAAAATGTATCTTTTCACCCGTGTTACAGATTTATTTCAACGATGACGATTATTTTCAGAAGGCCTTTTTATCATGCTCGAAGCCAGAAACCTTTCCCTCAGTGTGGGAACAAAACAACTCCTCAGCGACTCCTCATTCCGCATTGGAGACAAAGACCATGTCAGTCTTGTCGGTCTTAACGGTACAGGAAAAACAACTTTACTCCGCCTTATAAGCGGCCCGACTGCCGAATCTGCCCTCATTACGACCGGACAGTTTCTCAAATCCTCAGATACAACTATCGGTTATCTTCCCCAGGAGATCTCCTTTGATGCTGATCTTGAAAAAACCGCACTGCAATATGCCCTTCAGGCAAACGCAAGACTCTTCGAGTTGTCGGATAAAATAACCCGCATGGAACATGAGCTTGCCCTGCCGGAACAGGATTATGAAAGCGAAGCTTACCACCACCTTATCGAACGCTTTTCTGATGCCATGCACGAATTTGAGCATCTGGGTGGCTATACCATGCAGTCCGATGCCGAAAAAGTGCTTGGAGGACTTGGATTCAGCGAAATAGATTTTCATAAAAAGGTCAAGGCCTTTTCTGGCGGCTGGCAGATGCGCCTGCACCTCACCAAACTGCTGCTCCAGAACCCTACGCTTCTCCTGCTTGATGAGCCAACCAACCACCTTGATATCGACTCTCTCAGATGGCTGGAAAATTATCTTCTCAATTACGAGCACAGCTACATCATCGTCTCGCATGACCGCTTTTTCCTCGACAAGCTCACCACCAAAACGCTTGAGATTGCCTTTGAACGCATCAATGAGTATAAGGGCAACTACTCCTACTACGAAAAGGAGAAGACCGAGCGCTATGAGCTGATGATGGGCAAGTATGCCAATGACGTCAAAAAAATGGAGGAGCTTAAAGCCTTTGTCGACCGATTCCGCTACAAGGCAACGAAGGCTCGTCAGGCACAGAGTCGACTCAAGCAGATGGAGAAAATGGAAAAAAACATGCAATCCCCGGAAGAGGATACCTCCCGCATCGCATTCCGTTTCCCCAAGGCAAATCCCTCCGGACGAGAGGTCATGCGGCTTGATGGTGTAAAAAAAGCTTACGAATTGCCTGACGGCTCAAAAAAGCAGGTGCTTAAAGGAATTGACCTTGAAGTGATGCGCGGTGACCGGATTGCCATTGTCGGCTCAAACGGTGCAGGCAAAACCACCTTCTGCAAGATTCTGGCCGGAGAGATCGATTTTGAGGGCAAGCTTACCATTGGCCACAATGTCTCCATGAACTACTTTGCCCAGCATCAGACTGAAAACCTCTCGCAGGATAAAAGCGTCTATATGGAGATGATGGATGCCGCGCCCTCATCGGAAGCACAGAAAAAGGTGCGCGACATTCTCGGCTGTTTTCTTTTCAGCGGCGATGCAGTCAATAAAAAGATCGGTGTGCTCTCGGGAGGAGAAAAATCAAGGGTTGCTCTGGCAAAAATCCTGCTCCAGGCATCGAACCTGCTCATCATGGATGAACCGACCAACCATTTGGACATGCGATCCAAAGAGATGCTGATTGACTCGCTTGAATACTATGACGGAACGCTTCTGATTGTCAGTCACGACCGCTACTTCCTCGACAGTCTGGTCAACAAGGTGGTCGAAATCAAAAATGGCGAACTGCAGCTCCATCTCGGCACCTATGCTGAATACCTCGAAAAGGCGGAGAAAGCCATTGAAGCCGAACGCAAGGAAGAGGCTGCCGGACGGCAAAAAAAACAGGCTACACCAACCACCCAAAGCAGCCAGAAAGAGCAGGAAGAGGCACGCAAAAGTGCTGCAGCCAAAAAAGACAAGAAGAGAATCGAGGAGATCGAGCAAAAAATCAACAAGCTCGAACAAAAGAAAGAGTCACTTGAAACCATCATGGCCAACGAAGACTTCTACAAAAAAAGCCAGGAAGAGACCGCAAAAACCCTCGACGGCTACCATGCACTCTGCAAGGAGCTGAACGCGCTGTTTGAAGAGTGGGAGAAGATCTCCTGACAGGAAAAAGTTGCATATAGCAAAACCGTACAATAAACAGAACCTATGAAAAAAATAGCACTTATCGCCGCCTTAACCCTTTTTCCGTTAACCAGCTACGCACAAGGTGACCATAAAGCAGAGGACACACGACTCCCTGATCTCATGAAAACGACCAAAGAGGTTGTTGACCCAATGCCTGAGAAATTAAAATCGCTGCTTGTAGCTGAAATTACCGCCAACGGGCCAGTAAAAGCGATAGAGGTGTGCAGCCTCAAAGCTCCGGCAATGGCCAAGGCGGCAAGTGAAAAAACAGGCTGGGAGATCAAACGGGTGAGCCTGAAAAACAGAAACCCGAAGGGAAAAGCTGACAAGTGGGAAGAAAAAGCAATCAAGGGCTTTGAGCAGGAGTTGGCAGGTAACAGCGATGCCGTCATGGAGAAGGGAGAGATTGTTACCGTGGAGGGCAAGCAATATTTCAGGTATGCCAAAGGGTTAAAAACAGGCAAAGAGTGTCTGCTCTGTCACGGCAAGGATGAGAACATTGCAAAAGAGCTGAAAGAGAAGCTGAAAAAGGTATACCCGGAAGATCAGGCAACAGGGTATGACGTCAACCAGGTGAGGGGTATTCTCTCGGTTACAAGAGCAATCAATTAAATCGGTTACGCACTCAGCAATCCTCGTCGACTTCCCTTCCACACTCCACCCGTCATGCAGCAACGCACCGGGTGGAGCGCTGGATTGACCCGCAAATGTCCAAGAGCTGCAATTGACATCGTCGTCAATGAACTTCAGTCAGCAGATATTATACCCCGCTCACGTTATCTCTCTCTGTTTTTTTTGTATCAGTTTAATTTCCAGTTCGCAGCCAACAGCTTCGGCATACTTCCGCAGTGTGGATATGGATGGAGCATGTTTTCCTCCAGACTCCAACCGTGAAATCGCGCTTTTTGTGGTACCGATTTTCCGAGCAACAGCCTCCTGGGTCATTCCAGAATGCTGACGAGCCAAAAGCAGTTCCCTCACAAGGGCGTAAGTTGGTTCAAGAGCCTCATACTCCCGCCGGAACTCCTCGTCTTTCAAAGCTTCACGCAAGTACTCCTCATGGTTATAAGGAACTGGTTTATAGGCAAGATTATCCATGATTGACCTCATCCATTCGTTTTTGTGCAATATTCAACTCCCGTTGAGGGGTAGATTGTGTTTTTTTGATAAATACGTGAAGAATCACAATACGTTTACCCTTCAAATAGCAGTAGAAAGCCCTTCCAATACCATCTTTGCCCCGTGCTCTCAGCTCAAAAAGACCTTTTCCCATTGCCCTGGAGTGAGGCATTCTCAAGACGGGCCAAACTCCCTCAACAGTCCTATTAAACGCGTATAATCAGCTCGTATACTTTTCGGCCAACTTTCAATCTCCTCTTTAACTCGAGGGTGGAAATATTCAAGTTCGTAACTCATACCACCAAAGTTAGCACTTTCGGTAACCAATCAAAAAAAATTGCCCCGGCGAGGCAACTTGTTCACAGCGTATTCCTAAATTTTCTGGAGATCTTTCTCGGCTCCTAAAGAAATTGTAATTCTGAAAGGGTTACTCGGCATGTCGAGCGGCCAAAGAGGTAAAGATTTTCTCGGCATCCCTCACTGGTTCACCGAACGATAGCTCATATCGTTCGATTATAAAAGCATGGAGCTTTTCCACCTGATCATCCGGGAGACAAGCGATCTGTGACGCCTGCTCTTCCAGCACAATCACCAATTCGTGTCGTCCCGGACAAACCTCTTGTGGCAACTGAATCATGACAAGTCTTTCCGGCAAAACTACGAACATCCGAGATAAACTCCGTCTGATGACGTAGTGATAACAACAATTCCCTTCGGAAAAAATGATTGTCCGCTGATCTTGAAAGTATAGTCAAAACTGACTATGCCACCTCTTCGCTGCTTCCGGCTTCCCCAGAATAGAGATAGCTCACAACCTCGGCATCACTGCGTTTTTGTTGTTCATGGCCTCCATACAACACAACTTTTTTCGAGACACGTTCGCCAAAAATGGCTGCAACTTTATTAAGCTGTGTAAAATAGTCCTGATTGATTGTCTGCGATGACTTGATTTCGAAGAGCCGTATCATGTTAGCGGCTTCCAGCAGAAGATCAACTTCCAGTCCACTGCTGTCGCGATAAAAATGAAGGTTTGTCTGCATACCAGCATTGATGCGAGCCTTGAGCATCTCAAGAACCACCAGATTCTCAAACAGCGACCCTCGCAAGGGATGAGATTGCAGGTGCGACTCCTGCGTTATTCCAATCAGCCAGGAGGCCAGACCAACATCGTAAAAATAGAGTTTTGGCGACTTTGTCAATCGTTTACCGATGTTGGCAAACCATGGAGGCAGCAAAAACACAATATAAGAGGCTTCAAGCAGGGTAATCCAGCTTTTTGCCGTCGCACTGGTAACCCCGGCATCAGCAGCAAGAGAGTGCATGTTGAGCAGTTGCCCCACTCTTCCTGCTGCCAGCCGGACAAAATTTTCAAATTCCCGTATATGGCGTAACTGGATCAATTCGCGTAAATCGCGTTCAACATAGGTGGCAAAGTAATCTCCAAGCATGACAGCCGGATCCAGATGATCTGCATGAATACGCGGATAACCTCCTGTATGCAAGAGATGATCAACGCCGATGGGTTGCCCTGCATCGCGCAGTTCAGCGACAGATAACGGCAACAGCTTCAAAAGCGCGGTTCTTCCTGCAAGTGACTGACTGATATGACGGGTCAGCTCAAACTGATGGCTTCCTGTCAGAATGAATTCACCGGCGGTTTTGTGTTCATCAACACGAACCTGAATCCATGAAAGTAACTCAGGAACACGTTGTATCTCATCAAGAATGGCACCTTCAGGAAACTGGGCCAAAAATCCTGCCGGATCATGCTGTGCAAAATTTCGGATATCAGGCCGCTCCAGATTGCTGTATGGTTTTTCAGGAAACGCTGTTCTGCAAAGCGTGGTTTTGCCTGATTGCCTTGGCCCGGTAAGGGTTACAACCGGATATTGTGCAGCTCGACTCTGCATGGTAGTCATGAGATGACGCTCAATCATTTTATGCAAAATTATAGTTCAACTTTAATATTGCATAAACCAAGACAAGAAGCAAGGAAAATTGCACTTGCAAGGATGGCTATTATTCGGGAATGGTCAGACGACTTGAGACAAGAATATCAAGAGCATTCGCTTTTCCTGCCTACTTTTGTATCTTTCAGAAAAGGAGTACTGCATGATATCGTTCAGCAAATATGCAGAAGACACCTGACCACCCCAAAAATCATAAACTGAGATGTCACCCATGGCGAGTGAAGAACAAATCAGCCGTAACTTGAAAGCCGTTGCAAATGCTGTCGCTCAGCAAGCGCTTGAGGGACTGGAGGTTCCGTCTGACATTGTTGAAGAGATGAAACGAGCTGCAAGAGGCGAGATCAAAATTGAAGAAGGCATTCGCAACACTGTCCACAGGTTCACGCATGGCAAAGTACGAAGGGCAAGACCATTATCTTCAAACTGAAACCGGAGTTCTCAAGAACAAACTCAACATAACAGATGAAGAGGAACTGAAAAAGGCTGAGGCCTCTTTAGTTGCATGGCGTAGTTTTCAACTTGCCAACAATCCCGTTAAAGGGAAATTTGATCTTGAGCACCTGAAGGCAATTCATAAGCACCTGTTTTGTGACATGTACGAATGGGCAGGAGAGCTTCGAAACATTGATCTTTCCAAGGACAACAGTTATTTTGCCAACCATATCCATATCGTAAGTGCTGCACGTCCAATTTTTGAAAAGCTGGCCAATGAGAATAATTTAAAAGGACTGGACACGGCTACTTTCAGTACACGCGCGGCTTTTTACTTGGGAGAACTGAACGCTCTGCATCCTTTTCGTGAAGGTAACGGCAGAGCACAACGAGAATTTATTAACCACCTCGCTTACCATAGTGGCTACTCCATC
>SESA01000358.1_pt1 | contig 31455 bp, 19 predicted proteins | sample 3171451 | NCBI WGS metagenome assembly SESA01 (sample SAMN06051862, study PRJNA518727) | freshwater metagenome | biome: subpolar coniferous forest; feature: holomictic lake; material: water; isolation source: holomictic Lake 227, 8 m depth | place: Canada: near Kenora, Ontario | collected...
ACCCTCCTCGCCTGTCGGGGCGGTCAGCACCGTCATGTTTGAAAAGGCATCTACCAGAAATGCCCGAATTGCGATCAAGTTATCAGCATGATCATCGATCACAAGAATCGTAAAGCTCTTATTCGCCATGGAAAAACCTCCGAATCGTCTCTTCCAACAGTTCGGCATCAACGGGTTTCGAAAGATAGCCATCAAAGCCATGCAAAAGAATTTCCTCTCGATCCCCCTTCATGGCCTTCGCCGTCAACGCAACTACGGGGATAGCCTCTGTCGCTTTATCCTGCCGAAGGGCATCAAAAACCTGAAAACCATCCATGCCCGGCAGAGAGATATCCAACAGAATCAGATCTGGCACCTCCTTCTTTGCAAGAGCAAGTCCCTCTTCCCCGTCACTCGCACCGAGCGGTTCATAATGTTCTTGAATCAACGCCTTCGCCGTCAAGAGGTTGTCAGGCTTATCCTCCACGATCAGGACGACCGGCCGCGAACGCACTGGGCGCGAACGAATTGGGCGTGGCTGCCTCGGCACCGAAAGCTCTTTTTCATTCTCGGAAGGCGCTTGAAGAACAACCATATTCTGGACTGCAGAAAGTAGTCCATCCCGACAGACATCCCCCTTCTGGACTAACTGGTGAATTGCTTTCCCTTTTAGAAAGGCTATTTCCTCAGATGTGATATGTTTTGCAGTCAAGATCAGCACCGGCAAGGACGAAGTCGCCTCTTTGCTTCGGATCATGCTCAAGAGCGTAAAGCCATCAACTTCCGGCATCATCAAATCCAAGATCATCGCATCTGGGATCTCTTTTTCAATCGCCTCTAGCGCCTCTTTCCCGTTACGTGCAATACGAACGGCATAGCCCTCCGGCTCCAACAGGTCCCGCATTTGGATGATGGCGCCTGCGTCATCTTCAACCAGCAATATTCTCGTCTCCCCCTTGGCGGGCAAGAAGACGCGCCGAGACGAACAAGGCTTGCCTTTCGGAACCTCTTCCCACGTCACCACGTCAGTACTCTGTGCAGAAAGGGACAACATCAATGGCACGGATAGCGTGACGATCGTACCCTGCCCCACCTGACTTTCCACAGTGATGTCGCCTGAAAGCAATTGCGCATATTTTTTCGCGATGGTCAGTCCAAGTCCCGTGCCACCGTATTTTCGAGCAATGCTCTCGTCCGCCTGCCTGAAGGCATCAAAAATTATATTAATCTTCTCAGCAGGAATACCACAACCCGTGTCTTTGACCGCAAAACTGATCTTATCCTCCAAGGCAGAGACAAAAATGGCAACACTCCCTTTATCCGTAAACTTGATGGCATTCGCCACAAGATTCTCAAGAATATGCTGACATTTTGGAAAGTCACTCGTCAACAAGGGCAAGTCCGGCTGCATGGTTGCAGTAAGGGCAATACCCTTCTCTCTGGCTTGCGGACTCAGCCGTTCGATAACCCCATCAATCAGTTCAGAGACAGGAAAAGCGCGAAGAGACAACTCTTCCCTTCCGGACTCAATTCGTGCAACGTCCAAAATATCATTAATCAATGCGAGCAGATGGCGTCCGTTCCGCTGAATCACAGCAAGGTATCCGTGTTCCTCCTCGGGAATCAACCCCTTGAGCCTCCGAATCAGAACCCCCGACAGGGCGATGACCGAATTAAGTGGAGTTCTCAACTCGTGACTCATCGTGGAAAGGAATACGGTCTTCATCCGACTGGCTTCAGCAAGTTGTTGCTTCTGAATATCCAACTCGATATTCTGTTCCCGGAGTTCTTCGGTCTGACGTACGAGTTCACAAGATTTCTCATGCAACTCCCTGTTTTGCTGCTCCAACGTCTCCGAAAACGCTTGAACTTTACGAAACGACAACACGCCGACAAACCGGGCCATTAGCGTACTCCAGATATCATCAATAAGCTGGGTTGCCTGTTCTGAATAGGAACTGACCTTAGCCAGCGAGAGCACAGCGACCACCTCATTCCTAAAAAGGATAGGAATCGTCATGATCTCTCGCGGCCTTATATCGCCGCTGGCGGTGACAAGCGTAAAAGCCGTTTCCCCGTCAATGTCGCTAATCCGGCTAATCTGCTGAGTCGCTAGAGCCATCCCGAATTCGCCTTCACGAAGCGTGGCAGAAAATGCCATCCGAGGCGTGGACGAAAGTCCCAACGACTCGAAGAGTATAAACTCGGGCTTCGCTTCGTTACGCAGATAAACTGCGCCCATTTGCGACTCGGTCTTTCGGACTAAGACCGTAAGAAGTTCACGACAGAACGCATGCGGTTCTTCTTCCCCCAGCATGACACTGGAAATGACGGCCGAATCCTTTCTTCTTTGAAATTCATCCTGTATAGTGTCAACCAGGCTATTAAACGAAGTCGCCAGCAGACCCATCTCGTTCTTGGAAACGATAGTACTTCTCGTCGTATAGGAACCCTCTCGATATTTTTTCGTAACCTCCGTCAGCTCCTGTATCGGATTTCGGATTCTTCGAGCAAGGAGCCAATTGATCCAAAAGGTGACGACCAGTATCACGCCAATCAGAGCCGTCAACTGAACAGCAAGCTGATTATACTTCTGCTCAGCACGCTGATAGAACTGCTCCGACCGCGTCCTGGCGAACGCCTCGTCCCGCTGGAGGCTGCTGATCACCTTCTTGACTTGCTGACCTCCTATCCCAGTCTTTTTTGTCCTGGTAATAGCCTCTTGTAGCTTCCCTTCACGTAGCAACCTAATCGTCTCTTCCGTGATACTGTCCCAGTGGGCAAAATCCGCACGGAGTTCATCAATCTGCGCCCGCGGCCCCAGATACTGCTCATAGAGATGGGAAAACTGTTGCTCGATATTTGCCTTAGCAATAGCCATATCCTCAAGAGCTTGTTCACGTTCCTTTGCATCGGAGGTCAACAATAAATCCTTCAGTCCTCGATCGATACGCAAGACATTACTCTCTACCGTACTGAGCGTTCGCTTGACTTGCAAGGAATGGTTATAGAGTGCTTCGGTGTTTTGCCACAACTCCGCGTGTTGCTGGGAGACGACTCCACACAGCACAATCACAAACAGAAAAATCACCCCCAACCCAAGGGTCAATTGCGAACCAATCTTCATGTTTCGGAATAACATCATAAAGGCCCTTCACCGTCGCTTTTTGTACATTCACCTTTCGTCCATCTGCTGCAATGCCAACACCCTGCCCCTCCTGTACACCGCCGTGGAACTGATGAGCGGCTGACACCCCGATATCCGCTCTAGGCAATCCTTTTCTGCCTCGCTGGTCGAAAAGAAGCCGCCGGGCACCAAAGACTGGAAGAGCTTCTTGACCATCTGTTCACGGATCTCTTGCTGATAATACATCAAAACATTACTGCAGACCATGAGATCAAATTCACCGTAAATGCTTGACGGAGGGCTGGTGAACGCATGATCCAACAGGTCATAAAGAGAAAAATCAATCTGTCTATGAAGTCCTGGGTTCACAGCATAACGACTCTCGACCCTTTGAAAATAACGTTCAAGATGGCTCAAGCGGACATTTCGCACCGCCATCGCCTCATAAACACCCGCCTGTGCCCGTTCCAGATCTTGAGCATTCATTGTCGTTGCAAAAATCTGATAGGGCACTGGTATCCCGAGCCCCTGCACCAGTTCCTCAAAAAGAATTGCGAGCGAATATGCCTCCTCTCCGGCTGAACACCCTACGGACCAAATTCGAATCGTTCTACCGTTACTCCGCTTCTGGAGCAATGGGATCACGACTGTTTCCAATACTGCAAACGTAAGCGTATCCCTGAAAAACTCACTATACGAAACGACAAGCGATTGTGCGAAGGCTCTCGCTTCTTCCGGCTGTCGGCTCAAGTACTCCCCGTATTCCGCCAGCGTCTTCAATCCAGTCAAGGAACACCGAATATGCAACGTGCGCTTTAAAAAGGGCTCATCATAGCACGAGAGGTCGCGCCCATACGTCTCCTTCATCACTGTACGAATTATTTTGGTTGTATCGGTCATCTGGGAATCCTATACCGCTCAGCCTCCCCTGCTTCTCTCAGGAGATCATTAATTTCACCTTTCAACTCGATCATCCGTTCTTCCCTGTTCACCGCGATGGCATTGAAACGACTCATCTCCTTTAGATTGTACTTCATACTCTCTTCCGCTTGTTTTCGTTCTGTGATGTCGAAAAAGGAGATCACATACATATCCCGAATCAAATCGTTGGTCAACATCGCTGCAACAAGCACAACCCGTATACCCCCATCTTTGCAGCGCACACGAACATCCATCGTCGTAAATCCATGATGAGAGGATTCTTCTTTTATCACGTGTTGTTTCCACGTTGGCATTTTCTCTTGTTCACGAGACACATCTGGATCAGAAGGTAACCACCACTCATCCAATGTCTTGATATCTCCCAGAGTATATCCGAAAAGTTTGGAAAATGCCTCATTTAGGTAAGTGATGTTCCCATTGGTATCACTCATGGCCAACGGGACAGGCAACAGTTTGATAAGCTCACGGAAACGAGCCTCGCTCGCTCGTAGCGCCACCAAACTCCGTTTAAGCTGGACAAGCCTCCAAACATCGTTTCCGATAAGCTGGACGGTCTCGACATCGAAATCATTATAGTCTTGTGCTTTGTTTCCGACCCCCATCAGCATGACTACTTTGTCATCCTCAAAGATAGGAACCGAAAGCAGCCGATTCAACGCGGAATGTCCCTCTGGCAACCCATGCTTGTGGGGATAAGCTGCATAATCGTTGATGATTACAGGGGCGCGTTCACGCATCGCATCCGCCCAGATCCCCGCCTGTTTTAGCGGATAATGACTCTGATAAGTTGCCACATTGCAGTATCGCTCCATCGTTCGACGCGACCACGTAATCAGATTGATCGTTTGCTCGTCACTGTTGGCAAAGTGGAGGAAGGCTATCTGACTGCCGGTCAAATCTTCCGCGACCTCTTGACTATACTGCATGAATTCCTTTTCGTCCATCAGATCCATTTTTTTGGGCATCTTCAACATGGCCTCAGACCGGGATTGCAACAGCTTCGCACGTTCCTCTATCAACTTTCTTTCAGTGAGGTCCACAAAGGTAACGACCACGTGCAGCAACTTCCCTTGTGCCGTAAATCGTGGATAAGCAGTGAACATCATCCAGCACGTATTGCCAGAGTTCTTATGGATAATTCCAGCCATAACATGATGAACGGATTTGCCGGAGGAGATGACCTGAGAGACCGGATAATTCTCCCTCGGTAAACGTATTCCTTTCTCATCCACTAATTTCCACATCAACATCGAAATCTGCTCTTCCTTCATCTCTTCGATGGACATCCCTAACAGGCGAGTTGCCTCTGGATTTGCGAACCGGATAGAGGAATCAGCTCCACAAATGAGAATACCCGCACTCAAGTTTTCAACGAGCAGCCTATAGTTCTCTTCCTTATCCAGCAGACTCATTTGATGCTCCAGGATATGCTTACGCGAGTAGATCAGCGCAAGACTCAACGAGAACAAGAGCAAGCCCAGACTCGTCATGCCCACAGGGAAAAACGCTACTGAGTAGACATCCCAATGCTGATTGCGTATATTCACCGTCATGCCCAAGACTACAAACAAAACCACGAGGATCCAAATGCATAGCATCAGCCAAGGACTGATGAAGGCCTGCTTATCTTGTTCTATCTTTTCTACTGTATGAATGACACACCTCACGTTCTTTAACCAGATGACAACCTCAGTTCAATATTTCCGCTAATCCGCTATCATAAGCAAAGAAGACAACACCCCCTACATGCGCCTGCCGGACCTTCTCGAGCTGTTCGGCTATACTCCGGCGATCCAGTTGACTCTCATCCGCTGAATACCCGATACCCGGCCAGACACGCGCACGTTCCTGAATCTCCACCAACCCCGACTTCAACATCTGCTCAAACCCATACCCCGTGTTCGAATACATCATCGGACAGACGAAATCAACCAGGGACTCATTCACCCATCGACTCCAATTCTGGCCGCGCAATCGCGCAGCATCAGGGGTTGGAAACACAGCGGCCGAAAGCTCACATCCCTTATAAGACTTTTGTAACACCTGGCGGACCTCTTGCACAAACGAAGTAATCTCCTGCTGTCGGAAACGATCAAACGCGACACCATCAGATCCGCCCGAGAGAACATCTTGAGGCCATGTAGCGACTCGCCTCCCCAGAACAGTTTCAAAAGCTTTCCGCGTAGCTAGGGCATAACAGCCCTGAGCCTCTGGATACCGAACATAATCCAGATGAATGCCTTGAACACCGCGAAACGCCAAGGCTTTGATTCCGTCAAGGAGCAGAGCCCGATTCTCTGGCAACGACGGGCAGAGCCAGTTCAAGAGAGCCCCGTTTGAGTCGGCCATCAAGCGCTGACTGGATTTCAGCACGGCTTGTTGCGAGGGATCACTTCCTTCCAAACTCCAGCAGGTAATCCACGCATGGACACGGATTTTATGTTTAGATGCGGCCGCCAACAACACGTGCAGTCCATCCTCCGCACGGCGGGGCACTTTTCCGGAAACAACATCGCGCCCCTTGATCGGAACAAAAACCGTCCCCGCTGCCTGAAGTTGAACAAAGACATCTGAGACACCCACCTTCGTGAGTTCGTCCAAGACGCCTTCCCAGCCCTTTTCATGACGCGACTCTGGATGATGGAACCAAACACCTCTGCGTGGCGGATCACCGCGTGGGATCACCACGCCAGAAGCTTCCCCAAACGAACGCTCCATCGGCCGCAACCCCGGCAACACCTTGTTAAAAAGCGCCTCAAACAAATTCACAGCAGCCACCGAGGGTAAAGGGGGCAAGTAAGCAAACCATGCGCCGGCCGGTGTGACCACGACAGCGGGAAGGGAACGGTCGACGAAACCACGGTTGTCTCTCCAGTAAGCAAAAACCTCGCCAGCGGCAGAAGATGGCTGCGCAGACAAGAGATTGATCGTTGGCGACGGCACCAGCACCTTCGAATTTTCAACGCACATCTCAACCCAAGAAGCGTCACGATCAGCCGCCCGATACGGCAATGGCTTCACCTGCAAGAGATCCGCCAATCCCTGAGCCGACGGATAAAAAACAATCACCTTGCCACCCGTATTGACATACGTTTTAAGTACCCTAACCTGCGTCTCCTTCATTTGGGGCGCATACGGAACAATAAGGACGGAAAAGCGTTTCAGTGCGGAAGGGGTAATCGCCGGAGGAAGGATCACAGCCGAACCCAGTCCCATCCGAAAGAGGGTCACCTGAAGGCGCTCCACGCATTGCTTGGCCAAGAAGAGTCCACCTGCGGCCATGGCGTCATCCGCAAGCAGAATTGCGACAGGATCAGAGACGAATTCCGCTTTAATCCACTTGACTTCTTTTCGTTCCTTGAGCCCTCCTCGCCAAAAGGACAACCGAAGCACCTGTGCCCTTTTCCACTCGAACGGTTTATTTCGCTCATCCAAAAAAGCACCCTGCGGGCAGATAGCAACATACTTGCCAGTTCCATGCGGATAGATCAAGGGCTGTACAGTCCCCCAGTCGCCACCTTTCAGACAGTGCACCGTCAACCCAGCTAAAAGAATTGGATCTTGTGTCTCAAAGGTGAGTCTCAGGGTCGTTGCCTCTTCCGTAACACGCAAGGGAAAGTCCCAATAGGCTCGTTCCAAGGCTTGATTGAAGGGCAACGTAAAAAGAACAGAAGATGCGCCCAGTTGAGGAGCAGTAAGACCTGGGGACGAAACAATCTTTCCAGATAAATTCAGCCCGAGCGGCAACTCAGTAGCCCACACCAGTAGCGAGAGCAGAGGCGAGACACATATAAGAGTCCACACGCGGATTCCACTTTCGTTTCCCATAGTACACGTCCATTATTAACTGCGCATGTAGGCGCCTTCACTCCCATTGATAAAGGTCTGAATTCTTCACGGTAATTTCACCCAACATTCCCGTTGGCGCCAACTGACGGAACGCCGAAAGGACAGGTGCCGGCTTAGGGTCGCCATCCACCTTTTGAGTATCTGAATGCTGCGAAACTTCCTGTCTCTCCTCCTCGGGGGCAGTCTGTGCAAACGGATCAGAAATATTCACGCGAAGCGCATCTTCCTTTTCCCGTTTCCGTTGAGCTTCCATCGCTTCGATCGCGACCTCTTCTGGGGGTCTGCGCGAATGAAACAAACTCTTGTAAAAGGCGACCAAGAGAAAGAATGCGCCCAAAATACCGGTAATCATGCCGACATCGGACATCGGGATATTGAAATTCATGAAGTTGCCTCCTTCTGGGCATCCGTAACTACCTGGCTTTGATCCAGGCCTGTATCAACTGCGGCTTGGCGAACAATCTCTCTCGATATCTGAGAGACTTGTGCAGCATAACCAAGCATCAGGGCAGTGTCGCAAAGATGGTTAATGTTTCGAGGGATTCCGGCACTCCACTTAAAAATTTCAGCTAATGCCTCCTCTGAAAAGATCCACATATCGCCCGAAACTCCTCGGATACGGAACTGGACATACTCAAGCGACTGTTTCTGATTCAAGGGATCCAGAACCCAATCCAGTTGGATGCGACGGCGCAGCGACTCATACTCATTCACGGTCTCGCGCAACTTCTCCGTGCCAGCCAAGACCAACGTAAAAAGCGGCTGCTCCTGACGGCTATCCTTTCCTGGAATCCGCAGATTACACAAATAATGCGCAAAGTAATAGCCATCATCCTGCGCCAAATAATGCGCTTCATCGATCAGGAGCAAGCGTCGTATGGGACTCGCCGCATTCTGGCAGTAGACCTGCAACAACATCAGCGCATCCGGCAAGGTCTGGGGAATCTCCGCAATGCCGATCAGGCGCAAAAGATACCTCGTCATGGGCAACGTCCCGCCAGGAATCGCATCCATACGGATCACGGGCAACTGGATCTTAGCTGCGTGATGAGCCAGCAGTTCCAACGTCAACGACTTGCCAACCCCGAAAGGCCCTGAAAGCATTCCAGCCATCCGGCCCTCGCTGATGAGGAACACCAGACGAGCCAGCCCTTCCTGATGCTGATCAGTCATATAGACCAACCGGTCATCTGTCACATTCAGAAAAGGCAAATCGCGTAAGTTCCAATACTTTTGGTACATATACAAACCCTATCACGACCGAATGACATCCGAAAAACGGATCGGCCCCTTGGTCTCTTTTTTCGGCGCTGCTGAGGAGGGTACGCCCCCCTCTTTAGGAGGAACAAACGAGAAAGAGCTCTGTCCCTCACCCACATTTGGCACCACGATCCCTTGGTCTTGGGAATCACGTCCCCTACTTTGCTCCGTTTCCAAAACCAAACCTTTACCGGGAGCAATCATGATCGGTATCGGCTGTACAATGCCATGCGCTTCACCCAGATATTTCGACACTCGCATTGTCCTATTCAAACCATTCTGGTGATCCATCGTCACCACAACAGGCACAATATCTTCCATTTGCTTCTTTAATGCAAACGACGCATTTGAAAGCGGTTTGGGGAGCGTCATCAGCGTCGTGACCCCCAGACGATCCAGTGCATGGATAAACGAATAAATATGTTCATTCAATCGGGTCAGCGGCTGAATCGCCACCCATGGCAAAACAGAATCTAACACCACCCGTGAAATCGAGTGCGCTTCAATAATTCCTTGAAGTTCGACAAACACCTCGGGGGGCAACATAATATTAGAAGAGATCGCCTCCTCGGACCCCAAAAGTCCCGCATATTCCAAGAGTATAAGTTGTTCAGTCCGGACTGCGGCTGCAAAATTCATCCCATAACTCTCGCCAAGGATCACCACATCCTTTGCTAATGAACCCGACAACAACAACACCTTATCATCATCAACAATCCCTTGATTTGCAAAGTGATACGAAAGCAGTGACTTCCCAGAGCCATTCCTGCCTATGCATAGAACTTGACGTCCACGATAAACACCGCCAAAGCGTGTATCAAAGAAAGAGACACCTAGTCCTATTTTGTTGATCATATTACCTCAAGACTTCTTGCAGGATGTTTTTAATAAAAGCCAATTCGAACGGTTTACTCAAAAATGCCCGAACCTGGCCACTCTTGGCCAGTTGCTCCAACTCGGGGGTGGGGGCGCCAGAAATCAGAACAATCGGCGTTTGCCCCGCTACAGCAAGCAATTGCTGGGTCCATTGTACGGATACCGGAGCATCCGGAAGACAGATGTCCGCAATCACCATCCCATAACTGGATTGAGCCAACCGCTCTAAAGCTGCCGTCGCACAATCCACCGTTTCAACCTCATATCCAAAACGACGAATCAGCGCGACCAAATAAGCGCGTACAGACTCTTCATCATCAATCACCAATACAGTAGCCATACAAAAACCCCTTCCCGTTAGAAATTGTAAATTCCGCCTATACGCAAACTATGATCAATATAACTGTGTAAGAACATCGTCCGGGCATCAATGAACCAATCGAAAGACTTCCAGATTCGACGTTGATAACTTGCCGCAAAACCAATTCCTGGCTCCCAATTCTGCCCACCGGAAAGCTCGTCGTTTGCACGTGCATCCTCTCGCTGGTATCCCACAATGGTATCAAAATTAAAGAAGTATCCTGGATATTCCTCCCGATACCTCAAGATCATGTTGATCCGTGTATCCCAATACGGCGTCCAATAATAACTGTTCTTCTGAGCTGCAGAAGTGACCATCCCTTCAGCCCCCAGCCAAAGATGCATGTCTTCCAACACCTCCCAGAAGGAATCAATTTGTGCATACCCGATTGAATTATCATCCTCATAGACCCAATATTGCCCCGTCAGTCCCATATACCATTGATCGGAAAGCGCCCACCGGCTGTTAAACCCTATAGAATCGTATTGGAGCAGTTCATATCCAGAGCTGGCCACATCATGGATATAGTAAGTCCGCATGAGAATCGTCTCCAACGGATAAAAGGTAAAGGAGATGTCTCCAATATAGGCCTGATCATCCACCTTTGAATAATCGCGCGACTTATACAACCCATCGCGACGATCCAGATAGAAATCGGAACTCTTCTCTTTATTAGCCGTAAATGATGCCTGCCCCAACGACATGGACAAGACCGCCCCCGAATCAAACGTATACGCATAACGAAAACGGATGTCATCTCGTGAAGCACGGTAAACCGCATTAGAGCTGAAATAGACAAAGTTTGAACGCGAGGTGGGTTGTCCAGAATTATAGTCTAGGTTTGGGGTCGACAACGTGGTCTTCTGTTTAATCGTTCCTGTGAAAAACTCAGCCGATAAGGCAGAGCGCTTATTTAGGTTGAGACCCCCTCTAAAACCATATCGCGTCTGCGAAAATTCGCCATTGGCCTTATTATCCCAAATTTCTCCGCCCAGATAGGGCGAGTTCAATGCAACACTCGGGCGCTCTTCTCCCTGAATCACCTCATTAGGACGTTCTGGCATCGTCCCAGAGTTCGCAGCACCCATTGACCGTTGTTCAGGCGAATACGTGTCAGGACCGCTCGCGGGGGCAACCGCCTCTGTGTTCACACGCTGAGCACGCAACGGGGGCACTGTCGTTATCTGACTATCCCGGATCAAGGGCTTTTCCTTACGAATGGGTTTACGCGTAAAATGGGCAAACGTCTCGACTTCCATTTCTCTACACCATTCAGAAGGATACCCATCACGTTTCATCGAGGCCACCATGTCTTTAGCCAGATAGGGTTTATTCTGTCGATACGCTATTTCAACACGCAGACGACGAGCCATAAACACAGGATGGTTCCGATAGGCAGTCCGAACAACATCGGCTCCTTCATCAAACCACATCGGTTCATAACGGCTCAGGAGCATTTTGTCATCCCCTGCACAGGAATACCCATTCGCGTTCTGAACAAAGCCTATCTCAAAATTACGACTTGCTTCCGAAGTGATGCTTTGAATCGGATTCCGCAATGCGGTGATGTTAGACGCTTCATCCTGCCCAACATCTCCATACGGATAGGCGACCATGGCCACAGGGGTGTCATGTTCGCCCATCTTCTCCTTGATCGTCTTACGGCTCTGTCTAAAATTATGACGCATCCGTTTATCCCACTCGTTCATAGATTCCAACCGCCCTTTTTCTGGCAACCAGAGACGATTGACCAAGGAATGCCGCTTGTCCAAAGGATCCGAAGTTACGGCACTTAAAGTATGAGCATCCTCCAAATGGCTTCCCATGACCCAAAACCCACTCGATGCATATTCCTGAATCTCATTCCACGACGCATACATCGGCGCAAAATCCTCTGCCTCTTTTGTAATCGCAAACATGCCGAAGGGTACATTGAAATCTTGCGCGACAGAAGTGCCGAGTTTAAAAGCGGAACGGGTAGCGTCATCAAAGGTCACGGCAACATATTTCGAGACCTTCCACGCTTCGGCTGCTGCTTGAGCGTCCACAAGCTGAAAACGCCGTTCCCCGGTGAAGGCATAACGAAGACTGTCAACGATCTTGGCAGGCCACGGCAGGGTTCGCGATACCGACGCGACATGATTACTCAAACTATCCGTATGCTTTTTAAAAACCTCCAGAATGGTGGCCGGGGAAATTATCTCAAATCCCTCTTGCTTAAGTGCCGCGAGATGTTCGTGCAGACGGCGAACCGAGGTTGTCGGAATCCAATCGCTTTCCGTTAACTGATGATAAAGCAAGGTCAAGACACAGGCTCCAGCGGTCTCTTTATCCATCATGTCCAATAAATTTAAGGCCTCTTCGAATCTGCCACGCGCAACCATCACCTCCGCCCGCCGATAGAGCCGCACGGGATCGTTTTTCTCATACCCGTTATAACGATCATCCAAAACTTGATCCGCACGATCATAATGCCCTTCGGCTAATTCAACTTGAAACAAAATGTCTTTCGCCCGGATATTATGCTTGTTAAATTTTTCGAGCACCTCAATCGCCAGCTCTCGAGCCTGTCCATATCGTTGACTCACCACACACACCTCTGCAAACGCCAACCGATGAACAACATTCGACGAATCATCTTTAATCGCCAACGCATACTGATCCATGATGTAACTGTCCGAATAGGGAGCCTCTGCCTTTCGCTCATTGATCAGTCTGCAACGATTCGCGAGACGGATTCGTAATCCTGCGCGTATTTTCGGATCCTGATTGAGTTCGATCAACTCCTGGAGACGCGTAATAGAAAGATCAGCCATATCGCTGATATCCGCAAGATCGGCTCGAAACATCATGGCCCGAAGGTTCTTTGGGTTCAACGCCAACACCTTCACGCATAAGTCATCCGCGCGCTGGATTTCACCCACCTGAAGCTCGACATACGCCTGCTCCATCAGCAAATCAGCATTATCTGGCAACTCTTCAAGAATCTTCCGCCACATCACCGCTGCCTCATCGAACGATTGTTGGTACATCATCATCCGAGCCAACAAAATTTGCACATCCACACGTCCGGAGTCCTCTCGGATCAATGCACGTACAATGCGCTCCGCCTCCTTATATTTTCCAATTCGCAATAAATTCTGAGAAAACCAGAAGCGCACTTCATATTGATCTTGCTTTAGGATCAATGCCTTCCGGAAATAATCATCTGCGAGCATCCAGTCCTTTTCTAAAACTGCAACCTGCCCTAACAAAAGATACGGCATCACCTCGTTCGGCACGATTTGCCGCATGCTTGTCCACAACTCTTTTGCCAGTTCCTTCTCATCCAAGCGCCAATATGCCCACCCCAATCCCTCCCAGCCTGGCAACATGGAAGGATCTAAGGTCAATGCCTCCTCAAAATAGGGGACGCATTGCTCATACTCTTTTTCAGTGAATAATCCGAGCCCCTTATACAGCAACGCACTTGCAAGTGAGATGTCGATATCATCACTTGTCTTGACCTCTGACAAAATACGCGTTTTCTCTTCAGGCGTCAACACGCGCCCGAGACGCTGCCGTAACGCCCCTTGTTTCACCTCTTGCGCTGACACCAGTAGAGCCAGAACAAGGGTGCCGACCAGCACGCAACACCGATAACCCAACGCGGACAATCCCGGCTGATATTTCTTGTTTGTCATAATAGTAAGATTTGACGTGGCAACCGTAATGGCGTTCGAGAAACACACTTCATGTCCTTATTTCCAATAAGCCAGCGCGAGTGCCTGAGCTAGCCTTTTTGCCCCATCGGTACTCAGATGGATACCGTCTGGATCTCGCACCGTGATCACACTTCCATCTGCCCCCATCACATAAGAAACAAATTTACCCTGCTTACGGGCCAGGATCGGTGCCGTATCAAAAAGGGTAACCGCCGGATGCGTCGCCGCCTGTTCAGCTACAATCTTATTCACCGTCTGTGCATAACGTTGATGCGTCGGATCCTTCATGTCCGGCAGGGTCAACCAGATGATACGCTTCGCACCCCCTTGGATGAGCAGCCCCATGATCTGACTAATACGGCGCCCATATTCCTGACTCCAGGCAGGGGTGTCAACAAGGATCTTCTTTCCCGTCAGATCCACCAGAACCTGATGATCGTTTGCGCCCAGCGAGACAATAACAGTCGAAGGTTTTTTTTCATCCATCAGAGCAATCGATTTTGCCATCCAATCAAAAGCGTCCAAACGAGCCAACCCTGATCCCAGAGAGGTGAAACTCGAGGCCTTTACATCTGGTATCTTTCCCAGTTCCTTCTCCAACGCATTTCCAAGCAAACGCATCATGGAATCTCCAATCATCAAGACTGGAGAGCGTTGCTCTTTGGGAAGAGCTTCCACCTGTTTCAACTGGTCGCCCAAAGCCTTATCACTGGCCGTCGTCAAACCAATCAGCTGCGCGGATGAGACCATCGCCCAGCCACAAATAAACATATTCAACAAACCGAGTCTTTTCATATCATTTCCCTTTCTTCTGCGTATTCAACCACTGTCCAACTGAATTTTCAACACTCCGCCTCATCCACTCCATTCGTGAACCTTCAGAAACGCGCTTAAGCGGAGAGGTCAGGCACAATAGAATATCTCGATTGCGTCCAAAGGCCAGTTGACCTGCGGAATCATGCAACCACGGTCCGGAAAAAAGAGCGGCGGTCAACGCGAATAGCAAAACGCTACGAATCGTAACATCAACGGATTTACCTTTCGTTTCCTCTTGCATCACATCACCTCTTTAGAACTGAAAATAGATGAATGGCATCACCCCTGAAGGTGCTAATGCCAGAATCAACGTCAAAAGCGCAGCGACTCCAATTGCAATCCAGCCCCAATGCAACTTCTCCACCTTCATCCAGACTCCACGCATCGTCTCGCCATCTGTGTATTGTAGAAGATATGCAGTAGTAAGTATAATAAATGCCTGAGGCGAAAACAATAAGATACTGCCATGCCAATTAAAAATTCCCCTCACAAGCAAATTCACGGTTTCCATGTCAATCGACCTAAAGAGTATCCATGAAATTGCAACAACATGAAAAATCCATATTCGTCCAAGGATGCGTATGACAAGAGATGAGTGTTTGTCAGGCTGCTCAGGCAGTCCCAACGCCTTGCGTACAAGGCGCTCCAAGGAGAGATAAATTCCGTGAAACGCCCCCCACAAGACAAAAGTCCACCCCGCACCGTGCCACAAGCCCCCGAGCAGGAAGGTCAGCAGTAAGTTCACCTTTGTGCGATATTCTCCTTTCCGAGATCCACCCAGCGGAATATAGAGATAGTCTCGCAGCCATGACGAAAGAGAAATATGCCACCTCCGCCAAAATTCTTGCAAGGTAACGGCAAAATAAGGTGCATTGAAATTGATCGGAAAATGAAACCCAAACAGTAACGCAGTCCCGATGGCAATGTCCGAATAAGCAGAGAAGTCACAATAGATCTGGAGTGTATATCCATAAATTCCCAACAGAATATCAACCCCTGTATAATCTCCGGGACTCGAAAAGACGGGATCGGCTAAGTGCTCAGACAACCAATTAGCAACGACCATTTTCTTAAACAATCCCACCAAAATCAACGTTGCTGCGCGTCCCACCTCCAATTTCACTGGCCGAGTCGGCATCATCTCCATTTGTGAAACCAAGATAGAGGCACGCACGACAGGGCCTGCGACCAAATGGGGAAAGAAGGACAGATAGTTCGCGAAGTCTAAGGTCGTCTTAGCTGGCTGAATCTTGTGCCAGTAGACATCTAACACATAACTCAAGGCATGGAAAGTAAAGAAGGAGATGCCGACAGGCAAGACAATTTGGTCAATCAGCGGCAAGAGTGTATCCACGCCGTTGAGCAACGTCTCGGTAGCTCCCCAATAACCAAAAAAGGGACGGATGATGGGCAACACAAGATTCAACGAGAGAAAACGGGTATACTTAAAAAAACAGAGACAAAGGAGATTGAGTGCAACGGCAATAATCATCAGTCGCCGCCGATGAGACTCCTGCGTCCAGTTGGCCAGGAGAACCGCGACACCATGATTGAGAACTGCGGAAGCCAACAACATCAAGGCAAACTTCCAACTCCAGACCGCATAAAAGAAGAGACTTGCGACTAATAAAACCCACTTTCGGGTCAGCGGATAACGCTCCGTACCCCAATGCAAAAGGAAAACAACCACAAAAAAAATCGCAAATGACACCGTCGGAAAAAGCATGCCATTACCTCCGTTCAATCCGTTGAACTGAATTTCGCTCCACAGGCATTAACTCCCCCAATCCACGACGCACCTCATTCGTTGTTGACATCAGGGCCTCGACCCTTTGTGGGACATTTGATGTCTGAAGGTTATGGACCGTCAGCAGATTAGTTGTTATCTCCACCGTCCATTGAACATTCGAGGCCACGTCACGAAGGACATTAGTAGCGACATGAGAAACCTGGGATATCGCGGGCAACTCCTCCTGGACAACCCGTTCCACCTCTCGCCGAGGTGCTGGACTAGAGGCCGGAGAGAACGACTCCTTCGCCCCGGCCATTGATTTCAAGCCCAACGCTGGCTCGCCCTCCCCTACTGGGTCAACATACGGTTTGAGTGTAGAACTCATCTCTACTTGCGGTTTCGGCTCTACGGGAGGATAATTATTGTTTTGCTTCTCGAGCGCAGCAACGGGATAGACATAAAGCCGCGGCTGATTCAACTCTGGAACGGAGTTGGTTGATGCCATCTTTCCCATCTTTTCCACAGACTCAAAAGGAACCACGGAGGGGATTACGGTATCACCAAAACAATGGACGTCCACCTGTGACCACGTATCCAGCAACGGGGGCAACATCAAGTTGCCACGTTCCGCTTGACGGACTGAGACCTGGATCGGTTTCGCTAGCATCTTGCGCACGGTCTTATTCGGGTCGGCGGATGACCACACCGGGACATCCGAAGCGATCACCAGAAGCGTCGCCGATGTATTCTCAAGCGCCTTCTCAGCCATTTTAAACCAGTCATCGCTCGGCATGAATCGGACGCAGATACAGATCGCCGAGAGCTGCTCTCGTGTGATCAAATCGATCAGCAAGTCGATATCGATCTTCGAATAATAGGAGGCATCAACAATCGGAATAAGTTGCAAGCGATGGAACGCAACAAACATTCGAATCATCTGCAGCGGAAATTGCTTATTCTCCTCAATTTTACCGTCCTGTTTCTGTATATAGACCACCGGCGCGACAGCCGAGAGTTGACTGGCGGAAGGTCGGACCTGTTCAAGAAACTGAGACACCTGAGATTCCTGCATAGCCGGAACGATCAGCATCGTTGTCGGCAAGGGTCCCGCAACAATACGTCCAATCTTTGCCCGGGCCATGCCCAGCTCAGGCGAAAATGGCGCGACACTCCACCACCCATAACGCAAATCATTCGGAATCACAATGCCGGTCGAGAAGGCTGGTTTTCCATTGATGTATCCGCGAGCCCCCTCTCCACGCACCTCCAAACGAACCTTACTGACCCCGGCTGGTCTCAGCCAGCCACGGCTATCCGAGGAACGAATGACGCCATTGACCCAGCTTTGGATACGCAAAAACCCCTCATCGTCAAACCCGAAGCGAATCATCGAAGAAGAGCTGCGGCGGGCATACAACCAGAAAAAACCGACCGATTCATCGAGATCAACTTCAATGAATCCGTCCCGCATGAAGTCCGATTTCTTTAGTCGCAGATAGGCCTCTGCCATGTCTGATCCGGCACGTAATTCGAAACGTCCACTTGAATTCAGATTGACGCTACTTCCAAACGATATCCATTTATCTGAAACATTTCCTTGCTGGAATTGCTCATCAATAATCGTTTCCAAGGGAAGGAAGCCCGAGTACATCTGACGCGAAAGACGACTCTGTACATTCGTGGCGGCTTCGCGTATGGTTGAGAAGAAAACCGAGGCCTCCCGTGTGGAGAGCAGGCCAGAAGAAGAAAGAATACGTCCAAACCCATAGAGACTGGTCTCTCCCTTTCTCACCAGAGTCACCAAATCCTGCATGTTCTGATAGCGCTCCAGAGGATCTTCCAGCATCCCTTGGAGAATCTGTCGCGCCTCAATCTCCTCTGGACGCTCTTTCACAAGCCTCCTCATCAGCTCTGTCGCCTCTGCCCGACGTTTATTAGCCAATAACCACTTGGCCTGTGCAATCATCAATGACGAGGTTTCCGGAAAGGTCCGTGCATACAGATTCAACATCTCAGCCTGTTCATCCGTACGCCCCATCTTCTCAAGAAGCAGTGAACGTCTAATCGCTAAATCGACCTGGCCTGGATTCAAATCCAAACTCTTCGCGTAGGCCTCCAATGCATCATTCAATCGATTCATACGGGTATAGGCATCGCCGATCAAAGCGTACGGATCGGAACTCTTGGGGTTGATCTTACTCCACTGAGTCCACTCCGCAATCGCTTGGTTATACTCGCCCAACGTAAAGGCATCAAACCCCTTCTGTCTAAAAGCGGCGGCCATGGCCTCAGGTGAAACATCATCGTCAATCTTCGCGGATATCTGATAATAGAGCTCAAGAGGTCCCCCTCCCGACTCCGGCTCCACGGAAAGCGTTCCAATCAACTTTTTCCAACTCAAGCCAAACAAGGGACGGACAAACTCACCTGCCACAATGACACCCTCCAACTGTTTGATCATATTTCCGGTTGAAGGCATCCCCTCTGCCGCGACAGGCAATCGAAGAATAAGTTGGTACTGGGTCGTGTCAAAGCGACTTTTCAGTTTCAACAACCATTCCGACAAATCGGACATCTGGTTCACATGGCAATCCCGTGCATCGACATAGAGACCATCGACCTGAAAGGTGTTCAGGTCTTTCATAATCTCATCGACGGATATCCGCTTGAGATAGCTCGCATCACGAACAGAGAGAAACGGATAAATTTTAAAATTATTCAGTTTTGCCAACATGCGGAGCATCTCGCGATCCCATCTTGGGAGCGTTACAGAAGTACTCGCCTGTACATCCATCCATGGAGGAGCCAAAATGGAATACCGATAACTGTTCTCATGCAGCCACGTCGATAGATGCGCAGGATTGCGTCCGATTTCAGGTGTCCACGTGACGATCGCACGCTTAGGCGAAACCAATTTGGTTGAAAACACCTTGAGTTCACCAATTCCGTTCACCTCATCCCAAACCCCGACACCCATCATGCCAGGCATCGGGTCTCCCCTCAATAGGACACGTCCGCCAAAAAGTAACCGGTTGTTCAGACGCACGTAGGCCATATTCCCTCGCAGACCCAACAACAAGTCATGATCCGTGCGGGTCTCACTCATACTCACATCCGATGCCAACATGACTTCGTTCCCTAGACTGTCCTTCTGGCGTAACCCCGCATTTCCCTGCGCGTCCAAGGTGAACACAATGTATTCGCCCTTGGATGAACTCCTCAGATAAAGAGCAAAGCGCCCCCGCTTGATCTCAACGCGCATCGAAATATAGCCATCCTGAAGCAGATCACTTCCCAACAGCCATGCTTTCGCACCCGTTGTGGCACTCGCCCCATGCTTCCCATGCAGATCCAGCGGATCCTCGGATGGAATCGCGCGCACACTGAGTTCTCCCTTCTCTGCCGAGATGTCACCCCATTCGCGAATCCAATAGTCAGTCCCTATATCGCGAACACTATATTCCTCGTCTGATGTAAACGGCCAGACCCGATCCAACCGCTCTGCCAACTCACGCGCGGTCCACTTCGGATTGACCAGCAAACGATTCAACCGCGTCCGATCACTATACTTCGTATTGAGTGCTAAATTTCCAAGTGTAAACCCAAGAGAATAATTCGTTCCCACCTGACGTAAATTGATGGCTCGTACAACCTTCGCCATTTCATCATATTGTCCATAATCGCCATAAGGAAAGAAAAAAGCCGACGGAGAAACTCCTATCTCTCGATTAAACTCGTCAATGACCCCCTGATGGTCTTGTTTCAGCCGCTGAGCGAACTCTTCGGGCACTTCATAACGTTGCTGCTGTGAAAGCCACATCGGTGTCGTCAGAAAACGTCCCTTATTCCCGTCAGGCCCAGCGGGAATATTCTGAAATCCAGCATTCGACTGCGCAGCTAAATCCCACGTCCCCAACACAAACATATCCTGCAGATATGGCCACAGCAAGGCTTGCGCATCCTGCGCATGCATCGGGTCGGTCCACACCCCCATCACCGCGCGCCATTTATAATTCTTAAGAATCGAACGAGCTTCAAAATAGGAACTTTTTCGCGTCTGTTCAAAGGTGAGCAGGATCGCTTTCTCCGGCAAAAGCCTCCCCTCTTTGTAAAACGCAATCACGTCATCCAGCCCAATTGAATTATACCCTCGCGCAACAAGCTCCTGAATGTGCTCTTGGAAGCGTGACGGGAAAATATCCCGTGAGCCCGGGTTCGCCGCTTCATTGGATACTCCGTCATAGTCCAAGACGATGAAGGAGTCCGCTTTTCGTTCAATCGGCTTTGTCGGACGGGTATACTGGTAACGCGACCATAAGGCACGGACAGGAATCCACAGCGAGAAGGCAATCAGAACAAGGCCAATAAATATCAACCAGGTCTTGAATTGCGAGTCTTTCTGCTGTGCAACAGGTCTCGACCATGCGTTTTTCATCTTCGCTGGTTCTTGCTTCTGTGTCTCGTTTGTACTCATACGCTTTTCCCTTCACTCACCCGATGTCTTGCCTTCGATGCACTACCCTCTGGTACCCCACTTCTTTCCCCTCAGTGTCGCGAGCGCCCAATAGAGCTGCCAACTGTAGAAGGACATATACGATAACGTGAAGACGAAGCCTGCCCACCACCATTTTCGCCCGGTCTGAGCAAAGAAATGGATAGACCAGACTGCCGTGATAGCAAAGACGCCCACGAGGTATGATGGCGTCACATAGCCCGCCTGTATGGGAGCCACAATCATGGCCTGAAACATAATCACAGGCTCAAACAACGGCATCCACATCATGGCATACCAAGAGATGGCCGGAACCGGATGCTTGCGCCACATGAACCGTCCACTCTTCCAGATTTCCCTCAAATAGGAACGCATCCAGCGTAGTTGCTGGCGCGAATAGACCTTCCAGCTCACGGGTGCGATCGTCGTCGCAAGCGCTTCGTCGTCATAAAGAATTTTGTAGTCCCGAAGAATAAGATTAGTCATGGAACGGTCATCCGCATAATTGCCATGCTCTCCCCAGACCGTTGCGTTGATCCATTCATCCAGAACACTCAGGACGCAGACTCGGCGATAGGCAGAGAAACACCCCGGCAGACAACTGACCGCGCCGAAGACGCTCTCGGCTGCCTTCATCACCTTGTAGGAGAAGAAATACCTCACATCCTGCATCTTGGTCAACATGTTCACATGGGCATTTTCAACATCACAATGCCCAGAAATCCCGCCGACGCGTGGATCCACAAACCCCTGCACGATCTTATTCAAAGAACCCGGGAAAATGAAGGTGTCGGAGTCCACGCAAATAATGAACTCGCCCCTCGCAATAAACATCGCAATCCCCCAGCCATGGCACAACCCCCTGTTCTTCTCAAAATCCACAATGACTAGGTTCCGATTACGTGACTGCGCCTTTCTCATCTCTTCAAATGTATTGTCCGTAGACCCATCATTGACCGCGATCACCTCCAGCTTCTCCCGCGGATACCCAGAGACAAAAATGCGCTCGATCGTCTGTCGAATCTCATCGCCTTCGTTCATACACGGAACGAGAATGGTTAAGGTGGGCTCGTATCCTTGATTCTTAGGTGCCAAATAAAATGCGGCGATAATAAACCGGGAAACCACAAACAATCCCGCGAGCAAGGAATAGATGCTCACCATGGGCTGATACCAATAATTCTCAGCATTCCGAAGCTGTAAAAAAATAGCCGATGCCAACATCGTGACAGCAATGACGGCCAACAGAATTACATTGCCTTTGTGAGGTTGATGGTACAAGCTTCTGATTCGACCTCGCACCTCTTCCGCGGTGGGTGCCGGATAAGGCTCTGCGATTGGAAACTCCAAGTCCGACTGTTCCAATATCTTCCGGCAATACGGGCAGACGGTCGGAGGGGGCGTCCCCACAACATTCACCGAGAGCTTACACGATTCACATCTGCATTTTTTACCACTCACCGTCGTTGTATTCAAAAGCAGCCTCGTTTATTTGAAAATCCCAAAATAATTTAAACCAAATAATTATATTAAACTTACCTCTCTCTGGCGAGCCTTATTTAAAACGAATGAATATCCAATCATGAATATTCGCCTTCGCGACGTTTACGGTGGACAGGCGGAATAGTCAATAACCATCGGAAATACAACTAACCTAACAACACTCGGTTTCACGACCCAGCATTAAAAAGGATAAGCCATTAGAAAGTGACGTTTACTGTGTCTATCGGCTGTTGAGTATGAACATATTATGTGCCGGTGGTGCAGATGCAGGAGCTGGTGTCAGCACCTGTTCTTGCAATTCGACGACTCGATAAAAACTCTGGCTGACCGCTGAATCAAACCAAATCTGAGCCTCCATCATGTTTGCACGATAAAGGATGACATAACGGGATGGATCAAGTGTCTGCCAGTCGTCGCCTAGATGCTCAACGATCTGAATCTTATACTGACGTCCAGGCGTCGGCGTCCATCCAAGTCCCATCCCTGACCCGCTACTTGGACCAGAAGTTGTCTGCAAGAGAAGAGCAGGAGGCGTTGAAACTCCGGCAACGTTCGTGACAGAAAGGGAACCGCTTACAGGTGGCAACGGGAGAACCTCCGGCGATACGTATACCCCATTGCGGATCAGGTGAGCCTCCCAAAGTGATGCGGAATTTCCATTCGCATTATCAGCAGGACCGACGTACGTGGCCCCATCGTAACCCGTGTCGCCCAGTGCTCGCGCCACGATCTGTCCATTTACTTCACCCGCATAAACCTCCAAATGCGCATAAGGCGCCAAAATGGAACCCGTCAAGGCGAATTCATTCAGATAGATCACGCGCAGATTAGACTTCGGGAAGTTCCAGAGAATGCGTCCCGCATAACGCGCCGCCCAATCATACTGTTCTTTTTTCTGAGCGCCATTATCTTCACCGGTGCTCGTCCGCCAGCCATTGATAAAGGTATATCCTTGACCTTTCACTGTGTTGAACGTCATCTTGGTGACATTGTCTGGCGGCAGGATATTGATAATCACGTTACCATTCCAATCGTCGGGAATGATGATGTTAGGATCTTTGAGATTAGCAAGAGCGTTTGTGCCCAACGTAACGTTATAGATAATTGTTCCATAGGGTTCAAGTCTGATACCCGCTGGTGGGCGAACCTCGAACGAGTAACTGCCGACGGGTTTCGCATTGACCGCGACCACCAGTACGCCACCTGCGGTATTCGTCGTTTGTGCACTTGCGTACCGAGCTGATAGTGACTTCATCGCGGTCACGGCGTCCGCAAAAAGCGGAGACGAGTTAATGCCACTCGAAAAATAATCTTCAAATTCGGCGTTTACAAACTTAGAGTCGGCTCTCGAGTACGTGCCGTCTGGCAATAATGCTTTCGGCATGCGGAACGTGACCGAATGGTCGACATCGTGGTCAGATGTCCTTGTCCACAACTCGCCTCCATAGATGAAAAGCCTCGCGCTGGAAGAGAACGTCCCACCACAAAGGACGCGCGGATCATGTGGCGTGATCGGTAACTGAGGGCTATAGGATTTTTGCGATGTCATTCCGGGCAAGCCGATCGAGTTTGCGCTGTCTAGCGCAATGTTGCCTCCGGCGGCCAACCCACCCTCGACACCCACGTTCTTAGGCGTGAAGTTTTCAAACACAAACACATGAAAATCACTGGCAAAGCCAAACGTGCGACCAGGAGAAGCGTCAACCCAACCCGACGTATAGGTTTGACCTTCCTTCGGATAAGTCGGCGTTGCGAGGAAGACAGATGGCGTATAAACTGGAATGTAACCCGCCAAATACTCTTCCTTGACGTAATAGTAATAATCCAGTTCGAGACGGGTAAAAGCTGCGGACCAACCATTGGTGCTGCTCAACGTAACGGAGCGGACGTAGGTGCCGCCGCTTGGATTGGACTCTGCGGGCTTTGTCGCAGAGCGATAAAGATGAAATGTCACTGAATTGCTCACTGAGCTGGACCAATATTTTTTGACCTCGATCCTGCCCAATGCTTTACCGATATTCACCGCTTCGTATTGCACAGGTTGTCCTGCCACTGTCACGCGCATGGGATTGACATTGACGATACCCTCGGAGTTATTAAAAGAAACGAACTGATACAGACTGTCTTCGGGTAGTTCCTCTCTCAAGTAATACACGCCGTTCGTGACGGATGCCAATTCTGACTCGGAGGAAGCTCCTGCCTGAACCGTCACTGGCGGAGCGGCTAATTTTCGGCAGTCCGCATCTTGATACAAGGCAAACGTAAATGAACCTGTCACCCCGTTTGCGCTGCTTTTATGAATGGACACGATGTGCTTCGGCAGCGGTTTTGGGGTGTTGATCGCGAGCAAGGTCACGGTCGTATCTTCATAGCCAGAAACGGTGAATGTGATTGGATTTTGCGCAATCGCGCTTTGCCCCGCATTAAAAGAAACAAAATTGTATTGCGCATTATCTTCCTCACGCACATAGTAAGTTCCGTTTGTCACGGTGCCGATTAAAACCGATGAGCCCCCAGCAGTGGCGGACACAGGTACTCCGATTCGCGACTGGAGTGAACAGGATACATTGCCGTATAAGGCAAATGAAAACGCACCACTCACCTCATTAATAGAGCTTTTCTGCACATAGACCGCATGCTGAGCTGGCGGTTTTCGACTATTTACAGCTGTTATATTGAGTCCCTCGCCGCTGACCCCATTGTTAACCACGATTTTGGCAGGATTGGCCGACCACGACGTTGCATCATTGGTAAACGAGGTAAAGGTATACTCACCTGCCGGGTCTAACGTTTCCTTGAGGTAGTACGTTCCGTTCGTAACGGTTGCAAGCGGAATCCAGTCGCTCCCGGCAACTGCGATAACGGATGTAATCGCTACCGTGCACGACTCGTCTTGATACAAGCCGAAGTGGAAGTCGCCAGAAACAGCATTGGAGGCGCTCTTCCGCAACTGGACAGAGGTAGTGACTAAAGGCTTGGACGCATTCGCCACGCTGACTGTCACGGTACTTCCGCCGGTCACTGAGAAGGACAGCCCGTTAGTCGATGACGATACGTGGTCGCCGCTGATACTGTTCGTCAGTGTCATAGATCCGAACACATATAAACTATTTGTTGGAAACTCTTCACGAACATAGTACGTTCCATCGATGACCGAAGGGAATAAGACCGGTGCGCTTCCAGCCTTCGCCTCCGCGAGCGCTATCAATTGAGTTGCTTGATCATCGGTATAAAGACCGAAAGTGAACGTGCCTGTTACGCCGTTATTCGTGGTTTTACGAACCATTACACGGTTTCGTAAACTGTTAGTCGGTGGTTCGGATTTCAGCATGTTGACAACCGACACATACACTGAATCTGGCCAATAAAGGTTGGTATTGGAAGTCGTGATCGGAATATTATTGACTGTATTTGTTGCTTGATCGGTGAAGGCATAATCGAAATCATAAGGGCTTTCCGATGTTAAACGTTCATGCAGATAATACATCCCATTAGTGACACTCGCGATTTTTATGGGATAGGGACCTACTGCCACGAGACGCTCTGCAATTTTTTTCGTAAGCGCCGCATCAGCGTAAAGTTCAAACATGAAACTTCCCGCGACGCCCCAGTTAGGAATTTTCTGTACATAGATATCCGTCAGCGGAATCTTCTGCTTGTTGACGACGGTAATCGTCACATTCGTTTGCCCGATGATATCGATCCGTGCGGAATTGGTGTAAGAACTAGAAGGCGTTGCACCGCGAAATTCAACAAAATCATACCCGCCCCCATCGCCGACCGGCGTGTTATTCAAACCCCTTAGTTTTTCATAAATATAATAGGTGCCGTTGGTCACGGTCGCAAGCCGGACTGGAGCTTGCCCCGCCGTAACCCAACAATCCGCTACCCAAGTTGCGCACGTAGGATCGGCATATAAAATAATCTGAAAATCGCCTGAAACCTCATTTTCCGCGCTCTTCTGAACATAAATCGACGTCATCGGTTCGTTGATAGCCGAAAGCGTTAAGACGCCGGGACTGTTGGTCACATCTACGCGGTAGGCGGAGTATTGCCCGAACGGCGCAAACACGCCAGGTTCAAGACCAGCAAGCCGCGTTGGACGCTCTGTATCAGGGAATTCATAAAGATAATACGTGCCGTTGGTCAAACTTCCCAATTTCACAGTCTCACCACCTGCCGTCACCCACGCTTCAGCAGCCCATTTATTCAATTGAGGCGTGGCGTACAATGTAAAAAAGTAATTTCCATGAATGTCATTTGCCGTACTCTTACGTAAAAAAACTTCCGTTTCTGACGGAGCCAATGTATTCGTCACCGTGACGGCTACTGTTTTCCGACTACCATCTACAACAATTGGAAAACCATTCTCAGACCCTGTCGTTATTCCGTCGGAGAAAGAAACAATCCGATAGTGCCTGTCTGGCAACACTTCGTACAGGTAATAAGTACCGTTTGTGACAGTCGCCAGCTTCACTGCATCTCCGCCAGCGGCAGGATAGCTGGATGCTATCCACGTGCGCAGTCCAGGATCGGCATACAGCGAGAACATAAATGTCCCCTGAACACTGTTAGCAGCACTCTTCCGAACAACAATATCTGTTAATTGGGTGGTATTGAATACACTTAACGCCAGTGTATTGGTGATGCGTTCATCAATCACGATACATGCTGGATTTGACGTCCATATCATTTGATCATCCGCCACAAAACTTACGAAGCGTGCTTGAGATGTCGTCGTTTCCTGAACATAGTACACGCCGTTTGTGACATCAGCTAAAACGACCGAAGCCCCACCCGCAACCGCATTGGAAGATGCCAGCAAATGCGTACACGCCGCGTCGTCATAGAGCGAGAATTGATATGCGCCGGTGACACCCTCCGCCGCTTGTTTACGAACGGTGATGTGTTTTTTGAAAACATTACGAAATACGATTGATGCGAGTTTATCACGCATAATCACCCCTGCGGCGTTTTCTGAAAAGCCCACATACCGCGAATCAGAAACTTCCGTTACGAGGTAATCATCGCCCACGTCAAGTCCAGTGATAATGGCTGTCTCGCCACCTTTTAAAACTATCTGCCCATTCGCCGTTGTCTTAATCGATGTGGCTAGACGGTAGCTCCCCGAATACAGATGTCCATTCGTTTTAACAAGAAAAGTAAAGTCGTCATCTGCGGAACCACCCTCACACACTTTTGAAAGTGCAATCCCTTGTCCTCCGGTTAGCCGATTGACAAACGGAACACCCGCATTGACTTGCACGCTACGCCCTGCAACAACATGAACAAGGTAGTTAGTCGGGTCTACCTGATAACCTTCAGGCGCCGAAGTTTCTCTGACAAAATAATCGGCAGGAAGCAACGCCTTACTTTCACATCTTCCGTCAGCACCGCTTGTCAAAATCATCAACGCAACCTGCTCTAAACCGGCCTGCGCATCTGCCTCGGTTGCAAAAATACCAAAGCGCGCATTGGCTAACCCATTTCCAAACACATCCATTTTCGTCAGTCGAAGTAGTCCGTGTCTAGGCACTTCAGCATTGTGTACTTCAAACCCGCGACCTGAATTAAGTTGTTTGACAATCATCTGACCGCATACGCCACCCCCATTTGCTTTGACCGCAGCTTGGGGTGCCAACACTGAACCTATAAAGCCGATTGAATAAAAATGGATGTTCGTTGCATGAATAAAATTCCAAGTAATCCGGTTGGAATTCGTCAATGCAAAAGAGAAGAAATCACCACCCTCTTCACAACCCGAACGATTATTGATCATAACAGAGCCAGGACCGATATACAAAGGAGCTCCTTGCGTGTTATTCAAAACATTGACAACCGCCTTCTTGCCATCGGGAATCCGTACATTAAGCGTACTGCAGAAATCAGGAAGGGTGACGTAATAATAGAATACGCCATTCATTTCGCAATACGTCTGCGCCTCGTCGAAACCGATATCAAATTGCCATCCCTAATCGATGCCATCATCCGCAACCCGCCCAGATTCTGGAGCTTTATTATAATAGTCCATGCTCAAAGCATTGAGCGCTGTTTCCGCATTTGAAAAGAACGTCGTGTTATCAACACCTGCGAAAACATTCCCATTTGTGTTTTCGGCAAACGTATACATCGATGTGTACGTATTCCATTGACCATACAGCCCATCGAACCGGTAACCCCGTATCTGGCAAATTTCGCCGCGTCCACGAATAACCGTCGAACCCCCATAAATTTGAATAGGGTTTAGCGTTGTCGATAGGGTGCCGTTCACAACAAAACGAGGTGATCGGTCAACCAAGAGGTATCCCACCTGTGGCTCGGTATGCGTAAAAGGCATTCCCATGTCCATTGAACTTGGGAACGTTGCATTACCACCGACCGCAATGCCACCCTCACAGTCTGCGCCTTGTTGTTCGAAATCGCCGAGTACAAAGAGTGAGTACAAGCTAGCCGAACCGAACGTGAGATCCGCTGAAGGGCTTTCCCACTCAAGCGTTCCAGATGTACTACCCACGGATACCGAGGCAATAGACATCATCCCGATCGCTACAAAAAAAACAGATAGAGCGACTGAAGTAAGATTGTTATGTTTCATATTCACGAGCATCCTTTCTTTTCCACCTCATCGAATTGCATGTCACCTTCGCTTAACCACTACACCTTCTGAATAGCACGTTTTTAAAAGACTAATGCAAATAGTCTACAAAATAAGTAATTAATATACTCAGTAGCGATTATTAGTTAATATTATGAGGTGTGTGGAGGTCAAGCACATTTTTTTAAAAAATCGGAGCTTGAAAAGTGGGGAGGACGGCGGATCGCCGTCCGGCAGCCACAGGACCAGACGCGGCGCTTGCCTATTTAGCCTCCGCCCACAAATTGAATGACTTCGATGGTATCGCCGGGTTGCAGAGGGGTTGATGCCCATAATGACGCAGGAATGATGGTACCGTTTTTTTCGACTGCTTTCTTATGAGACGGTACACCCAGCGCTACAAAAAGTTCGGCAAGGGTCTTGGCCTCTCCTAACAGACGTTGAGTGCCATTAATGGTAACTGTTTCCATGATCCCCTTCTTATGACTTATTGATGATCGACTCAAGCGTTAAGGATTTGAGAGATTTGCTGATGGCGTCGTTGACAGTTTCCCATGCTTTCTTTGCCGCGCAATGCGGGGAGCGTTTGCAACGCGATTCCGAATGCACGCACGGCACAAGGCAGAGTTTACCTTCGACAGCGGTCAGGATGTCGAGCAACGAAATATCCTTGGGTTCGCGAGCAAGGCGATACCCCCCGCCCGCTCCGCGCGCCACGTTGATCAACCCAGCGTTTTTCATGGGCGTGATCACATGCCACAAATACTTTTGGGAAAGTTCCTGCCGCTCAGCAATCGATTGGAGCGTGACAGAGCCAGCGTGCTGATGCTCGGCAATGTCCATCAGAATCCGGAGGCCATAACGCCCCATAGTCGATAGTTTCATAAACGGATTCCTTTTTATCCAAGTGCCTGCTGAAGATCGGCAACAATGTCGTCAATATCCTCAAGCCCAATGGATAGACGGATGAAATCCTGAGTAACGCCTGTCGCCTGCTGCTGTTCTTCGGTTAATTGCTGATGCGTGGTAGAGGCCGGATGAATGACGAGGCTCTTGGCATCCCCGATGTTCGCTAAGAGTGAAAAGAGCTTGAGCTGGTTAACGCATGTTACTGCCGCTGCATAGCCACCTTTGACACCAAAGCCCACAATACCACCAAAGCCCTTCTTCAGATACTTCTTCGCTACGGAATGGGTCACTCCTGTTTCGAGCCCTGGATAATTAACCCATGCCACCTGCGGATGCTTTGACAGGAAACGGGCCACAGCCAAAGCGTTTTCGGAATGACGCGCCTGCCGCAAATGAAGGGTCTCCAAGCCCAGCAAAAACTCCCGTGAATTGAATGGACTGACTGTGAATCCAATATCGCGCATGAGCGAAATGCGGATTTTCGTGCAAAAGCAACTACTGCCCAATGCATCCCAGTAGACAAGCCCATGGTATCCTGGATCAGGCGTGGTGAACTCTGGAAACTTTCCGTTATTAAAGGGGAAGGTTCCCTTTTCGATGATAACCCCTCCTACGGACGTCCCATGTCCACCGATATATTTGGTCGCGGAGGAAACGATGATATCCGCTCCATAGTCAAACGGCTTCACAAGCCCCACCCCGACCGTGTTGTCCACGATCAGCGGAATTCCCGCTTCGTGAGCAACGTTGGCCAGCATCTCAAGATCCGCCACGTTAAGTTTCGGATTACCAATCATCTCGGCATAAAGGCCCTTTGTTTCCGGACGTATGGCCCTACGAATCACATCTGCCGAGGCCTCCGAAGAAACAAATGACACCTGCCGCGCTAGCTTCGGGAAGGTGTTATGAAAGAGCTGATAGGTGCCACCATACAGATTATCCAGTGCAACAAAATGATCTCCAGGACCTGAAAGCGCCAACAGGGCGAAGGTGATGGCCGCTTGGCCCGAGGCCGTCGCCAAGGCAAAGGTACCTCCTTCGATCGCAGCCATCCTTTTTTCAAAGACGTCTGTCGTCGGATTCATCAGGCGGGTATAAATGTTGCCCGGCTCCTTGAGCGCAAAGAGATTGGCTGCGTGTTCAATATTGCGGAAAACGTAGGATGCGGTCTGGTAGAGCGGAACCGCACGTGAACCTGTCGTGGGATCAGCCACCTGCCCCGCATGAAGAGCAATCGTCCCTAATCCGTGTTGTGTCGTATCGTTACTCATAATTCTCCTTAAAGATGCACAAATTCATAGTTTACATTA
>SESA01000361.1_pt1 | contig 31218 bp, 20 predicted proteins | sample 3171451 | NCBI WGS metagenome assembly SESA01 (sample SAMN06051862, study PRJNA518727) | freshwater metagenome | biome: subpolar coniferous forest; feature: holomictic lake; material: water; isolation source: holomictic Lake 227, 8 m depth | place: Canada: near Kenora, Ontario | collected...
GGACGCCGTCACCAAAGGTGTTGACGACTGGGTCTACAAGGAAGCGGCAGAAACCTACGCCATGGATCCGAAAATGCGTGATCGCCTCATGAAGGTCAATCCGAAAGCATTCAAGAATATCGTTGGCCGCATGCTCGAAGCCAGCGGACGCGGTATGTGGAGCGCCGACCCTGACATGATCGAGAAACTGCAGGAGATCTACTCTGACCTCGAAGACCGCCTCGAGGGAATTGAGGTTTAGAGATCAGAGCGATACATAAACACTTGCCAAAAAAGCACGATTAACCCCCGTGCTTTTTTGCTTGTTGAATCGCGGGTTTCTTTTTTGCTGATCCGTTTGATATATTTGAGGAAATCTATACCAATGTCCACAGGAAAGTGCAACATAGCGCGTAGCGTATGGCGAACGGTTGAGATTCTCTTATTCTTTGTGATTTCTGTTGTCGGATTCAACGTTTTTTTCAAGGCAACATCTCTCAACTCAAAGTCAAAGGTAAAGTCCCTCTCCAGAGGGCTGGTGGCACCTCGTGAGCTTTCCGTCCCGCAAATCACTCTTTCGCTGCTCTACGATGTTGATCGCCTGAGCGTTTTTTTCAGCTCGCCTCACCGTGAAAACCACTCATCGCTGAGCTCAAATTCTGCTGACCTTCCTTATCACCAGCTTCAAAAACTGAATCATTTCGACACCCACAATAGCATAATCGATCTTTCCACTCTCTCTTTCCAGCACAAACCTGCCAACCTGATCCAGCAAAATCCTGTCTTGCTTATTTGATACCTCTTCTTGTCGAAATATTTCCCCTGCGCCCTTGTCGATATTTGAACCCTGTTGACAGTTTGCCATTGAGGGGGCTGCGGCAAAACGAAAAGAAGTTTATGGTAATCACTTTTTATCCACAGACAGGTTGTACCTATGCATTTCGTGTTCCTTACCATGGAGGCCACCAATAACAGCGCTCTGAAAGCGGCTGCAGGTGAGCTGAACAAAAAATTCAATACGGGCCTGGAGGTTTCGGTCTTCAGTCTTGGCCTTCATAACAGCAAAAAGCTCTGGGAAACACTGGAAAACACACTTCCGGTTGCGGATTTTGTCTTCGGTTCGATGCTTTTCAGCGAGGAAATTGTGCGTCCGCTGGAAAAACTGCTCGAAACGCTTGCCTGCCCGGTCTGCATTATTACCAGCAATCCCGCCCTTATCAGCCAGACAAGAGTTGGCCGCTTTTCGCTGCATAAACCCAAAAAAGAGGAGCAGAAGGAATCGGGAGGAGTTTTCAGGCAATGGGTTGCCAAACTGAAACCGAAGCAAAGCCACGGGGAAAGCCAGCGGCAACTTGCGCTGGTACGCAATGTCAGCAAGATCATGAAGCACATTCCCGGAAAGGCTCGCGACATCCATACCTTTATTGCGGCCCACCAGTTCTGGCTGAACGGCTCTCAGGATAACATGGAGCGATTCCTTTGCCTTCTGGTTGATCGTTATGCTCCGGGTTGGAAAGGCAAGCTGCCCCAGGAAGACCCTCTCTTTTATCCTGATGCTGCGATCTGCCACCCGCATGCGTCTGAACCGTTTTTGACGACCGGCAAATTTCTTGAATGGCAGAGGAAAAACAAGCCTCAACTCAAAAAAGGGCCTGTTGCAATTCTTGCAATGCGTTCAACGGTGCTGAGCAAAAACATGGAGCACCTCGACTCCCTTGTACACAGTTTCGAATCAAAAGGGATCAACAGCTTTATTACCTATAGCAGCGGTCTTGATTTCCGGCCTGCTTTCAAGCAGTTTTTCGACCCTGAAACTCCCGGTTACCTGAAACCTGCTCTCCTCGTCAACGCCACTGGATTTTCGCTTGTCGGAGGCCCTGCAGAAAACAAGGCAGCGGAAGCAATAACCATTCTGAAACAACTCGATATTCCCTGTTTCAATTTTATTCCTCTCTCTTTTCAGCCGATTGAACAGTGGCGTGAAAGCTCTATGGGACTGACACCACTGCAAACTGCACTAAGTGTTGCTGTTCCGGAACTGGATGGCTCCATTGAACCACAGGTTTATGCCGGCACTGAAGCGGCAAGCGACCGTTCAGTGGTGCTTGAAGCTGAAGCAGGTATCATTTCCGGGCGAATAGATCGTTTTCTGAGGTTGCAGCACAAAGCTCCCGAAGAGAAGAAAATTGCCATTGTGCTCTTTAATTTTCCTCCCAATCTCGGCAATGCTGGCACAGCGGCATACCTCAATGTTTTTGAAAGCCTGCATCGCCTCCTTAAAGAGCTGAAAGATGCAGGATACCGGGTGGATCTGCCGGAAAGTACCGAAGGATTGAGGGATCGACTGCTTGAAGGGAACCGCCTTGTATACGGAACCGATGGCAATGTAGAAGCTCATTTGCCTGTCGAGCACTACCGCAAGCTTTTTCCGGCTTATGAAGCTATCGAACCATTCTGGGGCGACGCTCCGGGCGAAATTCTCAATGACCGGAACCGCTTTCATATTCTCGGCTGCTCATTTGGGAACATCTTTATCGGCCAGCAACCCAGTTTCGGTTATGAGCGCGACCCTATGCGACTGCTCATGGCAAAGGATGCTGCGCCAAACCATGCATTTGCTGCCTTTTACACCTGGATTGAACACTGCCTCGATGCAGATGCCCTCCTGCACTTCGGTACGCACGGCGCTCTGGAGTTCATGCCCGGAAAGCAGGTGGGACTTTCAGCCTCATGCTGGCCGAAAAAACTTATCGGCAGCCTGCCTCACTTTTACTGCTACTGCGTCAATAACCCAAGCGAAGGGGCTATTGCCAAACGGCGGGGTTTTGCGACGCTTATCAGCTATCTCTCACCTCCGCTTGAGCATGCTGGTCTCTACAAGGGGCTCGTCAAACTGAAGGCTCTTGTCAACAGTTTCAGAAACAGCCCTTCGGAAGAGCTTTTTGCGGAAATCAGGGAGCTTGCAGCCTCTATCGAGCTTGACGGTGCCAAGAACGATATCCCGGCTGAAGAGTATGTTACGAAGCTGAACAGCGAGCTTTACATGATCGAAGAGCGCATGATTCCGCTTGGTCTGCATATCATGGGTGAAGCACCTTCTCCGGAAAGCGCCAGCGATAATCTGGCTCTTCTGGCGGCTCACAACCGTCCTGAACTTGACGGCAAATCCCTGCCGGAGCTTGTCTGCCGCCACCTGCACTACGATTTCGGGCAGTTGCAGGATCTGATGGGAAGTGACCGGGATGCCCAGCAGAAATGGCAGCAGGTATCGGCAATTTCCCGCGAAGCAGTCAAACGCTTTACCGGACACCTCACTCCGGACAATAACTGCGGCCTTCCTGTTTCAAGAATGCTTGAAGGAAGTCTTGCGGTCAGAATATCTGAAGCTGACAATTATCTGCACCGCGAAGCTGGCACCAAACCCGGTGAGCTGCACCGCTTCTGGCACTTCCTGAACGGAGTACTCATCAACCTTGCAGAAAACAGTGAACTGAAAGCTGTACTGCACGCACTTGAAGGGAAGTACATTCCGCCCTCACCTGGCAATGACCTTGTCAGAAACCCGGAAATCGTACCGACGGGCAGAAACATTCACAGTCTCGATCCCTACACTATCCCTTCAGCATTCGCGCAGCAGGCAGGAATGCTCTCGGCTGAAGAGCTGCTTTTGCAGTACCGTCTGGAAAGCGGCGAGTTGCCGGAATCCATAGCACTGGTTCTGTGGGGAACGGATAACCTTAAAAGTGACGGTGAGGGGGTTGCGCAGGCACTCTGGCTTCTCGGTGCAAGGGTTAAAACCGATGAGCTGGGAAAGATCGGTGATGTTGAACTTGTGCCTCTTGCCGAACTGGGCCGACCCCGCATTGACGTGGTCATGACCATCAGCGGCATTTTCAGGGATCTGCTCACCGTGCAGGTACGATTGCTCGACAAGGCTGCCCGCATGGCAGCCGCAGCCGATGAGCCGGAAGAGATGAATTTTGTGCGAAAGCATGTGCAACAGGAGATGTTCGAAAGAAACTGCTCACTGGAGGAGGCGTCCAACAGGGTTTATTCCAATGCACCCGGAAGCTACGGAGCAAACGTCAACCACCTTGTTGAAAGCAGTACATGGGAAGAGGACAACCAGCTTGCCGAAGCCTTTGTCAGCCGCAAGAGCTTTGCTGTAACACCCGGTGGCCATTGGGAAGAGTGCCCTGAAGCACTTCGCTCGGCACTGAAGCATGTAACCCTGACATTCCAGAATATCGACAGTTATGAAATCGGTATTTCTGATATTGATCATTATTATGAGTATCTTGGCGGAGTTTCAAAAACCGTTGAGCATCTCAGCAAGGTCAAACCGAAAGTAATGGTGGGAGATATCGACGGAACAGGCAAAAAACAGCGAATCTGTTCACTTGAAAAGATGGTCTCGCTCGAGGCGCGAACCAAACTTCTCAATCCGAAATGGTATGAAGCGATGCTTGAGCACGGTTATGAGGGAGTCAGGGAGATCGAGTCCCATCTCAGCAACACCTACGGGTGGAGCGCAACAGCTTCGGCTGTCAAAAACTGGACCTACGATCAGTTCAATGAAACCTTCCTGCATGACAAGGCCATGCTTGAAAGGCTTGTCGGACTCAACCCTCATGCCACCATGTCGATGACCAGAAGGCTGCTCGAAGCCAATTCCCGGGGATTCTGGGAAGCGGACGAAGGTACCATAGAAGAGCTTCAGGAACTCTATCTGGATCTTGAAACAAGAATTGAAGGGGCTCACGTCGAGCACTGAGAATGCACTATTTTACAAAACTCAATCACGCAACCGTAAAACTTATACCATGAGCAGCTCCTCTTTCAATGCTGAAGAACACAAAAAAATGCTCCGCTCGTATTTCAACGGCCAGGGATTTCAACGATGGGCCTCGATATACGGAGACGATAAACTCTCAACCGTTCGCAATACTGTCCGTCAGGGTCATGCCGTCATGATGGACAAGGCATTCGACTGGGTGAAACAGCTCGGACTGCCAAAAGGTGCAACCATACTTGATGCCGGATGCGGAACGGGACTCTTCAGTATCAGGCTTGCCCAAGCGGGGTATAAGGTAAAATCGGTCGATATCGCTTCGCAGATGGTCGACAAGGCAAGAGCAGAAGCGGTCAAACAGGGGGTAGAAAAAAATATAGAGTTTGAGGTCAACACCATAGAATCAGTCAGTGGAACCTACGACGCAGTGGTCTGCTTTGACGTTCTGATCCACTATCCGGCAGAAGGATTTGCCGAGGCCTTCCGCAACCTCAGCAGCCTGACAAAAGGATCGGTTATTTTTACCTATGCACCTTACAACAACATTCTTGCCTTGCAGCACTGGCTGGGAGGATTTTTCCCGAAAAAGGAACGGCGTACAACCATTCAGATGATCCGGGACGAGGCGATGCAGAAAGCTATGACCAATACCGGAATGAAAGTTAAAAGCCGCGAAAAAATCAGTTTTGGCTTTTATCATACCATGCTCATGAACGCAAGTCACCGTTAAGCATGACAATGAAACGACACTCTCTGACAACCGAAAAGAAAAATTCCCCGCTCGTTCCACAGTCGGAAAGGGGTGAGATAGTCGGCATACAGAAGAGCTTCTTTGGTCATTTTATAAATAAATTGTAAATTAATAATTCAGGGATTTTTAACAGCCCGATCGAAGTTTCCGTTATATCGTACTGTAACTCCCTATTTCGTAATAACACATATCTGGAGATGGATACCGATGAAAATACTGATGGTTCAGCCAAATTATCATTCAGGAGGAGCTGAAATTGCCGGTAACTGGACGCCAAGTTGGGTAGCCTATATCGGAGGCGCCCTTAAACAGGCAGGATTTGATCAGGTGCGATTTGTTGACGCCATGGCAGACTACCTCGAGGACGACCAGATCGAGGAGATCATCCGCAAAAACAAGCCGGATGTGGTGATGACCACCAATATCACACCATCTATCTTCAAGGCGCAGGATATCATGAAAATCGCCAAAAAGGTAGACCCGAAAATCCGTACCCTCATGGGCGGAATTCACTCAACCTTCATGTACCCGCAGGTACTCTCTGAAGCACCGGAAACCGATTACGTTGTCCGGGGTGAAGGCGAAGAGGTTGCCGTTAACCTTATCCGCGAAATTGCAGCCGGAACAGACCGCCAGAACAGGGCAGAGATAACCGGTATCGCCTATATCGATGATGACGGCAAAGTGTTCGCCACGGCGGCTCACCCGGTCATCGAGGATCTCGATACCCTTACTCCCGACTGGAGTCTTTACGACTGGGACAAATACATTTATACTCCCCTTAACTGCCGTCTTGCAGTACCGAACTTTGCAAGAGGATGCCCATTCACCTGTACCTTCTGCTCTCAGTGGCAGTTCTGGCGTCGTTACCGCGCACGCAGTCCGAAAACGTTTGTCGATGAAATCGAGGTACTGGTCAAAAAGTACAAGGTTGGCTTTTTCATTCTTGCCGACGAAGAACCGACCATCAACAAACAGAAATTTGTATCGCTCTGCCAGGAACTTATCGACCGCAAGCTTGACGTTACCTGGGGTATCAACACCCGCGTAACCGACATCATGCGTGACGCTGACCTCCTGCCCTTCTTCCGCAAGGCCGGTCTGGTGCACGTCTCGCTCGGTACAGAAGCTGCAAGTCAGATGAACCTGAACCGCTTCCGCAAAGAGACCACCATCGAGGAAAACAAGTTCGCCATCAAGCTGCTGCAGAAAAATGGCATCGTCGCGGAAGCGCAGTTCGTTATGGGCCTCGAGCACGAAACTCCTGAAACCATCGAGGAAACCTACCAGCTCTGCAAGGACTGGGATCCCGACATGGCAAACTGGACCATCTACACACCGTGGCCTTTCTCCGATCTTTTCAAGGAGCTTGGCGACAGGGTTGAGGTACGCGACTACTCCAAGTACAACTTTGTGACACCGATCATAAAGCCGGATAACATGGAGCGCGAGGATGTGCTGAAACTTGTACTGAAATCTTATGCACGCTTCTACGCACGCAAAACCTTCTTCGGCTACCCCTGGATCAAGGATCCCTATGTGCGCAAGTACATGCTTGGATGCCTCAAGGCATTTGCCAAGACCACCATCACCAAACGGTTCTACGATATCGATCGCGTCAAAACCAAGAACAACAAGATCGAGATCGACCTTGGATTTGACAAGTCAAGGATTCTGACAGAGGCTGAGGTAAAAAACCTCAAGGAGCTGCGTCCGGAGATGGTTGCCGATATGAGCTTTGGCCTTAAAGAGGCTGGTTACCAGCGTGAGCATGACGAACACAACTGGGATGAGTTCGACGAAACCACCATCAAGGATCGTACCTCTTCAACCGTGCGCAACTGCTGAGAAGCGCCTGGTTTGAATCGACAGTAAAAGAAAAAACCCTCTGAGCACCAGAGGGTTTTTTCTTTTACTCTTTTATAAAAAATCTTACTTGACAGGGATTTCTTTTCCCGCTTTGGGTTTTGGCTCCACTTTCGGTACAGTGATCTTCAGAACACCGTTATCGTAACTTGCCTCGATTTTTTCTGCATCAACATTGTCGCCCAAAGTGAAGCTCCTGCTCAGGCTGCCCCATGAACGCTCAATGCGATGATACCCTTTTTTCTTTTCTTCTTCGCTCTGGCTTCTCTCAGCGCTGATGCTCAACACATCATCTTCCATCGACACCTTGACATCCTCCTTTTTCATACCCGGCATATCCGCCTCAATAAAAATGGCATTATCATCCTCGCTGATATCCACCTTGAAAGCGGGAGCGATCATTGAAGAAAAAAATGGCGACACCTTCTCGTTCAGGACATCCTCAAACATTTTCAGCGGGTCCTTTCCATACAGCTTCAGTGACATGACTGCATCTCCTTGTTTTAAAGGTTTCAGGTTTTCTTGAGATCCAGTAACATCTCTTCATCATTAAAAATTCCCTTTGGAGAAAGGGACAGAAAGGACAACAGGGACAGCAGAGACGAATATGGGAATGCAAAAGCTATCCGGACTGTTTTGCCTGGGAGCGGACTATAGCGATAATATCTTTTGGGCTGTCAGCTTGGAGCATCATGCTGCGCCATTTGCTGTCAGAAGCCATTTTACTGATATTGCCAAGGATGCTGATATGACTGTTCGGGTCAGAAGCTGGTGAGAGCATCAGAAACATGATACGGGCCGTATTGCTTGACTCCTTGTCGTAAATCCCGATTTTATTGACACCGATAACAATAATCGGCTTGTCAAGATTTTCGAGTCGAGCATGAGGAATGGCAATCTCCTCTCCGATAAAGGTGCTTCCCTGCTTCTCCCTCAGAAGCAGACTCTGCCATGCACTCTCTTCATCAAGATGGGGGTTTGCCTGGCAGCATTCGTGCAGAAGCTGGCGAAGCGCTTCTTCCTTTTCAAGCAAACTCTGCCACAAAACAACACGGGCATTCCTGACTGGTTCTTTCCATGCATTACGAGGTCTGTTTGCGGCAAGAAGATTCTCCCTGACACCGGACAGGTAATGCACGGGCGCTTTTGCTCTGCTCTCAACACCCTCTTCCCTGGTATCGAGCACAATCACGCTGATACCCCGGCACTGGCTGATCAATCGTTCCACAATGGTTTGCTTTCCCTGGATTCTCTGCCAGAAAGGCAATTTTCGTCCGGAGTTTCCAATGATGATATGTCCAACGCGATACTCACTGGCAAACTGCAGAATGGTTTTCACCACATCGTCTCCCTTGTATGTAAAGACCGTAGCACCGAGCTGCTGGGCGAGAGCGAGAGTATTGGAAAGCATACGCTGCACCCTGGCATCAATATTGGTCGGGCTGTCGGAAAGGGTTTGCACATAAACAGCATACCAGTTTCTGTTGAGTCGCCCTGCTATACGCGATGCATAGCGCAATATCGTTTCACAGTTCCGAGTTTTTGAACTGAGACAAACCATCAACTGATCAGGATTGGATGCAGATTCATCAGTAAGCTGGTTACGTCGCTTTGAATCAAGCTGGGCAGCAAGCTCCCTTAACGTCAGCTCTCGAAGCTGTTCGAGATTTTCAGGTCTGAAAAAGTTTGAAAGAGCAGCTTCCGTTCGACCGGGAACATAGACTTTTCCTTCACTCAAACGCTGCCGCAAATCATCGGTAGTAATATCGACATTGACAAGCTGATCGGCCAGAGCAAGAATTCGGTCTGGCACCCGTTCCTTCACCTTCACCCCGGTTGCATGCTCTACAGTCTCATAAAGGCTTTCGATATGCTGGATATTCAGGGTCGAAATCACATGAATACCGGCAGCCAGTATTTCCTCGATATCTTCATAGCGTTTGGCATTTCGGCTTCCGGGCACATTGGTATGCGCAAGTTCATCGACAAGCACAACCGCAGGGCGACGCTGAAGAATGGCATCACAATCCATCTCGGTAATTTCAATACCCCGGTAGAGCAGACTTTTTCGCGCCATGATATCGAGACCTGAAAGAAGAGCTTCAGTCTCTTTGCGCTCATGGGTTTCCACAAGACCGACAACAACATCGATACCGTTTTCCTTGAGTCGCCTCGCCTCCTGCAACATCTGCCAGGTTTTCCCAACACCAGCGCAGTAGCCAACATAGATTTTAAGTTTTCCCTGTTGCGACTGCTGGATGAGACGCAAAAAACTGTCAGCCCGGCTGATCTCCATAGTGTTCATTCCCTTGATCAAATAACCTTTGACGTTAATGCTTCAGCCTGTCAAGCTCCCTGTTAAGCACCAGCACATTGACCAGCGGCTCGTCTTGTAAAACAGCCGACCTTCTTCCTGCTGCATGGGTATTGACAAGTGACATTACCCGGTCAAGAGCAAGATCTCTTGCATGAGCAACTCTCGCTGCCTGGAAGCTCGCTGCAGAAAGCGAGATATCAGGATCAAGACCACTGCCGGAAGCGGTAACAAGATCAGCAGGAACTCTTTGCCCTTTTTTCAGAGCATAAACCGCAAGCAGTTTTTCTGTCCTCTGGCGCATCACGAGAGAGGCGGGTGAAAGATTGCTGCCCCCGGCAGCAGCAGCATTCCATGAGACTGCCGACGGACGGGGCCAGAAATATTCAGGTCGGCTAAACTGCTGTGCAATACATTCACTGCCGACAACCTGTCCGTTTTCAGAACGGATAAGAGAACCCGATGCAGAATAGGGGACAATCTGAGCGGCCAGAAGTACGATGATGATATACAACCCACTGCAGATCGCCACAGTAACTGGAAGAATACGTATTGATACTGCAAATTGTCGCGTGAGATCCCCAAATGATACTATTGTTTTCATGGTAGCAACTGGTTTGTTTATACAAGACCGGTTAAGACGAGAAGCATATCAATAAGCTTGATACCTAAAAATGGCACCATTACTCCCCCAAGACCGTAGATGATCAGATTTTTCCGAAGCGTAGCGTCAGCTCCCACCGGACGATATTTGACCCCTTTTATCGCCACAGGTATCAGCAATGGAATAATTATGGCATTAAAAATCAACGAAGAGAGAATTGCACTCTCCGGTGTCGCCAGATGCATGATATTCAGCACGGCGAGCCCTGGTATTGCCAGAACAAACATTGCAGGAATAATGGCAAAATACTTGGCAACATCGTTGGCAATAGAAAAGGTCGTCAATGCACCTCGCGTCATAAGCAACTGCTTGCCAATCTCGATGATCTCGATCAGTTTGGTCGGATCGCTGTCAAGATCAACCATATTACCCGCTTCTTTGGCTGCCTGGGTACCCGAATTCATGGCAACCCCAATATCAGCCTGGGCAAGTGCGGGCGCATCATTGGTGCCATCCCCCATCATGGCAAGAAGTCTTCCCTCCTGCTGTTCCTTGCGGATATAGGCCAGCTTGTCTTCAGGGCGAGCTTCGGCAATGTAATCATCGACACCAGCCTGAGCTGCAATGGCTGCAGCAGTAAGAGGATTATCACCTGTCACCATCACGACACGCAAGCCCATGGCACGGAGCCGGGCAAATCGTTCAGATATGCCGGGTTTAAGAATATCAGACAAGGCAATAACACCAAGCAGTTCATTGCCATCAGCAACAGCAATCGGGGTCATTCCTTTGCGGGCAACGTCATCAACCATTCCCTGCATCTTTTCAGAAACATTTCCTCCCAGATTTTTACAATAGTGTATAAGGGTATCCGGCGCCCCCTTTCGCAAACTCTGACCATTTGGAAAATCAATACCGCTCATTCGGGATTGTGCTGAAAAGGGAATGACCATTCCCTCTTCCTCTTCAGAAGTTTTCAAGCCAAAAGTTTTTTCAGCAAGGGCAATAATGGACTTTCCTTCAGGTGTCTGATCACCGAATGAAGCCTTCATCGCCACTGTAGCGAGACGCTCCCTGCTGATTCCAGGCAGTGGAAAATAATCGGTTGCCTGACGGTTCCCTATCGTTATGGTACCAGTCTTATCGAGCAGAAGAGTGTCAATATCGCCTGCCAGCTCTACGGCTTTGCCACTCTTTGCCAGTACATTGGCCGAAAGTGCGCGGTCCATCCCTGCAATCCCTATGGCAGAAAGCAATGCACCAATAGTGGTAGGAATAAGACAGACAAGGAGAGCAACCAGAGTCGGCACCGGAAGCGTTATACCAAAATATTTACCGATTGGCCAGAGCGTGCCGGTGACCAGTAAAAATGCAAGGGTAAGACCAGCAAGTGTTACGGTAAGAGCAAGTTCATTCGGCGTTTTCTGCCGTATTGCTCCTTCAACAAGAGCAATCATTTTATCAAGAAAAGAGTTGCCCGCTGAAACGGAAATACGCACAACGATACGATCTGAAAGTACCCTTGTTCCTCCCACAACTCCGGAACGGTCACCGCCAGCCTCTCTTACCACCGGGGCCGACTCACCGGTAATTGCCGATTCATCAACCATGGCCGCCCCTTCGATAACCTCTCCATCTCCAGGGATGGTTTCGCCTGTTAAAACAATCACCCGGTCACCTTCACGAAGCTCGTCAGAATTAACAGACTCCTCTTTACCATCTTTTACTCGTCTGGCAACCGTATTCTGTCGTGTTCGTTTGAGAGTGTCAGTCTGAGCCTTGCCCCGAGCTTCCGCCAAGGCTTCGGCAAAGTTTGAAAACATAACCGTAAGCCACAGGATAACCATAACGGACAGGGTATAAAGCTGGTGACGGGCTCCAGACATCATGTTTAAAACGGCAATAAGCGTTGTCAGCACAGCTCCTGCTTCTGTAACAAACATAACAGGATTTTTTACCATCGCTCCTGGATCAAGCATAACCAATGACCGGCCGAGAGCGCCAAAAACCAGCTCTCTTTGAAAAATTGAGGATGTTCTTGTCTTCCTGCGCTCCGATTTTGCCTGATCATGGATATTCGGCAAAGGATTATTTTTCATCACGATGTAGTTATAAATTCTTTAAAAGCCTCATGCCTCAATGAATTATTGCAGTAAGATGATCAGCTACAGGACCAAGAACGGCTACCGGTAAAAAGAGAAGTGCGCCAATTAAAACAACACTCCCTAAAATAATGACTCCAAACAGCAGTGTATCCGTTCTGAGCGTTCCTGCTGTGACCGGAACAGGCTTCTTTGCCGCCAGCGAACCGGCAATGGCAAGAGGCAAAATGACAGGTATATAGCGCGCCAGCAGCATCACAATACCGGTAGCTATGTTCCATGCAGCAGTGTTATCTCCCAGCCCTTCGAAGCCAGAACCATTGTTGGCCGCCGCCGAAGTAAACTCGTAGAGAATCTCGGTAAACCCGTGAGCACCTGTGTTGAGCACCGTTGCAGCCCCTGCCGGTGTTGCAGCAAACAGCGCAGTTCCTCCCAAAATCAGCGCTGGATGAACCAGGAGGGCAAGCAATGCAAGTGTCATTTCGCGGGTTTCAACCTTTCGTCCGAAATATTCTGGTGTACGCCCAACCATCATGCCACAGATAAAAACACCGACGATGATAAAAATAAACATGTTGATCAGGCCAACGCCCACACCGCCAAAAACCACATTCATCCACATGCCGGCAAGCGGAACAAGAGCGGTCAGCGGATTGAGACTGTCATGCATGCAGTTGACCGAACCGTTGCTGGTCGCCGTCGTCACGGCAGCCCATAAAGCACCGGCAGAAGAACCGAAACGGAGTTCCTTGCCTTCCAGATTCGAAGCCAGCTCAACAGGCAGCCCGGAAAATACCGCTGCAGGAGCACCTTCAAGCCATATCGCTGCCCCGCATTTCAAGAGAAGCAGTGCCATCATGACCGAAAAAATAACTGCTGCATCGCGCATACGCCCCGTTATACGACCGAACATCCAGACGACAGCCATTGGAATGAGAACAATACTGAAACATTCAACAACATTGGTAAAGAAGGAGGGGTTCTCAAAAGGATGGGTTGAATTGGGCCCGAAAAACCCGCCACCATTTGTCCCGAGCTGTTTGATTGCCTCCATGGCCGCTACTGGCCCTCGTGCTATGGTTTGTGTTGCACCTTCAAGGGTATGGGCTACTGCCGCTCCATCGAGTGTCATCGGAACTCCTCCGGCAAGAAGAAGCAGGGCGACCAGAAGAGCGAGAGGCAACAGAACAAAAAAGGATGTCCGCATGAGGTCGCTGTAAAAATTGCCAACCGTTTTTTTCCCTCCAATCGCTCTGGCAAGTGCTGCAACTGAAGCAATTCCAGTCGATGCTGAAACAAACTGCAACCACATCAACCCGAAAAGCTGGGAAAAATAGCTCATCGATACTTCACCCGAATAGTGCTGGAGGTTGGTGTTGGTTACAAACGAGGCCACAGCATTAAAAATCAGGCTTGCCTCAAGCGGACCTTTACCATCGGGATTCAGCGGCAACCACTGTTGCAGTGCAAGCACAATCGTCACAAAAGCAAACATCAGAACGTTGAACATCAGCATTGAAAAGAGATAACCCTTCCACTCCTGTTCTTCAACGGCGCCCTCACCTCCTGTTTTTCTGAAAATCCGTGCAGTCCAGCGGCCATAACCAGAGGCCTCGTCCGGATCAATCATTCGGGTCATGGCGAGCCCCAGAGGCCATGACAGAAGGGCAGGAATAATAAGTACCAATAAAAAAAGCAGTAACATGACTTTTATGGTTTTAAAATTTCTCGGGATTGACAATTGCAAAGAGCAGATAAACCATGCAAGCAAAAAAAGTCAGTAATACAACGATATCCATATCAACCTCCTGTATGAAAAATTATGCCTGATAATGCTGCAAAACCTGCAAGGATCAGAAAAATGAGGATACCGCGAAACAAGTAATAATAAACGTCCATGATTTCTTCCCTCCTTTTATCGATAGAGTCTGTGAACAATTTGATTATGCACTTCTGTTTTTTTGAACGGGTAAGGTGAACTGAAAAACTGAACCTTTTCCGGGATCACTTTGAGCGCAGACTGTTCCTCCATGAGCTTCAACGATCTCCTTGACAATAGAAAGCCCGAGCCCAACACCGCTTTCTGCCTGCTGTCCGGGAACCCGGTAAAACTGTTCAAAAAGATGCTCAAGATGTTCAGGGGCAATGCCGGATCCGGTATCTGCTATGGTAAATCGGATTGTGTCCTGATCTTCAGCAGCACTTGCCGTAACAGTTCCCCCTGGCGGGGTAAACCGCAAGGCATTCGACAGGAGATTTGCAAAAACATGACGGATACTGGCAGTGTCTGCCATGACCTCTGGCAATCCTTCCGCAATGGTGTTCACAATGCTAATTCCCTGATCTCGGGCAGCGACAAGAAAAGGCTCGATGCCCTCGATACCGAGACGAAGCGGGGCAACCGAAAGCAGGTTCAGGGGAGCTTTTCCGGATTCAATCCGGTTGAGATCAAGAAGATCATCAAGAATATTCACAAGCCGTTCAGTTTCCTCCCGAGCCGCCAGAAGCAGATCCGCCTGTTGTCCATTAAGGTGACCAACACGCTCTTCGAGCAGCAGATGAATAGACATCCTCAGCGAAGTCAAGGGAGTTCTCAACTGATGGGAAACCGTCGCAATAACACTTCGTTTAAGCTCAAGCTGTTCGTGTAACTGCGTGACATCCCTGAAAATCAGCGCGGTCCCGGCAGAAACAGGCACCGCCATAGCCTGGAAAAAATATTCCCGGTTCCCGGCAAAATGCTGGATATAACCATTACCCTCTCCTGAATCGGTTGCGGAACCCTCTCGAAAATCTTTCTGTAACAAGACTTTCAGCCATTCATAACCAGAATCGCGAATGTTAACGCCCGGCTTCAAACCGAAATAATCCTCTGCTGTGCCTGTTGAAATCTCAACCTGTCCGTCAAGGTCGAGCACAGCTATTGGCGAAGGCAACACCTTGAAGACCTCCTGCGTAGCCTTGCGGGTACGAAGCAGGGTTTCCATATCACTTTTACGCATTTGGCGAAGCGTTGCCGTCATTTCGTTAAATGATCCTGAAAGTTGTCCGATTTCGTCGCTGGAAGTGGTATCCAGCACAATATCAAGGTTTCCTTTACGGATCTCTTCGGCTGATGCCATAAGCTTTTTTATCGGGCGAAGAATCCAGCGATGCGACTGAAAACTGAACAAGAGAGCAATAACCGCACTGGAAAAGATCGCAACCAGCATGTTATTATGTGCCGACTTCGCCATCTGCCTGGCATTATCGTTCGCCTGTTGCATATTGGACTGGTTCATGTCGAGAACCTCACCGGAAAACTGCATGATCCTTTGAAACAAGGGAAGAAGCGTTGAAAAATAACGTTGCTGCCTTTGGGACAAAGGGAGAGCCGGATTGGTCACCTGGTCAATAACCCCGGTATATTCCATGAACAACCTCTTTATCTGCATAGCTTTCTGATGCTCTCCCGGTAACGTGATATTTCCGAGTTCGACATTAAGGGCATTGTGAAAGTTCAGTTCTTGCGTCCTGATTGTACTCATTCCGTCATTATAATGGCCTGTAAAGGTAAAGAGCACGCCACTGTCGATCCTCTCAAGTGATTCTGTCATTTCCTGACAGGCAACCACACTGCGATAGTTCTGCTTCAGAATAACATCGATAGCCCCGCCAAGCACATCGATCTGCCTTATGGTAAGAACCCCCATGGCTGCAACAATCAGAAGCAGTCCACCGAACCCCAGAACCAGTTTTTGACGTATGCCAATCATAATGATCTATCCTCCCGGAAAATAAAGTTGCAAATAGCGTACCAAAGATATAACCCCTTTGAAATCAATAAAAAAGCAGGGCACCAGAGACAGGAAACCTTGCAAAAATAAAGAATGATCGAGAAGAGTGCTTGTATTTTGCAAAGGACAGGAAAGTAAAAAGGCAGGAACAGGGAAAGATTATACCTTGACCGGTAAAATCACAAAGGGAATACCATGCACATAGAGGTTCCGCTGTACAGCAAACACGGTGTAATTGTGAAGCCAGCGATCCATCATGGACTCTTTGGAAAAAACCAGTTGACCTCCGAAAAAGACAATGTCCGGAAATTTTTCCGTGATGGCAGGAACAAGCTTGTTGACCTCCTCAACCACATCGGTTCCAAGCGAAAAATAGGCCTCACTGTAGTATCCATGCTCGGTCATGTACTGAACATATTTGGAGGTTTCGTTGCGCACAAAGCTGCCAAGATTCTCTATTTCATCAGCCCCCTTGAAGTTCCCCGCATCGATAGAGCCAATTTCAACGAATACATAATTTTTGTAGATATTTCCGAAGAGACGGAAAACACTGAAAAGGGCATGCAGGCCCAGTCCATTAAAGCCATTCACCAGGATTGCCGCAGTTTTAGCCCTGGGATCAACAACAGGAACCTTGCAAGAGAGATCGCCCTCGTGAACATCCGAGCCGGAGATAACCGCTGCTTCAACAATGACATCGAGCCGCTTCAGGGAGTGCATGGTCTTGTTGTAATGGTTTTTGATAAAAAAAGCACCCATGACCAGCACTCCCGTTATCAGAATGGTTACCCACCCGCCCTCATTAAATTTGAGAACCAGTACCGAAACCAAAATAAAGGTGGTCAGCATCAGACCTATGCCGTTAATGAGCAGTTTCTTGGCCCACTCTTTTTCCGTCTCCCTTTTTTCCCACCAGTGCCGCACCATGCCAAGCTGGGAGAGCGTAAAGGTTATAAACACATTGATACTATAGAGCACAATGAGAAAATCAACGGAGCCATTTGAGGCCAGCATCATAACGAGTGAGGCAATTCCCATGACAAGAATCCCTTTTTCAGTCACAAGCCTGTCACTCAGCATGGCAAATCGGGCTGGAAGCCACTTGTCGAGCGCCATATTTGCAAGAACCCTTGGGCCGTCAAGGAAGCCAGTCTGCGCAGCAATAAAGAGCAGAACCGCTTCGGAAAAGAGGGTAATCCAGACAAATCCTACACCATAATAACCACTCCAGGATGAGGTTATGCTTTCAAAAAGAATCGCATTAAGGGTCTTGCCCGGCATGTCACGGACATCAAAAAGAATGTAGGCAAGTATAAGCCCCATGACGGTCAGGGAAAGAGAGATCGCCATGTACTGCATGGTTTTTTTTGCGGTCGCAACTTTCGGCTCCCGCAGAACCGGCAGACCGTTACTCACTGCTTCAATACCGGTAAAGGTACCAGCACCGAGACTGTAGGCTTTCAATACGAGAAAGATCACCCCGAAAATCCCGAGGGAATGGAATGAACTGGCAAGCTCACGTCCGGTTTCATGATAAACCGCACCGAAATTCGCCGCATGGGAAATCACCGCATAGACAATGACTATGAGGTGGGTGACGACAAAGAGGAGGAACACAGGCACCAGAGGCATTACCGCCTCCTTGATACCCCGAAGGTTCAGTAACAGGAGAACCAGAACGCCAAAAACAGCGAACCACAGTTTATATGGCAATAATCCTGTGGGCAAAAAACTGAAAATGGCATCGGCACCGCTGGCAATAGAAATGGTAATGGTCAGCACATAGTCGATCAAGAGCGCACTGCCTGAAATAACGCCCATTTCCGGAGAGAGCAGCTTGCTGGCAACCAGATAACCGCCACCACCGGAAGGAAAAAGTTCAATGATATGAGAATAGCTTGATGCAATGATAAGGATGGTTATTCCCGTGCCGATAGCGACAAAAATCCCGAGCGTTGGGTGACCCTGAAGTGCCTTGAATGCTTCAGAAGGGCCATAACAGGAAGAAGAAAGACCGTCCGAACCCAGTCCAACCCATGCAAGAAATGCGGTTAGTGCAAGCTTGTGGAAAATGTTGTGATCGCGAAAATCGCGGGAACCGCCAAGAAAAAAAGTTTTTAACCGCTTGAATGCTTTTGAAATAGCCATAATAAACTGCAAAGATGAATAAGGTGCGCAACACCTGTTCACCTGAACCCTCAATCGAACAGGCAAACCATTTTATTCATCAAACATAAAGAATGCCCATGAATGCGCATCTTGCAGAATACAAGAGTAAGGGGAAAAAATCATTGAATTTTGCAAGGCAGTTTAGGCGTTCAAAGCCGGTATTGTTTCCGTTTTCTCCAGAGCGTGGCCTGATCGATCCCCAGAAGGTCTGCTGCCTCCTGGAGGGATTTTGTTGAAGCAAGTATCCGGCGTATATGAGTTTCTTCGATCACGTCAAGCCTTAAGGGATCACCAATGCTTACTGGATTGGCTTTGGCAACAATTGTTTCGGGCAGAAGTTCAACACCGACAAGCTCCGTTCTGCTGAGAATCACGGCACGTTCAACGACATTGCGCAATTCCCGGATATTACCTGGCCACGAACAGCTTCTGAGAGCAAGCAATGCCGTTTCGGTAAATCCCTTCAGGGTTTTATGGTTCTGGGCAGCAAAAAACTGAAGCATTCTTCCGGCGAGCTCAGCAACATCGTCAGGCCTGCCGGCAAGAGGCGGCAAATCAATCTGAATGACATTGAGCCGGTAGAAAAGGTCTTCACGAAACCGACCTTCAGCGACCGCTTTCTCCAGATCAGCATTGGTGGCAGCAATGATCCGTATATCGGCCTTGCGTGTCTGCTGGTCACCAATCCTCTCGTACTCCCGCTCCTGAAGAAAACGAAGAAGTTTCGACTGAATGGACAGGGGAAGATCGCCTATTTCATCGAGAAACAATGAACCCCCCTCGCAAGAAAAAACCCTTCCCGGATTATCACGAACAGCACCGGTAAATGAACCCTTGACATGACCAAAAAGCTCACTTTCCAGCAGTTCCGGACTTAACGACGGGCAGGAAATGACCCCGAACGGCTTTGTGGCCCTCTGGCTCCAGTTATGAATTGCACGTGCAAGCACCGTTTTGCCCGTCCCGCTCGGGCCCCGCAAAAGCACAACCGCTTCTGAAGAGGCAACCTGACGGGCCAACTCCAGAGCCCGCTGCATGGCAGGGTAACGGGAGGTGAAATGTGCTTCGGGGTTGATGCGGTTCAGATCCTCCTGCAAGGAGACAATACGCTGTTCCATGCCGCTCACTGCAGCAAGGCGTTCAGTAACCAGTTCCAGTTGACCGGGAGTAAATGGTTTGGGAAGATAATCGACAGCCCCCCGTTTCATGGCCTCAACAGCACTGTCAATCGACGCATAAGCGGTGATAACCACAACCTTGATCCAGGGCGATGCCTGCAAAAGAGGCTTTACCAGATCAAGTCCGCTTTCAGTTCCAAGGCGAATGTCAACAAAGGCAAGGTCGAAAACCTGCAATTCAGCCTCGGCCAATGCATCACGGGAGTTGCTTACCGCCTTGACCCGATGCCCGCGAGACTCCATAAAAACCGACAAAGTCTTGCGAATATTGGCTTCATCATCGACCACCAGAACATTGAGCTGTGCCATTTTCCTCGATGGTATAAGTGAATGATTTTCTACATCCCTATAATAAAAAGAAAATTCGATTGATTGATTTTTCGCCAGACAATCCCCCCTTTGAAACTCTTTATTGCACTGACTTGTTTCAGACTATAAGATATGCGTAGGCTAAAAACCGCGAAAAGTTGATAGACGGCAACAGATTTTACTGGCTTTTTCTTAAAGACCATACTCATGTAAGAACGTGGCAATGACACACTGACCCCGGTGCCGGTCGTCGTCAGTGATTACTGCTTCCGGCAGAACCAACCCAAAGGAACGCCAATGCCCTTAGCTCTTGATCTCAAAGCGCTGCTTGAAAGAAATCAAGCCACCTGGCGGGTAAACGAAAAGTTTCTGAATCTCACCGAACCACCCAAGGTCAGTTTGGGCGCACTCACTGACAAGTTCGTACCGGCAACCCAGGTCAAGCCTATCGATTTTAAAACGTTGCTTGCCGTTCCAACCAATAACCCTTTTATTCTCGAACGCCGTCTTGCTCATGCCATTCCGCAGACAATGGTTTCAAAACCGGCATTGTATATCGGTTCTATTCAGGGTCTGACTGCCGGGGAAGGCGGTGGTGTCCGGTCGGGTAGCACCCTGCCATCAAGCGTTGACTGGCGCAACCGATGGGGATGGCCCTGGATCACCACGGTCCGCAACCAGGGTGGCAGTGAGGCCTGCTGGGTATTTGGAGCTGTGGCACTGGTAGAGGCAATGGTGCGCATCGAGCACTGTGTGTGGCCGTGGATTTCCGAAGGCGATGTTCATAAGGGATTGCTTGCCACCTGCTGCCAGTGTGGTAATCCTGAAAATGCTCTAAACTGGATCAAGGACAACGGCGCAGCCGATCCTGGATGTTTCGCCTGGCCAGTCACCAGCGCAGCATGTTCGGGTTGTGGCGGAACAGGCGGTGCCCCTTATGATGCTGTGGCCTACACCCCATCCTCAGACCGATCCGGACGCTCCGTCAGAATACCAGCCTTCACCCATGTGGGAAATGTTGCAGACCAGAAAAAATGGCTCGATACGACAGGCCCGCTGGTTTGCGCCATTACTGTCTGGAAGGATTTCCTCTATTATGGTACCGGCGTTTACCATAAAGTGGCAACAATGCCAAACGGCACAGCCAACACCATCCTTGGCAGCCATATCATGCTGATCGTCGGCTATAACGACTCGCTCAACTGCTGGATTGCAAAAAACTCCTGGGGCACCTCATACGGAGACAATGGATACTACAATATCGGTTACGGCGAAGTCAATATCGACACATACGCCAAAATAGGCCTCACAGGCGTCAATCCCGATCCCTGGACAAAACGACGCATGGGCAACGGCGGTATGCTGGAAAGCGGAAACGGCGCTTCGCACCGGAACTTCGAGTTGCTGACAACCGGCACCGGAGGAAAGGTACAGCATTGGTGGCGCAACAACAGCACAACAGGATTTCCGTGGAACAAAGGCACGAGTTTTGGTAATGACGCAGCCGCCTGCCCAACCCTCATCTCTTCCACCTTCAACCGCAACTTTGAATCGGTGCATCTGACCACGTCACACAGGCTGCATCATTGGTGGTTCCGTCAACCTTCAGGCCCCTGGAGTGACGGAGGAATTTTTGGGCCTCCCGATGCAGCAGGCATTCCGGGATTCATCCAGGGCAACTACGGCGCACCGGGCAACTTCGAAGTTGTCGTGCGCACCGCAGACAGCAAGCTTACCCACTGCTGGAAAGATGGCGGTGGATGGCATAACGGCGTCAAGTTCGGCACTAATGTCGCTTACAGTGGAGCAAGCCTGATCCAGAGCCATTATGGCACCCAGGGCAACCTCGAAGTTGTATGCACCCTGGCATCAGGCAAAATGCAGCTCTTCTGGCGCGACAACGACCACGGCATGGTATGGAATGAAGGAGCTCAGTTCGGAAGCGGAGTCAGCAGCCCACCCTGCATGATCGAAGGATCATACGGCGCGCCAAACGAAAAGGCAGCCGGCAATTTTGAGCTTTGTGTCGCAGTTGGCGGAGCAGTTCAGCATTGGTGGCGCAACAACCAGGGCGACAAGCTGTGGCGTATGAGTGCCACCTTTGGCCACAATATTCTCTCTGTAGTCTCACTTCTCCAAGGAAGTTTCGGCTTCAACATCGAAGTGATCGTGCTGCGTACCGACAACAAGCTGCAACACTACTGGCGAGATGGAAGCGGCTGGCATGAAGGAGTTGCGTTTGGAAGCATCGTCTGACATAACCCTGCGCCCTGGTGGCGAGTATCGTCTGGCACTCGGAAGTTCGGGAAGTTCAGGATACACCTGGGAGTTCGAGGTACTCGGACCCCAGGGCGTGGTAATGGTACGCCCTGGCCCGCCAGGCCCTGTTCCTGAAATTCAGCCCTATCTCTTGCAGACCTGGAGCATGGAAGAGAGCTGGATAATTGAAGCGATCAGACCCGGCAAGGTCGAGGTAGAGTTCGCCCTGAAACGACCAATGGAACAAGAGAACCCGCCCGCACAGATAAAATCCATTCGGGTTACCGTTGCAGCAGGGCAATGATGGTTTTTTGAAAAAAAGGGACGAAAAGGACAACAGGGACAGCAGGGACGAAAGACGATGAAACTCCCTTTCCCGTGCCTTGCTAAATAGCCCTTACAGCACGGACACGATAGTGGCTCGTTTTATAATTGGGCGACTGACTGCCATCGTTGAAGTTCTGGAACCATGCAAGATCCGCACTAAACTCCGTTGAACTCCAGTATTCATCGAAATAAGCTGCAAAACCGCCAATAACACTTTTATGAAGATTGATCTTTTTCAACTCCTCCTTGTCTGGCAAGTACCAGTCACTATAGCCATCTTCTACCAGGTCACGGCACGCTTGTTTCGCATCTGTAAAATTAAAATACCCTTCATCGGCATCAGAAGAGTGACCCGTCATATCCGCTTTGGCAGCAATCAATAAGTGCTGCTCTCCTTCGACATAACCGGGATCATCCGACTGCAAAATATAGGCAATTCGTCCACCCCCATATTCGTCACCAATTTTGAATGTTTTTTGTGCTGACACTGAAGAGGGGCTCTCAACAACACTCTCCGATTTACTTCTGACAATCATAGACCCTGCCTGAATAAGCATGATGACCAAGGTCAAGGCTATCGCCCATACCTTTAAAAGCTTTGGAAGTGACGGAGGTAAGCGCACCGGTTTTGGCGGTATCTCAGGATTTTTTTGACTTGATGCCGGATGCTCCGCTTCGGATTGTTCCGGCACAGGTTGCTCCGGTTTGGTAATTCTGCTCTTTATTGCATCGATACAGAGCTGAAAATTCGGGTCTGAACTGTTGTTTGTCCAGTCAGAGAGATCCGCAGCATGAATATCATTGAATCCAAATGGAGGTTTAACAGCATCAAGCAGCACAGGAACCAAAATGCCCCTCTCTTTTGCTTCATCAGCTTCCAGAAGAACCCATTTCGCATCTCTTGAAATGCGAGACCAAAAGACAAGCACACAGCTCGATACATCAAGCTGATTTTTAATATAGCTTCGCCAATCATCGCCAGGAAGCAGCCTTGTATCCCAGAAAACACTCCAGTCAAGCTTTTCAAGCTCTTCAACAATTGGCCTGACCCGTTCTTTATCTTCACGGGCATAGCTTACAAAAATATCGGCCATGAATCCCGATAGTTAATCAGTGACAAAAAACGCCGTATTGAGCCATAATATATTCATTTACTATCTTTTTTAATGCACGGAAGCTACCCCCCGTCACGGCGCCTGCTGGTACTCCGGCTCCTGGTAGGTGAGGCTGAATACGGTGTCGCGCATCCAGCGGTTGAAGGAGTCGTTGTCGGTGAAAAATTTGAACAGTTCAGTGTCGTCCTTCATCATCTCGATCACTACCCTGCCGAGTGCCTTGTCGTGCTCGATTCGGGCGTTCTGCTTGTCGGGGTTTTTCATGGCGTTCTGGTAGGCGGTGTCGGCTGCGACACGGGCCGGAATTTCGCCAATGATTTTCTGGTATATCCGGTCACCATCCGACCAGGGAATGTTGCCGAACTGGTCATTGAAGGTTTTGAGAATGTTCGAGAGCAGATCGAGTTCCGGTTCCGGCCTGCGGCCTGTGCCGCTTGAGGGAATTGGCCCAATCTCTGCATCTTCGTCCGGCAGCATAAAGCGTATCACCTCCTGTTTCTCCACCCGGTAGCTCTCCATGTCGATAGCTTCAAGAATGCCTTTGGAGAGATCTTCTTCAACCGGCGCGGGCAGTTTTGGAATAAGGAAGTTGAGAAAGATCGAGAGTCTCTCCCACTCTGCGTTGTTGTAGGGCAGTATTTGGGCAAGAAAGCTGTACATCCTTGTGAATGCCTTGGCCTTGCCCTTGAACTCCACTTGCCCCTCTTCATCGAGCTGTGTGCGATAGGCGGCAACGCATGCGTCAAGGATTGGGTCGAGCCTGTCACGCTGCGCTCCGCTGAGGTAGAGTTCCACCAGCGCGTCCCGCTTGGTGTCGGAATAGATCTGCGAGCCATCGAGAGCCGCCTTGAGGTCGTGCAGTTTGTCGGGGTCGCTCTCTTCGGAAAGGATGGTGGTGCGGTAGTAGTCGCCAAAAGCCAACTGGATGGAGTCGGCATCGTTCATGAAGTCGAGCACAAAGACATCGTGCTTCTGCGGGTGGGCACGGTTGAGGCGCGAGAGGGTCTGCACCGCCTTTATACCGGTGAGCACCTTGTCCACGTACATGGTATGCAGAAGCGGCTCGTCATAGCCGGTCTGAAACTTGTCGGCACAGATGAGAAAACGGTAAGGGTCGCTCTGGATTTCACTTGCAATGCGGCTGGACGCAAAACCGTTAAGCGAAGCTTCGGTGACCTTTGTGCCGCCATAATCGTGCTCACCGGAAAACGCAACAATTGCGCGATAAGGGCTCTTTCTCGCGACAAGGTAGTCACTGATGGCATGGAAGTATTGAATCGCCCGCTCTACGCCGCTCGTCACCACCATTGCCCGCGCCTTGCCGCCAATCTTGCCGGGCGCAACCACCTGCTCGTGGAAATGGTCAACCATAATTTCCGCCTTGAGCCGGATAGCGTGGTCGTGACTCTCGACATACCGACGCAGCTTCCTGCGAGCCCGGTTGGCATCGAACTTCGGGTCATCCTCAACAGTTTTGGAAAGCTTGTAGTAGCTCAACACCGGCGTGAAGTAGCTCAGCACATCGAGAATGAACCCCCTCCTGAATGGCCTGCTTCATGGTGTAGCTGTGGAAGGGACGGTGCCGCACCTTGCCGTCCGGCTGAGGGAGCGGGTCACCGAAAATCTCCAGCGTCCTGTTCTTGGGTGTGGCGGTAAAGGCAAAGTAGCTGGTGGAGGGCAGGAGCTTTTTCGACTCCATCAGCCGGTTGATTTTATCCTCTGTACTCTCGTCATCCTCCTCGGCACCCGCCATACCAAGCGCCATCGACACTGCGGCAGAGGTACGGCCTCCCTGACTGGAATGCGCCTCGTCGATGATGATGGCAAAGTGCCGCCCTCGCTGCTCACTGCCAATCTCGTCAAGGATATAGGGAAACTTCTGCACCGTGGAGATGATGATCTTCTTCCCTTCAGTAATGAGTCTGCGCAGATCGCCGGAGCGCTCGGCATGGCCAACTGTCGCGCCCACCTGCGCAAACTGCCGAACGGTATCGCGGATCTGCTGGTCAAGGATACGCCGGTCAGTCACCACAACAATCGAGTCAAAAACCCTTTTTCCCTCTTTTTCAAGGCCGATCAGTTGATGGGCCAGCCATGCAATGGAGTTGGACTTGCCACTCCCGGCGGAGTGGCATCGCAGGGATGGCCGGTCAGCGCCGTACAGATCAGCCGCTCAAAGCCCCGTTCACTGGTATCGGTAGTCATAGAATAGCGAGGTTATCAATTACCCGTCAATTAAAACCCGATCAGATATGTCGTTTATTATCAACAAGTTATATTTTTTACAGCAGGCATTTCAGGCACTCTGTCAATTACCCGTCAATTAAAATTCAAGCTTCCATCAAGTACCCGTCATGTAAAGCCCGAAAAATGGAGCACGTCGAACTCTTATCCGGATAAATCACCCCTGAAAGGCACGATTCCATGACAGCAACAACCAGAATAATGGCTCTCCATCAATTACCCATCAATTAAAACCCGATCAGATATCTTCTTTATTATCAACAAGTTACATTTTCAGCAAAAGGCATTTCAGCCATTCTGTCAATTACCCGTCAATTAAGATTCAGGCCCAGAAAGGCACATACTTCATCAACTTCCGTGAAGCATCTTCATTGAACGGCTTGATGACACCGGCATTTACCGCTTCGCGAATGTAGCGGGACACAGCCGCCTTGTTTTTCTCTTCAACACCAAATCTTTCCCGCAAGGAGGTATTGGTAAGAACGTCTCTCATCACATACCTCAGACAAGCGTGCAGATAACAGGCTCTCACACGCTCCGCCCTGTCCATAACTGCAAGCGATTTATGAGCAAACAAGACCGTTCTTGTAAAACCCTCTGGTCTTTCAAAGAGAGGCGCTGGCAGTTGGTAGTGTTCGACCTCGGCAATCACCTTGTCGATACCACTGCCTCGCTCCTCACATATTCGAAACCGGCGCATCATTGAAGCCAATACCTCATTGCGGGATTTTGGCGGTGTATCGACGAAACGCTGAGTATCTACCAGTGGTTCACCGGGATTGGTTATCTCGATCCGGTCATCGAAAATTTCAAACATCGGTCCAGCTCCGGTAGCAAAAAAATCCTGATGGATAAGAGCATTCGCAACAAGTTCACGTACTGCAAGTTCAGGATAGACCGACACGGTACGCCGCAAGGCTTGACCGATCATTTCGCTGGATGGCAACAGATTGTTCAAAAACCCGATCAAGGCAGCAAATCCACTGGCGTAACCTGTTGTCACCTCCTGCTCCTTCAGCGTGCTGGTTCGCCCCGTTCCGCGATAATGGATAACCCGAAAGGATTTCCGCCTGAGCATCGGAAAGTCCGCAAATGTTTTGGCAAACAGAATTGCTCCGAGATTGGTGATATTCCAACCCCCGGCATCACAATTCTGAACCAGATTATCCTTCTTCAGGGCATCGAGAATCCCTTCCCGGTTGGCAGGCAACGGCTGCTCCAGCAAATCGAAATAAGCAGGATAGTCAAGCAATCGCAAAACCTCATCGGAGGAGATATGCTCAAGAGCAACCAGATTCTCATAAGGAGTCTGGTCAAGTATGCGCCACAGTTCCCGCTCGCGCTCAGGAGCCTCCTTGATCGGCTTTTTTACCTGACCAATACGAATAAAAGCCTCACACTGAAACCGCACAGGATGGCGAAAAGCACGACCAATTTCCAGAAGGACAATCGCCTTGCCATCGATTTGCAGTTCATAAAAGGTAAAATAAATCTTTGGCTTCAGGAGCCTGAGTAACCAGCTTTCGAGCGGCTCGTTACCTTTTTTGGCCACCGACGGCAAAAAGTCAGTTCCTACCAGCTCGTGCGTGCCATCCTCGACTCCCCATACCATATAGGCATTGGCCTTGCCGTTCAGGGCCGCAGCATTTGCAAGCGCAGAGAGGTACTCCCCGATCTCCTGGGGGTGTTTATTGCTCCCTTTGAACTCAACCCACTCCGTCTCGCCCGGCAACCTGCACAGCTCGCGAACCAGACCAGCAAGGTAGTCGTTGCTTCGAATACCTGTCATACCTCCACCTCCTCAGTTATAGCCTCAAGATCATCAACCACCTCTTCGTCACCTTCGCAGAGGGATTCAACCTCATCCACCAGCTCCGGTTCCACGGTTTCAACAGGAAGCCTCGCTGCCGCTTCACGCACATCAAGCTTGCCAGTCACCACGTCTGCGATGAGACGGGTGCGGTATTCGCGGATGAGGGCGATTTTTTGATCAGCTTGAGCCATCGCCATACTCAGTCCTCTCGTCTCCTCATCAATATAATTTACAATCTCTCGCTGTTCACTTAAACACGGCTTTAAAACCGTCATCCTCGCAATATCATCCATATTGAAATGGCCAACAGTAGAACCTTGAGTAGCCAATCGAATAATATTTCGCGGAGGGCCTGTATAAATCATGTAAATCAAAAACTGAGAATCGTATTCCTCAAGCTTTAATTTCAGAAGAACTGTACGTTGCCCAAGACATATTGACTGACTTTCTGGAACCACACATGCCTCTCCGGCTGGTGCTTCTCTCGTAAAAATGACATCACCCGGTTCTGGTAAACCTCTTTTTGTCCACTCTTTAAAAGCAGCTTGAGTGGTGCAGTATGTCCCCTTCCATTTCAAATGACCATTTCGAACCCCAGTTGTTCTGACAACACGATACTCACTCTCTCCATCTGCAACTGGGGCGGTTTTGTGTTCACAGTCAATTAATCTATGCAGAACCCGCTTAACCGGAAGTACCTCCCAATGCTCCGGCACATCGCCGAGCCACTCGACACCGGAGGGTTTGAGGCGAACGTTCGGGTCAAGCCCACGAGTAACAGCCCGGTGGATGATGGCCTGTTTCTGCTCTTCCAGCAGCTTTATCAGCTTCAGCTTGGTACGGATAAAGCGACTGATTCGCCTGTCTGCATGGTTGATGAAGCGAGCGATTGCAGCCTGCTCGGAAAGTGGTGGAACGAGGGCTTCAAGACGAAAAAGATCATCCGTATAAAGCCGAAGACGACTTTCGATTACACCTGTTGAAACAGCCTTGATACGAGCCATATACACAGGAGAACGCAACAAGTAATGTAAGTACCACGGCACGGCAATATCACCAAACCGGTACACACAATACGCTGGACTTGCAATACCAAAAAATTTTGAGACTCCCATGCTACCATTCCAGGCAAGCATTATGTTCACGACAAGTTCATCCGGGCAGACACATTTGTAGCCGACGAGCGATTGTGCCCGAGTATCCGGTTCGTCTCCACCATCAAACCTCTTGCGTTGCGTAACTCCTGTATATTGAGACACACGAAGCAGTTGCTCATTGCCATCCGAAGAACGAGTATCACATTCACGAAGCACATACTTGAGCCTCCGCACATCCCAATGCTCCGGCACCTCCCCCAGCCACGGTACCCCGGAATCCTTGTATGCCGGATAAGGCTTCAACTCATTCATCATGACAGACCCTCGCTGCGAAGTGACAAGAATTCCTTGTGAATTGCCTGACAGATCAGGAGCTGTGACTTTTGCGAAAAGTCGCTCATTTGCCACCTCCTCCGATAATCTCGCTGAGCAAGCCTTCGCTCTCCTGCTCCAGAGCAAGGATGTCGGCGCTGATCTCTTCGAGCGTGCGCAGGGGTTTTGGTTTATAGAAGTATCGGGTAAAGCTGATTTCGTAACCGATCCTGACGCTCTCTTCAGTGTACCATGCATCGGGAGCGTAGGGCAGCACTTCCCGCTTCAGGAAAGCGTCGATGCCTCCCTCTTCAAGCAGCGGAACCTGCTCGGTATCGCGCAGGTCGGGGTCTGCTTCGTATTCCACAACGACGCTTTTGCCCTCGATGGTGGCCGAAAAGAGCCCTTTCAGCGGGTCGGGCAGAGTGCCTTTTTTGTGAATTTTTTTGATGACTGGCGGTGCATCGTCTCCGCGCCCGGCGCTCTCCTTGAGTTGTTTGATCTCTTTGGGTGTGTAGGGTCGCTCCGGGTCAATGCCTTGCAGGCGAAGTGGCCGCTCGACCGTCACTTTCCAGTAGCCAAGTGCGGCGTTGGGAAAGATTTTCGATTGCTCGCTCTCTTCAAAGGCGAGAAAGGTGTCAGAGATGCGCTGAATGTCCTCTTCGGAGAGTTCGCAGTTCTTTTTGCCGAGGTTTTTACGGAGTGGCTTGTACCACTCGGTGGCATCGACAAGCTGCACCTTGCCCCGGCGGTGCTGGGGCTTGCGGTTGGTGAGTACCCAGATGTAGGTGGCTATGCCGGTGTTGTAGAACATGTTGAGCGGCAGGGCTACAATAGCCTCAAGCCAATCGTTTTCGATAATCCAGCGGCGAATGTTGCTTTCGCCCTGTCCGGCGTCTCCGGTGAAGAGTGAGCTTCCGTTGTGCACCTCGGCAATGCGGCTGCCAAGCCGGGTTTCGTGCTTCATCTTGCTGAGCATGTTGGCGAGAAACAGCATCTGTCCGTCACTTGACCGGGTGAGCAGCGAATATTCCGGGTCACCGGCGTGCTCGATGATGAACCGTGGGTCCCTGATGCCCTGCTTGCCGCCCATGCGTTCGAGGTCGCCTTTCCAGCTTTTGCCGTAAGGCGGATTGCTCAGCATGAAATCAAACTCGTGGGAGGGAAAGGCGTCGTTGGAAAGGGTTGAGTAGTCGGGCCCGCCGACAATGTTGTCTGCGGCGTCGCCTTCACCTTTGAGGATGAGGTCGGCCTTGCAGATGGCGTAGGTTTCGGCGTTGATCTCCTGACCGTAGAGGTGGGTCGAGATTCTTTTACCCAGTTTGGCAGCAAGCTCCTGCGCAGTCTCTTCAGCCACGGTCAACATGCCGCCAGTGCCGCAGGTACCGTCATAGAGCAGGTAGGTGCCGTCGATGATCCTGTCGGCGACAGGCAGAAAGATCAGGTTGGCCATGAGCTTTACGGCGTCCCGGGGTGTCCAGTGTTCACCGGCCTCTTCGTTGTTATCCTCGTTGAACCGGCGGATAAGCTCCTCGAAGATGGTGCCCATCGCGTGGTTGTCAAGGCCGGGATGTTTGACTGAGCCGTCACCGTTCAGAAGAGGGGATGGGCCGAGGTTGATGTCGGGCGAGAGCAGCTTTTCGATGAGCGTGCCAAGAGCGTCAGCTTTGGAGAGGCGCGGAATCTGGTTGCGAAACTCGAAGTTTTCGAGGATGTCCTGCACGTTTGGCGAAAAACCGTCAAGCCAAGCCTCAAAGTCAGCCTTGAGCTGCTGCTGACTTGAGCGGGATCGGAGGTCACGCAGGCTAAACCGGGAGGTGTTGTAAAAGGCCTGCCCTGCAGCCAGCCGCAACGCCTGATCCTGATGGATGATGCCAGCCCGGTCAAGCGCCGTCTTCTGATCCAGCACCGCCTGTTTCGTGGGTTCAAGCACAGCATCGAGCCGCCGCAAGACGGTCATGGGCAGAATAACGTCGCGGTACTTGCCCCGGACGTAGAGGTCACGCAACACATCGTCGGCAATGCCCCAGATAAAGTTGGCGATCCAGTTAAGTTGAACTTGCTCCATGTTTGCTTCTTATCGTCGGTTGGCCGGGTCAGTTGCTCTATCGAGTAAATTTACAGAATGATTCGCTCTTCAGCCACTCTTAACTTTTGGCTGTGTGCCAGAGGCACTTTCTGCTGCTGGAGAGCTATAATTGGCCAAAACAA
>SESA01000362.1_pt1 | contig 31153 bp, 34 predicted proteins | sample 3171451 | NCBI WGS metagenome assembly SESA01 (sample SAMN06051862, study PRJNA518727) | freshwater metagenome | biome: subpolar coniferous forest; feature: holomictic lake; material: water; isolation source: holomictic Lake 227, 8 m depth | place: Canada: near Kenora, Ontario | collected...
TTCCTGCTTTACGTTGCATGATTAGAGCGGATTAAAACCAGCCTGGCAGAAGAACACAGCCCCCTTGTTTTAATCCTAAGAGCGTTTAATAGCCCTGTTTAACCCGGCATAAAACCACACAGCACTGATAGACGTGCTGAATGCTTTTACACCTCCAAGGTGGCTGTGCAGTTATTAGAGCAAAGCCCGAAATTACAAAGGCAGAAAAATCCCTGCCCTTATAATTTTGTCTTTACGTTGCCTATTTTTTGTAAAGTCTAAAACAGCTCAGCGAGAAATCATTGCTTCACTGTTTGATACTTTATTAAAAAATGTGATGCAGAGTATTTCAAGCCCAGTTTGACCAGGCATAAAACCAAACAGCATAAAAAAGCATGCTGAATGCTTTTACACCTTCAATGAGGCGTTGCAGTTATGTAAAGCAAAGCCATCAAACAACAGCAGAAAATCGCTGCTCTTGTTTTCCTGCTTTACAGTCTTGTGGCGTTGCGGATTGTTTTAACTCGCTTCCGGCTCTGCCTACACCTCAAACAAAGGTGCAGGGATAGGCATAAACATTAAATGGTCGTTCAACGTAGTGTTACACCAGCATTTTTAAGACGTACGATATGTTGTCATATTCAACTAATTGCCATTATTTTTCTATAGATCACATTTAGGCGTCCATAATTGTTCAAAAATAGGTGATAATTTAGTATTATTAGATAAGTAATTGATTTTATATGGTTTTCCAGTAAAAATGGCTATTATTATTTTTTTATGACCCTTATCATCACGGCGAAAATGAAATACAAAATCTTCGAAACGCTTTTTTCCCGGGCCATAAGTGCCTATAAAGTCCGTATCACAACTTTCATCATTCACATTGCATTTTTGGAAAGTTTTATTGTAAATTGGAGGTATTCCATTAGTAATGTCTTTAATATCGACAAATAGATTCTTTTTTAATTCGTCAGAGTCAATTTCAAATACTTGTAATTTTGATTCAACTATTTTAAAAGTGCTGCGTGAGTCTTCAGCATTAGAAATTTGTAATTTAAGAACTCCATAGCAATAATTATTTTCAATAGCTTTTCCCCATTTAAAATCAGTGTCTACTACTACATTAGGTTCTAACCCAGCAAATTCTGTTGCCGAAAAATGATAAAAAGCCCATACGCCACCAAGAATAATAGCAATTATCTCCATAATATTTTTCATGCATTCTGATTTTTCTTTCACATTCATGATAAACATTCCTATCAAATTAGTGTAATTTCTTATTTAAAAGCCCAGTTTAACCAAGCATAAAACCACACAGCACTGAAAGACGTGCTGAATGCTTTTAAACCTCCAAGGTGGCGGTGCAGTCATATAAAGCAAAGCCATCAAACAACAGCAGAAAATCGCTGCTCTTGTTTTCCTGCTTTACAGTCTTGTGGCGTTGCGGATTGTTTTAACTCGCTTCCGGCTCTGCCTACACCTCGAACAAAGGTGCAGGTGTTAAGCATTACCATTCCATTAAACATAATGCACACCCACTTATACGAATTGTCAAGGTAAGAAAAGCACTTGCCCTAACAAGTCGTATAAGTGGTGCTATGTTAAATTGCCAAGGCGTGGTGTTTCATACGGTCGCCATTGCAAAGCAATTCATGGAAAAGACTAAAACCCGCACCGGTTTAACAGTCACTGTGGATATTTTGACGGGCGTTTATCAGACAGGTAAAAAGTGCGCCGATAATTTCCTTAAAAACATGAAGATCATTTTTGATGATTATCTGCCCCGTTGGAATTATCGTACTGTTCCGAGTTCAAATTGATTTCGGGAAGTTATTTTTTACCAGATCCTTACATTTATCCGCACTGGCTTGCATTTCATTTTCGTGTGCTCACAATAAATGCAAATGAAAGCCTGGCTTCAGAATTGACTCAATGCAGTTAGCTGATTGGCTTCTTACGACCCAGACCTGTCATCGGGGTATCGATTTGAGCTTCCCGATACCGGCCATTCGCCAAGTAACCTGAAGAATTGGTCAATAAATGCATAAGCTTTACTTATATTTGATGACGACCGCTACGATCGCTTATCTGGGTGCAATAGTATTATCGAACATCACAGTATGATCTCAACACGTTTTCTCAACGCATTGTTGAACTTGTCCAAGCTGAGCTAGAAATTTTTCGGCCTTTACATAACCGATGACCCGATAGGACTCGCGTTCTCGTTTATCAGGGCCAAAGAACAATAGCGCAGGCGGGCCGATCAGATTAAATTGTTTAAGCAAAGCTTGGTCAACCTGTAAGTTTTTTGTAACATCGGCTTGCACTAATACAACAGGCGCTAAAGCATCCCTGACTTTAGGATCGGAAAACGTATAAAGTGCCATCTCCTTGCATGAGGCACACCAGTCGGCATAAAAATCAAGCATCACCCAGCGCCCTTGGGCATGAGCTTTCGCCAGAACTTCCTTCAATTCAGCGGTCGAGCTGACTTTTTGAAACGGCAATGTTGATGGCTCGTCACAAGCTATTGCTGCAACGCATAACAGTTGCAGTGCGTCGCGCTGCTGATGCGTGGCAATTCCCACTAGCAAAAGCACGGCATAAGTCAGTGCTATTACTCCCATACCTTTCCAAAGCTTTTTCCAGCCCAGATACATCAGCGGAATAATCAGCAGTGCTGTCCAAAGTAACTGGGTAACCATCAACGGTAAAATGCGGCTCAATAACCACACGGCAACGGCCAGCAGCCCCACGCCAAAAATAGCTTTGGTGACATTCATCCAGACCCCGGCTTTAGGCAGCCATTTTCCTGCGGAAGTGCCGATAATAAGCAGCGGTATGCCCATGCCTAGCCCTAATGAGAACAACGCCAAGCCGCCTATCATTGCATCACCGGTTTGCCCGATATAGATCAGCGCCCCGGCCAACGGCGCCGTAACGCATGGCCCGATAGCCAAAGCTGAAAGCATGCCCATCATTGCCGCACCCAGCAAATTTCCTCGTTGCTGCCGGGTGCTGAGTATCACGATTCTGGTTTGTATAAAGGAAGGCATTTGCAGATGGAAAGCGCCAAACATCGAGCATGCCAATAAAACGAAGATTCCGCTGAATAGAATAATTACCCAGGGTTCCTGGAAAAAAGCTTGCAAATTACTGCCGAAAAGCCCCGCCAATATGCCGAAAATCGTATATGTCACGGCGGAGGCAAGCACATAAACCAGAGACAGCATAAAGGCTCTGCGAGTGGTAAGGCGAGAACCTTGACCGGCAATGATGGCGGATAAAATCGGAATCATCGGAAAAACACAAGGTGTAAATGCCAGTAACAAGCCAAAGCCGAGAAAACTTAAGGTAATCAGCCACAGCGACCGGCCCGCTAACGAGGTGGCGATACTATCCTGCTCCGAAATAAAGGGTGCTAAAGGGGCGGCATCGGAACTCATTCCCCACCAATCAAAACTTTCATCTGACAAATCGAGTGAAATAGTTTGCTGGACAGGCATATAACAAACACCTACATCAGCACAGCCCTGGAAATGCACTTCTAATGTTAACTTATTTGTTTTTGAGTCTTCACGCTGAACAGGGAGTTCCACTTCAAGGTGATCACGGAAAATTTCTACCTTGCCGAAAAAGTGATCCTGTTTGCTTAGTCCCTCAGGAAACAGGGGATCTTTAAGTTTTATACCGGGTGTCAGTGAGACAAATTTGATTTTGTGGCGATACAGATAATAGCCATTGGCAATATCCCAGGATAATAACAGATTGTCGGCTTTTTTAACCTTGGCAGTGAAGTGAAACGCTTGCTCAGCAGATAATAGTTCGGATGAATCGACAGCAAACACAAGGCTGGTGAAGCAGAACGTCAGGAAAAATAGAAACTTTAAGATTGCTGGTTTAGCCATAAGCACATTCTCCAACGAGTTTTTGGATAAAAGCAGGTTAACGGTGCAAAGAACAATTTCGCAAAGCTGGAGGCCACGCTATCGAGGTTCCCAAGCCGGAGCTTGGGAACCCACGCAATGGTCAATAATCCGGAGCCGCCCGGAAAGTCCACACAACAGAAATATTACTGAAGAACCCATCGCCGAGCTGAACCTGTTGATACTGTCCCCGGGCGCTGGTCATATTCTGGTAGTTTAGATCCTGGTAAATCGGCAAGCCGATGGATCCCCGCAATTTGAAATTACCGCCAAAGGCATTGAGGAAGCGGTAGTCGGAGACGAACGCCAGATTGGTCGCTGTGCCTCCGGTATTGCCGATCTTTGTGCCTCTATCCTGATTTTTCTGGGTGTAGCTGGCGTCCATTTCGATGCCGACCATCCAGTTATAGTTGGGCGTGTAATGCAAGGCCAGACCTCCGGTAACAACATCACCGAACGCATAGTTGTCGCTATTGGCAGGATTGGCGTTGTACAGGGCTGTGGCATGCAGCCAGAAATCTTTCCAGCGTTGAGAATAAAGTACTCCACCTGTGAAGGTCGCGGTGCCTTTGCCCAGTTGCAGTCCCTGCGGCATGGAAATCAAGCCGTTAGCACGAGTGGCATCAAAGTTGCCGGTGGGCAAGCTGGTGCCTAACAGAACAGTGGCGAACTTATCCCAGCGGGTGCTACGCCACAGGTTGTAACGCCCTTCGAGGCTAATGTCACCGATTCCATCGGTGTTAGTGACCGTTTCTCCGAAAGCTCCAGCCGTAATGGGTCTTCCTGGCACCCGTGCTGGTTGCGTTTGCGTCAGGGTACTCATCCTTTTTTGAAACCAGGGCATGTTCATGAACAACGCGAGATTGTCGGTCGGCGAATAATTGAAGGTCAGCGCTTGTTGCATTACCTGCATTTCTTGCGGCGTTCTCGGCTGGGCTGGATTGCCACGGATAAAGCCATTGGGATCTACGCCGTTAGAGCCGGCTTTCACCTGATCTGCCTGGGTGTAGCCATAGACAAAGCCAGCGCTGAAATTACCCTTACCTGGCGTTACTGCTGTGCGAATGCGAAACGGCGAGGTCGTACCCACTGGCGATACGTCTTTATAGGCAATAGTGAAGTCGATTACCTCGCCGCCCTGTTTTGCAACAAACGCTTCGGCTTCGTCATGCTTGGCGAAAGCGATATAGTTCGGCACCATATCCGGAATCACCTTACTCCCGAGCACATAGGTCGCCGTTTGCGCATCCACCAAATTGCCTGAGACCCAGTCATGCACTTTGACCGACTTGAACGCAGACATACCACCGGCATCCTCGACTTCACGCAGCATACAGGCAACACCACAGGTATGCTCTATCGTGCCGTCCTTAAGAACTAATTCCGCAGCGCTCTTTTGGTACTGATCTATGTACATACCGCAGACCCGGCAGCTTTCACGTTTATGCACCTCCTCGGCCGATAAGGCCGACATAAATATAAACTGGAAAGCTAGCAATACGAACGCTAATTTAATGGCTATTTTCATAAAATTTCCCCTTAGTTAGAACAGTTGTAAAAAGCTTTTCATATTCTTCTATGCTGGCTTCCCCGGTAAGCTTGTTCTGAACAATGCCTTGCTGATCGATGACAAAGGTAGTCGGTAGGCCGATAACACCGAAATGTCTGGCGACAAGGCCGTATTCATCAACCAGCATCGGATAGGTCAGCTGATCGAACTGTTTAAGCCGCTGATCGGTTTTGACGAATTGACTTTCATTAATTCCCACCGGCACAAAACCCTTGGCCTTGTATTTTTGATACAAAGGTTCCAGAGCCAATAGAATCTTTTTGTCACAGCAATCGCAATCGAGACCCCAAAAATGCACCAGCGCAACTTTGCCGTTGAGGTCTTTGGGCAGGCTCACGGATTTTCCGTTAAAGTCGGTCAGCGTTACGTCGGGGATGGTATCGCCGATCTGTAATCCCGCACGCTTATTGCAACCGGTGAGCGCCGTGGCGAGCATTAGAGCTAATAATAGTAATTTTAGATTCATGTCCGATGATCCAGTGCTTCGATAATGGCCGGGGTCACCTCCTGAAAACGCATAATAGCTTTGCCTTTATGATCTTCCAGAAACTCCTGCGCCGATTGTTGATCCTTGAACGGGAGTAATTCATGGCCCATTGGGCCTAAGACGTCCGAACCGATCACATAAAAGGCCGATTTGGCGTCAATTAATTCCACTTCGTAATAGTCCGTTACATAAATGTTCTTGATAGTTTCCGCCGATTTTCCGGGGGTATATTTCGCGGTATCGAAAATATGCTTGAACATATCCTTGGCGCCGTCGTAGAAATGGTACGAGCCGTCCGTGAAGATGATTTGGGCTACCCATTTCGGATATTTGTAGACAAACATGCCGCATACCGGGCAGCGGTCGGTTTTTTTGATGGTAATTGTCGGTTCATCCCCATAGCTAAGGTTCAGGGTAAACAGCAGCATTAGAGCTAAGATGCACACAGCACGTCCATACAAAGGCGCTGATTTAATAAATAACTTCATAAGAGATCACCAGGCTTGAGAAGACGATTTTATAAGTGACCAGCACGGTAAACGCGGCATATAAAAGAATTGAGGCCAGCGCCAGTTTGCGGGTGAACCCGACCAGCATGAATTGCAAGCTTTCCAGTTGACGAAAAGGGATCAGTGCGCCGACGCCAAGCCCCGACACCACGGCTCCGAGCAACAGCATATAGAGCAGGTAACCAATATAATGGTACTCTTCCATGATGATGCAGAACGGGCAGTGATGCGTGGGCAATTCATAGATGTATAGCGATATGGAAGATACGATGGAGACCAGCGAGATGATAAACATCAGCAGACTCAACACGGCATAGACATAGCCGCCTAAGCCTTTCAGATAGAAAATAATCCCGCAAAGCAGTGTGACAAACATCGCGCCATAAAAAAACCACAGCATCGGCAAAGCAGACAAGGACGCCATTTCAGAGCCGATGCCGGTTACCCGCTCGCTGCTGAACAAACTGCCGCAGCAGGAGGTAATCACATCCGCCTTCATCCCCAGGAAATAGGCGCTTTCCAGTAGCATCTCCAGGATGATCAACGGAGTGATGAAGGTCAGCAACTGGTACTTCTTTTTGATCAGCGGGTAGTCGTAACCCTGGTTGTCGGCATAATTCAAAACCAGCCACAGGCCAGCCAGGATAAAGTTGATGATTTTCAGCGTCAGCGTGGGGTAGCCGAAGGGATCAACGTTTAAGGTGCCTACGGCACACATCGCGCCGACAAAAAGTGGGGCAAGGCTGTCGGCGGTAAAAATGAACAAAAACAGAGACAGCAGTTGCAGGCCGAAAACATACGAGAGCAACGTCGAAATCAGATAGGTTTTGCGCTCCAGCACCAACTGCAATTCATGGCCGCTCTGTATATCCCAAGACTTAAGTATTTGTACGCCATAAAATAGGGCATAGAGCACCATACCGCTGGAGATATAGGCGGCCAGCAGATTGGCGATCACCGAGGGATGCAGGATCACGACTAGACCTCAATTTGGCCGTCGCGGAGCTTGACCACAGTGTCCACCATCGAGGATTCATAAACTAAAGGGTCATGACTGGTAATGATGACGGTTTTCCCTTCCGCTTTGAATTTCTCGATAATTTCCATGAACCGGTAGGATAATTTGGTGTCCAGATGGGCGGTCGGTTCATCGGCGATGATGATGTGCGGGTCGTTGATCAGGGCGCGCACAATAGCGGTACGCTGGGCTTCTCCGCCGGACAGCCACTCCACTTTTGAAGCCGCCTTGTTGGCAATATTAAGCTCGGCCAAGCCTTTCATCGCCTTGAGGGACAGCTGTGAGCGCTTTTCTCCCAGTGGATAGGCTGGCAACATCACGTTATCCAACACCGAAATGCCTTTGATCAGGTTGGGTTGTTGAAAAATAAAGCCGAAGGTTTTGCGGCGTATGTCGGTCAAAAACCGTTCCGGCAGGCTGGTTATTTCACGTCCCTGCAACTTCACGCGCCCGGCGGTTGGCCTACTCATGCAACCGATGATGCTTAATAGTGTGGTTTTTCCGGAGCCGCTGGGGCCTTTTAGTACGGTGACCTGGTTTTCGGCTATGTGCAGATTGACGCAGTTCAGGGCCGAAAACTCGCTGGGATTGCCAGCGTTAAACACTTTGTTAATATTCATCAGTTCGATCATGAGTTAATCTCCAGTAAAGCGCATCGCCGAATCAGGGTCGATGGTCGCAGCCCGCCAGATTGGAACGATGGTTGCGACGGTATAAGGAACCACGGTCAAAAAAAACAGCGTAGTCAGTTGTTCGAGATTGATAAAAGGTGTCAGCTCGAAATTGGGATAGAGATTCGACCACCCCTTCAGCGCCGGTTCGAAGACGATGGAACCGGTAAAAAACACATGGATGTAGGCCAAAATTACGCCGGTAAAAAAAGCCGTCAGCGAAACCACAGCCCCTTCCCAAAATTTCATTTGAATCACGTCCGAGGTTTCCCAGCCGACTGCCTTGAGTATGCCGATTTCACGTCGTTCACCGGCGCTCAGGCCCGAGGCCTTGTCCCAGGCGAAAATAACGAAGGCGAGTACCGCCGCCGAAAATATGACTATCATCATGCCGCCCCGCCAGTTGAAGATGGATTCATACGTTCTCAGGATCTCGATTCGACTGATCGGCCTGGTTTGCGGCAAAAGTTTTTTTATTTTTGACGCCACCATGGCAATCTCGCTGGGATTATTGACGGCAACAGTCACATCGGTCACAAAGCTGTTGTCGATGCCGAATAGTTTTCTAAAATCTTCCCCGGTAATCAACATCAAATCGGAGGAAACCAGTTCGGATTGCGAGGATAAAGTGCCGACAATTTTGAAGTTCAACACATTGCCGTCAAAGGCGCGAAATGGCATGTAATCGCCTTTGCCGATGTTACGAAGACGTGCGATGCCGTTACCGATAATCAGCGTTCCGGGTTCAAGCACCGCGCCGCCCAGTTCAAATAGAGGTTTGGCCGACTGCTTGTCGGCTTCGCTTTCAACTACCGTGGATTTGGCGGATGGCTTGGCGTTGTCCCTGGAGCCTCCACTCGTTGGCGGCGTCAGCAGCGTGTAGTTGGCGCTAACCAGACTGTCGTAATAATAGCCCCATAAGCGGCTTTCGACGGCGGCCACCCCACGGATGTTTTTAATAGTTTCGATTGTGCTGACCGGAAACAGATCGTGCCGTCCGGCGACAATTTTTTGCACAATGATCTCCGGCGTATCCTGAAGAATAAGCGTGGCTTCTTTTTTGATCGAGTAAGTGAAGAACATCGTCGAAGCTAATATGAAGACGATCAGCGTATACAGGGCTAGCAAGCCAAAGTTTTTAACTTTTCTGCGCAACAGCGAAGAAAGGGTGAAATCAATAATGTACCGTTGCTTTTCAATCCAGTGTCTCATGGGAATGTTCTAATGTTTTCGGGTGGCTCAGTAAACGAACCGGACGGGAAGTGTTCCAGCGACAAGGGATGATCCTGGAATGGCGTGTTCAAATCGGCTTGCGACAAATTCCGGGTATAGCGGGCTTCGGTGAAAAGGCACAAATCAGTCAGCTTCAATTTTTTAACAAGAGCGGCTTTTTCTTCAAGGTTCACTTGTTGGGATTGTTCACTAAAAGAGGCATGCACCAAAAGCAGGCTTAGCAAAACAGCCCCACTGGTTATATACAAAAAAAATATCGATGAATTTCTCATGATAAATACTCACTCCTAAACCCCATAATCAAAGATTTGATGAATTACACGAGGTCAGACACATTAATGCGCATACTGCCTTATAGTGAGCCTAACCTCGTAGGTAATTCATTATGTGATAAAAAATTTAATTCAGGCAAGCTTTAATCCCCGAATAGCTGATAAGTTGAATTTATCGAAAAATCATTTTTTTATAAGCATAATTTACACCGTAAAATTTAATTATCTATTTATCAGCACCTTATATTTAGCTAAACTCAATTTATGAATTAAACTATGTTATATGACCTAATTTTGTGTGTGATATGACGCACTTTCTCATTTGGCGTTGAATCATTTGATTTTTGTTTTTGCCGATCATTTCAAAATGCACGCTTTGGGATAGCAATCACTGCGGGTAGCTATTCCGAATCTGGAGAGTGAAAACTGGGGCGTTACTCAACGAAAATCAAATGCTTATTGTTTTTCGGCCAACAAATCTCGATAAAAGGACTCCAGACCCTGCGATAATTGCTCTACTTTATCAACAAAGTGCTGGCGATAGGCGTTGATAGCAGGAGGTTTTTCGCTGGTGGGAGACCCATTGTCTACGACTATGAAGATTCCGGGTATCATCCCCATCCAGCAACTCCAGGGAACCACGCCAGTATCCGGAGGTGTAAACTCGATTATTTGAGTCCCATCTTTTAGCTCTATTTTCAACTTGTATTGAGGAATCACGATGACTTTATTGCATTCATTCAATTCCTTGCCGTTAATCACCCACTTGACCGGGACTCCTTTGCTAAGGGTAAACTTGTTAGGTGAAAAACTACTTTTCAGTACATCCATTTTGATGGTTTGTTCGGTGTCACAGGAAGGGCTTTCCGCCACGATGGGCGACAGCGTTTGCGACGCGCGCGCGACCAGGGTATTGAAGTCGACCCCTGTACCCGTTACCGCCAAGCCCCGATTCAGCATGATTGTCCCAAGTACCATCACAATAACGCCCGAGGCTTTCAGTAATTTTGGCGTAAGGTTTGCCGAAAGCAAGCTGGTCAAAAAACCAAAACCTAACAATAACGGCAAAGTGCCTAAGCCGAAAAAAAACAAAATCGTCGCCCCTTCCGACCAACTGCCGGTTCCGGCGGCCATCACATACATGGCTTGTAAAGGCCCGCAAATGATCATCAGTCCATTCAAAAGGCCAATATAGAAGGGGTTGTTGTGCTTGCGGTATTCTTTGCCGACAAAGCGCATCACAAACTTCGGCGCCTTGAACTGAAAATGGTTTAAGGCAGGAAACACCTCCAGCATGTGTAGACCAAACAGAATAAGGAAAATCCCCGCTGCAATGCCGACTGCGCCTTGCGTATAAGGCGTGAAAGCGACGACTGAGCCAAATGCACCAAACAGCGCCCCGATAAGGGTATAAGAAAGGGTTTTACCGATACCGTAAAGAAGATGCGTGGTATAGGATTTGTGGCCCTGGGCGGCATTTTTCGCGGTATATCCCAAAATCAATGGGCCGCACATGCCGACACAGTGAAAACTAGTCAGGAAACCAATCAGTATCAGTAATCCATAGCTCATGTCGCGACTGAGTTTAGGCATGTCAGTATGATTCATGAACCAGCTATCGAGACCAAGAATAAAGCCTATTCCAAGGAGCGCAAGGGTGATCGCTACGAGCTTTTTTAAGGCAAGGAGCAAGGCTTTAGATCGAGGATGATCCGGGTTAGGCTGGCTTATTCCATTGGTAGTGTTCATGATTGGTACTTGAGCATGGCTGAGTCTCTGGATTAACGTAGAAAATCCTGACGTTTAGATTAAAATAATCAGGCTTGGCCGAACAAAGTAAAGGCTAGATAAGTTATTCAATCCTTATCATAGGGTCAAGTAAAGATTCACTTTACTCTATCGCTGCTTGAGGAGTAACCTTGGCATGAACTTAGCTCCAGTCCACCGGTTTTCAATAAAACCAGAACCTCAATAACAGGGCAACTTAAGGATCTTATCCTTAATCATTAATTGACTTGGCGCGGAAATTGTCTTGAACAAATTTTATTTCAATAAAAGGAGTCTTCGATGAACCAAATATCTACAGAAACACAAGTTATCGATATAGAATCAGGTAATGAGAAAATAGCATTGTCTGGTTCTCAGTATTCTAAAGGAGAAATGATGACCATGGGTGTCATCACGGGCGTGGCGGCAACAACCATCATAGAAACCGGCAAAGGCGTCTTGACAACGCTGGCCAAGCATCCGTTGGTCATGTTCAGCCTAGGTATTGCTGCGGGCTTTGTGACGCATAAATACCGTAAGGAGATCATTTCGATTACCAACAAAACCGCCGAACAAAGCAAGAATTTTGTGTTGCGACAAAAAGAGAATATTAAAGACCTCATTGTGGAAAGCCCGGGGGATGTTGAAGATAGGGAAGTATCAGAATAAATACGGCCTTTCCCTATTTTTAATCGCTTAATAATCTTGGCAAGGAAAATACCTTATGTCAGCTATAGAAACAAAAAATGTGTCCAGTCAAATGATGGGCGGAACCGGGGCTATGATGAACGAAGGCATGAGTTCGATGATGGAAATGGGCGCAGCTGCATCTGTCGGCCTCGGCGTGGGAAAGGATACTATAAAAAAAATGCTCATCCATCCGTTAGTACTTTTCAGTCTCGGCGCTGTTGTGGGTTGTTGTATTTATAAATATCGAAAATCTATCATTTCTAGTACCAAAGAAGCTCAGCAAGAATAAGTTTTTTGTTTTGTAGCAAAGCGAATAGTTGAAATTTTGTCTTGCTTAGAAACATAGCTGGTTTGAACGTTTTGAAATATCACATCAGGGACACTTAAAATGAAGTCTTCCCATACCTGTAGCCTAACTCATGGCAAAGTAGTTCATTCATTAAACCGGCGAGTTCGCGTGACCTCACCGGTTTTACTTAAAGATCCAGAGCGCGCCTGCGTTCTGGAGATTCTGCTGCAAAAACGGGACGGCATAGTAAAAGTTCGCACAGTTCCTGATATTGCTTCTCTCGTCATCTACTTTGATCCCGATAAGCTGTCTAAAGAAAAGTTGTTTACCCTTGTGGATGCGTTACTCGCTAATCTGGGCAAAAGAAAATCCCCCGTTACTCTTAATGACGCTACGCAATTGATAGCTCTTGATGCTAATGAATGCCTCGCCGAACAGGAATTCAATCTCAATGTCGATGGCATGAGTTGCGTATCCTGCGCACTTTTGATCGAAATGCTCTTAAAACGCGATTCTCGTATTTCCTCAGCCAACGTCAGTTATGCCACAGAAACTGCTACGGTGACGGGGCGAATCAGTAAAGAAAGCTTATGCCTGCTGATTGGCAACATGGGTTACAAGGCGCACAGTCTTGATAGTTTGGCTCAGCGTCAAATAATGATCCTGCGCGAAAATAAACGCCTGATTGATGCTAAGCGGCGTGCCGTTTTATCCGCAGCGCTGAGTTTGCCGGTCATGATGATTGGCATGGCAGCACCTTCATCCCGATTTTGGCATTGGGCGCAGCATTTACTTGCCACACCTATTGTGCTTTGGGCGGGATGGCCGTTCTTTGCTAAGGCCATAAAACTGGCTAGTCAACGCACTACCAATATGGACAGCCTGATTGCTTTAGGCGTGGGAGCTTCTTATGGTTATAGCGTAGTGTCACTACTGGCAGGTAAACGGGGGCTGTACTTTGATTCCGCGACCGGGATTATCACCTTTGTTCTGATCGGCCGCTATCTGGAGGAAAAGGCTAAAGGCAAGGCCCATGAAGCGATTCGTTCGCTGGTAAATTTGCAACCGCAAAACGCAACCGTCCTGCATGGCAACAAAAAAGTCATGATCAGCGTTGAGCAGATTCATGTTAATGACATACTGCTAATACGCCCCGGTGAAAAAGTCCCGACTGACGGCCTCGTGATTGAAGGCCTTTCGACGGTAGATGAATCAATGATTACCGGCGAAAGTTTTCCGGTCATAAAGGAGCATGGTCATCGCCTGGTAGGTGGCTGTATTAACGGTAATGGTGTTCTAAAAATGCGCGTCACTGCTGTAGGCACAGACACAATCCTGGCAAATATTATTCACATGGTGGATCAGGCGCAATCATCCAAATTACCGATACAAAAAACAGTAGATAAGATTTCCGCTGTTTTTGTGCCTTCCGTGATAGCGGTATCAGCTGTTACTTTTCTGGCTTGGCTGTCGGTCGGCGCGGGCTTTAGAATCACTTTCAGTAATGCGATAGCAGTACTGCTGATCGCCTGTCCCTGCTCGCTCGGTTTGGCAACACCGATGGCGATAATGGTAGGCACAGGCCAGGCGGCCAGGCGCGGAGTTTACATCCGCAACGGAGAAAGCCTGGAACTGGCATCGAAATTGACTACGATCATATTTGATAAAACAGGAACCATTACCGAAGGCAAACCTCAGGTTACCGACTTCATTACCTTGGGTAAAAAAAATGAGCAACGCCTATTAACGTTGGTCGCCGCAGCTGAATCCGGCTCCGAGCATTTTCTAGCAAAAGCAATCGTCGCTTATGCCCAGGATCATCATATTAGTCCGGTCAAGATCGAAGCCTTTACCAATATTCCCGGTCACGGCATACACGCTCGCGTAGAGGGTTGCGACATTTTAATCGGTAACCGCTCTTGGCTTGAAGAGTCCGGTGTTGATTTAAAAACCTTGATAAAACGCGGCTTAACGCTAGCCGAACAAGGCAAGACACCGGTTTATGTCAGCATCGACAGCAAGGCTGCCGCTCTGTTCGGCATCGCCGACCAGCCAAGAGCAAATGCCGGAAAAGCGATCGAACGACTGCGCAGGCTTGGAATCAACCCGATAATGGTCACCGGCGATACCGAACAAACTGCTAATTACATTGCCGAGCAGGTGGGTATAACTACCGTGTTCGCTCATGCTAGCCCAGCACGGAAGCTGGAAATTGTCCGCGAGTTGCAAGCTCAAGGTAACAAGGTAGGCATGATAGGTGATGGCATTAATGATGCACCCGCGTTAGCAGCGGCAGATGTCAGTTTTGCGATCGGGACAGGCACGGATGTAGCTATCGAAACAGCCGACCTTACCCTGGTCAGCGGTGACATCAGCAAGGTTGTTGAAGTGATAGAATTGAGTGGTGAGACCTTGACCGTGATCAAAGAAAACCTGTTCTGGGCGTTGGGCTACAATACGATTGCTATTCCGGTGTCAGCTCTGGGCAAGCTGAACCCGATGATTGCATCGGCTGCGATGGCCTTAAGTTCCATATCGGTAGTCCTTAATTCGCTGAGGCTACAGCGTAAATAGATGGGTTATGCTGGATGCATGGTTGTCAATTGACAATGGTACATAACTACACTATTCTATAGAAAAATTGCGAGATAGTTATGCCGCACCCGAAAAAAGAAATTGCATCCGCTTTAGAGTATGCGTCGGATAATGGATGGCGCCTTGTAAAAGGTGGATCCCATGCGTGGGGTCAAATGTATTGCCCCTACAATGACAAAGAATGTAGATGCGGTGAGTTTTGCCGGGCGAGTATCTGGAGCACACCTAAAAATTCGGAACATCACGCCAAGCAAATTCGACGCATCGTCGATAACTGCATTATGCAAAAACACAAAACATCTATCGGTACGGAATAAGTTATGACTGATTATGATTTCACTCTTAAGTTTGACATTTCCACCCTTGATCGAGAACCTGAAACCCTCTTGGATCAACTGTATGAGTGTGGATGCGATGATGCCATCATTGGTATAGGTCGCCCTGGTCGCCTTTCTATAAATTTTATAAGAGAGGCTGAATCCGCTTCAAAAGCCGTATCAACTGCACTGAGCGATGTCAAAAAGGCGCTCCCTTATGCGAAGCTAATCGAAGCTACACCCGATTTTGTTGGTTTAACCGATATTGCTGATATTCTGGGGTGTAGCCGCCAGAATATAAGAAACCTTCATATCAAATATTGGTCGTCATTTCCATCGCCCATCCATGAAGGCAGCGCAACAATTTGGCATCTTGCTAAAGTGCTATCCTGGTTCAAGGAAAAAGGGAGTTACAATATTGAAGACCGCTTGCTTGAAATATCGGTAATCAACATGAAAATTAACCTTGATCGGCAAATTGGAGAAGCAAGCTAAAACATTTTTCAGGCTTTCCGCACTACTGTCCCTGAATGCTTTTTATCATCCCCGCATAGTAATCAACCATTTGCTCCAGAAACAAAATAATCATATCAATTTCATTCTTTATATCGTGGAGAAAATTATGCTGCTGGAAGTTGTCTGCCACATAAAATGACAAGCCCATATAAATGGTATTGCAGCCCATGATTATCATAATGAATGCGGCAGACTTCAACATCAAGCCTCTAAAATGAGCGCTCATCTTGCCAAAGGCTACGCTGACCAGCAGCATGGTCGGCAGTGTTCCTGCGCCAAAAGTCAGCATCAACAAGCCGCCTTCCAGCACTGTTGTTGCCGAAGTCGCTTTGACGGCCATCGCAAAGGTCAAAGGACAGGGCATCAAGCCATTCATTATTCCGGCTAGCATCGCGCCCATTATCGGCCCTTTGGTTCTGGACTGGGCGTAACCTTTACGCAATAAATTCATCGGCAACAATTTTACCGAGCCTTGAAAAGGAATCCAGCCTAAAATGCCCAGAGCCAAAATAATCACCACCGCACCAATAAACATTTGCAAGATGCTTTGCACTTTACCGAATATTCCGCTGGAAACCAGCACGACGCCGAGCGCGGCCGCAGCAAAACCAACCAGGGTATAAACGAAAATACGAGCAAACTGATACATAAAATACGGCAAATATCGTTTCGAAGGCCCCGCTTTCATAAAGTACCCTGAAACCAGCGCCCCACACATACCCAAGCAGTGCCCGCTACCTAACACCCCAGCCATAAAGGCCAGGCCGTAATCAAAGCCACCGGCTGCTGCTGCGACATGCTGCATGCCCATATCCATTGTTGAATGATCCATTTTTAATCCTGTTTTTTACTGAGCCGTAAGGAATTGACAATAACCGAAACTGAACTCAAAGCCATCGCCGCAGAAGCGATCATCGGATTGAGGTTGCCCATCGCTGCAACCGGAATCGCGATAACGTTATAACCAAAGGCCCAGAATAGATTTTGCTTGATAATCCGAATAGTATCGGTGCTGAGCTGTATAGCCTCGGTCACTTTGCTAATGTCGCCATGCACCAGCGTCATGTCGGCTGACTCTATTGCTATATCGGTGCCTGTGCCTATCGCAAAACCCACGTTCGCGGCCGCCAGGGCTGGTGCATCATTAATGCCATCGCCGATCATGCCGACATTTTTGCCCTCGGCTTGAAACTGACGAATGATGGCCAGTTTTTGCTCAGGCCGGGCATTGGCAATAACCGTTTCTATGCCTACCAGCGCTGCGATATACTGTGCGGTTTTTTCGGTATCGCCAGTGACCATCAGGGTCTGTATGCCCAGTTTATTAAGATGTTGGATGGCTTCTAGGGCTTGTGGCCTAGGTCTGTCGGCGATGCCAAAAACAGCGGCTGGCTCGCCATCGACGGCCATGAATACTGGCGTTTTACCCTGTCCGGAAAAATCGTTGGCGGCCGCTAACAAACCCTCGACACTAATGCCCTTATCCAGCAGCCAGGCTTTGTTACCCAGTAACAGTTTTTTTCCATCCACTTCCGCTACGATGCCTAGCCCGGTTTCACTGTAAAAATAAGTGCTGTCCTGCAAGTCAATCAACTGTTGTTTAGCATAAGCCACAATAGCCCTGGCTAAAAAATGTTCTGAATTATGCTCGGCGGAAGCGGCCAGACTGATTATTTGTTCCCGGCTCAGTAAAGACAGTTTAAGCAAGTCGGTGACTTCCGGTTTGCCTTCGGTAATCGTGCCGGTTTTGTCAAAAACGATGACATTGAGCTTCGCTGCCGTTTCCAGGCTTTCCCCGTTACGGATATAAATGCCGGTACTGGCCGCCTGCCCTGCTCCGACCATAATCGCTGCCGGGGTTGCCAGGCCCAAGGCGCATGGACAGGCAATTAAGAGTACGGTGATCGCACTGCCGAACGCAAAGCTAAACGGAGCGCCTACGACCAGCCAACCGGCCATCGTTAAACCCGACAACGCCATCACCGATGGCACAAACACGGCGGAAATTTTATCCACCTGTTTCTGGATCGGCAGCTTGGTTGCCTGCGCCTGATCAACTAGATGGACTATGCCCGCCAGCACGGTGTCCATGCCGACTGCGGTTACGCGGATACGTAACACGCCGCTACCGTTAACACAGCCGCCTATCACTTTATGACCGACATCTTTAACAACAGGCAAGCTTTCCCCGGTCACCATCGCTTCATCGACCGTCGATACACCCTGAATGACGATGCCGTCAGTAGGTATTTTTTCGCCGGGACGCACCAGCAACACATCATCAATCACGCACTCATCGACGGAAATAACCATTTCCAATCCGTCACGAAGGATCGTCGCGGTTTGCGGTTGTAAATCGACCAGCTTGCGTATCGCTGCCCCGGCCTGACCTTTAGCGCGTTCTTCCAAATAACGACCCAGTAAGACAAAGGTGATAATCGCCGCGCCAGCTTCAAAATAGAGATGGCCTCGGCGTGTGAATAGGGCTGGCAAACTATAGCTGTATGCCGAGCCCACGCCCAGCGCGATTAAGGTGTCCATGTTAGCGGTGCGTTGTTTTGCCAAGCGCCAAGCTTTGGCAAAAAACGTAGCGCCCGACCAGAATACCACCGGGGTCGTCAGCGCAAATTGTAGCCAATTCAGCCAGCGCGTTGTCGGCATAGTCATGCCGACAACAACCACCGGTAAACTCAACAGACCGGACCAGATAAAACGGCGTTTAGCCAGAATAATCCGCTGCTGTTCCTTTTCGATCAGATTTTTGCGCTGGGATAAGGTATCCATCGGGTAGGTTTTATAACCCAGCGTCGCAATTTTTGCGCTGACCTGATCCCTAGTCAACTGCCCATGAACCGTTAATGTTGAGGTGCCGAAGTTGACACTGGCCTGCTTGATGCCGGGATCACGCTTTAACACCATTTCGATCAACAAGGCGCAGGAGGCGCAGGTCATGCCCTCAACCGCCAGATCAACTTCATGTAGTGGGCCGTCGAAAACTTTCTGTTGTTGGCGTTGCTCAGTTTGTTTCCGGGCAATATTGCCCAGCACCGCATCCAGTAAAATCAGTAAATTTTTGGTTGGCAAATGGACAGAATCAAACTCGATGACAACAGAACCCAGCGCGTAAACCGTGCGCACCTTTTTTATTTCGGGGCGTTTTTTTAACAGGATTTCGAAAATATAGCCGCGCTCTTGATCATTTCTCAAGACTGGCGAGATGATTCTGATACGCCGGGATAATTGATGAACCAGCTGAAAATTTTTTGGAGCAGAAGTTTGTGTATTCATAAGGGTCAAGATCCAAGGTTCAAGATGAAGTCAAACTTTATGAGTCCCCCAGCAGAGCAGTGGGTTACTTATGATTAATTAGTTTTTAGCCTTGAATCTCATCCTTTTTTCTGTCTACGCGAACGAACCAGCAAAAAGAACATATAAAATAAAGCCATCCATTCATAGCGATGTTTGAGGGGTTTTACTAGCCAATGCTGGGTAATATTTTCCCAGTGCAGCTTTATCATAAAGATCACCAGAATGTCGTTCAAGAAATCAATGATGGCTTTTCCCTGATCTTTTACCAAAGCCGGGGACTGCTTCATGCCCAGTCTGGTAATGATTTTGGCCGCCTGAACCGTTTCTTTCATATCTACGAATTTTTCTTTAGCCCAGCGTGTCGCCTTAAAATCATCTAATCTGACCGCGACTTTTTGCTTCAACCCCACAGGTTTTAAAGCACGCTTTGGATTTAATTCGCCATTTTTTTCCAGTTCCACCAGCAAATTAGATAGCTGCTTAGCCAGTGAATTGAAGTCACAAGCAGACTCATTAAAACGAATAGATAATTTTTGTTGACCACGATACAGATTAACGCGGTTTATGCCGTCTATTCGGGAGATGCCGTCCGTTACCGCTTTGGCTACATCGACATGACAAATCTGATCGGGTATTTGAAATCTGACATGGCCATTCAGATGATAACGCAGTACAAATTCTTTTTGGATAGACATAAACGTTACAAGTCCTAGAAAACAAAATGGGCGGTAATTATTCAGTCCCACGCTTTGAAAAAGAGAGGTTAGGTAACTTGCAATAAATATCCCCTAGTTCTCATGCTCCGGCGTGAGAACTAGGGGATATTTACTGCGAATTGCCTTAAAGTAAAAATCTACCTGTTATTCCTTGCTTTCGGCAACAATATCTTCGAGATTTTCTTTTTGTTCCAACACAAAGTCTTTTCCCGCGTCTACCACACTGCTGGCACTGGAAATTATTTCTTTGCGGTATTTATAAACCAGATAGCCGGTTACCAGGCCTAAGCCAAAAACCAGAACCGGATGTTTAGCGATATTGCTCATTAGTTTACTCCCCGTATGTACTGTAGATGCAACCATTGACCCATTAACAACTTCTTTAGCAAGCTTACCATGTACGTGTGCCATATTGATTTTTCCTTACGTATTGAATAATTGACGGATAATTAATTCTGATCTGATTCAGGCAGAATTTGATCTTCATTTAATAATTGATAAATACCTTTGCACCCTTCGCAGCAAAACGCTTTATCGCCTTCTTTTGTTTTCAATGTAAAACCAGATACTTCAACGGTTAACCCGCAAAGATCACATGTTTTTTCAGTAGCCGTCATTGATATTCACTATATTGATCAAGTTTGGTTGTTATTTTAGCAACATACAGCTTCAATCGTACATTTTAAATTGTATGTAATGCTGACATAAATACGAGTACCCAGTTGTTTTCTGAACTTATAACTACTTGAATAATAATTATTTTAGTTTTTATTTGATCAAAAAACTGATTTATGCGTCATATTGTCGCGCGGCAATATGCCACATTTTCAGTGCAACTCTTAGTCACTAGAATGCACACAACTCTTCTATCTTCTCCTACCTAAAGAGATTTGAGTTCATTGGCTATATCCTTCCAGTTTAATGCGGTCAGCAGCCCTGGCCGCATCTTTTTACTCCAACTTCAGGTGAAATTATGAATCTAAAAAGAAATAACTTAATAATGGTCGTCGTTGCTGTAGCTCTATTGACGGTAACCGCTTTCAAAGTCACCCATGCTAAAAGCGCCGAAGCCGCAAGTAATAATGACGAAAAATCCATTGCCTGGTATGTAGCCAACACCAAAGAAGCTCGTGAACAAAACAAACAGTGCTATGACAATATTAACCTTCAATCAACACCTAACTGTACTAATGCATTGCACGCCTTACAAATTAGTTTTGCGGGAGGTAACGGTCGCCGATAAGCAAGGTATACAGGGCAGCGCAATAGCCTTGGCTATTTGTTTGCATTAGGATAAATTCTCAAGCTTAATGCGGTTAGCAGACCTGGCCGCATCTTTTTCTGTGGATAGGTCATGAATCGAAATTACCAATCTGATACCCATCACCTCATTAATTATAATGATTTGATCAGGCAAACCGCTTTCCATGAGGCAGGTCACGCTGCCGCCATTTATCTTTACAACAAACAGAAACAATTACCGCCAGTACATTTTCAGATTGCCATTAAGTCGCTTAATCGCCAAAAACACAGTCATTTGGCTATCGATGACAATTTATCCGCAGTTGTAGAAGGTGGTCTCTTGATTCATGGTTTGCCGCTTGCGTTGCTTGAAAGCGCCCATTATTTCTCAGTCGCCGAGCATGATGCCTATCAAATCGCTTTTGAAGCGGACATGATCAACTTGCTAATCGGACCTTTAGCAGAAGCGAAATATGTCGCCCTTTATGATGATGAGCCGTTTAATGCGCAACTGATTAACATCAATGCTCTGCATAACTACGGTGGTAGCTCCGACCTTAATAAAATCCATGAATATCTGGATATTTTTATCGCAGACAGAGGTAGGCACCAAGAGAAATTAGCTCAGCTGTTTGACAAGGCTTTTCAATTTATCAATTCATCTGTTCATTGGCAGGCCATTGAGCGACTGGCTCACCATATCCTTAACAATCCGGAAGATATAATCAGCTGCGAAGAGGCAATTATTGTACTTGATAAGGCATGAAAATTATTTTCTCGTTCGATGCCACTTTTGAGAATCTGAAGTTTCCCAGTTTTTGAGCCCGTAGCCTATAAGGGAAAACCTATTAAATTGGGGTTTGCCATAAACGAAGCATACCCTACATTAAATACCCACCCCAGATAAAGAGAGGAATAAAGACTTTTAGAAACGGGGAAATTTCAGGTAGGAATTATAGTCAGCTAAAAATTGTAACTTAAAGATAGCCGCCGCAGTTATAGGCCTACAACCTGAAACATGATTGAGATCAATGATTCAAAAATGTTGCGCCTTAGTCAATACCTTCGCCAAAAGTTAGGCAGCCCTGGCGTGAATTCTGCCGATCCTTGCGGCCTAGACAATTTGGTTGTCGATTAAAAACTCACTTGGCAAAACTGCCAAACAGTTTTTAATCCAGCGCTTGTATTTGCTGACTATGGAAACGAATTTTCAGATCCAGCATACTCTTAATATTCATGCCTCGGAGCTGTCGAATTAGCTTTTCCGTTTGGCGAAGGTATTGTTAGTGTGGCCATGTTATTAGTCCGAGGCAAGATTAAATCCACAGACTTTTAGGTGCTCAGATTTATCTATGATTTTTTGATATAAGATACTACAGAGTCTGCGGAGTTGATAAAGCGACATAAAGATCCATGAATTGATTAAGGCATGCGGCATGCTCAGGGAATGATGTCGCTTAATAATCGAAGGTATCTATACTCTTAACTTACATCTTTGTAAGCATAATATTACTTTTGAGAATTGTTGAATATATTCATTGCCCTAAAGCGGCCAGTCGCCAATGTCTCCAATTGGCCGGGTGCCGCCAATGTACCATTAAAGTATACCCATACGGGACGCTGCCATTTAGAAAACTTTGTGTATCAATGGGGTTCGATTTAGAATTTTGATGCATTTCAACTTTAAAGCATAGACCCTAATGAAGGGAAATAGAGTTAATCCGACAGTTGCAATTAAAGTTTTCCCACGGAAATGAAATACAAGCCGGCACGAATAAATGCAAGCTCATTTGCAGATAATGTGAGCCGGAGTATATTTTCACTTGCAATTAATTTGAGTTCAAAACTGCGTTGATTGCTAGCCCGACTGTTTTCGAACGCGAGCCGTTACACCTATTAAGATCTGATTTATTCTTTCAAGTTACCTATAAAATTCTATATAGGGTTCGCCGCGACACATTAAGTAATTGTGCTACCTTATCGTGATGCTCACCTTGTTCAAGCAGCTTTTTAGCGTGTTCAATTTGCTGAGTAGTTAGCTTGGGTTTACGCCCCATCTTCACACCACGTGCAATCGCAGCCGCTCTTCCTGCCTTTGTCCGTTCCTGAATAAGCGACCGTTCAAGTTCCGCAAGTATCCCGACCATTTGCCACATAGCCCGACCTGTTGGCGTGGTGGTGTCTACGGCTTCAGTCACTGACTGGAATGCTACCCCTCGCGATTTTAGATCATCCAGGAGATTTATTAAGTCACGTAGCGACCGGCCTAATCGGTCAAGTTTCCAAACAGCAAGCGTATCGCCTTCTTTAAGAGCTTTAAGGCATTTAATCAATTCAGGTCGTTTGACATTAGCCCCCGTGGCCTTATCGGTAAATATGCGTTCACATCCCGCTGCGTTTAGTGCGGTAATCTGTAAGTCAGGATTCTGGTCTTCGGTTGAGACACGGGCATAACCAATTTTCATACCTTATTTTGGCAATGATTTATGGCACAAGCAAGTTTTTGATTTATAAAGCATGGAAATCAGTGCCAAAAATGTTGATTTTTGTCACAAATTGTAAAAAGTTTAACGCCTGCTTTCAATCTATTATTTACCATTGACATCCTCCCCCACCTAAAGGAAGGGGATTCCTAGTTTCCTAAGAGTGAGTCTGTATCGCTACTGCTCACTGGTTTCTGCTGCTGACGGCATGACTGCACCGTTCACTTCACAGACTAGCCCCGCCTATCCGGCGGTTATTGATTCGCTATGAGTGCATGGCTTTTAGTAAGCACATTGATTGCACCCACAAGGTCAGCATTATTACTGTATCCACATTCAACACAAACAAACTCAGCTTGAGTCAGTCTGTTTTCTTTGGCAACATGACGACAACACGGACATGTTTGACTGGTATAGTGTGCAGGCACTCTGAGTACACTGCCATTATTCCAGTCTTGCTTGTAGTCCAGCATCGTAGCAAACATGCTCCAGCCTTGATCGAGGATAGAGCGATTTAAGCCAGACTTTTGCGCTACCCTTTTGCCTTGTTTTTCATGACTACCCTTTGAGGATTTGCTCATATTTTTTACCCTTAAATCTTCAATGACTATCACTGCTTGGTTTTCGCAGATTTCAGTTGAGACTTTGTGCAGGTAATCTTTACGCGCATTGCCAATATCTTCGTGGCATTGAGTGATTTTTGCTTTTACTTTCTTCCAGTTATTCGAGAACTTCTTTTTGTTTTTAAGCTGTCGCTGTAATTTAGCCAGTCGTTCCGCTTTAGATTTAAAGCTATTCAATGGTGCATAGACTGTTCCATCAGACAGTGTGGCAAATTGCTTGATACCCATGTCGATACCTACGATGGAGGTTGACTTATGCGCTAATAATTCGGCTTCATATTCAGTTTGAATCGAAATAGTCCAATGCTTACCTTTACGACTCACGGTGATATTTTTGGCCTCACCAATAATTTTACGGCTATTTCGGTAACTTACCCAGCCTATCTTGGGTAAAAACACTTTACTTTTGTCTTGGTCTACTTTGAATCCTTGCGGATATCGAAAGCTATCGGCCATGCCTTTTCTCTTAAACTTAGGAAGTCTTTTTAGTGGCTGTTTTTTATCAAAGCCATCCTTAAATGCCTTATCCAAGTCCTTTAGTTTTTGCTGTAGAACTTGCGAAGGAAGGTTAGCTAAAAAGCCGTACTCATCGCTTTTCTTCCATAACGTCGCCCAGAAGTTAAGTTCTTCGTACCAGATGATGGGGCGCTTTTGCTCAAGGCGCGTCAGATTTAACGACAAAGACTTGTTCCATACAAAACGACACTCGCCCGCAAAACGACCTAGTTTCTGGTTTATTTCCGGTGTCACTTTGAGCCTGAACTTAAAGGCTTTGCGTAGGGTCTTTTTCATGATGCTATACTAGCATAATTTCAATTGGTCTATGAGAAATAATACAGACATTAGGCATGGCAGGCATTGTGTTTTTAATCTTCATGTACATTTGGTATTTGTAACTAAATACCGCCGTGGCGTATTCACAAAAGAAGTGATCGATGACCTGCGAGAAATCTTCACAGGGGTGTGCACTGACTTCGAGGCAGAGCTGGTCGAGTTCGATGGTGAAAATGACCACGTTCACCTGCTAGTGAACTATCCGCCCAAGGTCGCGGTGTCGGCACTGGTAAACAGTCTGAAAGGCGTTTCAAGCAGAATGATCCGCAAAAAGAATTACCCTGAACTCAAAAAGAAGCTATGGGGCAGCGCATTGTGGTCACCCAGTTACTTTGCTGGCAGTTGTGGCGGTGCACCTATATCCATTATTCGTCAGTACATTGAACAACAAAGAACGCCAGAATGATTACTTGCCTGAGTTGAGCCGCTTACATCCCCGCCATGAACGGCGGGGTTTTACGCTACTCTGTGATAAAGTTATATTTGTACGAAATCTTGCGTACAAATATAAGGTGCTATACAATAGAATTCATTATAAATATATTAGGAGAAAGAAATGAATTTTGATTTTATTTTGGAATTTAAACTATATGAAAAAAAGCGATGGATTTAAAGAAACTAAAAGTACACTTATTAGCTGTCTGAAAAACGGAAATATACAGCACGAAGCTAGAAAAAATATAGACTTAAAAAACCTTCTTTCTACCGGTGAAATATCTATAGATGATTTAATAAAAATTTTAAATAAATCTAGAGGCAATGAGCATGAAACCAGTGCACATCATTTTGATAACAGCATTGATGTACACATAATAAAAACAAATTTTTCTGGGGTTTATTGGTATATAAAATGGTATTTTTTATCACCGGAATGTGTTTTTATTAGCGTTCATAATTAAATATAAAGTTAAAAAAGTAAATGTATATATGATTATTTTTTTAACTTTAAAATATAAAAATTAGAGAATATTTATGAATATTTTAATGGTTGGTGATAAAGGAAAAGCGGCATGTGATGAATGCAAGTCCTTCGTTAACACAACATATAAATTGAGAAATGTGCCATTTAGTGATAATAGTGGCATAGTCAAAAATGTCTTGGTTGGTGTTTGTGATTGTTGTGGTTCAGTGGTAGCTTTACCGCATCAATCAACACCTGCCGTAAAAAGGCAATTGGAAAAACAAAAGGCTTCTCTTGAAAGCAGAGTTCCGGCACACCTTATTGATATTCTTAATTTATCATGTGATAAATTAGGTGCTAATACAGATTTTTCCCCTACTATAATTAGGTATTATATCCATGCTCTTTCAAATAAAGAGTTGCCGCACAACGATATGGCTAAATACTTAGAAAGTAATTTAGCTAAAGGTAAATCTGAAAAGCGGTTATCTATAAAAGGAAAAAATATAATTTATGATGTAGAAAATTTAAAAAAATTAACAAATATTTTCTCAACATCTGATTTAATTAAAAGTATTATTTTGAAAATAAACAATGATATATTGATTCATGAAAATGCAAACGCTAAACCGATAAAATTCCTTAAAAGTTTGATTGCTATATCTGGATGACCATAAACTCTCTAAAAAATGGACCATCAGAACGGGTTGTTTTTGGGAAGACATGAAATTCTGAAAGCCTTACTGGATAAGGCGTTTAGCAGAATTTCATAAGACTTTAATGTAGTTTTTTAAGCTTCAACTACGTTCAATATGAACAACTAAACATTATCTTGGATAAGTCCGCTAAACAGTGCTGCTATTATTCCAAAGCAGTCACTTCCCCCACCTAATTCAAACACAACCCATCCATGAAAACATAACAACATGCTTGCATGCTTGCATCTATACATGATTTAATGCTTACCTAATAGCATGATTTTATGAATATATGATTGACTGCACACATTTAAGCCTAGGAGCATGAAAGCATGATGTTTAAGATTGTGATAAGTTCACAGAAGGGGGGGAGTGGTAAAACAGCCTTATGCAGGATTCTATCGGTTGAGGCGGCAAGATCAAACGCACTGGTATTTTTAATTGATACCGATCCACAACGCACCTTAACGCAATGGCATGAGGCGCGTGAAGTCGAAGAACCTCGACGTGTAGATTGCCCCGTAAATATTCTGGAAGGGGCACTAAAAGAGTTAGAACAAATCGGGGCTGATTTTGTTTTTATCGACACACCACCTTCAGCAAACGAACATTTAGACTCAGTGTTTATGGTAGCTGATTTAGTCCTTGTACCCATCAAGCCCACACCCGATGATTTAAAAGCCGCCGCCGTTACGGTTAACCGTCTAAAGGATTTAGGTATTCCGTTTTTGTTTGTAATTACCCAGGCAATTCAAAATACCAACATTACCGCGCAAGCTATCGCGGCCCTATCTCATCATGGAGCTGTTGCCGAAACCATCATTGTTAATCGCGTGAGTTATCCGGCAGCATTTACGGATGGCCGCACACCGCAAGAAGTGGAACCCAAAGGACAAGCGGCTCAAGAAACCGCCAAGTTATGGAAGTTCATAAAAGCCCATATAGAAAACCAATCGTCAACACAGATCAAGCAAAAAGGAGCTGTATAAATGGCTAAAGTAACCCCTTTAACGGGTGATATTATGAATGTAGAGAAAGCACAAGCTACTGAATTAAGTCCTCGTACCGTCATCAAAGAAAGCCCTAAAAAAGTAGTTAAGGAAGCAGAAAAGCAAGTGCCCTTACAAATTCGGATACCGGCCAGCAAAGCCAAGGCCATTAAGCGCGAAGCATTAGAAGCAGACTTGACAATAAGTGATTACATGCTTGCATGCTTTAATGCTTACATAAAAAAATGATTACATGAATGATTGTTTTCATGAATCAATGCTTTCATGTAATTATGTTTCCCTCAGTTAACCTAATAAAGCGAGTATTACAGATACTCGTTTTCAGCTTCACCCACCCAGCTATTAATCTAAAACAATCAATAGCCAAATCAAAGGCACGTTCGCCACTGGGCATTCCCCCCCGCTGCTTTTGCTTTTAAATTAAGATCTGTGCCTGATAAAAAACAACCTGTTTAATAACGATCAATGCAGCGGTGGGGCTTGCCTAAGCTTGGTAAAACAGAGGCTGTAAAGGGATCGCTACGCTTTCAAAATAATAAACGCTTAGGCTGTTTATGATTTTGAACCCTTGACAGGTTCACGTATGGGCAGTATCTGCGGGCATAAAAAAACCCTATTTAAAGGGCTTGTTTTTTCGTAACTTATTAATTTATAAGCGATATTATACAATTAGTTAATACATTTTGTGTTATAATATCCCTGTAGTAAAGCGTTAAAACAAAGGGTTGGCGAGGGGTTTCTGACACCCCCCGCCGATTTCCACAATCTCACTTTGAAGGTTACAGATTATGAATATTACATTATACCCACTTGGGGCTTATACGTCCGGTTATTGCTTACCGTTCACTATAGAATTAGACGGTATCGATCAAGAAGAGTACGGCCAGGCTATTAATAAAGGCTTGTTTGAAGCGCATTACAAAAAAGGCGATGGTAATGTTTTATCTTCGCGTTGCTTGGAGTGTGATCATGTTGTTATTGGGTCGGTTGAAAAGGTCTGTCCAGAATGTGGCTGTCTTTATATAGAGGTTAAGGCAACAGATGAGGAGTGGATTGTCTGCGACACCGAAGGGGTCCCCGCTGCTTTGGTGGGGGAATATGATCTATCCTCTGATTTTTTTGCTTATTCAGACTGTCTGGAAAATACCCGTTTAGATGCTGAAGTCATTAATGCGGGTTTGGCGGCTGGTTTTGATTTGCTCTGTATTGAAGAAATGTATATAGGCGAATATGATTCAGATGCCGATTTTGCTGAACAGTGGGCCGAGGATACCGGATCAATCGATAAAAAGGTCAATTGGCCTTATGACTGTATCGATTGGGATAGAGCGGCCCGTGATTTGATGCAGGATTACACCGAACACAACCACCATTATTTTTATCTGCGTTAAGTCAACCCAGTGCAGCCGCTTTAATGCGGCTGTACACCTTAAACCGGCCACGCCATGAAAAAGCCTGATTTAAAAGAGTCCGTAAAATGATTATTCAGGTTACGGGGAATTATCTAACGTAGGATAGACCTTATACGTATTTTTTAATCCAGCTAACGCGATTTAAAAATAAAACAATAAGTATTAAATGGACTCGCCGTAGGGTGTTATCATCTAACGACCGTGTTTCTAGTTAAAATCGAATAGACACTATGAATCCAATTGCTGAATATTTAGAAAAAGAGGCTATAAGCCAGGCATGGTTCGGTAAACAACTGGGGGTCAGTCAGGGCTTGGTACAACATTGGCTCACGGGTCGCCGTCCTGTCACTCTGGAAACGGCGTTAGACATTGAAGAACGTTTCGGTATTGATGCAGAAAGTTTGAATGCAGACTTAAAATCCTTGTTTGAACGGCTAGAAAAAAGAACACTGAAAAAACTTAAAGAGAAAAAAGCCAGTGTGAATAAAACGTAACGTTCGACGCAATAGCAAGGGGGCTATCGATGTGTTTTGAAGCAGTCAATTGGGCGATACAACAACGCTGCGAAAAGGCACCACAAAAGTTGCTTTTAATCGTACTGGCCTATCATAAAAATAGTGAGACCGGTCGTTGTGATCCGAGTAACAAGTTATTAGCAATGGAAACATCCCAAACCGTCCGGGCCATTATTATTCAAATTCAAGACCTGTCAAAACAGGGTTTTTTAAAAATCATTCAAAAATACGAAAATAATTGCCGTTTACCCAATCAATATGAGTTAAAAATACCGCTCAAAAAAGCCATTTATCCAGCCATAAATACTGAAAAAATGCCTGAAATGGCGTCATTTTTGGGGGGTCATGCAGAATATGCACGAGGGGTCATGAACGACGTTCAGGGGGGTAGTGAACCACGTTCACCAGGGGTGATGAACAAGGTTCATGAGGGTAGTGAACAACGTTCACCTGAATATAAGAATATAAATACTCTTTCTCTCTCTCTTTCCGATCCAGAAAAAGCCTGTTTAGCCTGGGCCAAAGAAAATCACTTCTGGGCCCCGCTCATGGTGTGTGATGAAAAGTTTATCGAGCTGTACTCCAGTCAAAAACCCAACGGCTTAAAATCACAATACGAGACTCAGTTACTGAGTGCGGATAAAAAGGATCAGCGCAATGCTCAAACCAGTACCTCAACGTCTGAACACGGAAACCGACGACTCACTCCTGCCGAGATCGTGGCAAAAGCAAACGGATATAAACCCAATTGAGTTAAGCACAGTATTCAAAAGCCTAGACCCGAATTCATCCGAACATCGATTTCTGCTTATTTTTTGGATACGGATGGCCGAAATTTTTCAGCAATTCTGGACCAACGCCCAGGGCACAGTGCCAACGGATATGTGGGCACAAACGCTGTTGGCGATGGGCGAGGAAAGCACACAAGAGGCCATTGTTTATTTTATCAAAAAAGGCGAGAAGTACCCGCCCACGCTGCCCGAGTTCTACGCCGCTGGTTATCAGTACCGCTTGCGACAATCCCGTTATGCCTTACCCAAACAAACACCCGTTTTTGATCGTGATAAAAGCAAAGCACAGCTAGAATTGCTCAAAAAGTCCCTCAATATGTGCAGCACACAACACTGACTGATTAATCTTAAAAAATGAATAAAGTGATAAGTCATGGTTATTTAACGATTTATAGAGCATACTAAAATTCAATTCTAAAAACAGGGATTTTTGGCTATGTATCGCTTCAGCACGGAACAAGCTCTACCGTTTTTAACGGGCATCTGGGTTTTTGCTTTATCTTTTCTTTCGGCGGTGATCACTTACTTCAACCGGATATGTCTAGGCGAAGAAATCAAGTTCCCCTGGATAACTTTTGCCCGCGATATTCTTTATTGCCAAATGGCCGGACTCATCACCTATTTTTTGTCCATAGCCGCTGGTTTTGATGGACTCATCACCGCCGCCTTAGTCTCGGCAGGCTCGCACATGGGGGCTCGCCTGGTTGTTGCGATTGAGGAATTTGTAATGCGTTCAATCCACCTGTGTTCACAAGAAAATGGAAAAAAATAATGGTT